>Ga0224554_1001339_pt1 | contig 15969 bp, 17 predicted proteins | sample 714S22024metaG_FD_180666 | JGI IMG/M metagenome (GOLD analysis project Ga0224554, IMG submission 180666) | Peat soil microbial communities from Stordalen Mire, Sweden - 717 S2 20-24 | ecosystem: Environmental > Terrestrial > Soil > Wetlands > Peat | place: Sweden: Norrbotten County, Stordalen...
CCCGTTCCCGCAGGCAATCTTCCGATGGTTTGAACCGTCGCCTGAAATGCATCGAGCGAGAGGTAGGGAACGACGCCCAGCCAGCCGAAAAACGCCGGAGACGCAGCATCAAACCCGGCGTCGCCCAGCCCCTCGGAAAGTGTCTTGTGTTCAAAATCGAGCGGAACAAAAGTCAGATTCTCCGGCAGGTCAACGGCGCCCTCAGTAAGCAAGGCGCGCTTCCATTGCTGTGTTGCCGGAAAATCCACTTCAAAGACCTTGAGCTCCGGAAACGGATTGCGATAAGCGAAAGTATCAAGGCCCGCGCCCAACACCACGTACTGCCCCACGCCCTGCGCCACTGCGTGAGCAAGCTGATCCTCGGCATAGCGGCTTCGCGACGCCATGAACAGACGAAAATCGCGCGCCACCTTGTGCATCGCGCGCTCCATGTCGTTCTGATAGCCGGGTCCGATCAGCCGCAGCGCGATGGGATCGTCGAGAATCCGCGGATTGTCGATGAGCTGGTGAGCCGCGCGCCGAATGGCGACGCGGAGTGCTGTCCTGCTGGCGCGGCCTGGCTTCATTCCTTCAGTTTAGAGGCTGCGCGCGCCCTGGAACGCGTACCATACCTCTCATGACCTGGATTGGATGGGCACTGCTCTCTGCTGCCTTTGCCGCCGCCACGGCGCTCCTTGCGAAAGTCGGCGTCGCGCACGTGGATTCGAACCTTGCCATGGCGATACGCACCAGCGTCGTTGTGGTCTTTGCATGGGGCATCGCGCTGGCCCTGGGCAAGCAGGGCGAAATCCGTTCGCTCGATCGGCGAACGCTGCTCTTTCTCGCCCTCAGCGGCCTGGCCACCGGTCTCTCGTGGATCTGCTACTTCCGCGCCCTGCAACTGGGCCCGGCTTCGCGCGTCGCGCCGCTCGATAAGCTCAGCGTCCCGCTGGTCATGGTCTTCGCCTGGCTCCTGCTCGGCGAAAAAATGAATGCGCCCGCCGTCGTCGGCGGACTGCTCATCACCGCCGGCGCCATCGTCATGGTGATGAGCTGAAGCCCCGCCAGCCGCGCTCGACCTTCCTTATACTGAATAGAGCGCGACCGCTCCCACCGACGCACAACACCTGAATGACGGCTCAAATCCAACCCGAAGCTACCCATCGCCGCATCGTGCTCACCGGCTTCATGGGCTCGGGCAAAACGACGGTGGGCCCACTCGTGGCAAGCCTGCTTGGCTGGCGCTTTGTGGATGTCGACGACGTGATCGAAGCCGAAGCCGGAGTCCCCATTACCGAGATCTTCGCGCGTCAGGGCGAGGAGGTCTTCCGCGAGAGCGAGCATCAAACCATCGCGCGCCTCGCCGAAAGCAACCACCTGGTGCTGGCCCTGGGCGGCGGCGCCATCGAGCATCCGAAGACGCGATCGCTGCTCCTCACTACCCCGCGCACCCTACTCGTCCATTTGGAAGTTGAGCTAGCCACCACGCTGGCCCGCTGCGGCGGAACGGAAAACACGCGCCCCATCCTGGCCGACAAAACCAACCTCGAAAACCGTTACGCCCGCCGCCTTCCGCTCTACCGCAGCGCGCACGTCTCCATCGCTGTGGACCGGCTCACGCCCCAGCAGGTTGCTGAAGCGATCATAAAAGCCGCGCAGCAAAGCCGATAGCGCCTATTGCTCTGTGTTTTCCGGCAGCTAACGCGCAACCCGCCCCCGTTCGTTTCCTGCAGGAATTTCTGTTTGCGCTTCCGGCGTCGGCCCTTCTGGAACCACTCCAACTGCTATCATCAACACAGGCGCAAGTTCCCGCTGGGCCTTCCCGCCGAGAACTTTTCCTTCCCAATGACTCCCGCATCCCAGGCAGCCAACCCGGTGGATCTAGCAGTGCACCCGCACGGCCACGTTCACGCGCCCGAACCCGGCGCCACCGCAACGCTGATCCACGACCTGCGTGAACTGTTCAAGGTCAAGGTCGTCGCCCTGGTGCTCGTCACTGGATGGGGCGGATTTTACCTCGGCTCCATGTTGTCGGGAATCTCAAGCGTGCAGCGCGGATTGCTCGACACGCTGCTCGGCATCGGCCTCGTCTCTGCCGGAGCGGGGGCGCTCAACGAAGCACTCGAGCGCAAAACCGATGCGCGCATGAAGCGCACCGCGGACCGTCCTCTCGCATCTGGCCGCTTTTCGCTCGCCCAAGGCATCATTGCCGGGATGGGCGCCCTCGCCCTGGGCGCCGTTTGGCTGCTGCTGCACACAAATCTCCTCACCGTCGCCCTGGCGTTGTTAACAGCGTTCACTTATGTTGCCATTTACACGCCGCTCAAGCGCGTGACCGCCATCGCCACGTTTATCGGCGCATTTCCAGGGGCCATGGGGCCGATGCTGGGCTGGACAGCCGCGCGCGGCCGCATCGACTGGCAGGGGGTAGCACTTTTCGCCATTCTCTTTGTCTGGCAGTTCCCGCACTTCATGGCCATCTCCTGGATGTATCGCGACGACTACGCGCGCGCCGGCATTCGCATGTTGCCCGTGGTCCAGCCTGACGGATGGTCCACCGTTGCCGAGGCCTTGTTCTTCGCCGTCATCATGATTCCCGTCAGCCTTATCCCCTGGTGGTTAGGCATGGCCGGTATAACCTACGCGGTCATCGCTGCCGCGCTGGGTTTGCTTTATCTCGGCTACACAGTGCGCTTCGCCGGAATTCTGCGCGCAGCCGACGACACGGAAAGCCGCATGCTCGCACGCGATCTCTTGAAGGTCAGCGTGCTCTACCTGCCGCTGCTCTTCACCACGTTGATGATCTGCGCCACCTCAAAGTGATCAGCGTCCGGCATCTGGCGCTCACGACATAAGGAAGCGGTACCATGACGGCGACAGTCGCCAACCAATCAAGCACACGGCCTGCCATCGCGGCCATTCTCGTCATCAGCCTCGCGGCCACTCTGTTTCTCTTCTGGCTCATTTACGTTCATCCCGCGGCCGCGACCAGCGCCCAATACGCTTTTCTGCCCGCGCTCAACGCCGCGCTTAACGGCCTGTCCGCCATCGCGCTGGTCATCGGCTACACCTTCATCCGGTCGCGCAACATCAAGGCCCACCGCGCGTCCATGATCACCGCCTTCTGCTTCTCCACGCTCTTTCTCGTCAGCTACATCCTCCACCACGCGCTGCATGGCGACGTGCGTTACCCGCTCCACGCCGCGTTTCGCATGGTGTATCTGCCGCTGCTCGCCAGTCACATCGTGCTCGCCATCGTCGCGCTGCCCATGGTGCTGGTCACCTTCTTCTTCTCGCTGACGGGACGCATTCCCCAGCACCGCAAAATCGCGCGCTTCACGTTTCCCCTGTGGCTCTACGTCTCAGTAACCGGCGTCATCACCTACGCGATGCTGCGCCTGGCGCAGGCATCATGACCGCAAACATCCAACACGGAGCACCGCAGCACTCCCCACTGCCTGACGACGGCACGCGTCAACTCCTGCAATGGGGCGGCTCCATTGTCGGCGCCGGCGTGTTGGCCACTATCCTGCTTCAGACCGTACTCGGTGGATTTTCGCCCACCGGCGCCAGCACCAACACCGGATGGTTCGCGCTCATTGTCGCGCTCATGTGCATTCCCTTCGGCGGGCTTCTGCTCACACTCGGCATAGCCAAGTGGCTCCGCCGCCGCAGCCTCTCCCGCTCGCGCTGACATGCGTCGCAAACCCCGGCCATGCCCCGACCAAGCCTTGATCAACCACGAAACGCACAACGCAGCGCGGAGCCGTTGTCTGCTATCCTTTTCCATTAAACGGATGCCGGTTACCAAAACCTCGTGTCAATTCCCAGTCAATAGAATCTATAGTTTACAGTACCGTCACTTCTCCCGAAAATCGTGTCAATCACCTCGTTCATTAGATAACGGTCGATCGCATCTACAAATTTCTGAATAGTTCGATTGCCAAAACCCGTGTCAACCTTTTCAGTGCGGGTAACCCATTGGCCAATTTGGCTATGCTCCGATCAAAGGTCAATAACGTGCAACCGTCCGGCGGGATCCCCCGGATCGCACCGCTCGTTGAGGAATGATGCATTCACAAACAGAGTGAATCCGTTGACGTACGTGCCGGCGCCGCCGTGGATATGGCCAAGAACATGCAGCTTCGGCTTTTTCTCCTCGAGTGCTTTCGGGAGTTCCGCACCGAAGGGAGGGGGTGCTTGGTGATGTCTGGTCGAGAATGCCGAACGGCGGACCATGTGCTACGTGCACATCATGAGCATCGGAGCTGCCAATCGCATTGATGTTCCCTTGAGTCGTAACAGTTTCCGCTTCAACCTCGTCCTTTGCGCCCTCGATCATCCTTTGCAAACCTGGCGGTGTTTTCTTCACGCTTCAGTACGCACCGGCGCTCACCGCAGAACAGCTCACCCCAAGCCTCCGGGACTATTCCTTGTTGAACCCAATGTACCCACATGCCGCCGACAACCTGCTGTTTCCACGAATGGTCGGTAACAACCTTGCCCTTCCGGATGACCCTGTGAGGAACTGCCCCGGTTTTGGTGTCTTGGTGAATGATGCCATGCCAAAGCACGCCTCCGTCGTCGCCGAACACCGTGAAGTCGTCGCCCTCTTCGAGACACCGAAGACCCTCATAACTCCAATTGCCATCCTTGTCAGCAAAGCCGTCTTCCTGTATAGCCCACCAGCCGCCTTCCGTGCCGGTTTCACTGTGGAGGAAGCAGACTCCTTTCATCTCCTTCATCATCTGACTCCTCGTAAAATCTCGGTCCCCATCGCTAATCGTCCGATCGCGAAGCGGCTTACGTGCCATCTCGTAGCCGAGTTGCGAGGACCTCCGGAAGCTGCGCCCGTCGAATCCGTCTCTGTGCAGTGAGCACCTTGTATGGCACGCGGTACCAAGTAAGAAGCGACCGGTCATCATCGTAAACGGCGAACGCAGCACGCCAGTCGCGATCGCGAGGTTGGCCGACGGATCCTGGATTCAAGAGATAACGATTCTCAGTGCGCAACTGCAGCTCAAACTGAACAGAACCTGCGCTGGACTGGAAGCTCGGTTTTGTGAAAGTCAGCTTCCGCCGATTTGAAACCCAGCCAAACTGTCCGTGCGTATGGCCACAGAGAATAATCCGAGCGCGAGTCGCTCGAAAGGCAGCCGAAACTGCCAAGTTGGAAAGAACGTATTCGTCCTCGTCTCGAGGTGATCCGTGGGCGCATGCGACCTTGCCCCCAAGTGGACTTAAAGGGCCACGGGGCAACCGTGACAGCCAATCGGCGTTTTCCTTCGTCAGAGTCTCTTTTGTCCAATCGGCAGCATATCGCGCAATAAAGCTTAGGTCGAGAAACTCGTAAGCTCCCATGTTTCCACTGCATGCTCTGTCGTGATTCCCACGGACTACAATCCCGTTAAGGTTCCTGGCCAGATGAACCACTTGATTAGGGTTCGCGCCATAGCCCACAATATCGCCAAGATTCCAGACCACGTCGTAGTGCGGAGCAGCAGCAAGGACTGACTCGAGAGCGGGCAAATTGGAATGAATGTCGGAAATGACAAGCGCGCGCATGTCGGCTTCACTTTCGTGTTTTGGCTTTGTTTTCGTCTCTGAGAGGCGGCAGTGACGCGATTGCCCTGCGCAATCTCGCGTTTGGAGCTGGAGCCGGGCCGAGGAGGAGCTTCGACAACGCCAAATCTTCACGCTGTCCACGGTCGGCCTGTCCGCTCTTAAGCGCCTGACGGCGAGCTGGACCGGGTTCCCGGCTCTCTTTGCTCATCACTGCCTCTACCATCTTGGTTACCCTTGCTCGGCTCCTGAGCCAACTTGGCCTGCCTGCGTAGAGCATCGTGATCCGCCACAACATGTCGAGGAACCACTCGCTTCCCTCACCGGGCGGAACCATGATCACGAACCCATGCATCTCGGCCTCTAGTTGGGCGTTGGGAACGATCTCGTCAGCGACGCCCTCGATCAGAATTACTCTTTCGCTATGGATGCCCGGCATACTCCCTTTCCGGACCGATTTACGATCGATCGTAGATGGTCCTCACTTTTTACGATTACAGCCTCGCCTCCACGACGATTTGCACCGCAAGATTGATTCCACGCGAACCGATCTGCTCCAGACCTTCCACTCCTATCACGTAGGGAGGCACATCATGCTCGAACACCTGATGCGTCCAGAGCCGTTCGAGAACATATCGGGATCCCTGAACATCAGTGATGAAATGCCCACACTCTAGGCATACGGCCTCCGCCTTCCGTCCGTTGACTCTCAACGTTCCGAGAGATTCACCCGCCATGTAGATCGGTGCCTCCAAATCGGGCGACTGCGCAGAGAGGGCGCCAGTCGTTTCTTCTGGGTTGCTTAGTTCGGAAGCAGGCTCAAATGCAACCATGGCTCCATCTAAAAACTTGGCTCGTCCGAAGCCAGGGAACCTTACCCAACCGTGCAGGGCTACGTCAGTGCGTCGCCCAGTGAACGCCGGCGTCATCATCCCTCCTAATCGCAGACAGCCTGTTGCGTTCGGATCGCTACGATCTTCGTATGTGCATTCCAACAATTCCAACCTGCCCGCAGGAGTGATCTCGTACGTGGATCCTGGAAAGACTGGGTGCAAGCTTTGCGTGTAATGCGTCTCTGCTTTGTGGTCCCCGAACAGATCGTTATTGCAGAGAACACCTTCAAGAACTCCCATACCGCTCCTATCCCTTGCGTTCATTTGGCATCCCTCCACCAACGTCGCGGCTGTGCCCCTTTCGCTGGTGTTACCCTGGCGCCCGGAACCGTCGCAGATACGGCTCCTGGCTGCTCCAGTAATAACTGCGTCAACGCATCAACGAGCTTCTCGAACCTGCGGCGCTGAACACGCGCGACGATCTCCGGCAGCTTTTGCGCCGCATGCCAGAAGATCGGACCGTACATTCTGTAACTCGCCTCATTCGGAAATGGGATTAGGATTGCTCGGTCATTGTCGGAAACTCTTCCCAACCAGGTTACGATCTCCTCAGCCGTGCCCGTGGCCACCTGGTAGGCTCCGGGAATACGGCGTGGGAGCCGCTCTTGCTCGCTCGGAAGCGCACATTCGTCAGCGAGTTTTGATTTCCTTTGCTTGGACCGCGGTTCCGTTTTGGATTTCCGATCCTTACGTATAGCCATTTCGCCCTGTCCTTCTGCCTAGATCATCTGCAGTCCATAGCCGACTCGGGCTAAAACTACATAGCGTACAACTACTACGGTGTTGCCAGAACGGCCCGCTCAGCCGCGCTTGCAATTGGGTGGGTCGCAGAGAGATTCGAACTCTCAATCCCCGCCATATTTGCGGCGGGATGATTCCCGTGCGCGAGTCTTACGTCGCGTTTCAACATGCGACCCAAACATTACTCTCCTGCTCTTGATTGGAAGTGACGTTGCTTTTTCAACCAGACATTGGAATCCAGAATCTCAGTTGGAGGGGTGCCGTGGCTCGTGCAGTCCCCTGCGTGAATACGGAAGTCCTCCTCTGGGACGGACAGTCGTGATTCCCTCCGGAAGGCTGGGATCGTTCGATGGCTTTTGATTGTCCTGGCCTTGCAGATTGTGAGTGTTGATCACTCTCTGCAGCGCTCTTTCGTTCGCGTCGACGGCACAATTAACAGCCAGCATGACGAGTTCTGCTGCGGGCGCGGTGACTTCAAAATCACGCTCATGAACCACCGCGATTGCGCCTTCAAAACCCCGTGAAAGTGCTTCATTGAGCTGCTCCTTCGAATGAAACCACGAAGCGATCCTTTCGTTGGGAACGAATACCTTCAAGAACTCGTTGAAACTGTTGAAACCGAAGCCCCGATAGATGGCATTCCTAATCCGCTGAATACCTATCCGCACACCCTCAGGACCGCGGCTCTTTTCCATCAGAATTCTTTTGCAAATCTTGTAGTACTGGTCAGCTTGCCCTTGGGATCGGAATTCAAGCCTCATTGACATCTCCCTTCTACGTTTCTGCTCCCAGACAGTCCGCCGGAAGTCTCGATGATCTGCCGAGATAACTTCACTTCGTCTCGATCATTTCCTTTGGGCAACACAATCTCCCTCCATTGCACCAAGTAAATCGCCGAATTCGCGACGACTTCTGTCGCCGGCTTGTCTTCGCACACGCCCTTAAAGTATGCGTGCCGCACTCGCCACTCTCTTGGCCAGCTCGCGAAGGAAATGCGGGCCACCAATTCGGGTTGAACCCAAATCGCACTTTGCGCGCACGCTCTGGGGAAATCGAAGAGCGAAGGCCTGTCTTGGACTAGGTCATTCAGCTTGTGGCGCAATACCCGCTCTTGTTCTAGAGCGAATCCAGCTGCACAGCTACCGGAGTAGCAAAGCCTGCCTGCAACGTAGCTTCCCAACAGAAGCGACCCAACACCTGGTCCTCCCCCGAAAGGAACCTTGAACCCTCCAATGACGAGTTCCTGCTCATGGAGATACTTCAACTTCTGCCATGGATCTTGGCAGCCAGAAACATATCTCGAAGACACGAACTTTGACCCGATACGTTCAATCCCGAGTTCGCGGGCCCCGCGGGATAATGGCGAACCATTTGTTCGAGAGTGTTCGCAAACCTGAATTCCCATGATCACGAACCCATGCATGGCGGCCGCTAGTTTGGCGTTGGGAACAATCTCGTTCGCGTCGCCCTCGATCAGGATTGCACTTTGGCTATGAATACCTGGCATCCTCCCCCATTCGGATGATTCTCGGTGTATAGGTGTAAGAAGTAAGGCCAGCGCTGTTAGCACCGGCGTCCCTGCCAGCATTAGGAACATGCACACGGCCGGCCAGCCTGCCTGCCAGACTCCGAATTCCATCTTTCATTCAAAACCGCCTTGCCTGTTTAGCGATCGGTTCTCTCATCTCACGCCCCGCTAGTTTCTGGGAGCGAGTGCTTCGTCTACTACAAATGTGCCTGCCAGCTTTCGTACATTCAATGAACTCAATTCAACGGCGTATTCATCTCGCAAATACCGACTTAGGATTGATTTCTGCGCCGATTTCTCGGCAAATTCTCCTGATCAGGTCAGCTTTGGGAAGGAGCCATTCCGGAGACATAGCGGCCTTTCGGCGCAGAGTGTCCAGGGAAACTGGGGTTTTGGAATTGGCCAACTCCTCAATTGCCCAGCGGATCTTTCTATCCCTGTAAAGGTCAAGACTCTCAACCTGCTGGGCCACTATCGCCTGCGTAAGGGGTAGATCAGCCAAGTGTCCTCGACTGGAAGAGCTCAAACCAGCTGTTTTGAGGATCAGCCCGATTGTCATCCGCGTGGGGCGCGGCTTCGACCTAATCATTTCGACGGCCGATTGCACGCGTGCAGCAACCTCTGAATCCACTATTCGCCTACTCTCTTTGGGGGCGCACCACTTCCCTTTCTTGGGATTGATTTGCGTTCGAAGCCAGGATTCATCATGTTTTTGCACGTAATCATAAGAAGCGGGGAATGTCTGCTGAATCCCAAAAAGGGAAATTCCTGGATTTGATGCAACTGCCTCTACGATTTTCGACTTATGCATGTTCAGGTACCACGTTTCTTTCGCGGCCGCATGTGCAGCAAAGAGACCTGGCCTATCGAGAAATATCCGTTGAAGAGCCCATGTGCCCACTTCGTACCTTTGCATGACTTCCGTCTGGGGAGTACCTTCGATCAACGCGGCATGTATTTCATGTAGCCTATCCTCCCGGATTCCGCATTGCTTGCTCAGCGGAACTCTAATCTGCTGCAGAATGGCCTCTCGCGCAACCTGAGAGATGGTCACGCCTAAAGACTCTGCGGCCGCGTGGATTGAGCCATTCGTCAAGGCGTGCTTTAGGCGCCCCTTCCATTGCTGAGATGTCTGCTCCTGTTTCGCATCGACCGGAGCTGGAGTTCCAGCGAGATTCGCCTGAATGGGCGCACTGACTATCCTCTTCTCAAATTCCTGGATGGTTGAGGATATTGCTCCGATGAGTAAAAGAAAGATCAGGGTTGGAGAACCCCTACGGCGCTCCGAGAACGCCCGCCGCAGCCATGGGCTCGGCCGATGATCTGTCCATGCTGGATATCCAAGAAAGCGCAGGAGACTGTTGCCGAATCTCTGCTCTACCTGATTTGCGAGAACCGAATATTTGAACGCCGATCCCGCTGTCCGGCAGTGTTGGCGCGCTGCTTCTTTCAATCGTTTCCGGAAACCCTGAACAGTTGTTTTCTCTTGAAACAGTAGGTACGCGATCTCGTTTGCCAGCCACCTCATCGGTTCGAGATTCTGATCATCCGCATGACACTCGTAAATAGGGTGATGTGCTTCGCCACACCTGCATTTTCCCGGCATCCCAGCTTCTTCCTGGTTCAGCGGGTAATTGCCACAATTGGCGCATCCGATCTCGAGGAGGTTGCCGTGACGCCAGCACACGAGCGAAGCAGGCGCCTGATGTTCTCGATGGAAATATGAAAAGCCAATCTCGACTTCATCATCTGCTATGCAACCGCGACAGATCCTCAGAGTAGCTCTGCGAGTGATCCCCCGTTGCGTCATTCCGAGGGCTACCTTCAGATATGAGCTTGATTCTCTGGCAACCAACTCGAGCGCGTACTCCCTGGAGGAATTGTCATCGAAATACGTGTAGTAGGGAAACAACGTGTACTGGAGCGCGAGCGTATCTCGCTTTGCCCACGGATGCTCCGCCAGCACATGATCGCTCAGCTCGGCCAAGCGTGCCGGGATAGTGGCCAGCACTCCTTTTAGAGAACTGTCACCGGAAAGAGATTCCCTTATCTGGGATACGGGAATTCCGGTCACCTCGTGTGTACGCTGCACCACGGAGTGAACTATTTCTCCGGGATGAGGAAACAACAGTTTAGCGGCGTCCATCTGTATCTCCCACGCGCTCCCTATTTCAAGACTTCCTCTGGAATCCCTTCCATTTGCATGACAGCTGACTCGACCTGATGGCGCGACGCCGTGTCAAGATATCTGTTATCCTGCGATGCTTGGGGCGGATTACTCCTCTCCGGTCTGTCATCAGCAGCATCTGGCCCCTGAGCATTCTTCCGAATCAAAGCTAGACGATTCATGGATTCTGAAGGTTCTATCTCTCTGAAGGCACGTAGGTAGAGATCGTCATATTTGTCCAACAACCTCCGGTCATCGGTCCTCAGTGCATTAAGGATTTGGTGCAGGGGAAACAGTTTGTTGTTATATGCCGTCTTGAGTGCGTCCTCTGTAATACTTTCCTTTCCACTCCTGATTGCCTCCGTCTGAGCAAACCTAAAAAGCATCAGCAGCACTGCTGTAATGCCTTGACTCAGATCGAACAGGGTTTTGTACATCGAATCCTTTTGAAAGGGGAGGGGGTTGCGCACCCACTGATAATGCCAAAGCACATCGCAGAAGGCCCGAAACTCCTCATCGTCTTCAGATAATGGGCGCCGAAGATCATGGAGACCACCATCGACGAACCTTCTCGTCACGCTCGCCGACGCTGATTCGAGGATCTCTGCAGCTTTGTATGTTCCTATGAGGATTAAGGGCACGCCAAGTTCATCTCTTAGGTTTACCAATAGCGCTATCAATTCCTTTTCGCCCTTCGTACCCAAAAGGGACACGTTCTCGAAAACGTCAAGAACCAGTGCCCCAACCCAATGGCTCGAAAGGATGCGGCGCATCTCGGAGACGTAATGAGTCCGGGACATTGATTTGTCGTGAAAGAGCGGCGCATAATCGCGTACACCAAGCAATTCATCTGCGCGATCAGCGACAAGTTTTGCGATCGCCTTCGGAGTGCAGTTCGGTTGATCTGTAAAGTTGCGGACCAGCATCACGATCTGATCAGTGGTCCCGTTCGGAAGGTGATGACGGATCACCGCCTTCCCTAACGCCCTTCCAATCGCTCGAACGAGGGAGCTCTTCCCCTGGCCTGGGGGACCGACCCAAAATGAAATAGAAGCACCGAGGCCCGGCATGAGATTTGAGCATTCAATCTGCTGTCCCGGCTTCGCCGCGTTGTGAACGAGCCTCTGACCTGACGCCGACTTTGGGTTTCGCGACCAGTATCCAGCAATAATCTGGGCTTCGGTTTCTTTATATATATGTACATGCGAATCCGATGGGAAAAAGAAACTCTCTCGGAGCCGGTTAAGCAAAAGGATCCGGATCGATGCGGAAAGTGACCGGTCCGCCTCGGAAAACTGTGGTTTCAAGGTGAGACGATCAAGTTGCTCGGGAATGTCATCCGTAACACTCTTGAGACCGGCGATGAGTGGGTTATCGTCCATCTCCGGTACACCATATTTCTCATAATGCACCGGGGCGATCGCTACGCCTGATTCTGGGCTACCCGCAGGCGAGGGCGTATCGGAATGTTCTTCAATCATCGCGACAACCACCTTTCGCGGCTCAAGACCGCAATTGACTTCGAAGCAGCAGGATCGGCGTCGCGTTGAGGAACCGGCTCAGGAAAAACCGTGGACGACCGAGGTGCTTCGTCCTCGGCTGCCTCGCCCAGAACCTGAGCATCCTTCGCTGACCGGCGGAGCCTTTCAGCCTTCCTCTCGACCGCAGTGTTCCCCCGGATCTCACGTCTGACTTCTGCTTTGCTCAGAGTTCGTCGTGCAGCTTTGGCTTCCTTCTCTGCCACACGAGCTTCTGGATTGAGACGTTTGGCTTTTTCAGATTGTTTATGGATGTTCTCCATCTTGGCCTGAGTTCGAGCGGCTTCAGCATCGTTGAGAAACGTCTCGACGACCGCGAATGTCTCCTTCTCGCGCCGCAACTGTTCGTTGTCGTTCTCAGCAGGGATCAGTTTCCCCTGAATATCGTCTTGAAACCATACTCGGTCACAGAATTCTGAGTGCCAAATAGTTATAGGTAAGGGATTCCGCCTGTAACCCAACTCCGCTAGCCGTCCGGAACGGAAGGTCTGCCCTTCGAAGTTGATTCCGAGGCTCGTGGCAGTGGTCTCCTCTTTCTGCATCAACCCTGTCAATACCACCTCAGGGGTGAGCTGTCGTGTGTGACCTGGTCTGTGCTCAAGGCCCCACTGATAGAGTCCGATGTGAGTTACGCCTTTCCAGCCGGCAACAAGCACTTCGGGGGGAATGTAATTGAGCGGGACCGGATCGTTGTTCAGGTCAACGATGATTTCAACGATTCGCTTTTCCAACTCGTGGACGGTGAGCGCCGCACTGCCCTTCCCATCGTCGTCGCAGCGACCAGGGTTTTTAGGATGCGCCCCGGGCAGTCTGTAGAAATGATTCCCATGCTTTAATCTGGAGAACTCACTTTCCACCTTCCCCTTCCGTTCGGGGCAGCCCGACGCCATGATCTCGAGCTTGATCCCCAACTCCGGCACGACCTCTGCTTTGTCGCTCACCAATTCTCCTCGGTCCGCGGCAAGTCGAGTGGGGATATGATGGCAACGCCAATCATCCGATGAATAAGGCAAGCCCAGTTCTTCGAACACTTCCCCTTTGTCGGTAAAACAGTTGAATAGGGCCTGCTGGGCAACTCGCCAACTTGCAGGGAGAGAGGAAACGGCATACCCCGCAATCGCCCCAGACCAGACGTCGATGATAATGTAGACCGTTGCGTCTCCGATCAAGCGGTTGCGGGAGAACCGCGAGACGAGCTGGACTTGAAATCGAGTCGCATCGATCTCAAATCGATATCCAGGCCCCAGGACACCATCACGAGATCTTCCTTTTTGTGGCTCCTCAGTTTTCGATGCTCTGGCTTGACCAGGCTGCTGAGGCCGGACATGTCCCGCAAGACGAAGACCGTCGCATACATAACGGAACTGCCGCAGGTTCGGTCTCTCCTCGATGGACAGGAGAATCTCCTCGAGTGCTGCGGAAGCAATATTTGTAACGCCCTCCTTCCGAAAGTGCTTCTTCATCGTCAAAACATAGGCCTCCATCAGGGTAAATTTTCCCGGCAGAAAGAACTTGGTTGCGCCGTCGTGGAGCTGGTCCCGGACATCGGCCAAGGCCGGGCCCCTCCCTGCCTTTCCCCGCCGCAACTGTCCCGGCTGTTGGTGGCTTATGCTTGCCTCGACCGGACCGACGAGCGCAAATCGCGTGATGCCGCCCCACAGATAGAGGTAGAAATGGCGTCTGACAGATCTCTCGGAAAGACCGCTCTTCAGAGCGCATGTCTTAATGCAATCGGACCTGACATGCGGGTCGAAGATTGCCAAATCGAGATCGGAGAATGCGTCAAAGAAACAATCTTCTATCCGCTTGAGCTCCTCCCTTTGTCTTTCGGACAAATGTGATTCGTCAAGCGCAATTTTCAGCGGGTACTTCTGATTTCCGGCAACATCTTTCTGCCTTAAGGCGTGGTTCAGCGCGGTCATGCCCATCGTAAGGGGCGCGTGAAGATTAGGCAGATCGAGCCTCATAACCCCGACGAGATCGTGGCTTACTTGTATACCGACAATTCGGACGGTTCCCTGAAAGAGTGGGTGATCCGCAGGCGCCCATAGGATTTCATTCAGTTCAAACATGGCGGCGCGCCCTCCGCCTCAGCGCTCCTGGGCCAAACCGGTGGCTCTGCGACAAAGCGCGGAATAGGGCTTCGTCCTTCTGGTTCGGGATCAGATCATAGCCGTGGACAACGTGCGGTTGATCCGGAGGCCGTACGACGGGCGCCGCGGCTACGTCCAGGAGTCGGATCGGGAGTTCGTAATGAATCTGGTGAGAATCAAGATCGACCGGGAGGATCCTCGTCCACACAGACCGGCCGAAGAGGGCGACAGTTTCCGGGGTTGAGAGCTCGAGTTCATTGGCTGCGGCAGACAAGAGATCGTTAAGGCTGCAGTCCTGGGTCCAAATCGCCTTGAAATGACCGACGAAGCTCTGCATCACCCCGTTCAAATGATCATGTTCGAAGGCCGCCATCGATCCTCTGAACATGTCGAGGTTGCGGACTCTGTTCATTGGAATTCCTTTTTCAGTGCACAGGCGGAGAGGCCATCCCCGTCTGGCCCAGTAAAGTTGCTCGATCAGAAGTTTCTCCATCGTCCTCTGGCTCTTCCCGTCTTTGCCGGAAAGAGCGGAGCTGTACTTGATGCTCATCGGGAGATACGCCTGCCCAGGGCCGCCGCCACTGACCGTAGCAACAATGTCTGTAGTCATTACAATCGGCGTGTGGCTGCCCGGATAGATCGGGTGACGGATTCCCAGTTCCCTCGCAATTTCAATGGTTTCTTCACGCGGAAGAAGAGGATATTGCTCACGAATGTCCACAATCACTGGCGAATACTCGAGCAAGACGAAGTGGGCGTATTCAAGATCCGAAAACCAATGATGATTTCGCCCCGTAATCAACCCCAGCACAATTGCAGAACGGCCCAAAGATGGCACGTCGCGGACGATCAGGAACGGTCGATAGTCGCGCCCGGTCGCGTCGATTCGGAAGGCCTTGATCCTCCGTTGCACGTGCTTTTCTGTGACTCCCCATCTCCTGCGCATCTCCCGCCCCTTGCTCGGCGCTGAACGTCCGACCGCCTTTAGCCTGCCCTACACCTTCTTCGTACCGTTCTTCCCCTAATCTGTTGTTCGTTGCAAAGGCTGCTGCCACTTAATTTTCAGTGAGCCCACTGGTGACAGCACCGGAAAGGTCGCTCCCCTACTTTGACACCGCACGACCCGTCCACTACTTTTGTAGCGATGACCTACTGTCTGCGTAGAATACTCTACTGTATGGTGACTCTACATGTCAAGTGCTGATAACGCTCTGCCTGAAATTGCACAGCGCATCGCTGGCCTCCGGAAGGCTCTTGGGCTAACACAGGAACATTTCGCGGCGCGAGTTGGCGTCGGGCGTATTGCTGTTCTCTACTGGGAGCGTGGCAAATCCCCACCTTAACCTGACGCCTATATTCGTCTCGCCAAACTGGCCAAGGATGTGGACACTCCCACCGCGGCCTGGCTCTTGAATCAAGTTGGATTGGACGGCGACACTGTGAGAGCCGTCCTGCCAGAATTTGAATC
>Ga0224554_1001344_pt1 | contig 15941 bp, 11 predicted proteins | sample 714S22024metaG_FD_180666 | JGI IMG/M metagenome (GOLD analysis project Ga0224554, IMG submission 180666) | Peat soil microbial communities from Stordalen Mire, Sweden - 717 S2 20-24 | ecosystem: Environmental > Terrestrial > Soil > Wetlands > Peat | place: Sweden: Norrbotten County, Stordalen...
CCTTCAGCATTTCCAGTCAACATCAGGAGGCTTCCCCATGAAGTTCAAAAGCGGTGCGATTTTACGAATAATTCCTGTTTTCGCTTTGCTGTTTGCGGCGCTTTCAGTGCCGGGTCAGAGCGGCAATGCAGGAGCCGTGCGAGGCACGGTCACCGATTCCACCGGTGCGGTGATACCCGGCGCCAGTGTTCGCATGACAAACGACGTGAGCGGACTTGACCGCACCGCGATTACCGACGCAAATGGCCAATTCAGTTTCTCCAACGTACCGTTCAACGGCTATCGCATTCGGGTGTCTGCCAACGGCTTTTCTCCGCTGAGCCAGAACGTGGGAATCCAGTCGCTGGTTGGCGCCAGCTTGAAGCTGGTGCTCCAGGTGGAAGGTGCCTCGCAGACCGTGACTGTGGAGTCGACCGGTGACCTTGTTGAAACGGACCCCACATTCCACACCGATGTAGATCGTGACATGTTTCTCAAAGTGCCGATGGAGAGCGCGTCATCCACGCTGAGTTCCCTGGTGACTGAGACCACGCCCGGCGTAGCGGCCGATTCAAACGGCCTGTTTCACGGCCTGGGAGACCATGCTTCGAATTCCTTTTCAGTCGACGGCCAGTCGATTACGGACCAGCAGAGCAAGGTGTTCTCCAACCAGCTTCCGTCGAATTCGATTCAGTCGCTCCAGGTGATCTCTGGCGCGCCGCCGGCTGAATACGGCGACAAGACGAGCCTTGTGATTGTGGCAACGACGCGGTCCGGTCAGGGCATTACGAAACCGACGGGCAGCATCAATACGTCGTACGGTACATTTGGATCGGCTTCAGGAGGATTCGATCTCTCCTACGGTGGCACAAAGTGGGGTAATTTTATTGAGGTCGATGGCCTGAACACCGGGCGCTTCCTCGATCCGCCAGAGTTTGTGGTTTTCCACGACAAGGGAAACGAACAGAACATTTTCGATCGCGTGGATTTGAGCCTCTCGCCGGCCGACTCGATTCACCTGGATTTGAACTACAGCCGGTCGTGGTTCCAGACGCCCAACGCCTACGACAACCTGAACGTGCAGAACGTGGTGGGCGGTGGGTCGAGCGCCAATCCGATATTCGGGGATGTGGGCAACACGGACCAGCACTCGAAGATTGGGACCTTCAATATTTCGCCGACGTACACACGCATTATCGGTTCGGATATGGTGTTCAACCTGGGCGGGTTTGTGCGGCGCGACGACTACAACTATTATCCGAGCGGCAATCCGCTGGCCGATCTGGGCCCGACGAATCTGCAAACTTCATCGATCACCCAGAACCGCACGCTGATGAACACGGCGGCGCACTCGGATTTCTCGTACGTGAAGGGAATTCACAACTTGAAGGTGGGCGCGCAGTACGGACAGACATTCCTGCGGGAGCGCGACGGGCTGGGCGTTGTGGATGCGACGTATAACTCTCCGTGCGTGAGTCTGGTGACGGGAAACCCGATCGCGGGCTACACGAGCCAGTCGCAGTGTCCGGGAGGCGTGGCGGGGCAGAATCCGAATTATCTGGCTGTGCTTGCTCCGTATGACCTGACGCGGAGCGGAGCGCTTTACAACTTCTTCGGGCATACCGATGTGAAGGAACTGGCGATTTTTGCCGAGGACGAGATCAAGCTGGGCAACTGGGACATGAACCTGGGGCTGCGCGAGGACGTGTACAACGGGCTGACCTCTGCCAACCAGACACAGCCGCGCGTCGGGATCTCCTACAACGAGAAGCCAACCAAGACCGTGATGCGTGTCTCCTACGCGCGGACGCTTGAGACGCCGTTCAATGAGAACCTTGTGCTTTCAAGCAACGGATGCTTGAATGCGGTTCTGTCTCCGCTGCTGGCCTGCAGTCCGGGCGTCTCAGGTACGCTGGCCCCCGGCTTCCGCAACGAATTTCATGCGGGCTTCCAGCAGGCGTTTGGCAAGTTCATGGTGTTCAGCGGCGAGTACATATGGAAGTACACCCACAACGCGTTCGACTTCAGCGTACTGGGCAATACGCCGATCACGTTTCCGATCGACTGGCATAACTCCAAGATTCCCGGTTACGCACTCCACGCCGATGTACCCGAGTTCCACAACTTCAGCGCGTACTTTGTGGCGTCGTCGGTGGCTGCGCGCTTCTTTCCGCCGCAGTCGGCCGGGGCTGGCGCCGCTCCGCAGACAGGCGGTGCTCCGTTCCGCATCGATCACGATGAGAAGTTCAATCAGACAACGCATCTGCAATACCAGATTGGCAAGCGCGGGCCGTGGGCGGGAGGAAACTGGCGGTACGACTCGGGCCTGGTGGCAGGGTCGGTACCGTATGCGATCAACAACACTACGCCAGTCGACCTGAGCGGATTGACGTTCGATCAGCAGGCGCAGGCCGGATTAGCTTGCAACGGGGTGACGGCTACGCGCACGGCGGGATTCCAGTCTTGCGCGCCCTCAGAGTATTCGTCGACGCTGGTGAGCATTCCTGCGCCGGGGACGGAGAATGACGACAAGAATCCGCCGCGCATTGCACCGCGCGACCTGTTTGACTTGTCTGTCGGCCAGCAGAATCTGTTCCGCAGAGAACGCTACAAGGTGGATTTCGATCTTACGGCGATCAATGTGACGAACAAGTATGCGCTCTACAACTTTCTGTCGACGTTCAGCGGAACGCACTACGTGACTCCGCGGGCGCTGACGGCGAAGATTACGTTCAACTTCTAGCGTCGTGAGTCCAATGTTGGTTCAAAAAAAGTTCATTGGTTTTATGCCTGGGCGCGACCAAACAGCTTGCTGAAAAAGTCTCCATCTGAGTACTGCTGCGGCGAAGTGCTTTGCTGCCGGCTCCTGCATCCATTTGGGGGGCCGGCAGCTTTAAGCTGCTCTTCATAGCTGGTCGTAGAGTGAAGAGTTTCGATAGCCGAGGAGCACGACCAGGGTCCAGATGCCGAGGGCGGTTCCGAAGGGGAACTTGAGCAGGCTGAAGATGGCCGCGATAATGGCGAGCATGCGACCCCATTGGGTGTGCTCCATCAGGCCCCAGCCGGCGGCGATGGCCAGCGCGGCGCGCAGCACCAGGAAGATCCAGACAAATTGAAGCATGGCAGGACCAAACCACATGGGTGGCATGGGCCCATGCATCCAGGGGCCAAAGGCGCCGGAGAAGAATGCCTTGGCAAAGGTGAGCCCGGCGAGGCCGAGCAAAAGCGACAGGCCCGCATAGACGAACCAGAAGATGCTGAGGGCCCGGATTTTGCCGGCATAGCTTTCCACCTGGAACTGCAATCCGGGAACCGGGGGAACCGGCGCGGCGATGGGGCGGCCGCACTTGGGGCAGAACGCCAGCCCCGCTTCCATTGCCTGACCACATCCACTGCAATACATGCTGCCTCCTTCACCCGAGTGCTGCTTGGAAGCTTACTACGCAAATGGTGGGTGTGGGGTTCCGGGCTTACTGGGCCTGGGCGGGCTTGCGCTTCTCCCATCGCTCTTCATGGCGGTCGTCGTGTAGAACCATGGCGGTGATGCGGCCTTCGGCATCGCGCACGGCCACCAGGCGCGTGATGCTGGAGCCGTCGGGATAGAAGAGCTCAGTGGGCGAGGCGGCGGCCAGGTCAGAGATCTCGCCATATCGGTCCTTTGCGTAGAGCTTTTCGTTTTGCCGTTCGACGGTGAGAGCCGGTAAACCGTTCGGGTCGAGATACTCGCCGGCCAGGTTTTCGATCTGCCCGGTGGTGAGCTTGATGGCGGGCGGATGAAGAGGAATGAGGAGCCGCTCGGCGAACGCGGACGGCTCCTGGGGCGGCGGCTGAAGTTGGCCGGGCTTCAAGACAGGTGTAGCGGGCAGGCGGTGCTCAAGCAGCCAGCGGGGCAGTTCGGGTTCGCGGAAGGCGCGCGTCCAGCAGTCGTGTTTGAGACCTTCGTAGAGCCAGAGGCGGACGTGTCCGCCGGCCGCCTTGATGGCGTCATATAGAAGCTCGTCCTGGCGGGGCAGGACGACGGGATCGTCGGTGCCGTGGAAGAGCCAGACCGGTGTGTGGCCGACGGCATGCGAGTACTCAGCGAGAAGAGTCGAGGCACGTTGCCAGCGGGTCGGATCGTAGCTCCAGAAGATGCCGCCGGCGGCGATGGCGATGGCGGCCCAGCGATGGGGATAGATAATCGCAAGCTCCCAGGCGCCGTAACCTCCCATGGAGATGCCGGAGAGATAGGTGCGGTCCGGATCGCCGTGGAACTCCTGGCTCTCCTGCTCGAGGGTTTCCATGGCCATGGCCAGGTTGTCGGGGTCGGTCCAAAAGGAGCCAAGCGGGCACTGAGGCATGACGATGATGAAGGGCCACCGTTCCGGATGGTCGCGCACGGCCTCAGGAAGACCGATCTGGGTTTGCCACATGCCTTCGCTTCCGCGCTCTCCACGGCCGTGGAGAAAAAGAATGATGGGCCACTTGCGATTGTCGTTACGACGCCATTCTTCAGGCACATAGACCTGAAAATGGTGAATGACGCCGCCGGAGACTATCTGGCGATTGAGGAAGCCAGTGTCCTCGAGCGGAGCGGGCCGCGCCGATTCGCCGTGACGTACTGCTTCTGTGCCGGCAGGTTGGGCACGAGCGGCCGAGACCAGGCAGGCGGCGAAGCAGGCGGTGAGCAGAAAGCGCAACAATCGCAAAGGACAGCACATGAGATAGGTCTAGACCCCACTATAGTCTGACCATTGCTCCCTCTGCCAAGACGTTTTGCGCGGTATAACGACTTCAATGCATCTTCCTTGCAAGTTTCTTACGATTTGCATGAAAGACTTGACTTGTTATGCTGATTGAACTGATGACAACACTGGAAGCGGGAGATACGCTGGACCACTACCGCCTGGAGAAGACCATAGCCCGGAGCGGGATGTCGACGCTTTACCGGGCCACGGATCTTGCCATTGGCAGGCAGGTTGCCATCAAAATTCCTCATGCGGAGATGGAAAAGGACCCGATTCTGCTGGAACGCTTCAAGCGTGAGCAGGAGATCGGGCAAGAACTGGACCATCCCGGCATTGTGAAGACCTTCGACGACGAAGACCGCAGCCGGCTCTACATGGTGATGGAGTGGGTGGACGGCAACTTGTTAAGGAATGTATTGAATGAGCAGGACGAGCGTGGCGAGCGCAGGCTGCCGACCGAGCGCGCGGTGAAGATTGCGCTGGGAATCCTGGACGCTCTGGACTACATGCACAAGCATGGAGTGGTTCATCGCGACCTGAAGCCGGAAAACGTGATGGTGGACGATGAGGACAACATCAAACTGATCGATTTCGGCATTGCGATGAAGGAGGATGCGCGGCGACTGACCTACGCGGGTCCGTCGCCCATGCTGGGCACGCCCGATTACATTTCGCCGGAACAGGTGAAGGGGCAGCGCGGAGACCAGCGCAGCGACATCTACGCGCTGGGCGCGATGCTGTACGAGATGCTGACGGGGAAGGTGCCCTTCGTCGGCGCCAATCCGCTGGTGGTGATGAACGAGCGGGTGCTGATGGACCCCGTGCCGGCACGCAAGCTGAATCCGGAAATCACGCCGCAACTCGACGAGATTCTTCATCGCGCGATGGTGCGCGAGCCGCGCCATCGCTATTCAACGGCCGCGGATATGGCCTGGGAGCTGGAGCACCAGGAACAGGTGGGCGTGGACGAAGGCGCACGCAGGCCGGCGCTGCGCCATCGCCTGATGGTGGACCCCAAGAAGCTGCTGCTCTACGCGGGACTGGTGCTGGTACCGGTACTCATCTTCGGGTTGATGGTGATTCTGGCCCGGCATTGATTCGGCGAACAGGCGCTGAAGATTCGAGACACAACCTTTCGAGGGCTGGCGTAGTCTTATCTCTATCGCCTGAGGTTACGGCGGTGATTCGCGTGCGCCGTACGGGTGGCCGCGCCGAGGTATTCCGATGAAGCCCTTGAAAGCGATGGCTGTCCTTCTTCTGTTGCTGCCTGCAATGACGCAGGCGCAAAAAAAGCCCAAAAAGCAGATCGTCCCCGCCGTCTTTGCCCAGGCGCGTTATGCGTATGTCGAGGCTGTGGACGGAAATGAATTCGATCCGCGTGTGATTCCAGAAGATCGCGAAGCGATTGCCAATATAGCGAACGCAATTCGCGCCTGGGGCCGGTACAGCCTGACCATGCATCGCGAAGAGGCGGACATGGTCTTTGTGGTGCGCAAAGGCCGCATGGCGAGCGCGCAGGGAAGCATTGGCGTAAACAGGGAGCCCGGCATAGGAACGGGACAGAGCGGAAACGCGGGATCGGCCCGGCAAGGCGGACAATATCCCGGCCAGCAAAACGATCAGGGAACCGAGTTGGGCACGAGAGGCGAGGTCGGCCCACCGGAAGACCTGTTTCAGGTTTGCCAGCGCAATCCCGACGGAAGCCTGAGCGCCCCTCTCTGGATGCGTTCGATCGAAGATGGCCTGAGCGGTCCTCGCCCGATACTGTTCCAGCAATTCAAGGATGCCGTGGACAAGGCTTACCCACCCACTCCGGCCCCTGCCAGCCAGCCCGGCAAACCGTAACTGTCTGCAATCAACGACGCAGCGGCAAACGAGCTGGCGGCTCAGTAAAAAACGGGAGCGGTTTGACGAGGGCAATTAACTGTATGATGCATTGTTAAGCTTTTCCTAAATGAAAAGGGGAGTTTTTCTGTGCATCGATTCGACCTTCGTTTCCGGTTTATCGTAACCTCTATCCTTCTTTTGGCCGGGCCGCGGTTGCTTGCCGGCGAGCCAATTTCACTTTCAGTGGATGCGACTGGGACGCAGCAAAAGCTGCTTCACATTCATGAAGCGATACCGGTCAAGCCCGGTCCGCTGACTCTCTATTATCCAAAGTGGATACCCGGCGAGCATGGTCCCGAGGGTCCGATCTCGAGCCTCAGCGGCCTGAAGTTTGAAGCGGACGGCAAGACGATTCCCTGGCAGCGCGATCTGCTCGACGTGTTCACGTTTCACCTGGACATTCCGGCGGGCGTGAGCAAGCTGGATGCGAACTATACGTTTATTGAGCCGGACGGAAACTCGGCGTCCGACAAGCTGATGGTGCTGGAGTGGAACTGGGTGATTCTGTATCCGGCGGGCACCCCTGCGCAACAACTGATCTATAGCGCGAAGCTGCAGATTCCCGAAGGATGGAAGTTCGGCACGTCGCTTCCTGTCGAGGACCAGGCGGGCAATCGGATCAGCTTCAAGCCCACGTCACTGGATATGCTGGTGGACGCGCCGGTGATCACCGGCGCATATTATCGCGCCATCAATATCACACCGGCCGGAGAGCCGATTCATCACGAGCTCGACCTGGCCGCCGACAGCGAAGAGGCGTTGAACTTGAGCGCCGACAATCAAAAAGAGCTGGTGAACCTGGTTGCGGAATCGGCGAAGCTGTTCGGCGCGAGGCACTATCGCGATTATCATTTTCTGCTGGCGTTGAGCGATCACGTGGCGCACTTTGGATTGGAGCACCATGAGTCGAATGACAGCCGGCTTCCTGAACGCGCGTTGCTGATGCCGGGCGCAGGCATGTCGCTGGGCGGCCTGTTGGCGCACGAGTTTGTTCACTCGTGGAACGGCAAGTATCGCCGCCCTGCAGATTTGACCACGCCCTACTATGAAGAGCCGATGGAAACCGACCTGCTGTGGGGTTATGAAGGGCTTACGGATTATCTGGGCCCGCTGCTGGCCGCGCGCAGTGGCTTGTGGAGCGCGGAGCAGTATCACGAGTACCTCGCCAGCATTGCAGCGGCGCTTGGACCGGGGCGGCCCGGGCGCACGTGGAGGCCGCTGCTGGATACAGCCAGCGGCGTGTCCGGCGTGGGCGGAGGCCGGGGCGGCGGATGGGCTAGTTGGAGACGCGGCGCCGACTACTACGACGAAGGCGACCTGGTGTGGCTTGAAGTGGCGACCATTATCCATCGCGAGACGCAAGGGAAAAAGTCGATTGACGATTTCTGCCATGCATTTCACGGCGGCGCGAACCAGGGACCGGAAGTGAAGACCTATACCTTTGAGCAGTTGGTGAGCGCGCTCAATGATGTGGCGCCTTATGACTGGGCTGCCTTCTTTCATGAAAGGCTCAACTCCACCGCGGCGGAGTCGCCGATGGGCGGCATTGAGAACGGCGGATGGAAGGTGGAGTTCAACGGTCAGCCCTCGAAGCTGGAAGGCAGGCGCGGCAATGCAGGCAACGTCTACTCGATCGGATTGCAGCTGGGCCCCGACGGCCAGGTGATGGATTCACTTGTGGGCAGCCCGGCTTTTGAAGCAGGGATTACCTCGGGGATGAAAGTGATCGGCGTGAACGGACGCGTGTTTACACAGCAGGGGCTCGACGATGCAGTCAAGGCCACCAGCGACGCAAGCAGCGAGATTTCATTGCTGGTGGTGTCTGACGATTACATCCGCACCTCGGTCGTCAAATACCACGGTGGCGAGAAATATCCTCACCTGGTGCGCGTCAACGAGAAGGACGACTATCTTGACGAACTGATCAAGCCGCGCGCGGAGAAACAGTAGAAGCAGATCGAGCAATTGCGGCGCGTCTATGACTCTTGCGGCGACACGGGCCTGATTCTGGGCCTGGCCTCAGGGAGACTGGACGCGCCGTTCTCAAGTGCATGCAGCCACGTGCCGACTTCAACACGCAGGGGCGCAACCAGAATTCCGTCGAAGCGGTCAGGGCAAGATTCGAGGCGTCGCGATGTTCTTGTGAGCAGTGAGACTGCTCCGGCCAAGTTTCCAGATTGAAGATGGTGAAAGGCTGCCGTCATCTGGATCAATGCCTGCAGAAAGCTCTTTTCCGGTTCGTGCAAAGCGAGCCAGACCAACTCCCAATGTTCGTGTGCCGCGAAGAATTCCGCTCTTTCGAAGCAGGCAAGGCCCTCGGCGAGCGCGCCGCGATTCCAGTCAAGGTTCACACATCAAGAATATGCGACGGAAGCTGCGCCTGGCTCGCTTTCACCGTCCTCCGTTGAACTCGTGCACGGCGTCGATCATGGCGACGATGTTTTCAACCGGTGTTTGCGCCTGCACGTTATGAATGGAGTTGAAGACGAAGCCTCCGCCGGGCGCGAAGATTTCGCAGCGGCGCAGGACTTGTTCACGGACTTCGGCCGGCGTTCCGAAGGGCAGCGTCTTTTGCGTGTCAACGCCTCCGCCCCAGAAGACCAGCTGATTTCCGAAGTTGGCTTTGTGCTGCTCCGGCTCCATGCCGGTTGCCGAACATTGCACGGGGTTGAGAATGTCAAAACCAGCTTCAATGAATGTCGGAAGAAACTTTGAAACCGCGCCACAGGAGTGTTTGAAGGTCTTCCACGTGGTGTGCGCGTGAATCCAGTCGTTGATGATCTTGTAATAAGGGAAGTACAGGTCGCGCAGCGTCTTGACGGAGCAGAAGGCAGAGGTCTGCGTTCCAAAGTCGGTGCCGCAGACGAAGATGGCCTGCACGGCGTCGCCGACCACGGCGTGAATGCGTTCGAGATTGGCGAGCGCCACTTCACACTGCCGCTCGAAGATGCGGTGGATATAGCTTTGCCTGCTGCTGGTGGAGACGTACCACTCGGTTACATCGCGAATGCCTTTGGGATGCTTGAGGAATGGACCCGGGACCAGCGCAATGTCTCCAAAGGCTGTTCCGCCAAAGCCGGCGATGACGCCGCGTTTCGGGCCGACCTGCTTTGCTGCGTGAGCAAGGTGGTCAAGTTCCAGCTGCGAGATTGGAAGAAAGTCCTCCGTGTTGTCTGCGGGGTCAAGGTGATCTTCATCGATCGGCTCCTGGCGGACGATGCAATCGAAGAAGTAGCCGCCCCTCGGCATGCGGCCACTGGGAGGAACAGATGTGTCGCCCTCGGGGTAGATGAGGTTATCGCCGCGGTTATCGATCTGGATGTTGAAGTCGCCGGGAACAAGCACCTCGAGGCCGTTGAACAGCCACGGCTTCCACCGCTCCGCCGGAAACCCGAACATGGTGTTGCGCGCGAAGATGCCAGTGACATCGACGCCCATCGCGTCCTGCAAGTCTTCGTCAAGCAAAGCCAGCATCTGGAAGGGTTCGTGCACGCGTACCGGGCGCTTCTCGAGCGAGTAATATTCGCGCAGCGCAGCCACGCAACTGGCGTGGACGCCGGTGACTGCTGTTCCACCAAAATCAATCGGGATGCGATCGGGCTGTTTGTGGCTGAGTGTGGCCGCGAGACGATCACGGCTGGTTACGTTGGTAGCGATGGTCATGTTTCCCCTTTTGATGCTCCCTGTTTGCGGTCTGCGAACGCCTACCTGCAGCCATTGAACTCGTGCACGGCGTCGATCATGGCGACGATGTTTTCAACCGGCGTTTGCGCCTGCACGTTGTGAATGGAGTTGAAGACGAAGCCTCCGCCGGGCGCGAAGATTCCGCAGCGACGCAGAACCTGTTCGCGGACCTCGGCCGGCGTTCCAAAGGGCAGCGTCTTTTGCGTATCAACACCTCCGCCCCAGAAGACCAACTGATCTCCGAAGTTCGCCTTGAGCTGCTCCGGCTCCATGCCTGTTGCCGAACATTGCACGGGGTTGAGAATGTCAAAACCGGCTTCAATGAATGTCGGAAGAAACTTTGAAACCGCGCCACAGGAGTGTTTGAAGGTCTTCCACATGGTGTGCGCGTGAATCCAGTCGTTGATGATCTTGTAGTAAGGGAAGTACAGGGCGCGGAGTGTCTTGACGGAACAGAAGGCAGAGGTCTGCGTTCCAAAGTCAGTGCCGCAAAGATAGACCGCCTGCACACGGTCGCCGACCACGGCGTGAATGCGCTCAAGGTTGGTGAGTGCGAGTTCACATTGCCGTGCAAAGATCCGGTGAATATAGTCCTGACGGCTACTGGTGGAAACATACCACTCGGTGATATCGCGAATGCCCTTGGGATGTTTGAGGCCGGGGCCGGGAACGAGCGAGATATCGCCGAGTGCCGTTCCGCCGAATCCAGCAATGACGCCGCGCCCCTTTGCAGACAGTTCGCCGGCAGAGCTCGCAAGAAAATCGAGATCCGCCTGCGAGATGAGGCTGAACTCCTCCATGTTGTCTTCAGGATTGAGGTGATCGTCGTCAAACGGTTCCTGGCGAACGATGCAATCGAAGAAGAAACCGTCTTTCGGCATGCGGCCACTGGGCGGAACGGATGTGTCGCCCTCGGGATAGATGAGGGTATCGCCCCGGTCGTCGGTCGTCACATTGAAGCCTTCAGGCACGAGCACCTCAAGCCCGTTGAACATCCATGGCTTCCAGCGATCCATGGGAAAGCCCCACTTGGTGCCGCGCCGGAAGAGCCCCGACACATCCACGCCCATGGCATCCTGCAGATCTTCGTCCACCAGGCCGAGCATCTGCGACGGTTCATGAATGCGCACCGGGCGCTGCTCGAGACCGTAATAATCGCGCAGCGCAGCCACGCAACTGGCATGGACGCCAGTGACCGAAGTTCCTCCAAAATCGATCGGAATTCGATCGGGCTGTTGATGATTGAGAGTTCTCGCGAGCCGTTCGCGGCTGAGAGAAGTTTGCACTGCAGTTGCCGAATCGCTCATAAGGTCAACCTCCGAGCTTTCTCATCATGCGTTGCCCTCTGGGGTCAACCTTAGGCGGCGCCGGTCGTCCTCGGGCGCCTACCGCGTTACAAAGCAAGATCGGCAATCATGGCGGTGTCGAGCACCTGGAGCATGGCTTGCTGCGCACGGGCCCACACGGGATGCGCCGGACACCACGACTTGCGGCTGCACGACTCGCCGTTGACCAGGCAGAGATTCAGAGTGATGGGGCCATCAATGGCTTCGATCACATTGCGGATCGACGCCTGACGGCCCAGAGACACGATCTGAAAACCGCCGGACTGTCCGCGGCGGGAAGCGATGAGGCCGGCGCGCGAGAGAGCCTGAAGTACCTTGGAAAGAAAACTTGGTGGCGCTCCTGTGGCCACAGCCAGCGAGGGCAGCATCGCGCGTTCATTGTCTGGCAGGCCGGCCAGATAGATCATCACGCGGACGCCGTAATCGGCCGCGCGCGTCAGTTGCATGGAGGAACTTGATTTTTCCAGTTCATTGATTCCCGCGGGACATGAGGTCTGCTTCTGCGAAGGCGACGTGCATGCAGACTCAACTGAGCGATCTGGAATTGGAAGCAACATGGCTATCGACCCTCCTGCCGGGCGAGGCGCATGGAGTTGGCTACAACGGATGTGCTTGAAAAGAACATCGCGGCCGCCGCAAAGATGGGAGTCACAACTCCAGTGAGCGCCAGCGCGATGCCGATGGCGTTATAGAAGAAGGCCCAGAACAAATTCTGCCGAACCACGCGCGTCGTTTTTTCTGCAAGCCGAAACGCATCCTCGAGCCGGGCAAGCGTTCCGCTCACAAGGACAACGGGAGCGGCGCCCATGGCAATGTCGGCCCCAGTGCCCATCGCGATTCCAAGATCGGCCTGGGCGAGCGCCGGCGCGTCATTTACGCCGTCGCCGATAAGGGCCACTCGCTTTCCTGATTGTTGCAACTCTTCGACGATGCGCGCCTTGTCGGCGGGTGTGGCTTCGGCCGTGAAGTCGTCAACGCCGATTTGGCGAGCAACCACTGCGGCCGTTGGCCAGGCGTCGCCAGTGACCATTTTCACGATGAGGCCGCGGGCGCGAAGGCGCTGGACCATCTCCACCGCGCCGTCTTTGATCTGGTCGCCGAAGCCGAGCACGCCTTGCACCGCGCCGTCCCATCCGAACAGAGCTATGGTTCTGCCGGCTTCCTGAAACTCTCGCATGCGCAATTCGGTTTCGGCGTCCATTGTGCAGCAGCCCATCGTCATCATCCGTTGATTGCCGATAAAGACCTGGCGGCCGCATACGTTTCCGCTGATTCCCGCTCCCTTGTGAATCTCGATGTCTGCAGCATCAAGAGCAACGACGCGATGGTCGATTGCGTATTTTGTGACGGCGCGGCCCAGCAGGTGTTCGGAGTAGTTCTCGATTCCGGCGAGGATGGGAAGAAATTCCTCGAGAAAGATCTCCGCGCTCTCGTGCCCTGCAGGGAGATCTGCAAAGCCGGATCCGGTTGCGGCCATCGCGAAAGCCTCAGCGTGCACGGGCGCGAGGGCAATCTCGGCAAGCCGGAAATCGCCACGCGTCACGGTGCCGGTCTTGTCGAGCACGACCACATCGATGTTGCCCATAGTCTCAAGCACGCGGCTGTCGGCGATGAGCAGGCCCTGTTGCGCGGCGCGTCCTACAGCAGCGGTGATGGCAAGGGGAGTGGCGAGACCGAGAGCGCAAGGGCATGCGATCACCAGCAGGGTAGTTGCCCGCAGCATCGCCGGCACCACACCTGCGTGCAGGCTAAGCAGCACGGCAAACTCTGCTAGAGCAAGCAATACGACGCAGGGGACGAAGATGCGGGAGACGCGATCGACGGTTCGCTCGATGGGGGCGCGGCTGGAGAGCGCGCGCTCTACAAGATGGATAATTTGCGCGAGCGCGCTGTCGTCTCCTATGCGCGTGGCGCGCACCTGAATCACTCCGCCGGCATTCAAGCTGCCGGAGGCAACGGCGTCGCCGGCTCGCTTGGGAACGGGCGCGGATTCTCCGCTCAACAGCGATTCGTCAACGTAAGTCTCGCCGTTGATGACGACGCCATCGGCGGGGAAGCGCTCACCAGCCTTGACGAGGAAGACCTGGCCTGCCGTGAGTGCATCGATGGAGACGAAGCGCTCGCCCGTTGCCGTAAGGACACGCACTTTCTTCGGCATGAGGCGGTAAAGAAGCGCGATGGAGCGGGAGGCGCGATCCTTGGCAGCGCGCTCAACCATTTTTCCGGCGAGCACGAGCGTGACGATGGCGGCCGCGGTATCGAAATAGAGATGGGTCTGTCCGCGCATCGTCTGTACGGCGCTCAGCATGTATGCGGAAAGAATGCCGAGGGCCAGCAGCGACTCCATGCGGATTTGCAGATTGCGGATCCCAACCACGGCGGTGCGCAGAATGGGCCAGGCGCAATAGAAGACCAGCGGAGTGCACAGCAGCCAGAGGGCGTAGGGCAGAACGCGGCTGGCGCTGGCGGCAATCTGCTCAAAGTAGCTTACATACAAGATGGTGCTGAAGCCCATGATGTTGGCCCAGAGGAAGGCAGCCACGCCAAGGCGCACCAGCAGATCGCGCGACTCGCTGCGCGCACTCTCGTTCTCGCCCGCATACTCGCTGGCTTCGTAGCCGAGCTTGCGGATGCGCGCGGCAATGTGGTCGGGAGGAAGGGATTGCGGGCAGTACGTGATTTTGGCCAGGTCAGAAGCAAAGAACACATCGGCTGACACAACGCCGGGAAGGCCGCGCAATCCGCGCTCAATGAGCCATGCGCAGGCCGAGCACCACATGCCATTCACTTGCAGAAGCATCTCTTTTGTGGGCATGCGCGGGTCGATGGGATTTGCGGGCTCGGCCTCATTGCTTGTTGCGGGATTCGAAATCAACCCGAGTTCGAGCGAGCGACGAAACACTTCGGTCTCGCGGATGTTCTGACCCGCGGCAAGCACGCCGCTCTCAAGAAGAATGGCATAGACGTTGGCGCATCCCATGCAGCAGAACAATCGCTCGCTGCCCTCGCAGACGCGCGCCACCGGTTGCTGTCCGCAGGGAAGCTCGCAAAGCCCGCAGGTTGCGCCCGTCGTGATCATCAGTGTTTTGCAGCCCCTGTGGATTGCGCGCCCGAGTCGAGCGGCTTGCCCTGCTGGTCGAGCATCACGGGATTAATGATCTTGGTGGCGATGTAGCAAAAGATGAGGATGCCGCAGAAGACCACGAAAACCACCGCGAGAACAATCGTGAGCGGCGCGGTGCGGCGCTTGTCCGCCGGTTGTGCGAGAGAGTTGGTCAGTTCCATCGTTGCTCCTTTAAAAATGGGCGGTACCGAGAACATCACAACTTTCAGGATGGGCTCAATTTCCGTACTTCGGATTCCGCGATGCGTTCTACTGCTGTTTTCCGACGGGCGCAGTTGCCGGTGCGCCTTCCATGGGCGTGATAAAGGTTTCGGCGAACACGTCGTCCTTTTGCGAGGGAATGACGTGGGCCACGATATTCATGTGATTGACGCCGGGATTGATTTGAGCGGCGTCGGCTGCAATATCGAACTCGCGCTGCAGCGTCTCTCCGGGTTTAAGCGAGATGCCGTCGTCCATCCCGACAATGCGGCCCGCGGGCATGTTGGCCAGCGAGAACGTCACCTTGGTGTCGGTCTTGCCGCGGTTGGACGCGAGAATGCGAAAGCGATTGTGGATGAGGCCGTCGGCACCGCGGGTGTAAAGGGTGATGCGGTCGGGCATGACACGAACCATAACGGCTTGGCGCAGGTTGATGGCGACCGAAAGACCCGTGGCGTAGATGAGGAGCAGGCAAAGGATGGCTACGCGTTTGCCGTCGCGCAGGCCTATGCGGCGATACCAGGGGTCTGGACCGGAGGAACTTTGTTCCGCATCGCCCCAGGCGTAGTGAATCATCGACCCTCGGCCCATTTTGCCCAGGACCTCAGAGCAGGCATCGATGCATTCGGCGCAATGCGTGCACTCAAGCTGGTGAGAAGAGCGGCGGATGTCGATGCCCATGGGACAAGCGCGCACGCACTTTTCGCAGAGGATGCACTTGCCCGCGTCCGGTTGAAAGTGAACCAGCAGCGTGTGCTTGTCGGCCAGCATGTTCTGCAGGTATCCGTAGGGGCAGATGGCCGTGCAGAAGCGCGTGCGCAAAAAGGCGAAATCGAGAACAGTCACCAGGGTGACGCTGGCGCCGGTAATGCCGGCGGCGGTGCGCATGTCAATGGTGAGCAGGCGATGGAAGAGGTCTACCGGCGGAACAAAATAAGAGACGAAGACAAAGGTGACGAAGATGGAGCCGGGCAACAGAACTGCGGAAAATAG
>Ga0224554_1001347_pt1 | contig 15908 bp, 15 predicted proteins | sample 714S22024metaG_FD_180666 | JGI IMG/M metagenome (GOLD analysis project Ga0224554, IMG submission 180666) | Peat soil microbial communities from Stordalen Mire, Sweden - 717 S2 20-24 | ecosystem: Environmental > Terrestrial > Soil > Wetlands > Peat | place: Sweden: Norrbotten County, Stordalen...
CGCTGCCGTCCCCGCCCTTGGTCGTTCTCCGCCTTGCGCAGGTAGAGGTGCCAGGCTTCCAAGGGATCAACGTTGCCGTCGTCGAGCAGTTCGTGAATGTCGTACAGGTCGCGGCATTGCAAGCGCTCGGCAATGCATCGAACCTTCTCCGCCGCTACCTCGTCGAGGGTGTAGCCGTCGATCGCCGTGCCCTCGGGAAGGTCGGGCCAGCGTGTTTGTAACGCGATCCTGCGGTGCGACTCGACCAGTTCGGTATCGGAGATGTCGAGCTTGAGCTTCCGGGGCTTGGCGCCGAGCGGCCCCACGTAGTTCACCCACGGGGTACCACCCTCGCCGTCAACGATCTCCAGGAGGGGTACTTCGAGGCGCTTGCGGCAGGTGTCCACCGCAACCGCGACGAGGGCGACGGCGTCGCTGCTCGAGAGACCGTCGATGGCGGAGAAGTCGAGATCGGCGGAGTAGCGGTAGTCGGCGAAGTAGCAAAGGCGGAGCAAGGTGCCCCCTTGAAAACGAGACGCGGGTCGCCGACGGCGCCGATATCGGTGCAAACGTGGGCCAGCACGTAGTCGCGCTCGATGGTCTGAGCGGGGAGTCGCTCATCGTTGGCTCGCTGCGTGATGACACCCTTGGCGATCATGCTGCCACGACCGCCTCCAGCTCGGTTGCGGGATAGGGCCAGGCGACGCCCCACGTCTTGTCGACCCAGCCCTTCTCGCCGCGCGCCTTGCGATCCAACTCAATCAGGGAGCGCCACACGGGCAGTTCCAGCCCCTGCGCCACGGGGAGCGACAGCGTGGTCGCGATGGACCCAATCCGGCGGTAGGAGGCATCGGCGTTGATCTCACGGGCAAGATCGCGGATTCCCACGACGGTGTCTGCCGCCGCGAGCGCCTCGGCGACCCGCGACGCGCCTCCCACCAGGAGCGGGCGCGAGGCCACGTCCAGGAGTGCTCTTGGCACCGTTGCGACGCGCGACGGGCCGAGAGGTTCGGTCCCGACGAGGACGGTGTCCTCTCTCTCACGAATGACGCGAAGGGGCCGTCCGGTCAGCGCCTTCTCCCGAGGCCGATACGGGCTGGCGACTTGGATGGCACGGACCGGCCGCACCAGCAACCCGTGGTGATCCAGGGCCGTCAGGAATCCGATGCGGTGGGGGTGGCCGGCGAAAACTGCGGCCACGGCCGAGCCGAGGTCGTCCCACACCGCTGCCGTCCCCAGAGAACCGATCTGGCGGACGGCGTACCTTCCGACCGCCAGGCGATCCACCAAGCCCATGCTGGCCCAACGGGCGAGCAGGTTAGAGGTGGCCTGAGGCGACGTACCAAGGGCCTCTCGAACTTCAGCCGCGCTGAAGGCCGTCCGCCCTTCGCTGGCGAACCGGTCGAGGATCTTCAAAGCCCGATCGTTTGCCATGGTCGTCTCCAGTTCACGCTTGACGTGTATCAGTGACAACTATAGCAACTCATATTTGTCGGAAGTGTCGCTTGTACACGCTGTGCGTGAACTAGCGCCCACTAGCACAAACAATGTGAGCCAGTCGGCTTTTTCGGCCAGACTCCAATTCCCTTGACGCCGCCCGTGCCAGTACGCAGCCGAGGATGTTGCCTGGGCGGAAGGGCTTGGAGCAATCGACTCAGGGCGAGAAGACAAACCCTTCGTCGAGGATGACCGGTCTCTGATTCCCTGGCCGATGGTCGACGCGGGCCCGGTAGTCGACGAGCAGGGGCGATGCCGACAGCGTCCAGCTCCACGGGCCGAGACCGATCTCTTGGTGGTCTTCTCCGACAGCCCGCCGGGGATGACGATGACCGACCGGACTGTGCTCGTAGAACAACCGGAGAGTGGGAAGCACCGCCCGATTCGCTACCTCAAGACCCTGATCGAAGAGCACGAGCACGCCCGTGCGCATGTGTGGCTTGAGTGTCGCTCGCGGCGGGCATTTCGGGCATCAGGCCACGTCCACCGTCACCGTCAACTCATCAGGCACTTCGAACTCGGCGATCAGGCCCGCGAGAGCCTCACACAAATCGTCAACCGCCTCCTCGCGCGTAACGTCCTCGCCGTTCGCGCCAACGCTGGGCCGTAGTTGCGCGTGCGCGCACCACACCCCCGTCCTTGGACGTTGGACGCGGCGGGCTGATGGTATTGCTGTGGAGTGGTGCGAAACGAGAGAGGCTGGCTGTGGCAGGACGACTTGATCGTGGCGATCTACCGCTGGTAGCGCTCGTCTCAGGCGTGGCAGCAAGCAGTTTTCCTGCATCGCTGGCCTCTTGTGCTCGCGTTCGAAGGCGATCCAGCCTGCTGGATGGCAGAAAGGGCTCGAACGGGTTGAGCGCTTGGAACGTGCCTGGTGACTCGCTCGGAGGCTGCCGAGACGACGCCTGACCGAGGCCTTCTGGTGACGGCTGTGAGGGACCGGCACTGTGAAGTCCGTGAGAAGCTCATCCGCAGGCACTGCACGGTTCGAGCGGACCGAAACATGAGTGTCGCCCTGTGCGACCAGACGTCGCTATCGCCTTAGTGGCCGCCGACGCCCCAAGGTCTCCAGGCCCGCGGAGAGGTTCTCCGCGCCCAGGCCGAGGGTGTTGTGCTCACCAGTCGTTATGACCTCCACACCGGCGGAGCGGATAGCTTCCAGATAGGGCTCGTCTGCGCACGCGTCAGTGACAAGGATGTCGACCGACGCGAGTGGAGCGACGTTGTGGAATGTCACTTTGTCTAGCTTGGACCGATCAGCCAGGATGACGGAGCGCCTCGCGGCACGCAGTGCTGCCTTCTTCACCAGCGCATCGGCGGGGTTGTACTCGGTCAAACCACGTTGCACCTGGATACCTGCGACACCGAGGAACACTACGTCGCAGTTGACATCAGCGAAGGTGGCCTCAGGCACCCCGCCGATGAGGCTGAATTCGCCCGACCGCACCATTCCTCCAGTGACGAGCACTCGGATGTCGGACTCATTGCCGAGTTCCATCGCTACCGGCAGGCTGTGGGTAACGACCGTGATGCCCCGCCTGCCCTTGAGGTTGCGCGCAAACTCAAGGGCCGTGGTCCCGACGTCGATAATGACCGTCTCACCATCGTCGACCAGTCGCGCCGCTGCGGCGCCGATTGCCTGTTTGGCCGCTTGTTCCACAAGCTGGCGAGCGGCGAACGGCGGCTCGTAAGAGCGACTGACGACACTAATTGCGCCTCCGCGAACCCTGCGCAGCTGACCCTGATTTTCGAGGACTTCGAGGTCGCGCCGAATCGTCATCTCGGAAACCTCGAGATCGGCAGCGAGCGCGGTGATCGTCACTTCTCCTGAGGCGGTGAGGCGGCGTTGTATTTCCTGTCTACGGGCGACGAAGACCACGGCAGACAGCGTATCGGTCGATGTACAGGTGGTTCCGCTGATCCGTTTCTCGGTACGGAACGCGGGACCGTCAGACAACCGAACTATGGGGCCAGCGAGGAGCGAGCCACGCTACGTCGCTGGTTTCTCCACTGTTTGTCCTCAATCGTGTCAGCAGAGCCAGCGCCGCTCATGGACAGGGTATCGCCCAAGCTGGACGCCAGCGCCGACGGCCCGGAGGTGATCAACAAAGAGGCCTTACGGCTCCCGAGCAAGCGTGGGTCAGCTTGGTGGCGGCAGACCAAACGCCGCAAGCGCGCCTCGTGCGTTGGACGGGAGCTGAACGGTGCCAAAGACCGCGGAACCGTCGTTGCCTCCAGCGCTGTTCCCGGTGACCAGTCCATCGGGGCGCGCGTCGGCAGAGCCGGGTGGCCTCCGTCGCGAAGCGGCCGGCCGTACCCGAAAGCTATGCACCAGGGCGACCCGGACAGCGACCTCAGTCAAGGCCAGCGTCATGAAAAGTTGCATGGCTCGGGTACCGCCGAGGGGTCATTGAGTAGGCACGTCAGAAGTGTCGAGAGCGAGAGGTACCGCGCGTCCAGCGAGCCGACAGTAAGGGTTGTTCCAGACGTGACTGTTGGAAAGTGGCTGACCGCGCTGATCAAACGGGTCCTTCTCGGCCGACGGCTGTCTCGGTGGTCGCACTCAAGCGCCAGCTGGTGGCGTCCGCCCGGCCGAGCGCGCCTGTGCTCGCGACCCTAACGATCATCGCCAAACGACATCGACGCGATCTCCCAGCTCGTGCCGGACCGCAGGTGCTTGTCGAGCGGTCGGCCCAGCTATCGGGGCGTGAGGTCTTCGCGGATCATGTGGCCAAACCTTGTGTAGAAGGCCGAGGTGCGCCGTGGACGTGACCTCTCGCTCACTCCGCAAGTTTCATCCCGCGAAGCCGGCGCGTGTTGGAACGGAAGCGCCTACCGTCGAGGTGTGTCGAACGGTGCCGACTCTTGTTGCCTCGGATCCGCGTGCGGGAGAAAGTGGGCCAGGCATTGCACGTCGGCATTCCGACGCGCACGGTCTACGGTGCTCAGTTCACCAAGGAGGTCGCAGATGCACGAGGTCGTCGTTTGGATGACCGGCGACTGCTGAAGGGCGCTGCCTCCGAACACCTCAACGAGCGTCGCTAGGCGTTCGGCTCGGTCCTCAGGGCAATCCTCCTGTCGGAGCGAAGCGTGTCGCCGACGGTAGTCGCGGCCGACTCGTGACGAACTCCGGGCTTGCCAAGCGCGCGGCTCATCTGGGGTCGCACACGGCGCGCCACATTGGGCCCGACTCGGCCTCACGCCGCCACCTGTCGTGACTATCGGAAGCCTCCGCGGCGGTCCCGACCGGTCCTTGAAATCCAACCCGCCAGGTCATGTTAATAATTCACACCCATCCTGTTGCTAAGTCACACGAAGGCTGATACCGTGTCGCCAACCGAGACGAGACGACAGGTCGATCGAGCAGAATCCAGCGTTCGACAGGGACGACGAAGACGGGAGGCAGCATGCTCCAAGGACGATTGGCCGAGGTTTTCCCCAAGACGGCCAAACCGCTCATCGCGATGGCACACGTCCCGGCATTGCCGGGTACGCCGCTCTACGATGGCGCTGGCGGCCTCGAGGCCGCGATCCGCAGCGTTCGATCCGACGTAGAGATACTCCTTGATGCCGGCTTCGACGCCGTGATGTTTTGCAACGAAAATGACCGCCCGTACCAGCTGAACCCGGGACTCGAAGCGGCAGCGTTCATGACACGAGTCGTGACCGAGTGTCGCCCCGAGGGAAAGCCCTTTGGAGTCGACTACCTCTGGGACTCTCGTTGTGCGCTGGCCATCGGTGCCGCAACAGGCGCCGCGTTCGTGCGCTGCGTGGCCGCTGGTGCATGGGAATCGGACATGGGCTTGTGGCAGACCGATGCAGCGTGGCTATTGCGCGAGCGTCGTCGTCTTGAGGTCGACACAATGGCGATCATCGTGAATGTGACGCCAGAGTTCGCATCGCCGATCGGAGGGCGCAGCGCAGCAGAGATCGCGCGCTCAGTCGTCGTCTCGAGCATCCCGGACGCGATCTTGATATCGGGTCCAATGGCAGGATCGGAGCCTGACCTGTCCGTACTTTCCGACGTGTATCAGGCTGTCTCGAAAGATGTCCCAGTTATCCTCAACACGGGCGCCAAGGCCGCAACGATCGCCCAGTACCTTGACAGTGCGGACGGGTGCATTGTCGGCACCGACCTCAAGGAGGATGGATATACCTGGAACCAGGTCGACCCTGAACGGGCGAAGCGCTTTATCTCGCAGGCTAGGTCCGATGCCGGATCTAGCACTGCAAGCTGAGATACAGCGGTGTGATTCATGGCGTCTAGCGTGATCATGAACGAGACAAGACGCGCGAAGAAGTTCCACCTGCCCGATGAGATAGGCATCTTTGTGGTGCTTTTGTTGGTAGCAGCAGTATTTTGCATTCTCTCGTCATCATTTCGTACGTACAACAACATGCTATCGCTCCTGCTCAACGGAGCAGTCATCGCCTTCCTCGCACTCGGTCAAACGCTCGTCTTGCTCACCGGTGGGATCGATCTTTCAACTGGAAGCAACATAGCAATGACGGGCGTATTGTGCGCGTACCTGATGAATGCCGGCGTTCCTTGGATATTTGCAAGCCTGTTAGCAGTGGGCGCCGGCGGGCTGATTGGATTGTTCAACGGTCTCGTAATTCAGTACGGCGGTCTGCCGCCGTTCATCGTGACATTTGCGACAATGGGTGTGGCATCATCAATTCCTCTGATAATGACCGGTTCGAGTTCGATCATGGTTGCGGACCAGGGATTTTCATGGATCGGTCAGGGAACTGTGTTTTCAGTGCCAGTACCGGTTGTGCTCCTTATCGTGTTCGCGGTAATCGTCGCACTGATTTTGTCCTGGACACGATTCGGCGTGCAGGTTTACGCCGTTGGTGGCAATAGGACCGCGGCTCGACTGGCGGGCGTAAGTCTTGCGAAGGTGACTGTCTCCGTGTACGTGATGTCAGGGCTGTTCGCGGGCGTGGCCGGCCTTATCGATACTTCTCGTTTGATGGTCGGCTTCCCAACCGCGGGTACGGGCAATGAACTCTTCTTTTCGATCGCGGCAGCGGTCGTGGGGGGTGTAAGCCTGTTCGGCGGCACCGGATCGGTTCTCGGCGCAATGATCGGAGCGGTGATGATCGCCACCGTTAGCAACGGACTGAACGTCGTAAATGTCAACAGCTACTGGCAGTCACTTGTTATCGGACTCATCATCTTGGGAGCTGTGGGGCTCGACACGTTCCGGCGGCACCGAATGGGCGCTCCATTACCGGGCATCCTTCGCCGGCGTGTTCGATCAGGTGACCGCCAGAGCGCTCATGCGGACGTCGTGTGAACCCGGCGGGCATGGTCCACGATGAGAGGCCACTTCAATAGGAGGATCGCTAAGCAAACAGCAAGGCGAGGAAGAGAAAGATTGGAGGTCAGCATGAAGATTGTCAAGCAGATAGCTATTAGCGGTATCTCGATCGCTATGCTTTTGGCCGTTGCTCCAGGCGGGGCCGTTGCAAACGGCGCGCCGCGGACCGTCGGCGCCAGGGCGGCCGGACAGGCTCGTGACCTTGGTGCGGCTGCTCTGCCAAAATCCTGCAAGACAAGTAAGCCCGTGATCGGAGTCTCTCTACCTGACACAAGTAATCCCTACTATGTGTACATGCGACAGGGGTTCCTCCAGGTTGGGGCTAAGTACGGCTTCGACGTCAAGATGGCGATAGCGAATGACGATGATAGCAATCAGCTATCCCAGATTGACGCCTTTATTCAAGAGGGCGTTTGCGCGGTCGCCCTCAATCCGGTCACTTCTGGTCCTTCGGCGGCCGACGTTGCCGCGTTGAACAAGGCTGGTATCCCGGTCTTCACTGTCAATGTGCTTGTGGACCAGGCTGACCTCACGAAGGAACACGCGAAGATCGTGCAATTCGTGGGCGCAAACCAGGCCGAGGGCGGCAAAGTAGAAGCGCTTCAGGTGCTGAAGGACCTGGGAGCGAAGGCCAAGATACTCGTCGGGACCGTCGGGGACCCTCTGTCGCAGACTACTGCCGAGCGGGATGCCGGTTTCTATACCGTGATCAAGCGGGATCCGAATGCAAAGGTGGGCGAACTTGTGAACGGACAAGTTGAGCCGACTGTGAGCCTCCAGGTCGCAACAGACATGCTTGAGGGCAATCCGAAGATGAACGTGATCTGGGCCGACACAGGTCCGGCCACGCTCGGTGCGCTTAAGGCGATCCAGGAGCTTAAGCTGCAGGGAAAGGTTACGCTCTTCGGCTTCTGTGCGGCCGGTACGCCCCTCGACAAGGTGATCTATCGTGGCTGCGTCGGTCAGCAGCCTTACAACTATGCGAGTATTGTGGTGCAAAATATCAAGAAGTATCTCGCCGGCAAGTCGATACTGCCGACGATTCTAGAGCCGGTACCGGCCTACGTGAGTGGGCAGACCATCCCCGCAGGTATACTCGGCTGAAATGACTGGTGACACGTACGGTCAGCCCTCCGCCCCCCCTTTGCTTGATGCAGAGACGCGGGGTGGAGGGCTCGGCCTGCGCCGCGTTGATAAGCGGTATGGGGATACACTTGCCCTGAGTCAGGTGAGCCTTACGGTCGTGCCTGGAAGAGTGCTCGGACTCGTCGGTCACAATGGCGCAGGTAAGTCGACGCTTCTACGCATTTTGTCGGGAGTCGAGAGACCTGACGCGGGGGCGGTGTGGGTAGATGGTGCGATAAGGACTTTGTCAGGACCAGCCGACGCTATGAGGTTGGGCGTAAGTTGTGTGTATCAAGAGTTAGCGTTGGTTCCTCAACTTACGGTTAGCGAAAGCATTTTTCTTGGCCAGGAAGATGTGCGGCATGGTGTTCTGGCGAAGAGAGCAATGGCGCGGGCGGCCCAAGAGTTGTGTGATGACTTCAGCGTCGGTGTTCGTTCAAGCGCATTGATAGGCGACCTATCTGTGGCGCAGCGGCAGCTAGTCGAAATTGTTGCTGCTTTTCACCGTAATACGAGGTTCCTTCTTCTTGACGAGCCGACAACGGCCCTAGAGGTGGGTCAGGTGGAGCATCTCTTGGTGACTCTTCGGCGTTTAGTCGAGGGTAAGGACGCTGCGATATTGCTTGTCGACCACAAGCTCTCAGAGGTGTTTTCGGTAGCTGACGACATTGTAGCCATGGCAGACGGGCACATAGTGCTCGAAAGATCACGTTCGAATGTGGATCGAGCGGAAGTCGTTGCGGCTATCGTGGGCGAATCGGCGGCTTCGGTCGTGGGAGCAACGGTGCCATCCCAGGTGGGGGATAGTGTCAGTCGACGGGCTGGGTCGATGGATCCTGCAGTTGCGGGGGGCGTTTCGGCGTCCCCAGGGGCCGTCGGTGCAGGGTTACGTGTTCGGGATGCGCGGTCGGCTCGCCTGCACGGCATCAATCTTTTGGTAGCGCCTGGACGTATTGTGGCACTGTACGGTCTGATGGGTTCTGGGAGATCGCGTATGATGCGCGTCCTGGCGGGGGCGGAACGCCTGACGTCGGGTGTGATGGAACTGGACGGCGATCTCTACAACCCTCGTAGCCCGCAAGCGGCGATGGCGGCGGGCGTGTGCTATGTGTGCGAGGATCGGAAGGCTGAGGGAATCATCCCAAGCGTCAGCGTGGTCGAGAACGTTCTTTTGCCGGTGCTTGCCCGATTCAGTCGCTATGGGGTGTTGCGACGTCGGGAGGCGCGAAAGGCTGCACTCGAGGTGCTCAAACGGATGAATGTCCGGGGCGATCTGAGCAAGGGTGCGTTGGCGCTATCGGGCGGCAATCAGCAGAAGGTGCTGTTCGCACGGGCCTTGTTGCAGGAACCGCGCTTGCTGCTGTTGGACGAGCCGACGAAGGGCGTGGACATCGGCACGAAGGAAGAAATTCATCAGCTGATACGCGATATTTCCGAGACGCGACGGGTACCGATCCTGGTGGTCTCCAGCGAGGAGGAGGAAGTTATGGCTTTGGCAGACGATGTCGTGATTCTGCGCAATGGTAGTTGTAGCGGAGAACTGTTGGCGACTGGCGATCTCACGGCCTCCCTGCTTCGGCGGCTTGCGCTAGGGGAGAGCGAGAAAGGCAGGGACCTGGAGGACGCGTCTTAATGACGCTGGTTGCCGGCGTTGACTCATCGACTCAGTCGTGCACGGTTGTGCTACACGACGAGTCCGGAACGATGTTGGCCAGCGCTAGCGCACCTCATGTGTGGACTACGCCACCAGTCAGCGAACAGGATCCTGAGGGCTGGTGGGGTGCACTTTCCGAAGCTCTAGCTAAGGCGTGCCACGTTGCGGGGACATCGCCACGTGCCATTGGCGCGATCTCCATCGCAGCGCAGCACCATGGTCTAGTGGCGATCGGTCCGGCTGGCGTGGTGCTCCGCCCGGCGAAGCTGTGGAATGACACTACTTCGGCCGCTCAGGCAGCGCGACTCGTTTCGCAGCTCGGGCGCGAGTATTGGGTCCGTAGGACCGGGCTAGTGCCTACTGCTGGGATCACTATAAGCAAGTTGGCTTGGCTAGCGGAGAAGGAGCCAGCGTCGTTTCAGAACCTGAGGCTTGCCCTGTTGCCCCACGACTGGCTCACTATGCAGCTGACCGGTGGGGCGGTGACGGATCGGGGCGACGCCTCCGGCACTGGGTATTTCGATCCCGTCGCGAATGCGTGGTGTCTAGACATACTGGCGCTTGTTGATTCCGAACGCGATTGGCTTGCCCAACTCCCGCGCGTGCTTGGGCCGGAGAATCCGGCTGGGAAAGCCAGCACTGCTAGGGCCGCCGCTCTTGGCCTACGCCCGGACACCTTGGTTGGGCCTGGAACCGGCGATCAATCGGCAGCCGCCCTTGGGCTCAACATCCAACAGGGCGATATGCTCGTTTCGCTTGGGACCTCGGGTGTCGTTGCAGGCATCAGTCTGCGACAAGTGAGGGACGGCCTAGGCCGAGTTATTGGCTCAGCAAGTGCGTCGGGTAGTTTTCAACCCACAATAGTTACCCTAAATGCCGCCAAGGTCACCGATACGTTTGCGCGACTACTTGGAGTCGAGCACAATGAAATGTCGCGACTCGCGCTTGCCGCGAATCGCAGTGCCACGAACCGGCCCATCCTCGTCCCCTACCTCGACGGGGAACGCACCCCAGACCGGCCGCTTGCTCGAGGTCTCTTGCTTGACCTTTCATCCTCGTGCACGAGGGAGGCCCTGGCTCTTTGTGCGTTTGAAGGCGTTATTCTCGGTCTTCTGCAGGGCCGCGACACGCTTATAGAGGTAGGAGTAGATGCCAGTGCCCGACTGATCCTCGCGGGCGGGGCATCACGCTCGCCAGCCTATCGAAGACTATTTGCAGCGCTAGCCGGGATGCCGGTGCGTGTGGCGGAGGTCGACGGCGGACTGATTTCAGCTCGTGGCGCCGCCGTCCAGGCTGCTGCGGTTCTTACCGGAGCGACTGCGCTTGATGTCGCGCTTTCCTGGGCGCCCGCTTGTGGAGTAGTCGCTGAACCGATGACAGGGGATGCTGATTATGCTGAAGAGCGGAGGGTGCGTTACGGCGCGGCTGTTGACATCGAACAGCCCAATGAGTCTTCGCTGTCGCAAGCATCGAATCACTAGCCAAAGGGGACTGCCATGACGGCTTGGCCAGCAAACATCGAGGATGATCTTGGTGGAGTGCTGTGCGACCTGTGTTCTATGGCTGCTCCGTCCGGGCACGAGGACCGACTGTCTGCTGTAGTTAGCGAGCATCTGTTCGCCAGAGGGTTGACTCCTATAACCGATAGGCTTGGTCAGGTCGGAGTCACACTTGGCTCTGGCCCGGGACACACAACCCTAGTCATGGCCCATCTCGACCAGTTGGGTCTTGTGGTTTCTGCAATCGATCCCGCCGGCTATCTCCGCGTGCAGCGACTCGGAGGAGTACCTGAGCGTGTGCTACCCGGCATGCGCATTACGGTCCACACTTACCACGGTGATGTGCCAACAGTTGTAGGTGTGAAGAGTCACCACTTGACCCCACCGGAGGAGAAATATAGGGCGCTGCCTGCGAACGAGTTATACCTGGATTGCGGAACTGAGAGTGCTGAAGAAGTTGCCGAACTCGGAGTGCGCGTGGGCGATCCGTGCACATACGGATTTACATGGTCTGTACTGCAAGGAGGCCGCGTTGCTACCACGTCCCTCGATGACCGACTGGGCGTCGCTGCTCTCCTGGCCCTCGCCGATAGACTGCAGAAGGAACCAGGATCCGGATCGATTCACCTGGCGTTCACCACTCAGGAGGAGTTCCACGTACGGGGAGCCCTTGCCCTTGTCCAACGATACAGACCAGATGTTGTCGTTAACGTTGATATAGCGCCATCGACAGACACTCCAGATCTCCACGGCTCCTCGCCTGTGCAGCTGGGCCGAGGAGCCGTGCTCTCGCGAATGTCTTTCCATGGGCGGGGAACCCTGGGCGGTCTCATCCCACACCCGGCCCTAGTTCGAGGCGTGGAGGAGTCGGCGCTTGAACGGGGGGCGAAGCTTCAATTCGAGGCAGTCATCGGAGTGATCACCGATGCCGCGTTTTTGCCAATGGCGAGTGGCGACGGGATAGCGGCCGTGGACGTCGGGATTCCTGTTCGTTATACACACAGCCCCGTAGAGACAGCGCAATTGTCGGATCTGACTGCGACGATCGAAGTTCTTCACTCGCTGATGCTGCGAGTCGGTAGTCTGGATCTTGAGCGTGGCTTTGGTCATTCACTCGGGCCGCGATAGCGGTGACGAGAATCTGGGCGTCGGTGACAACGCTGGACCTTGGTCGACTTGTCGAGGTGTCCCAGGCGCTTCAGGAGGCGGGGGTAGATGGCTTGCATGTTGATGTCTCAGATGGTGTGTTTGTACCGGACTTGACATTCGGCTACCGCGTGGTGCGCGCGCTGACCGATCGGTTGATTATTCCAGTCGAGGCGCATCTCATGGTGATCAACCCTGAGGAGCAGTTGCGAGCTGTCAGCGAGGCGGGTGCAAGCCGGGCGTCGTTTCACTTTGAGTCGACTGCTTACCCCTGGCGAGTCGCGTGTCTTGGTCAGTCCCTTGGTCTTGAGGTGGGAGTCGCATTCAACCCGGCGACGCCTCTCGGATCCGTTGGCTACCTACGCGAGGGGATCAGTTTTGTAGATATTCTCACGTCGGAACCAGATAGCCGGGGTGAACGGATGCTGCCGCGGATGGCTGCACGGGTTACAGAAGCGGGTATCAACTTGGGCGGCGACGTTGTCATCGAAGTTGATGGGGGTGTGTCCATGTCTAACATTGAGGAACTGAGTGCCGCTGGCGCTAGCGATTTTGTGGTGGGGCGAGCACTCATCGATGTGGAAGCATTGTCAACAGCTGTGACGGCACTCCGCATGAGGGCCAGCCGTGACTGCCATTGAGGGCCCGTGGCAGGTCGCGTCGAGGCTAGAGAGTGTCGACAGGCCTGTCTGTTACCGGGCTGAGGTTTCCGGGGATTGGTGCTCACACGTCCGGGTGCCCTTACGCCGGAGTAGCCGCTTTGTATGTGCCTATGTGGTCGATGAGGGGTCAGTCCCGTGAATGGTCTTCGTGACGGAGGGTCTAATGACTAGAAGGAGAGTCATGTGTTACGGGGACTCGCTGACATGGGGGTCGCTTCCGGTAGAATCCGGCATTCCCACGGTTCGGTATGGCGACTGTGACCGATGGACGGGTGTATTGGCCGACCAGTTAGGGGACGGCTACGAAGTTCTCGAGGAAGGCCTGAACGGACGAACGACGAATCTCGATGATCCGATTGACCCGCGGCTTAATGGAGCGCGCCACCTCGCGACGGCAATAGCGACCCACATGCCGTTGGACCTCGTCGTAATCATGCTCGGGACTAACGATGCCAAGGCCTACTTCGAGCGATCTCCACTGGATATTGTGACGGGAATTGCCGCGCTGCTAGGAATAGTTAGTGCGTCTGCTGGCGGCGGAGGCACGGTATACGCGGCGCCGCATGCTCTTCTCGTTGCTCCGCCGCCGCTGGCTCCGATTACGAACGCGTGGCTCGCTGAACTCTTCAAAGGCGGACGCGAGAAGACGCAGGCACTCGGAAAGCTCTACGCTGAGCTTGCAGCTTTTGTTGGGATCCCATTCTTCGACGCAGGTGTCGTCCTCTCTACCGGTGGCACCGATGGAGTTCATTTCTCGAAGGAGAACAACGTAACTCTCGGAGTGGCCTTGGCCGCTATCGTTCCGCTCGTTCTCGAGGGAGTGCCTAGCGTCGAAGTGTAGTTGGGTATAGGCGCTGACGGGAATGCGTAGTGGTAAAGCTCCTCGATGACTCGGAGCGGGACTATCATGCGCACGGGTTGTATGACGATGAAGAGCCGTCTGGTACCTGGTATCACCGCGGCGAGTGTGGTTCGCGACCCCGGCTGACTCGATTGGACCATTGGCGCAGTGTCGGACCATGTCACGGAACGGAGGCCCGCGTCGAGGCGGGTAGGTAGCCGTGGAGCGAGGGACCCACGATCGCGCGCCTATCGCGCGGACGCTGACGTGCGGGACCGTTTGTCAGGGTACGTATAAGTGGCGTGCCGCTGTAGTGTGCTGACTGAAATACGGACCGGCGAGCTTCCCAAGCTGGTTGACGGAGAGATCGTCCTCCCCTCCCCTTGGCTCTGTTACGCGCGCCCAGACGGGCCGGTTGACACCACGAGGGCCCACAGATAAACAGGGATTCACGCCTTGTTCGCTGGGCAGCGGTCGAAGCGGCCCAAGGCCAGGCGAACGGGACCAAGCTGCGGGCCGACTTTGCCCGCGTCGCCGTGGCGCGAAAGATCGTCACCCTCGTCTACTACGGCCTTCGGGACGGCACCATCCGCTCCAAGGCCACCTCGGAGGCGGCGTCACGCGGGAACGACACCCCAAGGCGCGTGGTCGCCGCTTGTCATGGCCCCCGCTCAAACGGCGTGGCCGGGTAACTGATTGACCCCGTCTTGGTGGTGCCGCGACACACGGCGCAGGAATGACAGGCAACCGCGCTCGCGCCTTGCCCTCCCGAAGCACGCTTCGGTAGCAAAACAGTGACCTGGTCCACGCCGGGGCCGGTCTGGGTGGCGTCAGCGGAGGGACTGGCAAGCGACAGTGGCGACGACAATAAGAAGCGTGTCGGCGATCAGTCGCCTCACCGCCCGACCTCGGATCGGGAAACGCGGGATCTGCTGCTCACCGACTCGATGGAGTGCCGTACCGATCGAGGTGTGCCGTAACCTCGATCTGTCGCCTGGCCCAGTAGCGCTCGAGCTCCTTGACCGCTGACTTCGGAACGCCCGACGGATCACTTGCCGCATCGGCGATCGCAGCTGGTCCAAGGGCGAAGATCACGCCAGCGAGCGCGGCATCGACTCCTGTCGGGCGGTAGCGCCTCACGAACAGCGACAGGCCTTCTTCTGCGGTGAGGCCAGTGCGCTTCTCCATCTCCATGAGGTCGTAGTAGTCGCGAAGCGCTCCACGTCTCGTGATGACACCGAGCTTCATCGCGAACAGGTCTGGGAGGGATGCGACAGGAATCCCTCCGACCATCGTGAGCGGCTCCACGTTTGTCTCGGTGTCGGCGAGGAGGAACTGCAGCTTCGTGGCGCTGAACACTCCGTTCAGCGTCGATTCGGTGAACGTCGACGCCAACCAACGATCGGAGCTGCTCAGTCGATCGTTGAGGTCCGTCAGGTCGACGGGGCTGGAAAGGTAAAAGTCCAAGTCCCTACTTTCTCGGTGTCTGATGTGCACGGCCACGGCGGTACCGCCAACGAGGTACGCGGGTTCTGGGCGAAGGGGGACGATTGCTTCCCATGTGAGCGCGGCATCAGGCGGCAGGATGGCCCTGACCTCGATTGGGATTAGCGTCACATCTGCCTGGCGAGGTTGAGGGCGAAGTCCTTCTGGCGGGGAGAGATCCCACGGGCCCGTGACGCCCGCCGCAGATTCTCCTTCGAGATGGCTCCAGAGGCCAACCACGACAACCCCTGGAGGTCCAAGGAGCCGAGGACGCGCAGCGCGATGAACGCACCGTCACTGTCGAGGTTGAGTGACGAGCGGTCGACGTTCCAAAAGAGATGGTCGAGGTACTTGGGTGGAAATGAGGAAGCGTGATCCGCGGCGACTCGGGCGGGCAGGACGGTACCGCGGACATCGGACTCGACGGATCGCCACGCTGGCGATGACCAGTTGATCTCCCACAGCTCCACCTCTTTGACCGCGCCCTCGACAACTCGCCGGACCGGATAGACGACGTATCCCTTGTTCTCCAGGCGGGCAAGGGCGCGCGAAGCGGTTGTCGGGCTGACTCCGGCGACTCGGGCCACTGCACGAGCAGATCGCAAGCCGAGCGAGTGTTGACGAAGCGCTGCGAGAACGAACAGCTCTTCTCGCCCGATATCTTCTCGATCTGGGACGAAGCCAAGGTCGGCT
>Ga0224554_1001349_pt1 | contig 15897 bp, 7 predicted proteins | sample 714S22024metaG_FD_180666 | JGI IMG/M metagenome (GOLD analysis project Ga0224554, IMG submission 180666) | Peat soil microbial communities from Stordalen Mire, Sweden - 717 S2 20-24 | ecosystem: Environmental > Terrestrial > Soil > Wetlands > Peat | place: Sweden: Norrbotten County, Stordalen...
GTTCGTCTTGTTTTGGGATGCGTCGTCCAATTGCCATCACTATCTGACGCTCCCACGCTCAAAATGTTCAGTCAATTGTATGACTTTTTTAACGGGCTGTTAAGCGGCCGGTCTCCTGTACATGGCGAATTCCTACTCAGGCTGCGATTGGCAGTTCGAAGAGTCCGTTGCAATGAGACTGCCAATTATAATTGTGGAAGTTGGCTAGAAAACCGAACCGTTGATTTGCAAGCACTTACGCAGTGCGACCCCCTCCAATCCGCCAAGTCGGGCTAGGGACTCGGCGTCGGCGGTTGTGTTTTATAACGACGCTCATTAGCCGTGGTTCATCTTCATTCAAACCCAACGGTTCTACACCCGGACTGCTTATTCCCGCCGCTCCCTCGCGGGGCGACAGGCCCCGGGCTTTTCCGCCGTGAACCGTTCAATTCGGCGGGTGGGACCTGCCCCACGATCGCAACCACCTTCACGGGTTGCTGCAGCGTGACATGAAAACAGATTACACTCGTTTGCAAGTATTTCTTTGACATGTTATTCACAAGCCCGTTTGCCAGGTTATTTGGCAACTTGCGCAGCAATCCGCGCCGCCGCCAGCCGAAAGCCGCCGCTGGCCTCGGCGCCGTCCCGGAGGTTGATTTCGTGCTGCGGCAGCAAATCTCTCGCCAGTTCATCCGGCACCGTCACATTCTCGCTGGCGTAAAGCACGGTGGCGTCGCCGCTGCTCCGCGCCCGGGCTTGCAGCGGTTGGCCGGAATGCAGCAAGACCATGCCGTTCCCCTTGTCGCCGGACATCAGCATCCATTGCGTGTTGCCGTGATTGGCGTGGAAGGCCACATCCCCGCTGGAGGCCGTCCCGGCCGGCCGGCCAATGTGATCGGCGGGATAATCGGTCCATGTCCCGGTGCGCAACCATCTCATCTTGTTGAAGTCGTCGGGCAGCGGGATCTTCATGCCCAACTCCCGCAATTTGGCGTTGCCGGAATGCCACTGCACGGTCCAGTTAACATCAATCTGCGCGTTCCCCGCCACCAATAGCGTATAATTGACATGCGCGACCGGTTCGCCGGCATCACCAAAAACAGCGTCTCCGGCAACGTTGATGCGGACGGAACTTCCTTCGGCGGCAGCGGAGACCGTTGGATTCTTCAGATGTGGCGGCTGGGAATTGCGGAAGAAATAACTGTCGCTCGGCGCGCCTTCCCCAAAATTGATGACCGGTCCGCCCTTCATCACGGTGGCGCCGTTGACCTTCCAGGTCTGAACCAGCCCGGTGGTCTTGTCCACCGTCAATTGCATGAGGGCATTGCCCACGCCGATTTCGGACGGTTGATCATCCAATTTAAGCGGCCCTCCATCCGCCAGCGGTGACCACGGCGCCGACGCGGAAGTTCCTTTGACCCGAAGCAGCGCGCTGTAAATATTTCGTCCGTCAGGATGGATGAATTCAATTCGCAACGTGTCCATGCCGGCGGAGGCGGGAATTTGCGCCGCCACGGAAGAACCGGGCGGGCAGGCGACATGCATTTTTCCTTCAGCCAGCTTCTTCTCACCGGCGAGCGCAGTCCAGTGGCAGGTCAATTCGGCAAGATCCGTGAAAGCATAGCGGTTGGTCAGGATGACGGCGCACTTGCCGCCGGTGATTTCCACTTCGCGCGCGCCGGTCATCACCGGGCTGTATTCCATCTTCACATGCCAGAGGTCCGTCCGAGGTTTGCGATAAGAATCCACGATGCCCTTGTGAACGGTATCCTTGAAAGTTCCCGTGGCAGCCGACGGGCTGGTCTTGGCGGCGAGGGCCTGATCCTGCCATTCCCAGATAAACGACCCGACAATATTTTTCGTTGGCCAAATTACGCTCCATTCGTTGGACAGCGCCTCGCCCCACATCTCGCGCACGCCGGGATCAAAATCATTGGCCCGGTCGGTGTAATAGGTATGCGGATTCTCGGTAATGATGGCCGGAATCTTGGTGCGAATGGCCGTCCGCGCGATGTTGTCCATCTCCCGAAAGCTGGGGTAATGGTGGTCGCTCAAATCCACGCCCGGGCAACCGCTCGGGCCGGTTTCCGAGGCGAATTGCAGGCGCGTCGGATCGGCGGCGTGGACGTATTCGGCCACGGCTTTCACGTTGGGACCGGGACTGTTTTCATTTCCCAGGCTCCAGGCCAGCACCGCCGCCCGGTTCTTGTCGCGCGCCAAGGTCTCCCGCGCCCGTTGCAGGAAGGCCGGCTTGAGCGCGGGATCGCTCGTGTCGCACCAGCAGAATGGAATTTCGTCCAGAAGATAAAAACCGCGCTCATCGCAAAGTTCCAGGAACCGTTGCGCGAAATTGTAGTGGGAAGTGCGAATCGCGTTGATGTTGGCCGCTTTCATCAGCGTCAGGTCTGTTGTCCAGGCTTCCTCGTTCAGCGCCTTGCCCAAAGTCGGCCAGATTTCGTGCCGGCAACAACCCGTGCATTTGACCGGCTGCCCGTTCCACAGCACGATGCCGTCCTTGATTTCGATTTTGCGGAAGCCGAATCGCTCCTGCACCTGCTCCACCGTTTTGCGCCCGCTGTCGAGGGTAAACACGACATAATACAGGCTGGGCTTTTCCGCCGACCACAACTCCGGAGCCGCCACGGGCGTGGAGAGATGCAACGTCGCCATTCCGCTGCTGTCGGTCGTTCCGGAGGCGGTCATTTTCCCCGCTCGCGCCGCCGCGCCGGAATATTGATACAACTTCCCGGTGACTGCCACCGTCGTGCCGGGCGGCCCTTGAATTTGCAACGTCGTTTGCAGGGTGGCGTCGTGGTAATTGGTATCAAGGTCCGTCACCAAAGTGATGTCTTCGACATGTGTTGCGGGCAGCGCCAACAGATATGTCTCCCGAAAAATGCCGCCCAGGCACCAGAAATCGCCGGTGTCCAGATCCACCGACGGCGTATTCTTGCTCACGCGTAACCCCACCAGATTCTTCCGGCCCGGCATCAGCGCCTCCGTCACATCCGCATCGAATGCGGTGAATCCGCTTTCGTGATAAGTGACCGGCTTCCCGTTCACGAAAATCTCCGCGCCGTTGTTGACACCGTCGAAATGCCACAGAATTCTTTTGCCCGCGAAGCTGGCCGGCACATCCACCCATTTGCGGTAAAGCCCCACCGCGTTGTCCGGGCCATTGTAAGTCGGCTGACTGTAGCCCAGCATCTCCCAGTTCGACGGTACGGAAATCGTGTCCCACCCCGAATCATCAAAGCCGGTTTGGGTAAAAGCGTTGCGTTCCTGCAACTCGGTTTCGGACGGCCCCGGCAGCTTCCATTCGTGTTCCACGCCGTTCTCGCTCGTAAAGATTTTCACATGCCGCAGCCCGGCGCTGGCGCCGCCGCGCCGTCCGCCTCCACCGGAGTTGGCAATGCTGACGCGCAGCCACTGCGCCGGCGCGTTGCTCAGTGCAATCGTGCCGCCCGCGCCGGGCATCGCACCCGCCGCCAGCGTCTTCCAGTCCGAATTGTCCGCGCTCCCCTCGACTTTGTAATTGTAAGTGCCGCGCTCCGAATCCCAGGCCAGACTCACCCGGCTGAGTGGGACGGATTTCCCCAAGTCCACCTTCCACCAGGTGCCGGAACGAGTGTTCTCCGCCGTCCAATGCCAATCGCCGTCCAGCAAGGCGTACTCCGGTTGGCACCCCTGCTTGCTGCTCGACGCCGTGACGATTTTCGCGCCGGACGCGGGCCGGTAGCCAATCGGCGTCATAATGCCGCGGTCAAGCTTGAATTTCCATGCGCCCGTCATCGGCAGGACGCTCGGATTGTTCACCCGGATTTTGTCCAGCGCGACCGGCCCGTTGCGCGTCAACGGAACCGGATCCGCGTATGTCAGCGAAGCGAGAAAAAGTGAAGCCAACGCTGTGTGGACAAATAAATTGCAAATTTTCATAACGAATGATTTCACTCCATCCTCACTACGCCCGACCATTTAGTCCATCATAAAGGAATTCCGTCCAAATTGACCCGGTCGCCCGATTTATTCGGCAGTATAGGCATCGCTCGAACCGCCCCACTTCCGTCGGCGATTCAGTGCTCCGATTGTCCGGGGATTTCTGGAACGCCAGGATCGTCGAGAATTTGCACGGCGGTTACTCCATCAAAGTCCTTCCAATCTTGCAGAACCCAGACGACCTTCTTGTCAGGAGTGACTTCAATAAGTTGCGGGCCTTTGCCATTGTCGCCGCGAGAGGTGAAGATGGTGTTGCCGTTGGCCAGACGCGTGCAGCTCTGCGGTGCGGAACTGAACTGGTATTCCGGCGGCAGGTCCTTTTTGGTGTTGAATTCCCAGATCGTTTCGCCCTTGGGATTGACTTCGCGCGTGAGGCTGTCGGCTTCATCGGTGATCAACGTATTGCCGTTCTTGAGACGGAGGGCGGCCCACGGCTGTTTGATTTTGTATCTCCAGATTTCATTGAAGTTCTTATCGTATTCCACGATGTACCCAATCCCAAAGACAGGAACAAGGTAGGTTCCCTGGGCGGTGACACGAGTCCTTCGGAATTGCCCATGAATGCCATTGGGGTTGGGCGGCTGGCTGAATGGGAGTTCGTGCTCGACTTCGACCGCTCCGGTCTTGGTGTTGACGATCTTCAGCTTGGGCGGCAGGCCGTTCACTACGATCATGACTTTGTCCAAGCCGATAGGCTGACAGATGTGGATTTCAGTATGGTTTGTGCCGGGGGCTTTGCTGCAATCATAGCGCCACACCACTTTTTTGTCCGGTGTGATTTCCTCGGCATATTCCATGCGGGAGAAAAGAATATTGCCATTGGAAAGCATCCACACATCGTCGTATTCGTAGCTGGTGCCAGTGGAATAGGTCCAGATAATCTTGCCATCCTTGACGAGGAACATCTTGTCGTAGTTTTCACCAACCAGAAGCATGGCGTGTTGCGCCAGGCCATGGCCGGGCAGATTGGGGGGCGTGACGCCGTTCGTCCAACGACCGGCCGGCGAGGCAGTTTCGTCCGGCCCCATTGCCGGCACGCCAGCGGCGGTGAAGCGGTAGAGCACGTCCATGCAAGGTGTCGCCGAGGCCAGCCTCGCGGCTTCAGAAGTGTGACACCCGGTTAATATTGCGAAAAGACCACCGGCTGAAGCTAGTGCCAGCCAATAACGAAGTTTTGGGTTCATGATTTTTGGAACCGAGGTTTATCAGATTTGGCAAGGTCTTGGCCAGCCATTTCGGCTGTCCAAACAAATGGATTGAATACCGTTGTTTTCACCGCTCAATTTATGCCGGATTAAAGAATAGCGTTTTGGAATCAATTTTCCACCGGGAGAAAACGCTCACAGAACGGGGACAGAACCTTGATCGGTTCCCCAGCCTGTGTCAGCCGTCCGGTGTTCGGATCAATGCTGAAGACGACCGCGTTGTTGCTATCTTGATTGGTCACCAGCAGCCATCGGCCAGTGGGGTCGAATTCACAGTTTCGCGGAGTTTTGCCCTGGGTCGAGATGTGTTGAATCAACTTCAGGCGCCCCGTCTCCCCCTCGACGGAAAACACCGCCACCGTGTTGTATCCGCGATTGGTGGCGTAAATGAACTTCCCGCCAAGATGCACGAGAATTTCGGCCGCATCGTTCTGGCCCTTGAAGCCCTCCGGAAGTGTCGAAACGGTCTCAAATTGCGTCAAGGCACCAGTGGCTTTATCCCACCCGAAACGGATAATGGTACTGGCCATCTGATTGATCAGATAAACATCGCGGCCATTGGGAAGAAACGCGGTGTGACGCGGACCCGATCCGGTCGCCACCGATGCGAACGGCGGGGCATTTGGCTGTAGCGCGCCGGTCGTTGAATCCAGCCGATAAATGAACAATTTGTCCAACCCCAGATCTGCCACCAAGACAAACCGGTTGCCCGGATCAACACGGATTGAGTGAGCGTGGGCCTGAATGCGGAGATCGGGATTGACGTTGGTGCCAGTGTGCTGTACGAACGCGGTGCGCTCGCCGATGCTCCCGTCTGATTGCAGCGCGAAAACAGCGATGCTGCCCCCCTGGAAGTTGGCGATCATCAGGTAGCGCCCGGTGGCATCCATACTCACATAGCTGGGATCTCCACCGTTGCTGGGCTTCTGATTCAGCAACGTCAAACGCGCCGTGGCGCGATCAATGGCATACGCGCTTACCGAACTGCCCGGAGCCGAGTTGCAGGTGTAAAGGTGCTTTTGGTTGGGACTAATGATGAAATATGCAGGCGCGACTGCCTCCTGCAAAAACACCGGGGTGGTCAGCTTGCCGGTTTCGGTATCAAAATGCGCCAGCGAGAACCCGTAATTCGAGCCTTTCCCGTGCGAACCGAAGTATACAAACATGTCGGCGGCGGACCCAGGACGGGCGAGAGAGACCAGAATAGCTGTGAGAAGAATCGGAAGACCGTGGTGGATGGGGCGTTGCATAGAACTCTTATTTCGTTGAAATTTCATCCGGCATGGCGCCAAGGCTCATGGTCGCGCTTTTCAGGCCGGGCGAGGTCGCGGTCAAAATCATGTCGCCGGGCTTTTCCGTGGTGCCGACCAAGACCATGCACTTGCCGTTGAACGCATGACGGGATGAGGCTTTTTCCGGATCATGATCGGTCGGGTTGCCGTTGCCAACCCCGGCAACAAAACCAGCCCCATCAACCCGGAACGTCACCGGATTGTCGGCCGTCGGCACGATGCGGCCCTCGGCGTCCAGGACATCCACTTCGACGGGCGCTAGATCTTCCCCATCAGACACCAGCTTGGTGCGGTCAGTCTTGAGGCGCAACGCGGCGGGTGCGCCCGTGGTTTCGACCGTGTCGCTGATGGCGAGCAATCCGGCATTGTAGCCTTTTGCTGTGACGGTGCCCGGGAGATAATTGAGGGTCCACAGCAAGTGGCCGTTGCGCGGCATATCCTTGCTTCCAAGACTTGTGCCATTGAGGAACAGTTCCACGCGTTCGCAGTTGCTGAGAACCACGACCTGGATTTCCTGGCCCTCCTTGCCAGGCCAATTCCAATGCGGCATGATGTGGATGACAGGGTTGGTCTTCCACCAGGATTGGTAATAGTAGTAGCTGTCTTTCGGAAATCCGCACAGATCCAAGGCGCCGCTCTGGTTGAGGATGGCCGGCCAAGTGGCTTCACCCCGGTAGTCAATGCCCGTCCACGCGAAGCTGCCTGCCATGAAAGGGCGTTCTCCGACCGAACGCCAGCAGTCGTTCGTCACGCTGTAAGAAGAGACAAAGGCGCGTTGCCGTTCACTGGTGTATTGGCCGCGCGTCATTTTTGTGCTGGCCGTTTCGCTTCCAAACATGGCCAGCTTGGGATGTTCCCCGTGGAAACGGTCATACTGGTTGGGGCTGTAGTTGATGCCGATGACATCCTCCACGGTGGTGAAGCCAGGTTGAAACCATCCACCATTCATCGCGCAGGAAATCGGACGCGTGGTGTCATATTGGCGAACCGTTTTAATCATTCCCGCAAGGAGTCGAGCGCCTTCCACCGAACCTTGCAGCCATTCTTCGTTGCACATGGACCACATGATAATGCTGGGGTGATTACGGTCGCGCTGCACCATTTCCGCCAAATCGGCTGGATTGGTATACTTCGTCCCGGAAACAGAGTGGTCGAGGTAGGTGTCTCCCAAATGCCGGTTTTCGTCCATGACCAGCATTCCCAGTTCGTCGCAGGCGTCGAGCAGCGCCGGGCTGGGGGGATTGTGCGACATGCGCCACGCATTGCAGCCCATGGCCTTGAGTTGCTTGACGCGCCAGTAATCAAGCGAGTCAGGGATGGCGATACCAACCCCCCCAAAATCCTGATGAACACACATGCCCTGAAGCTTCACTGGCTTGCCATTGAGGAAGAAACCCTTGTCGGCGTCAAAACGGATGGTGCGAATGCCAAACCGAGTGTTGCTGGTGTCCACGGTCACCCCATTGACTACAATAAACGTTTGCAATCGGTATAGGGTAGGCGCTTCCAGCGACCAGAGCTGGGGATGCTCCACGATTCCTTGTTGGACCAATTCCTCGTCGTCGCCTGCCGGGACAGTAACCAGGTTGGTGAATTCGCCCGCCGTCTGCCCGCTTGCATCAACCAAGTGGGAAACCACTTCGCAGCGAGCCGGGATGGTTCCATCGTTGGCCAACTTGGTTTTGACATGGATGGTGGCCGGTGCGGCGTTGCCGTCCAGACCCGGCTCTGGCAGGTCAGCGGAAACAAATATCCCGTTCGGCGCAACGTGCAGGCGATTCGCCACGTTCAGCCAAACATGGCGGTAAATGCCACCGCCCTCGTAATACCATCCCTCGAATCGTCTCGAATCCAGTCTTACGGCCAGAACGTTTTGACCTCCAAAACTTGCCGCCTGGCTGATGTCGTAGCGAGCTGGCGTATAGCCGCTTTTGTGCTCGCCCAGTTTCCTGCCATTGAGATAGACCACACTGTCGCGATTCACACCGTCGAATTCAACCCAGACGCTATTGGTCGCCGCGGAAGCGGGCAAAGTGAACGTCTTCCGATACCAGGCCGCCGGCATAGGCAGATAGCCGTGGGCGGCCTGGGCTGTGTTGGTGAAAGTTCCCTCCACGACAAAGTCATGCGGCAGATGAACTGCACGCCAGCCACGATCGTTGAAGTCCGCGGCAAAGAAGTTTTCCGTCCGTTCGATGGGCAGGCGACTGCCCAAGGTGACCGCCGCAGTGATGCCTCCATGCAGGCTGGGCGAATTATGCACCAGCAACGCCAACACGTTGCTGCCACCGGAATCCCATGCCTGATCCAACGACACATCAAAAGGATCATTCCAGCCCGAATGCCGCGCGATCTCCCGGCCATTGAGATAAATGGTGCAATCATGATCCACCGTTTCAAAATGAATCGTCCGGTTCGGCCCCGACACTGCGGGCAGCGCAGCGCGAAACCATTTATAACTGGGCGCGCCGTTCATATTATCGTCGCCCGATTTGGATTCATGCCAATCCGATCCCGTGGTGTCAGCCTCCCGGACGGCATTGGCGACCTCACCCCCCTGCTGTTTGTCGGTCTTCCAACGCCAGTTGACGATGGAAACCGCGTCGGCCAAACCTGCTTCGCTTTCGAGTTGAAATCGCCAATCGGCATCCAGCAAGACTCGCTGGCGGGCCGCCGCTTCCGGCACTGGCTGGCTCGAGCATTGCGGCGCTGCCAGGAGCATCGAGGTAAGGAGCGAGAAAGCCGCAACACCTTTGGAGCCGGGCGGTTGGAGGATTTGATTCAATCTCATAACAGGCGCTTCATTTCGCACTGTTCACCAAGAAAGTGAACAGGGTGGTTTCTTTCAACGGTTCTCCCGGCCTGACCACGATGGAGGGGAAGTTCGCATGATGGATGGCATCGGGATAATGCTGGGTCTCCAGGCAAACGGCGGTATGTCCCAAATGGTTTGCGGTGTAGAGTTGCACGGCAGGCTGGGTGGTGCGCACTTCCAAAACCCGGCCGCTTTGGGGTTCAGTGAGCCGGGCGGCCATCTTCATGACTTTGTCGTCACCCAGGATGTAATTGTGGTCATAGCCGGTCATCGCCGGCAGCAATTGCTGGATGCGATCCCCGATGCGGGTCGGCTGGTTGAAGTCCATGGGCGTTCCCTTGAGCGGCAGTATCTCTCCGGTGGGAATCAAATCGGCGTCGGTTGGGGTGTAACTCCGGGCGGGTATCCACAAGATGTTATCCAGGCAGCTTCCGCCGCCAGCCAGGTTCCAGTAAGCATGGTTGGTAAGATTCACGATCGTTGGTTTGTCGGTTTCGGCTTCATAATCAATCCGAAACTCGTTGTTATCCGTCAATGTGTAGGTCACGGTGGTCTTCAAATTTCCGGGAAAACCCTCCTCGCCATCTTTGCTCAGATAGAAAAGCCTCACGGAAGACTCGCCGCTCGCAGTCGGCGCATCTTCAACCGTCCACACTGACTGGGCGAAACCCTTGCGCCCGCCATGAATGGTGTTTTTCCCGGAATTGGCGGTCAGTTTGTAGGTCGTCCCATCCAATTCGAATTGCGCGCCCACGATCCGGTTGACCACCCGGCCGGTGACGGCGGCGGCCCCGTTGAAACCCCGCTGGAATCTTGGCAAGGCGTCGGTCGTCAGCAATATATTGGTGAAATTGCCATGCCGATCAGGGGCACGAAGCTCTTTGATGATGGCACCATAGGTTATGATCTGGACGCTCATGCCACGGGAATTCCGCAGCGTGATCAGCTTCACCTCGGAGCCGTCCTGAGTTTTTCCAAAATCAGCCTGTTCGACCCGCCTCAACGTCTGTGCCTGGACTGATCCAAGGAAAAGGCAGGCAATGAGAGCAATGAAGGCCAAACGCCAGAAAGGAATTTGAGTGACACGATTCATTTTTTGCGCAGTTGTCTAAATTACCATTCAAGCGCCACCTTGACACCATCAGGGTTGTTTTCGAAGCTCAGGAAACTTGTCTTTCCCAGCGGGTCCCACGAACTCTTCAGTTCAGGAACAGCCTTGTCGTTGGCATCGGTCAAAGTGATTTTCCTGGGTTCTGAGGGAAGCAAGATCCGCATCACACCGGTAGTTTTAGCCGGGCTTTTGGCGACAAACGAGTAGCTTCGATCCCCGATCTTTTCATCATAGACGCGCGAGGCCGAGGCCAGCACCTGCGGCGTATGCGGATTGCTGACGCGCCCGATATTATAAAGGCAGGCCTGCTCTCCGGGTTTGACCTGCTTCTGTTCCACGACCGGAAGCGCGGGGTCGAAAAGGTCAATCAGCTTTCCTTTGATGGTATAGGGTTCGGAACTGACGCTCTCGTCCATCACTGAAATAATGTCGTACGGCCCGCGCTGGAGACGGAGGTTGTTTTTATATTCGATTTTATGGCCGGTGCTTTGTTTATAGAGGGCTTCCACCTTGTCCCGCAGCATGAAATCCCGGCCGCTCTCCAGGACATACTCCTTCGGATCCATGCGGATGATGCAAATCCTGCCTTTGCCCACGGAGTAGGTTCCCTCTTTTGGATTCCGGCCGAGGCCGAGCCTTACAAACAAATCATCCGCGGGACAATTGAAGTTTGTGCCGCCGGTGTTCCACCACTCGGTAACGGTTTGGAACGGGTCGTCGTCGCGTCCGGAATAAACAATAATGCCGCCGCGGCGGACCCATTGCGCCAATTCCTCATGCGGTTTGGCGGAAAGTGGTTTCATGTCCGAATAGGACATCAACAGGATTTTCAGGTCACTGAGCGCCTTCTCGTAGCCGAGGTTTTCGAGATGAACGATGCCGACCGGAACGCCTCGCTTCAGCAGCGGCAGGGCTTCGCCGAAAAAATCGGACAACTGCGGGTCCATCAATTTGTTGCTGGTGGGGGACCGGTGATACATGCCCGAGGTTTCGTAAAAATTCGAGAAGTACGGATCCGCCCACGCTTTGCCGTCATCATGGGTCGGCAGCCGCTGGAACATCAGCGAATTCCCCATCAATACGCCGATATCCTGCGTGCCCGAAACTTTATCATCCGAAACCTTCATGTGGTTGAGGGTATTGATCATAACCAGCAACTGGCTGGAATACGTTCTGGGCATGGAAGCCCGTTCGTTGTTGGTCCTCGACACATAGTACTGCCCGTCGAAGATACGGTCGGGCCAAGGCATGACCTCATAGTTGACTATGTCGGGATAAAAAAGTTCGGCCGTGAAGGTGGTTTCATAATTCCTTTTGTAATCAGCCCAATCACGGCGGGTGTCTTCCACCGGATCATTCTCGAAGAACAGCTTGCGACCGGTGGGCACGGTCATTGAACGCATACAGCCATACTCAAGAAAGGCCGTCTCAAAGGTCCGCTCCTTGGCCAGGCCGTTAAAATAGTTCGGTTCGCGCGACGTTCCCGTCCAGGCCTGCACGATATAGCCGTCCACCGATGGCAGGGAGGCCAGGCTGGCTTCCGGGCTGACGATTTGCCACAAGGAGTAGTTCAAGAGCGAGTGGGTCGGGACGTAACAGCGGACCTTCATGCCCTTGCTCGCCCCGTACTCCTTGGCGTAGGTAAAGACTTCATCCAAAGCCCGGTAGTAGAGGAAATATTTGAGCTTGTTCGACAGGTAGGTGTTTTCCGCTGATTCGTGCTGCGGTTTCCAATCAAAGCCGTAATAGGCTTTCCATTCCCTTTTGAAAGCCGGGCTATATCCCGCCCGCGCCCAGAATTCCGGTTCCTCCAGATAGATTGCGTCAATTCCGGTGTCAATCACCTGCTTGATGATCTGCTCTTTAAAGTATCGCAGGTAATTGGTGGTGGGAACGATATAAGGGGTGTTGTTTCCGTGCCAGATTGTATCCCCGTTTTGCTCCGCCTGGCCCTCATCCGGATGCGGCACCCCGTCCCATCGGCCGAGGAAATAATCCTGGTAACCTCCCCAGGCGATGCCGGTCATAAAACTGACATGGTAGCCGCGGTCGCGCCATGATTGAACGCGCTGCGCAAAAGTCATTCCCGCCCGTCCCCCAACCCCATAGACAATCGCCACGTCCGATCGCACGTCGGTTGTGGGCTTCCATTGGCCGGAAGTCTGGAAGGTGGTCTTTTCTTGCTTTTCCAGAATCTCCTTCTCAGGGCCCGTGGCTGCGGCTGCCCCAAGCGGCGCCCCCCAAGCCATAAGGATTAATGAACCCGTTTTCAAACTCGTCAGTAGAAAACTTGAGGTCTGATGTTTATTCTGCAGAGCGTGGTCATACAGGTTTGTGGGCTTCATATCGTGGTCAATTGGATAGGTCGATTCAGATTGTTACCTTTGCCATCATTTCACCGGCTGACCGGTGCCCCACTTCATGTTGGGGACCGGTCCCATTTCAAAGACAAGACTGCCGCCCGGAATGATATCGCTTTGTCGGAACCGCGGCGCGTCAAGCGGTTTTCCATTCAGTGTTGCCGACTGAATGTACAAATTAGTATCCGACACGTTTTTCGCCAGGATGATAAAAGTGCCCGGATTTGCTTCATCGAGTGCCAGTGTCACTTTCGGGAAAAGCGGGCTCCCGATCTCAAAACACTCCGAGCCAAGATCTACTTGGTGGTATCCCAGGGCGCTGGTCACATACCATCCTTCCAGATCTCCGAAGTCATCCATGCCACAGAGGCCGGCGGGGACGGGCCGGTAGAGAACCGTCTGGATTTTCCGGACGAGTGCCTGCGTTTTCCAGGCCTGCCCGGCATAATTATATAAATATGGGATGTGACGGTACTGTTCGTTTCCATGAAAGTACAGGCCGATGACGCCAGTAAGGTCACGCAGCGGAACTCTAGGATTGTACTTGGCGGTAAAGAAGGTGTCCAATTTGGCGATGAAATGATCCACGTTCCCAAACAAACCGATCAGCCCAGGGATATCCCCGCTTTGGAACCACAAGTAATTCCACGCATTGCCTTCGCGATAAACGTCCTCCGCATGAGGTTCGATCGGGTCCAGCGGCAAAATCCACGAACCATCCGCCCGGCGTGGACAAAAGAACCCGACGGACGCGTTGTAAAGGTTCGTATAGCTTTTGGAGCGTTCAAGAAAGTAATTATAGTCGCCATTATTTCCGACGATTTTGGCCAATTCGGCCAACCCGTGATCATCGTAGGCCAGTCCGATTGAACGGTTCACATAATCGGCAACGTCGGAGTCAGCAGGGATGTATCCATACTTCCGGTAGGCCGCGCCCGCCGCTCCGCCCCCATTCATCGCATTGTCATGCAAGCGCTGGTACGCTGCATTAACATCAAAGTTGCGGAAACCCATTTTATACAACCCGACCAGTCCCGATACGTTTCCGGGTCCCCAGTAACCCCCACCCCAGGTCGCCCGCATATTAGCAACCCTTTGTGATACCCAGTTCGCACCCCGCGCGAGAATCATCCCCTCGAGATTATAGGAGGGAAACCATGAGTACTTGGGACCGGCCGCCATGCGATAAACTCCCGTGTAGAAGTTTGTCAGTTCTCCGTCCGAGCCTCCTTCGATGGTGAAACGGTTTAAGATGGGGATCCAGAGCGCCTCGGCTTGCTGCATGACCGCATCGAAATCCATGCCGGGGATCTCGTGCGCCAGATTGGCCCCAGCCTCGGATTGACTTGAAGTGGAGGTGCCGACCTTGACCAGAATTGCCTCGCCCGCCGTGGTGGTGAAGGTGACATAGGCCCCAAGGGGCGTTCCTGTGGCCGAAGTGGAGTTCTGGGAAATCTCTCCGTTTTTCCACGTTCCACATGAAGAAAAGTCTTTGTTGAATACCGCACGAAAATAAATGGTCTCCCTCCCGCACTTTTGGGCCCCTTGTAGGGTGCGTTTGTCAATAATGCTTACGGATGCGTCCGACGCATTTGGCCGGCAATTGGCCAGGTCTATGAGAACGTTAGCCTGTTGAGAGGCGGGAAAGGTGTAGCGATGAAAACCACAATTCTTCGTGGCAGTGAGCTCGACCTTGATGCCGTAGGTGGTGAGGAACACCCTGTAATATCCCGCGGAAGCCTTTTCCCGCAGTGTGTCCCTCTCCGACCGGTAGCCCTGGCCAGGATCGGAACGGCTGCCCGGACTCGTTTTGATGGGGCCAACGGTCGGCATGAAGAGGAGGCGATTGACATCGCTGTATTCTCCATTTAACTGGGTGAACCCCATAATGGTGGTGTCGTCGAATCGGTAACCTGAACCGCGCATGTGCCCGCCGCGCCCGTCAAAACCGGTGACCGGACCAACGCAAACGTAGCCGTTTGGGTCCGGAACCATGGCGCCGGGGTTTACCGTCCCGGTATAAATCTGCTCACCGGGAACGGGATTGTTGCCCACATACTCCTTATCCGTAAGGGGAGCGGTGCCAATCATCGGATTAACATAATCAACCAACCGCGTCCTGACAGTGCCTGCCACCCGTCCTGCTGCTGCGGTTTGTCCGCAGCATGAGTTTAGCGAAAATGACGGTAGTGCAATCGCCGCACCCGCGATGGATACATTTTTAATAAACTCTCGTCTTTTCATAATACGTTATTCCCAGGCATTGGCTTCGCGGTACATAAGGCCGAAATCGAAAATCAGTTTGGTCGTTCAACTGCGACTGGCACACTTGGTCGCAACTTGACAGCGGTCGCCACGATTGTGGCCGTGACGGGTTGGAGGCCCGGCGAGGTCGCCGTCAGCCTGATTGGACCGGAATTCTTCCGGGATTGGACAATCACCTGGGCCACGCCGTTGAACAACTTCCGCTTCTCGGCTTTGTCCGGTTCGGTGGTGTTGGGATGACCATTGCCGACGCCAATGATCGTTCCGCCGGTTACCGAGAAGGATATCTCGTTGTCAGCGACCGGGACGATGCGTCCCTTGGTATCGGTCACCGCCACGGTGACCATGGCGACATCTTCGCCATCGGCGGCAATCGCGGGGCGGTCGGGCGCCAGCGAAATGGCAGACGGATCACCGGTGGTTTCAACCTTTTCCTCGGCCTCGACCTTCTGGCCGCGATAACCTCTGGCCAATAGTGTGCCGGGGGCGTAGTTCACCTTCCAGGCGAGATGCGAGTAGCGCAGCATGGTCTGTTTGCCCAGGCTCCGGCCGTTCAGGAACAGTTCCACCTCCTCGCAATTGCTATAGCAGCGCACATCAATTTCCTGCCCCTCCTTGCCCGTCCAGTTCCAGTGCGGCGTGAGATGCACCATCGGCTGGTCTGTCCACCAAGCCTGACAATAATAGAAATTATCCTTGGGGAATCCGCAGGTGTCCATCATGCCGTCCTGACAGGTGTAACCGCGGTCCCTAAAGGGATTCGGCTCGCCGCGATAATCAAAACCGGTCCAGACAAAGACGCCCGCCATCCACGGCCGCGCCATGTAATACTTCCGATATTCCTCCTGTGTGCCGGAGGTCAGCCTTCTGTCGC
>Ga0224554_1001351_pt1 | contig 15875 bp, 11 predicted proteins | sample 714S22024metaG_FD_180666 | JGI IMG/M metagenome (GOLD analysis project Ga0224554, IMG submission 180666) | Peat soil microbial communities from Stordalen Mire, Sweden - 717 S2 20-24 | ecosystem: Environmental > Terrestrial > Soil > Wetlands > Peat | place: Sweden: Norrbotten County, Stordalen...
AAATCCTCTTGCCGCTCACGATCCTTGCGCGTTCCCATTGCCATGACTTGATTCTACAAATAACTCCTGTGGAAACCTCTCAATTCTTTCGTGCAGGTATCGGGACTTTCACCACAGGCTGCTAAGGAAGAGGCCGCCCAAGGTGCAGGGGATCTCTGGCTAAATCAAACTCAAGTGAATGCCCCATGCGTTACCTGCGCCACCGATCGAATGCGCCCGATTGGGTTATACTGCAGGGCTTGGAGGCTCCCGTTGTTACCTGTTCGCGCACTTTTCCCCAGCTTCCTGATTGCCGCTCTTTCCATCCCGGGTGATTGCCGATCTCAACAGGCGCAGCCTCCGGATCAGCAACCCATGCAGCAGTCGGCGGCGCAAGAGCCGCCCAAGGCACAGCAGGGCATGGGCGGCATCGCCGGTGGCATAGGGGCCGCCCCGGTCTACGACGAGCAGAGGCGGCCTATCACAGCCGGCGGTTTTGTGGATAAGGGTACGGTGGTCTTCCAGGACATCACCAAAGCCGCTGGACTCTCCGGCTGGATCCACAAGATGGGTGTGCCGGAGAAGAAGTTCATCGTCGAGACCAACGGTTCAGGGGTGGCCCTGATCGACTACGACAACAGCGGCTGGCTGTCTATCTACCTGGTCAATGGCTCGACCTTCGATGCACTGGACGGCAAGGAAGAACCGCCCCACGCGGCGCTCTTCCGCAACAACCACGACGGAACCTTTACCGACGTGGCCGCCCAAGCCGGCGTCACCAACGATCGCTGGGGCTACGGCGTGAGCGTGGCCGACTACGACAACGATGGCTGGCCGGATATCTATGTGGGCAACTATGGGAAGAACCGGCTTTACCACAACAATCACGACGGCACGTTTACCGATGTGGCCGAAAAAGCCGGCGTGGCGCTGGGCAACTGGTCGCCTGGCTCGGCCTGGGGCGACTACGACGGCGACGGGTTGCTGGATCTGTATGTGACCGGCTATGTGCACTTCGATCGCGACAACCTTCCCCTCTCCGGCAGCAAGGCGGTTGGGTATGCCAATTGCATGTACCGCGGAGCGGCGGTAAACTGCGGCCCCCGTGGCCTGAAGGGCGAACCGGACCACTTGTTCCACAACAATGGCGATGGAACTTTTACCGACGTGACCGTCAAGGCCGGCGTCGAGGACAAGGAAAACTATTACGGGTTCAGCACGATCTTTGTGAGTCTCAACGGCAACGGCAAGCCGGACCTGGTGGTAGGCAACGACTCGGAGCCCAACTTTCTCTACATCAACAAAGGCGATGGAACCTTCGACGACCAAAGCTACGTTTCTGGATTCGCGCTGAACAAGGACGGGCGCGAAATTGCCTCGATGGGCATTGCGGTGGGCGACTACGAGAACAACGGGCTGATAGACCTTTTTGTCGACGACTTCGGGGACGACTACAAGGTGCTCTACCACAACGACGGCGACGCCAGCTTTACCGACGTGAGCTACAAGGCTGGTATCGCCCAGACCACGATTCCCTTTGTTGGCTGGGGAGACGGCTTCATCGACTACGACAACGATGGCTGGCTGGACCTGCTTACGGTCAACGGCCACGTCTATCCCCAGGTGGACGAGCACGATTGGGGCACCACCTGGGCCGAACGGCCGCTGTTGTTTCACAACGTGCCGGAAGCAAACGGGAAGGGGCGGCGATTCGAGTATGTTCCGCCGGTGAAGGGTTCCGGACTGGCGGTGGTGATTCCGGCGCGGGGAGCGGCATTTGGCGACCTGTTCAACGACGGTAAGATCGACGTGATTATCAATCCCATTGACGGGCCGCCCGTGCTGTTGAGGAACGTGAATCCCGATCATCATCACTGGGTGGAGATGAAGCTGGTGGGCGGGCCGAAGAGCCCCCGCGACGCCACCTGCGCGACGGTCTACCTGAAGGCCAACGGCATGCGCATGCGCCAGGACGTGCTGGCCAGCGGCAGCTACATCTCAGCCAACGACCGGCGCCCGCAATTCGGCCTGGGCGACGCGACCGACGCCGGAACCGCCGAGATTCACTGGCCTTCCGGCGCCAAGGAGATGGTGAAGCTGCCCGCGGTGGACCGCATTTACACCATCACCGAGGGCCAGGGGATTACCGGGGCGCTGTGCGAGGGCAAGCCCTGCACCGTCAAGGAAGTTGCGGGCAAACCGGCGCCAGACTCGCCGCGATGAACGTCGCGCATTGGAGGAATCCCCCTTGTCGTACACATCTGGATTGTTGACTGCTCTCGTCGCCTGGATGCTCCTTGTTCCCGATTCGGCCTCGCCAGCATTGGCTTCACAGCAAGAGCAGCAGGATGGAATGCAACAATCTGTTGGCGGAATGGCCAATGCCGGCCCTCAGAAAGCTGAGTTTGACAGCCAGCACCGTCCGATTACCGCCGGCGGCTTTGCAAAAAACGGGCCCATCGTCTTTCAGAATATAGCTGCGAGCGCTGGGCTTACGCGCTGGCATCATCAGTCGGGGACTCCTGAAAAGCGATTCATTTTGGAAGCCAAAGGCCCGGGTGTCTGCCTGCTGGACTATGACAACGACGGCTGGCTGGACATCTATCTTGTGAACGGCTCGAACTACGATGCGCTTGCCGGTAAAGCCACTCCGCCGCACGCGGCTCTCTTTCACAACAATCACGATGGCGCGTTCACCGAGGTGACGGAAACGGCCGAGGTTGCCAACGATCGGTGGGGATACGGATGCGCGGTTGGCGACTACGACAACGACGGCTGGCCGGACCTCTACGTGACCAATTTCGGGAAGAACCGCCTTTACCATAACAACCACGACGGAACGTCTACCGATGTTGCGGAAAAAGCCGGAGTCACTGTCGGCACATGGTCTACAGGGGCAACCTTTGGCGACTACGATGGCGACGGGCGGCTGGACCTTTTCGTGGCCGGCTATCTTCGCTTCGATTTGTCCAATCCTCCAGTTTCCGGGTCAAAGGCGGTCGGCTACGCTTTCTGTCAGTACCGCGGGGTGCAGGTGATGTGCGGCCCGCGGGGCCTGAAGGGCGAACAGGACCATTTGTTTCATAACAATGGCGACGGAACCTTTACCGACGTCAGCAAGAAACTGGGTGTCGACGATCCCAGCGGATACTATGGCCTCGGAGCTCTATTTGTGGATGTAAACGGGGATGGAAAGCCGGATCTCCTGGTGGCGAACGATACCTCGCCGAACTATCTGTATATGAACAAGGGAGACGGAACCTTCGAAGACCAGAGTTATTCGAGCGGCTACGCGCTCAACGGGAGTGGCCGCGAGATCGCGAATATGGGCATCGCTGCGGGAGACTATGAGAACAACGGTCACCTTTCGGTGGTGAATACCGACTTTGCCGACGACTACGATGTCCTCTTTCAGAACGACGGAACCAGGTTTTTCAGCGATGTAAGTTTACAAGCCGGATTGGTAACGCATACCATGCCGTTTGTCAGCTTCGCGGACGGGTTTCTCGATTACGACAACGACGGGTGGAAAGACCTGCTCATTGTGAATGGTCACGTCTATCCGGAAGCGGATAAGCATCCCGAGTGGGGAGAAAGTTATGCCCAGCGTCATTTGCTGTTTCGGAATCTGAGGAATGGCAAGTTCGAACTGGTTCCCGCGGTCGAGGGGACCGGGCTTGCGGTGGTCAGCGTTGGCCGTGGCGCCGCATTTGGCGATATTTTCAACGACGGCAAGATCGACGTGGTCATCAACAATATGGACGGCGTTCCGGTGCTGCTTCGCAACGTAAATCCGGATCACCACCAATGGGTTGAGCTGAGACTCATTGGTGGGCTCAAGAGCCCCCGCGACGCGGTCGGAACCACTGTGTATCTCGCAGCAGCCGGGATCCGTCAACGAGGAGACGTTCTGAGCGGCGGAAGCTATCTCTCCTCCAACGATTTGCGCGTTCACTTCGGGCTGGGCGACGCGACCGACGCCGGAACCGCAAAAATTCACTGGCCCTCCGGCGCAAAAGAGATGGTGAAGCTTCCCGCGGTGAACCGCATATACACGATCACTGAGGGCCAAGGTATAACCGGCGCGCTGTGCGATGGGAATCCCCGTGCGGGGAGCAGTTTGCCTCTGGCAGGGCACAATTGAGTCATCTCAGAGGGGGCTATCCAGGTTCGTGACGAGGCACTACCAGTCGAGTCGTAGCCATCGCCAACTGAATAGGCCGAAGTGATGCGGTTGCCCCTGACCAGGCTACGATCTGCGCAGGAGTGCCGACCCATTCGCATCGAATCGATCTCGCCGTGGAGCAGTCAGCAAACACAACCTTGACGACGACCGACATTGCCTTTGTTGCTTGCGACCGTCCGCTACCCTATCGGTGCGGCGTGGTGGTATACGAGAGCTTGCGTACCGATCGCAAGACCGGTCTGAGTCGCGACCACGGAACACTTGATCTTCAGCAGGAAGAAGATGTTCCTGGAAGCGTTGCGCAGACTCTCGAAATTTCCCTGGCCTTTGGCGACGATTACGTCCGCACGGTTGAAGCAATCCTGAAATGCCCGGCTACAGTCGTCCAGGATGGTCCCCGGCGCATCGGACCCGTTGTCTATTACTTCCGCTATTTGATCCAGGCCGACAGCCCGCGCATCGGTCAGGGTGGCATCATTAAGTACGGGGCCGCCGCGCACTGCGACTGTGACATGGCCAGCCGGCAGTTGTTCGATAAGCAACCTGTCGAAAACGATCTCTCCTGTGTTGTCGGCAAGGTACAGGATTCGCCCGGCCGTCGAGAGAGTCGTGCGGAAAAGGTGCATATCCCCGAAAAAGGGTTCTGTCAGAACCTCTTGGAGGGAACGCCTGATATCCACCTCCTTCAGGCTGCCGTTTAGGCCCAAATCGATCACGTTGCCGGCGATTGCCAGCCGCACAGCAGATGCGAATGGATCTTCAGCCTGCGAAACTTTGGTTTGCAGCTCTGGGAGAAGCTCCAGGGCCAGAGCATTGAAGCGCTGCTTCGCATCTTGATATACATCGGCAATCCCCGTCAGCTCGCGCAATCTGCGATGAATATATTGGCTCATCGCAGGCGCTGACTGTGTCGAGTCGCTTGCTGCAGCAATTTGAAGTGCCTCCCGCAAGATTCGTTCATGCACGTCTGTGTCAGGAGTTGCGAACCTGGCCGCGGCCAGCGCATTCCGGACAAAACACGATATGCAGTCGAGCTCAAGATTCATATGCCACCTGAAACACCATCTCGGAATCGGCAAACGCGCTGGTTCTCCAGGACGAGGGAGCCTCCTCGCAAATCAAAGGCATGAGGCTCCATCCCGGGCTCCGGTATGACTTCTAAACGAGCATCTCATAATACGCCTGCACTTGTGATTTGTGCGGAGGAATCGCCCTGCACCAGTCGTGGCACAAATATTCGAGTGCACAGCCTTTGAAGCATTTGAGGCCGCCTGTCTTCGCGCGTTGTGACGACCGTCACAGTTCCATTCGCAGCCGTCGTCGGAGCTTCATCGCCTATTCCTGCACTTCCCGTTTGCTGAGGACCATCCATTCGCTTGCCGATGGAGTACAGGGTAGCCGACTTCCACTCCAAATGTGCCAGCTGTCCTTGACAGGTCTGGTGAAACTCTCTCAGACTACTTGCCAACGAGATTCATTGGGCGGATGCGCGACTACCGCTATCGCTCCGGTTTGAATTGAACGGGCCCAGCGCCGCGCAAAATGCGGGAGACAACGAGAATATGTCGCGAGTGGTCGTTTTGGGAGCGGGGATTGCCGGCCATACGGCAGCCCCTTACCTGCGTACGTGGCTGGACAAGACGCACGAGGTAGTCGTCGTTTCTCCCCAGTCGAATTACAACTGGGTTCCATCCAACATCTGGCTCGGACTCGGCTTGATGACGGAAGAGCAGGTCGCCTTTCCTTTGGCGCCGGTCTATAGCAAAGCTGGTATCCGCTTTGAGCAGGCCCGAGCGGTCGCGATTCATCCAGAAGGAAGCGCCGATAGTGCCGCTCCGTATGTTGTGGTGGAAAAGAGGATTCCCGGGCAGTCCGTGGAGCGCATCCCCATCCCCTACGACTATTTGATCAACGCAACCGGCCCCAAGCTAAATTTTGCCGCTACGGAAGGACTCGGCCCAGGCAAACACACCGTCTCGGTCTGCACGCCCGATCACGCCACGGAAGCTGCGAAAGAATTCCTGGCACTGGTCGAACGAATGAAACAAGGAGCACGTTGCCGTTTCGTCGTCGGAACCGGCCACGGTCAATGCACCTGCCAGGGCGCAGCATTCGAGTACGTGGTGAACTTGGAATTCGAGCTGCGGCAGCACGGAGTGCGGGACAAGGCCGAGGTCATCTTTCTCACCAATGAATACGAGTTGGGCGACTTCGGCATGGACGGCGCGTTCATCCGCCGCAATGGATATATCACCCCCACCAACATCTTCACCGAGTCGGTTCTTGCCGAACGTGATATCTGGTCCATTACCCGCGCGCATGTGCGCAAGATCGAGAAGGGCCGAGTGTTTTACGAAACACTGGCGGGCGAAGAGCACGAGTTGACCTTCGACATGGCCATGCTGCTGCCGCCCTTTGCCGGGGTGGGTCTGCAGGCGTTCGACCGCGCGGGCGAAGAGATCACCGCAAAGCTGTTCGCGCCCAACGGGTTCATGAAGGTGGATGCAGACTACACGCAAAAGCCCTATGAGCAATGGAAGGCGGCGGACTGGCCGCGTACTTACCAATGCCCGACCTATCCAAACATCTTCGCCGCGGGCATCGCCTTTGCCCCACCCCACCCCATCTCGCGTCCGCACACCAGCCCCAAGGGCACTCCGATCTTCGCGACGGCGCCGCGGACTGGCATGCCTTCCGCCACCATCGGCAGAGTGGTTGCCCGTAGCATTGCGGACAAAGTGACAGGAAAGGAAGGCCCGCTGCACGCTGCCTCAATGGCGGAGCTGGGCGCCGCCTGCGTCGCTTCCTCCGGTTCCAGCCTGCTGAAGGGAACAGCGGCCTCCATGACCGTCTTTCCGATTGTGCCTGATTACGAGCGCTATCCCAAATACGGCCGCGATCTCAAGTACACAACCGGTGAGATCGGACTGGCCGGCCATTGGATCAAGGTGATTCTGCACTATATGTTTCTCTACAAGGCGCGGCTGCATCCGGGCTGGCGGGCCATTCCGGAATGAGCGTGCAACAAGTTGACGGGTGGAAAAGCGGAAAGGAAAGTGCGACTGTGGGAGAGATCAACACCAACGTATATGCAACGCAGCCAACGCGTTTCACGCTGTTCATGCGAACGTTTCTACCCTGGCAGTTACGGCGATTCTTCAGCATCAACCTCAAGATGATTCTGTTGATCGGCAGGGAGAAGCACCTGCATAAATAGACATGGCCGGCGGCGGATCCTGTTCCGGTGTCCGGGAGACCACACACAAACCTCTCGAGTCGAGAGCATCACGTTCATCGCTCGGATGAGTGTATCCAGTATGCGAACAGCAATCACGGCAGAGAAGCTTTGGGACGGGACGAACCTGCTTGACCATCCCGTTGTTGTGGTCGAGGACGGACGAATCGACTCCATCGGCACGCGCGCGGCCAGCGAGTTGCCTGGCCCGGTGCGCATTTTCGAATACCCTGGCGCCACACTGTCCCCGGCCTTTCTCGACGTGCACATCCACGGCTCCGCCGGCCATGACGTGATGGAAGCGACGCCCGAAGCCCTCACTGCCATCGGTGGCTTTCTGGCCTCGCATGGGACAGGCAGTTTTCTGGCCACCACCGTCACTGCATCTCTGGATGCGACCCTCCGTGCGCTCTCCGGACTGGCAAATCTGCTGGCGCAGCCACCCGCCCAGGCACAGGCTAGGCTTCTGGGCATTCATCTGGAAGGACCGTTTCTTTCCGCCGTCAAGCGCGGCGTCCAACCGGCCGAGTATCTGCTCGCGCCCGACATCGACCTCTTCGACCGGCTTTTTGAAGCCGCAGAGGGTCATGTTCGCTTGATGACGCTGGCCCCCGAACTGCCCGGCGCGGCTCAACTTGCCGCCCATGCCACGGCGCGCGGGGTGCGCGTCTCATTGGGCCACTCGAACGCCACCGCAGCCGAGGCCCTCGCGATAATTGCCGCCGGCGCCGTGAGCGCAACGCATACTTTCAACGCCATGCGCCCGCTTGACCACCGTGCGCCGGGTATCCTGGGTACCGTGCTGACCCACGATTCCCTCTATGCAGAGCTGATTTGCGACGGCATTCACGTCGCTCCGGAAGTAGTCAAGCTGTGGTGGCGCGCCAAGGGACCGGAGCGCGCCATTCTGATGACCGACGCAATAAGCGCCACCGGCATGCCCGACGGCGAGTATCTACTGGGCGGCTTCCCGGTTCAGGTTGCTAACGGAAGGGCGATGGCCGGGGGAGTTCTTGCGGGCAGCGTACTCACCCTAAACCGCGCCTTGGCCAACTTTATTGCGTTCACCGGCGCGCCCCTGGAACTGGCGCTGCGGTTGGTCACTGTTAACCCAGCCACGATGACTGGCCTTGGCAACCAGGCCGGCTCCCTCGCCGTGGGCCGGCCGGCAAATCTGGTCGCCGTGGATGCAGCAGGGAGGCTGGTCGCTTCCATCCAGAACGGACAGCCGGTTGGTGTCCCCTGGTCGTTAAAGCAGTTTTAGGGTTATCGTTGAAGGGTTCGTGCGTCAAGCTGACAGATGACCCCTTCGGTCGGACGGGTGCTTCCATGCGCTTCAGAACCGAGCACTAAAACTTGCATAGAATGACCGTCCCCGGCCCGTGAGCGGCTTGATCTGGCTCATCCACATGCTCGCCATGAAATCGTCGAAGTTCACGCCACCCAGTGGTAGCTCATATTCCTTGTTCAGCAGATTGTCGGCTGCCGCGCTCATCTGCAGGTGCCCTCGCTGATAGCCGGCGTGAAGATTGAAGAGTGCGTACCCCGGCGTGTTTTGTTCAAGGCGATGCAAGTCCACATCGGATTTGCGATCCACGGCCTGAACGCCGATGCCAGCGGTCCATCCCATCAGCTCTTCGTCGAAAGCGACGCGGATATTAAGAGGCATCATCTGATAGAGGCCGGTCTGCGTGTCGAGCCGCTCGCCGTGCAGCCATCCCGCAACACCGCTGAGTTGGCCGCTGCCGAACCTGACGCTGTTCCAAAGCACACCGCTGCCCGACAGATCCGCCCCGTAGATCCGAGCGTCGTGATTGGCAAAGCGCAGTTGCGCAAAGTTGCTCATGCCATAGGTCCTGGTCGCCAACGTATCCACGTCCACATAGTCCTTGATGTGGGTCAGATAAGGCGTAAGCTTGATCTCCCATTCTTTGCGTGCCCGGTCGTGCCAGCTTGCCGATCCGCTCACGGTGTGGGCAATCTCCGGCTTGAGGCCGACGTTGCCCACATAGTAGTTTCCATCGCCAAACCACCCGATCATGCCGCTGGCCATCCAGTTGGTAGACCATGCGTAGCGCTCGTAGAGGTTGGGCGATCGGGTCTTGCGCCCGTAGCCAAACTCGTAGGTGCGCGAAGCGTTCAGCTCGTAGCCGACCAGCGCGGTAGCATCGATGTCTGGATCAGCGTGGGCACGATGCGATCCGTTGAATGTGTTGGCATCAGCCGCATACATGCTCGAATACCCCTGCACGGGGCCGACGTCCGTCCAGACCGTATCGTTGCGCACGCCGACGAGGGTGGTCCATTGGGGACTCCACTTGCTCGATACCTCGGCGAAGGTCCCCAGCCGGATGCGGCGGCCGTCGTTGATGTTGACGAAAGTGTTGGGTCCCATCATGGGCCCCTTGCCCGGGACGGCGGGCCAGGTGTCGTCAAGGACAAGGCGATGCAGTTCGTTGCCCACCTGGAGAGTGTGCCGGGTGGAGAGTGGGAGGTCGAGCTTCACGGTATACCCTAGATCCCTTCCATGAGTGTTCATCGGCATCCACATTGGCATTGGGAACGTCGATTTGTCCCTGCCAATGTTCATCGAGTGCCAAGCCCCCTGCCAGTAGACATGTGCGTCGAACAGGCCCCAGTTGAGGTTTCTACGGTAACGGAGATTGAGCGACTCCGCATAGTTGCGCACCATGTCCATCTGAGCGCTCACAAACCCCTCGTATGGTGTGTGGTGCAGCCCTGCCTGGAGAACCAACAGGTTGCCTGCGCCCTGTGCTGCCAAAGTAACGGTGTGGTCGGTACTCTGCGCATAGGTGGAAGTGACCTTGTGGCCGCTGCCGTCGGTGTAATCGTCGTTGGAAGCCCACGATCCGTTGTAGCCCAGGCCGAGATTGCGCCCGGCAACCCATTCCAGCAACGAGCCTCCGTAGTTCTGGCCATTGCTGCGGAAGAATCCCGATGCAGCAACCTCTTCATGCAACCGTTCACTCGCTTTGGCGAAGGCTGGCGGCTGCGATTCAACGGAGACTGTTCCCCCAAGGCTGTCCCCGCCCATGCTCACCGGTGTAATGCCCGCCATGACAGTCACTTCTGTCGCATAAGCTGGGACGATGTAGGAAAGCGGCGGGTTCATATGGTTCGAACAAGCTGAGGAAATCGTCATGCCGTCAACCATCAGTTTGGTGCGTTCGTCTCCTAATCCATGAAGCAACGGGATGCTGACAAGCTGGCCGCTTTCCCGCAAACTCACGCCTGGCGTGTTGCCCAGAATCTCGGCTGTATTGCGGCTTCGCGCCCGATCGCTCTCGTTTACTTTGTGCGGTGTTGCGGAGCCGACTCCAAAGGTCGGCTCCATTACCTCGACAACGGTCCTTGCCGGAGCGATTCTCAGAACTATATTTACAGTTGTCTCTATGCACGCCGTAACGGAGATATCATAGATGACTGCGGTTTCAAAGGCAGGGGCAATGGCTGTGACCTGGTAGCGGCCCGCGGGAACCCCATCGAAATCGAAGCGGCCCTGGCTATCGGTCACCTGTGACCTATTGGTCCCCGAGACCCGGTGCCAGGCTTCTATCCTCACCCCTGAGACAACCGCGCCGGACTGATCCCTCAGGACTCCCGCAATGCGACCGGCCGAGGCTAGGTTTGCCGTTGCACAGGGAATCGATTGGTTCTGTGCCGACGCAGCCTCCGCAGAGCGGGCAACTTCAACTCCAGAGCCTCGTTGGGCATGGGTCGAGTCCGCCGCCCCGCACAGGCAAACGGCTGGCAACAGGGCCAGCCAAAGCTTGCTCTTCATGGGTTCTCCTCTTGCTTGAAAAAGCGCAAAGCACCGGGACGAGACAGGCAAGCGCCCATCCCATCCGTGTAGCACTACAAGTTGTCAGGCAAGAAGAGCAGGCGGCCCACGCCTTTGATGGCTGCGTGGAAATGAAATCCGGAAAAGAGCCTCAGTCTGCGGGAAACACGCCGTACTACGGCCAGCTTCAGCGTAGAATTGTTCCCCATGTTCCGGCTTGTTCGTTGCAGAATGAATGGCGTAGGTGTTTGCCGGGAAGTAGGGGCACTTCTCGGTAGCGGAGCTGAAGTTCTTTCGGTTGCCGCTGAGCCGGTTCATCATGCGCATCATGCAGTGATGCTTGCCGTTCCTGCGGCAGCATGGGGGAAGATTCGCGTCGGCGTCGGGGCCAAAGAGCGGCGCAATCAGCATCCAGCTGAACATCATCAGCAGCGAAATTGCGATGGTGCGCCGCATAGCCAAGCAAATAGTGTAACCCAGGACTCCGATCTCGCTTTCCGGGCTATGAGCCAATATGCCCCCATGTTTCCCTTGAAGCCGCATCTTCTATTTATTCCCTCCCAAAGACTTGAATAGACCGGGTAGGCCCCTCGATTGTAGGCTGATAGCGCCCTGTCACTGCACGGTGCTCGAAACCGATGGCTCGTTACAGAAGCAGTTCGGGAGACGCGTGGTGGAGTTCTGGGCCGGCCTGAGCGTCCGGGTCTCCGGCACATGATGGCCAGAAATATATCAGCTTTGTGGCCGAGTGAAGGCTTATGAAAGGCTTGAGACGGGTCTACTACGACATCTTTTCGAGGTTTTACGATGGCTTCATCGCCCTGCATTCTCGCGACACGCAGGGTACAGCCAGGACCTTCTTAGTTGAAAGGGTTCCCGTACAGAACGGCGACTCGGTCCTCGACCTTTGCACTGGTACGGATACGCTGCTCACATACCTGCAAGCGAAAGTCGGCCCGAGCGGGCAAGTTGTTGGGGTCGATTTCTCCCCCGGTATGTTGAAAATAGCCGAGAGAAGGACACGGAACCTGCCCAACGTCGTTCTAGTGAGAGCGGATGCAGACAGCCTTCCTTTTGCGTCCGAAATCTTCGACGCGGTTACCTGTTCACATGCCTTCTACGAACTCAAGGGGGAAACGCAGAAACGGGTGTTGCAGGAGATCGTTCGCATTCTGAGGCCGGGGGGAGCCTTTCTTATGATGGAGCACGATGTCCCCTCAAACCCATTCGTGAGAACGCTCTTTTACTTCCGACTCGCCTTCATAGGTGGCGGACTGGCCATGACCTTTCTTCGTCACGAGCAGGAGGTGTTGGAAGATTACTTCGGGAGAGTCGAAAAAGTTGTAGCCCCTGCCGGCCGCTCTAAGATCTTGATCTGCCAAAAACTATGCAGGATGTAATCGAAAAAACGCACGAGAATGAAGGATCGGTGGCCTGACGAGGAACTGGCGGTCAAATCAATGCCCGTCCCAACTTCCCAGGCGGGCGAAATTGGCAAGACTCCGACGTAACGTTAGGATCACGGCTGTCCGGTTAAAAGTCGAACAGAATCAGTCGGTTGCCGGGGCATGGTAAATCGTTTTGGGAGTCGATCTGCTGAAGTGCCCGTAAAATGGGGGTTTTCTCGAACAGGGTAAGACTGAAAATCTGTAGAAGTTGGTAGAGGCTGGCCTCAATGCCGAGGCGTTTGCGCACGATCGCCACCAGGACATAGACCGAGACTGCGATCCAGATCTGCGTTTTCACCGCGTTCTCGCTGGTCCCGTAAATGTCTGAGCCGTCGCCGTAGAATAAGAAAGGGGGTATCCGGCGTATTCTTTGCCGCCTGTGACCCCGCCAACAATCCTGAGGAAGACCATGGGCAAGAAACGGGTAGTGATCGTTGGAGGAGTCGCGGGCGGAGCAACGTGCGCGGCGCGTTTAAGGCGTTTGGATGAGAATGCAGAGATCGTCGTGCTCGATCGCGGCCACTATGTCTCCTTTGCCAATTGCGGCTTGCCCTACTACGTGGGCAACGTAATTCAAGAGGAGGCCAAGCTCCTCTTGGCCACGCCTGCATTTTTCAAGGAAGTGTTCTGCATCGATGTGCGCACAAGGAACGAAGTCACCGCGATCGACCGCGAGGCGCGAACCCTTTCAGTGCGCGATCTGGAGACTGGCCGGGAGTACCGTGAGTCTTATGATGCCTTGGTGCTATCACCGGGTGCCGCTCCGATCTGCCCGCCTTGGCCGGGAGTCGATCTGCCGGGAATCTTCACCCTGCGCACAGTCCCAGATAGCCGGGAGATCAAGCACTGGATTGAAACCAGGAAGCCAAACAGGGCGGTTGTCGTGGGCGGCGGTTTTATCGGCCTGGAAATGGCGGAGAACCTTGCCCATCGCGGAATCGATGTAACAATTGTGGAACTGGCCAACCAGGTGATGCCGCCACTCGATCCGGAGATGGCTGAGTACGCTAAGCAACGGCTGGAGTCGCACGGAGTGAATCTGTCGCTGGGAGACGGCGTTGCAGAGTTCGCGCAAGGCAGCAATGAAAGCCTGATTGTGCGCACACAAGGTGGCGCGGCGTTTGACGCGGACCTTGTTGTCCTGGCCATCGGCGTGCGTCCCGAGACGAACCTCGCTCGCGACGCAAGTCTTGAAATGGGTCAACGGGGTGGCATCCGAGTCGATAGCCAGATGCGCACCAGCGATCCGCACATCTGGGCCGTCGGAGATGCCGTCGAAGTCAGGAACCGTGTCACAAGCCAATGGGAACTCGTCCCTCTGGCCGGGCCCGCGAATCGCCAGGGGCGTGCCGCCGCCGACGCAATCTGCGGACGCGAGGTGCGCTTCGATGGCGTTCAGGCTACAGCGGTATGCGGTTTCTTTGGCCTGACCGTCGCGCTTACCGGAGCAACGGAAAAGGCGCTTCACCGTGCAGAAATGAAGGATTACCTGAGCATCTACCTGCATCCCAACCAGCACGTCGGCTATTATCCCGGAGCGCAAGCCATTCACTTGAAGCTGCTGTTCCGCAAGTCGGACGGGCGTGTGCTGGGTGCCCAAGGTGTGGGCGAAGAGGGCGTGGAGCGCCGTATCGACGTTATCGCAAATGCGATTCAGATGAAAGCCACAGTCTTTGATCTCGAGGAAGCGGAACTCTGCTACGCGCCCCAGTACGGCGCCGCCAAAGACCCCGTGAATCTCGCGGGCATGATTGCCGCCAATGTGCTGCGCGGTGATGCGGATCTTGCGCCTTGGAATGATCTCGACTCGACTCTCGCGTTCCTCTTGGATGTGCGTGAACCTCACGAGTTCAACGCAGGCTCGATCCCAGATTCGGTCAACATTCCGCTTGGCCAATTGCGGTTGCGTCTCAGAGAACTGTCACAATCAGAGGAGATTTGGGTAACATGCGGCGTTGGGCAGCGTGCCTATTATGCCTGCCGAATCTTGGCCCAGCATGGCTTCCGCGCTCGCAATCTCTCCGGAGGATACAGCACGTTTCGCGTCCTGCATCCGCTAGGAATTCGACAGACTCTTGTGCTCTGACCAAACGAGCCGGTTCTTCCCGGCTTCCCGGGGACGCTTCGAATATGAGTATTTTGCCGTATGTCCATAAACAACTGACGAGGGAATTGTGTCAGAGATATTGAAGAAGAGGACTTGACGATTACGCGTGCAGGACCAGGGCTGCACGGAATCGACTGGTTTCTCGACTGTAATTGCTTTTTTGGTCCTTTAACTCCCCTCAGGGGCTGCACATTTTGAGGGAATGAGCGTCGAAAATGCAGATTCCGGATAAGAGGACCGGTATGACATCCGGCACCACCCAGAGTGAAGCGCAGATGAAGACCGCGCATGCTGACGTCGCTCGGCGCTATCCCGCCTACGCCGGTACCGCCGCGCTGGACCGGCTGCGCACCACCGAGTACCGCCGACTCGACGAGCAAGGCCAGGTTTACCTCGATTACACCGGCGGTTCTCTCTTTGCCGAGTCGCAGCTTGAAGAGCACATGAGTCTTTTGCGCTCCGGCGTCTTTGGCAATCCGCACTCCAACAACCCAACCTCCGCGGCAATGACCCGGCAACTCGAGAGCACCCGACGGTCGGTACTGACCTACTTCAACGCCAGCGCGCGCGAGTACATCCTGGTCTTCACGCCCAACGCGTCTGGAGGCCTCAAGCTTATCGGGGAGTCGTTTCCGTTTACTCCGCAAGGCCGCCTGCTGCTCACCTTCGACAACCATAATTCAGTGAACGGAATCCGCGAATTCGCGCGCGCGAAAGGTGCGAAAATCGCCTATGCTCCGCTGGACACGGCCACGCTGCGCCTGGACCGGGAGCGGCTGGATGCGCTCTTGAATCAAGCCGATCCAGCCCATGAAAATCTATTTACCTTTCCCGCGCAGTCGAATGTTTCCGGCGTCAAGCATCCGCTGGAACTGGTGACGGCCGCACAAAACAAAGGATGGCGGGTGCTGCTGGACGCGGCTGCTTTCGTGCCTACCAATCCCCTGGATCTGAGCGTCGTGCAGCCGGATTTTGTTGTCGTCTCGTTCTATAACTGGACAGTGCCAGGTTCTCTGCTCGCTCTACGCGGCGGTCTCCATGCTGGATTTGTTGATCTGTGTGGCGTTGCGGGGCTCCCTGTAGTAGCGGAGAATAATTCTCAGTTTGTGCGGGAGCAT
>Ga0224554_1001352_pt1 | contig 15871 bp, 17 predicted proteins | sample 714S22024metaG_FD_180666 | JGI IMG/M metagenome (GOLD analysis project Ga0224554, IMG submission 180666) | Peat soil microbial communities from Stordalen Mire, Sweden - 717 S2 20-24 | ecosystem: Environmental > Terrestrial > Soil > Wetlands > Peat | place: Sweden: Norrbotten County, Stordalen...
CGCGCCAAACGCAGTACAGAAGCTCGCAAGAATCGAAATGTGATCGGAAATCAGCGTTGAGCTCACCTTGTCGAGGCCCATTCCGCCATACTCTTCCGGAATCTCCACTGAGGTGAAACCCAATTCGGCAGCCTTGCGCAGCAGCCCTGCCATCACGCCTGGCTCCTTGGCTTCGATGGCCGCAACGTTGGGTTCAATCTCTTCCCGCGCAAACCTTGCCGCCGTAGCAGCAATCTGTCGCTGTTCCTCGTCGAGGTCTTCCGGGGTAAAGATCTCAGCGGGGGTTCGGGTCTCAAGCAGGAAACTGCCGCCCGCGGCGGCAACGAACGGCGATACGGATTGCGTGCTCATAGCTAAACCTTCTTCATCTGATACAAGACAGTACGCCAACTGGATAGAGACGTTCAACCGGGCAAAAAGCGCTCAAAACATGTGTACGTGCATGCACACAGATTTCAGGTTTTTTTGACACGAGGGCTGTTCTTGCCGCTCCCAATCACTTCGTTTCAAGCCAATTCAGGCATTCCGGCAGAGAGTGAAGCTGATCCACGTGGCCAAGCGCAGTGAAAGCCGCAGCGGGAGCGGGCCAAGCCTCCTGAAGGCCTCGAAAGCGGGCCGGCGTGGCCGCTAAGGGCGCGGCACTCAAAACCCTGAATCGCGTACAATTAGCGTTATCCGATCCTTGGAGGTCCCATCCTGCTCGCCGCGCTCATGACCCGACTGGCACCTGCCGTCAGCTCACTCCATGGGCTGGTTTCGAGCCTTGCCGTGCAATGGATCTTCGCCGGTCAGAATGGCCTGCGCCACTATCTGAAAGCGCAATACGGCGATCAGACCTTCAAGGGGCTCTATCACTGGAACCTCTTTGATGCGGCGGTCTTGCTGCCTTACTTCGCCGTCATGATCATTCTGGCGCTGTATGGCGTTCACCGCTATACCATGTGCTACCTCTACTTCAAGTATCGCAAGAACTACAACCCCAATCCTCCCATGCACTTCGACGAGCTGCCCAGGGTCACCGTCCAACTGCCCATCTTCAATGAGCAGTTTGTCATCGACCGGCTCATTGAGGCCGTTTGCGCCATGGATTATCCGAAGGATCGGCTTGAGATCCAGGTGCTGGACGACTCCACGGACGAGACCCAGGAAGTAGCAGCGGGGATTGTGGCCCGGTATGCAGCCCTGGGGCATCCGATTGAGTACATTCACCGCTCCAACCGGCACGGATACAAGGCCGGGGCTCTCGATGCCGGATTGAAAGTAGCCAAGGGCGAGTTTGTTGCCATCTTCGACGCGGACTTTGTGCCGCCGACGGACTGGCTTATGAAGGTGATCCACCACTTTGCGGAGCCGGGGATCGGCATGGTGCAGACCCGCTGGTCGCACTTGAACCGCAACTACAGCATGCTCACGCAGATTGAGGCGATTCTGCTGGATGGGCACTTTGTGATGGAGCACGGAGCCCGCGTGCGCAGCGGCGACTTCTTCAACTTCAACGGTACGGCCGGCATGTGGCGCATCCAGGCCATCACCGACGGCGGCGGCTGGCAACACGACACGCTCACCGAAGACACCGACCTGAGTTACCGCTCGCAGTTGGCGGGGTGGAAGTTTAAATATCTGCCCGATGTGGAGTGCCCCAGCGAGTTGCCGATCGAAATGACGGCCTTCAAGACCCAGCAGGCGCGGTGGGCGAAGGGGCTCATCCAGACGAGTATCAAGGTTCTGCCCCAGGTGTTCCGGTCAGATGTGCCGCGCAAGATCAAGGTGGAGGCGGTTTACCATTTGACGGCAAACCTGAGCTATCCGCTGATGGTGATCATGTCGGCGGCGCTCATTCCGGCCATGATTTGCCGCTTCTATCAGGGCTGGTTCCAGATGTTGCTGATTGACGTACCGCTATTCACGGCATCCACGTTTTCCATCGCCGTGTTCTACCTGATGAGCGAGCGCGAGCTGTTTCCGAAGACGTGGAAGAGAACATTTCTCTATTTGCCTTTCCTCATGGCCTTGGGCATCGGCCTCACCGTCACCAATACCAAGGCGGTGATGGAGGCGCTGTTCGGCATCAAGAGCGCATTCGTGCGCACGCCCAAGTATCGCGTTGCCAAGAAGGGCGAAAAATCGCAGGCAGCCAAGTATCGCAAGCGCCTGGTGCTGGCTCCCTGGATCGAGCTCCTCCTCGGCTGCTATTTCTTCGCGGCGATTCTCTACACCTTCTCAAACCAGAACTACTTCACCGCACCGTTCCTGATTCTGTTCGTCATTGGCTACTGGTACACCGGCCTGATGAGCCTGCTGCAAGGCCGCTTTGAGCGCTGGCGCTCCGGCGCTCCAGCTGACTCCGACGAGACCAGCCCAAGGCCGTTTCCTGTGGGCGTGTGAGAGCGCAAACATCCCACTTTAGCCTCCTCCGCTACAATAGTCTTCAAGCGCCTGCCGCCCGGGGACATGAGTCCACCGGCCGCCAGGCGCATCAGAGCATATGCTGGCACAAAACCTGACTGAAGCCCTTACTTTCGACGATGTTCTGCTGGTGCCTTCTTACAGCGAAGTGGTGCCTGCGCAGGTGAGCACGCAGACGCAGTTGACGCGCGACATTACGCTCAACACACCGCTCCTCTCCTCGGCCATGGACACCGTAACCGAGTCGCGCATGGCCATTGCCATGGCTCAACAAGGCGGCATCGGCATTGTCCACCGCAACCTGACCATTGCTGAGCAGGCGGGCGAAATCGACAAGGTAAAGCGCTCTGAGAGCGGGATGATCGTTGACCCGGTCACCATCGGGCCCGACCAGATGATTGCCGACGCTTTGGACGTGATGCGCCGCTACAAAATCTCCGGTGTGCCCGTTACCCAGGGCAAGCGCCTGGTGGGCATTCTCACCAACCGCGACCTTCGCTTTGAAACACGCACCGATATTCCCATCGGCGACGTAATGACCAAAGAGAATCTCATCACCGTTCCCGTCGGCACCACGCTTGAAGAGGCAGAGCTGATCCTGCACAAGCATCGCGTTGAAAAGCTGCTGGTCGTGAACGATCAGTACGAGCTCAAGGGCCTGATCACCGTCAAGGACATCCAGAAGAAGTTGAAATACCCCATGGCCAGCAAGGACGAAAAGGGCCGGCTGCGGGTGGGCGGAGCCATTGGCGCAACAGGCGATTACCTTGAGCGCGCGGCTGAGCTGGTCCGCGCCCGGGCTGATGTGCTCGCCATCGACTCCGCGCACGGACACTCTTCGCGAGTGCTCGAGGCCGTCAGCGAAGTCAAGAAGAGTTTTCCAGGCATCGGTGTGCTGGCCGGCAACATCGCCACCTACGAGGGCGCCCTGGCGCTGATGGACGCAGGCGCGGACGCGGTCAAGGTAGGCATTGGCCCCGGCTCCATCTGCACCACGCGCATGGTCACGGGCGCGGGCATGCCGCAGATCACAGCGATTGCCGAGGCCTTCCGTGCTTGCCGCGAGCGCGGCATCCCGGTCATCGCCGACGGCGGAATCAAGTACTCCGGCGAAATCACCAAGGCCATCGCCGCCGGCGCCAGTTCCGTGATGATCGGCTCACTGTTTGCCGGCGTGGACGAAAGCCCCGGCGAAACCATCCTCTACCAGGGACGCAGCTTCAAGAGCTATCGCGGCATGGGTTCGCTCACCGCCATGAGCCAGGGCTCGGGCGAGCGCTACTTCCAGGGCACTGCGGATATGGCCAGCGCCGAGTTGGGCACAGAGGGCGTGGTGCAGCGCGAGCGCGCCAGCCAGAACCGGCTGGCAAAGTTTGTTCCCGAAGGAATTGAGGGGCGTGTCCCCTATCGCGGACCGCTTGAGTCCATGGTCTACCAGCTTGTGGGCGGCCTGCGCTCGGGCATGGGCTATCTGGGGTGCGGCACCATTCTGGAGCTTCAGGAGAATGCGCGTTTTGTGCGCATCTCGGGAGCCGGCCTGCGCGAGAGTCACGTCCACGACGTGATCATCACGCGGGAGGCACCCAACTATCATGTCGAGTAGCCGCGGCAACCCAAGTTACTGGGTGAGTGCCTGGCTGCCGGTCCTCATTGGGCTCTGCATCATCGCCATGGAGTCGACGGAGGCTTTCGGCTCCGATCACACCTCAGGACCGTTGCGTGCGATCTACCAGGCAATCTTCGGGCCCGTGGGCAACGCGAACTGGCAAGTCATTCATCACCTAATTCGCAAGTCAGGCCACTTCATCGGCTACGGTTTGCTGGGACTGGCGTGGCTGCGTGCCTGGTGGATGACCTTGCCCAACTCCGATTTCGTGCAGGACGCCTTGCTCGCGCTGTTGGGAACTGCCATGACTGCCAGCGCGGATGAGTACCACCAATCCTTTCTGCCCAATCGCTCATCTTCCGTGTGGGATGTCCTGCTCGATTGCACAGGCGCCATCGTCATGCAGTTGGTTGTGTACCTGTGGATGCGGGTGTTTCGGCCCAAACGACGGGGAGGCCAGGGATGATCGCGGCCCGCATCCGGCTGGACTTTTAAAGGCCTTGGTTTAAACTTGTTGGCGTGAGCCAACCCCCGAATCCCGACCCAGCCAACTACTCCAAACGCCGTGAGTATGCCCTTGCAAAGAAGTATGCAGAGGGCTTGCGACCCACCGTTCAAATTGTTTTGATGGACTGGCACCTGCCGGGCGGTGTCGTCGCAACCGTGCTTGCAGCCTTTGACGGAGCAGCAAGCGTGTATATGAGCGACGGCAGCGAATTCGTAGGTGGAGGCAAGAGTGCAGGTTCGATTCGCGATGCGTCGATGCAGGCAATCGAGATCGCCGGCCGGTCACTCGGCGTCTTCGGCGAGGTTTTGACGACCAGGCTACCCGAGCCAGGGGAGGCCTGCTTCTATATTCGCTACGGCGCTGACCTGCTGCGCGCGGTAGCCACTGACAAGGAGCTGAGACTGGGAACGGACCCTCTGACCGATCTTGGCGATGCGATGCAGAATATCTACACCCAATATCGATTGCACGAGCCCCAGCAAAAACAAGCGCCCTAGTCCGATCCGATGCGGAAACAGTTGGGCTGGCGTGGTTGAGCGCGTGGTGGATGGCGCTGCCGCGGTCCCCGTTGCTGGTTGACACCGTGCCCGCGTTACGGAAACCTAGTTTTGAATCGTCTCGATCGAAGTGCTGGAGAAAGGAATACCGACAGCGAAGTGTGGAATCCCCAGGTTGAATGTATAACTGACATTCACCTTAACCTGGCAACCTTGACCGTCGGGGACTGTAGCGCATCCAGCGCTTGCCCCAGCCGCCGTTGTACCAGGCCATGTGACAGTAATATTGCTTGCTTTCACGTTGAGGCCGGGGTGCTGGAGGCTCAAAATGTAATTTTGCACGTTGGCCGCCGTAGCGTTGCAGCCATAACTGCTCACCGACGCGCAGGAACCTGTCCAATCCGAGCCGCGGACCATGGCATAGCGGGCCCCTTGCTGGGCGGCGGACGCGACAAAACTGCCCGCATAAATAGCCAGGCAGAATTCAATGATACCGAAGATCAACGTCAGAAAGATTCCGACAGCAAGGACGAATTCCACCAATTCGGAAGCTTCTTCATCCCGAACGAGGCACTTCAACCTCCGCATCTTGATCCTCCAACAAACATTCGGCAGCGTTGATCGATTCCAAAGTGGGTACCGCGGCTAATTCCCGCGCATGGTGGCCTCGCCAGTGAGCGTGATGGAGCTTGGAATGCCCGGCCAGGGCACCAACGGGGTGTAGACCGCCTTTGTTTTGACTTGGACCCTATGCACAACATTGCTGCCTCGAGTACTGTTTGCCGTGCACACCGGCATAGTGGCGCAGTTTGCGGAGTACGAGCTGCCATCGCTGCATTCACAGCCCCATGTTGGCGTCGTCACAGTCAGGGTCGACACATTCGGAGCGGCTTGCTGGGCCGCCGTCTTGATGGTGGCTGTATCGCTGGGGTTCAGCGATCCGTATTCCGCTCCAGCATGCGCGGCGTTTTCCACCTCGATGCCCACATAACCCGCCCGGCCAAGGTCGACGGCCCCCATTACGAGCAGCACCAGAGTCGTAGAGATAAGGGCCATCTCTACGAGGGCTGCGCCATCATTGGCGTTGCAGAGGTTACGTAGCTGCCCTGGAAATTTCATCGCCTACTCCGCCAGTGCTATGGTTGCAGAACCGCTGGCCGATCCGCTGCCGCCAGGGCAAACTCCACCCGGCATTGAGGCGCAGCTAAGGGAAATGGCTGAGTTCATCATCAGTGATTGCGACTCGATCATGCCGTAACCGACTGCTGTGCTGCCGCCATTCAGCGTAAGCTGTGCGCCGGGAACGTAGACCGCGCCACCCCAACTCGAACTGGAGGACGAGTCCAAAATCATCGGACTGGAATCGGCTGGCGCCTGCCAGATCAACATCCCGGCGGTAGATCCTGTCGAAGGCGCGCTCAGAGTCATGGTTGAGGCGCTATTCATGGTTAGCGACCCATTTGCAAAATAAATGGTCACGTTCGAACCAGTGAGGTTCACCCCACCAACCACCATGCTCCCGCCAAAGTAGTACACGCCGGGGTTAAGGGTTACGGTGTAGCCGCTCCCGTTGAAATTGAGGCCGCTCGAATAGTAACCAGGCTGCAACGTTGTGGCGCCACTAACTGGATTACAGCAGGTGCTTGAAACGGCCGGTTGGGTGGGCGTGGTGATGGTGCCGGCTGTAATTTCCGCGGCGATGGGATCCGGCTTCGTCGCAGTGCCTGTTGTCGGCGCGGGAGTATAAGATCCGCCGTTATCCGTGACGGTTCCGTGAACAGTATAGGAGCCCACGTCTACCGTGGCGCCGCTGTCCTCCATCACTGCGGGTGTCCCGCTCGAATTGACGTTGAAGGCGCAAGTTGAGCCCGTTCCATCAGTGATGCTGGCGCCCGAGTTGAGCGTCACGGTTTGGCCGCTCGTCCCCAGGATATTCAAGCAGGGACCGGGCGGGCTTGATTTACCGGCTTCCGCCCGCGCTGAGATTTGGACTGTGTGGAAACCGCGGAATCCCGCAAAGTAGGTTGGTACCTGCTCAGTCACCACCGCTTCCACGTAATTTGCATCCAGGTGATTCGGATCGCTGGCGCCCAGAGCGCAGGGGCCGTTGTTAATCGTCAGGAGCACACCCGTTCCGGACGCCGTCGCGCATTGCAGGAATACGGTGGGCGCTGGCCTTCCGTCCTCTGTGAACGCTGAAGTGGCAGCGGTTTGTATCACGCCGCAGTTCGCCGTACTGCACGAACTCGCCTCCAGGGCTCCCGCCATCGCAGCTGCATCGGCAAGTGTCTGCAACTGGCGCTGCGTAATGTAGAGATAGCCTATATCGATAGCGATTGCCAAAGCTCCTAGCAGCATGGGGAGACACAGCGCCGTTAGTAAGGTAATGCTCCCGCGCTCGTTTCCCCGATCCCCCACAACTTTCAACCTCACAAGGTCAAACACCGAATTCTGATTTCCCAGTATCCATAATCGGCACAAACGGCCCAAACTAAAGATGACTTGTCGAGAAAAGCCCAGCTCAGCTTACCATCGATAACTTTTTGGGCCTAAACTATGGGTGGTATTGCTCTTGGACAAAATGTTCATTGGTCTATAGCACAGATTGGGCATTGGGTGATGTGGATCACCAAGCCAACATCATCAGGATAATTCGATAGGTTATCGAGCCGAAAAAGCTGCAAAAAGCACGGGCGTCCGCCGCGGCGGACGCCCGTGTGACCTTCTGAACGAAGGGAAAAGACTGGCCGGGAGAGTCTGCCTAGGCGGCTTCCGCGGGGGGCTCTTCCTTCTTCTGTTCTTCCAACTGCTTTTCCAGTTCGGCGCGCTTCTTGGTCTTGAGGTCTTCGCGCTTTTGGCGCTTCACTTCAAGCTGCTTTTCAGCGCCAAGCAGTTCGATGAACGCTTTCTCCGCGCCGTCGCCCTGCTGGAAGCCGGTGCGCACGATGCGCAGATAGCCGCCGTTTCGGTCGCCGTAGCGAGGGGATACGGTCTCAAACAGCCGCGTGACGGCCTTGTCGGTGGTGAGGAAGCTGAGCGCCTGACGGCGCGAGTGAAGATCGCCCTTTTTGCCGAGGGTGATCATCTTTTCCACGAGTGGACGCACAGCCTTGGCCTTGGCGATGGTGGTCTCCACGCGGTCTTCCACGATGATGGACGTGACCAGGTTGCGCAGCAGCGCGCGACGGTGGCTGGTGTTGCGTCCGAGCTTGAATCCTGCATTGCGATGGCGCATGATGCAACTCTCTTTCGATAAAAGTGGTCAGTGAACAGGGGTCAGTGGTCAGGGTCTCATGATCGACTTCTTCAAAATCTGATCACTGACCGCTGTTCACTGACCACTGCCTTTAAAAGTTCTCCGTCTCGGTGGGCAACTGCAGGTCAACGGAATCCAGGGGCTCGTCCTCGTCGTCGTAGCGGCCATAGCTGGCTGCCAGGGCGGTCGCAGGAGGAATGCTCGTGGGTCCGGGAACGGCGTTGCCGTTTTCGTCGATCTTCATACCCAGCGAAAGTCCCATCTGGGCAAGAATTTCCTTGATCTCGTTCAGGCTCTTGCGGCCGAAGTTCTTGGTCTTCAGCATCTCGGCTTCGGTCTTCTGCACCAGCTCGCCGATGGACTGAATGTTGGCGTTCTTCAGGCAGTTGTAGCTGCGAACTGAAAGCTCCAGCTCTTCGACCGACCGGTTGAGGTTGTCGTTGCGGAGCAGGATACGGCCTTCTTCGCCGCGGGCTTCCGCTTCGATTTCCTCCTCGAAGTTAATGAAGATGTTCATGTGGTCCTTCAGCAGCTTGGCGGCCAGGCCCACGGCATCAGCGGGCAGCACGGCGCCGTTGGTCCACACTTCGAGCGTCAGCTTGTCGTAGTCGGTGATCTGGCCCAGGCGGGCAGCTTCAACCACGTAGTTCACGCGGCGCACCGGGGAGTGAACCGAATCTACGGGAATAAAGCCCAGTCCCAGATCCGCATCGAAGTTCTTGTCGGCGGAGATGTAACCGCGACCGCGCTTGAGGCGCATTTCCATGTCGAGCTTGCCGCCTTCAGAGAGCGTGGCCAGATAAATGTTCTTGTCCAGAATCTCGACGTCGCCGTCTGCCTCGATCATGCCGGAGGTGACCACGCCGGGCTGGTCGGCGCGCAGATAAAGCGCCTTGGGGCCATCGCCCGCCAGCTTGAAAGGAACCTGTTTCAGATTCAGGATGATGTCGGTCGCGTCTTCAACCACGCCGCCGATCGACTGGAACTCGTGCAGAACGCCTTCAATGCGGATGGCCGTAACCGCCGCGCCCTCGATGGAGCTGAGCAGCGTCCGCCGCAGGGCGTTGCCGATGGTTGTGCCGAAGCCGCGTTCAAACGGCTGCGCGCTGAACTTGCCAAATGTCTCGCTAAGCGTCTCGGCATCCACTGCCAGCCGCTTCGGTTTTTGAAATCCTCTCCACAACATAGACATCTCTCGTTTCCCGCGCGGCATGTACGTCGCGATGCATTTTGCGGCGGCCGCGCAAGTTCTCCTTCAGTTGGAATTCAGTGGTCAGTGAACAGTGAACTGTGGTCAGTAAGAACCCGCTGGGTCAACTGTTCACTATTCACTGTCCCCTGTTCACTGTTACTTCGAGTACAGTTCGACAATTAGCTGCTCGTTGATCGGCAGGTTGACTTCGGCGCGCTTGGGCAGGTGCAGAACGCGGCCGGAAAGATTCTCAAAGTTGGCCTCAAGCCACGACGGCACGGGATTTTGTGCGGCATACTGCGCGCCCTGCTCCACGATCAGCAACTTCTTTGCACTATCGCGAACGGCGATCTCATCACCAGCGTTCACCTGGTAGGACGGGATATTTACCTTGCGTCCATTGACGGTTACGTGGCCGTGACGAACCACCTGGCGAGCCTGGCGCCGCGAAATCGCAAAGCCGAGCCGGAACGCCACATTGTCCAAACGCCGCTCGAGCTGCTGAATCAGCAGTTCGCCGGTAACGCCTGAGGCGCGGTTGGCCTTCTCGTAGTACTCGCGGAACTGGCCCTCGAGCGTGAAGTACATGCGCTTGGCCTTCTGCTTCTCGTGCAGCTGCAGGCCGTAGCCCACGATCTTGGCCTTGCGGTCCTTGCCGTGCTGACCCGGGGGGAAGTTGCGCTTCTCGATCGGGCAACGATCAGACAGGCACTTGGTGCCCTTGAGAAATAACTTGGTGCCTTCGCGACGGCAAAGGCGGCAGACTGGTCCGGTATAACGTGCCATTTCTTCTCCTGACTTCGGATGACGGCCGGTTTACGCGCAGTGCGCTTCGTCCCGGCCCAATTCAGTGATCAGTGGTCAGTGAACAGTGGTCAGTAATTGCCCGCAGGCTGTTCACTGTACCCTGTTCCCTGTTCACTAGCTTCTTAGACCCTGCGCCGCTTCGGCGGACGGCAGCCGTTGTGCGGCACCGGCGTCACGTCGCGAATTGAGCGCACTTCGATGCCGGCCGCAGCCAGCGCGCGAATTGCGGACTCGCGGCCCGAACCCGGACCGGCCACGCGAACATCGACCGCACGCAGGCCGTGATCCCGCGCCATGCTGGCTGCGTTGGAGGCCGCCTGCTGCGCCGCGAACGGCGTGCCCTTGCGCGATCCCCTGAAGCCAAGCGAGCCCGAGCTCTTCCAGCTCAGCGTGTTGCCCACCGGGTCGGTGATGGTAACGATGGTGTTGTTGAACGAAGCCTGAATGTACGCAATGCCAAACGGTACATTCTTGCGTTCGCGCTTCTTGAACTTCTTGTTCTTGCCCGCCTTGCCGGCTCCGGCTTTCTGCTCTGGTTTCGCCATTTAGGTTTTACCCGTCGCTTTCTTCTTGCCGGCAACTGTGCCCTTGCGCGGGCCCTTGCGGGTGCGGGCATTGGTGTGGGTACGCTGTCCACGCACCGGCAACGAGCGCCGGTGACGCGTACCGCGATAGCTTTGAATGTCGATCAGGCGCTTGATGTGCATCTGGACGTCCTTGCGGAGATCGCCTTCGACGTCTCCTTCGTCCTCGATCACCTGACGGATGCGGTTAACCTCGTCTTCGCCCAGATCCTGGATCTTCTTGAAGGCGTCTACATTCGCCTTCTCCAGAATCTTCTTGGCGCGCGGGTTCCCGATCCCGAAGATGTACGTGAGCGCGATCCGTGCCTGCTTGTTGCGCGGCAGATCAACGCCAGCAATACGTGCCATTTTGATTCCTTTGCTGCTTCAGGTTGTGTGCCCCCGGCCTCAACCGGTTCGCACGGGTTATGCTCTCTGCCTCCCGGGGTTCATCGCAAGCCTTGACTCAGGCTAACTAGCCCCGTATTAGTGGTCAGTGGACAGTGATCAGTTCCGATTGCTGATGCGAGCGGTTTTTCTGTTCACTGTAAGCTGTTCACTGTTCACTGCCTTGGAGGGTTCAGCGACTATGCCAGGCCGACTTAGCCCTGGCGCTGCTTGTGCTTTGCGTTCTCGCAGATCACCCGCACAACTCCCTTGCGGGTAATCACCTTGCACTTCACGCAAATCTTTTTTACTGACGCACGAACCTTCATTGCCTACTGCCCTTCTCCGCGCTCAAAATCCATGCGCGCGATCTTCAATTCGCGGTCACCTGAAACAAGACAGAGGCTAAGGCCTTCTGTTCACTGTTCACTGACCACTGTTCACTTATACCGGTACACGATTCTGCCGCGATTCAGATCGTAGGGGCTCAATTCAACGGCCACCCGGTCGCCCGGCAGGATGCGGATAAAGTTTTTGCGCATCCTACCTGAGACATGGGTCAGGACCTCGTGATTGTTCTCGAGTTTGACCTTGAACATGGCATTTGGCAGCGTCTCGGTGACCACCGCCATTACCTCAATCGCATCTTCTTTCGACAAACCGCATCCCGCTTCTGGTGCTCACGCACCTTTGTGTTTTGGACTGAGTGTATCTACTCGGTCAGAATTCTCGCTCCGGTGGCCGTCACCGCAACCGTGTGCTCAAAATGAGCGCTCATGCTTCCGTCTTTGGCCACTGCCGTCCAGCCGTCGTCCAGCACCATCACGTCGGGCCTGCCGGCATTCACCATGGGCTCGATCGCAATCACCATGCCCACTTTCAGCTTCATGCCCCGGCCTGCTTCGCCAAAGTTCGGCACCTGCGGATCTTCGTGCATGTGGACCCCGATGCCGTGACCCACAAAATCCCGTACCACTGAAAATCCTTCGCCTTCCACAACGCCCTGCACTGCGGCTCCAACATCGCCCAGCGTCGCCCCAGGACGAACTGCCGCGATACCCGCTTTGAGCGACTCTTCGGTCACCTTCAGCAGTCGCGCCGCATCGGCATCAATCGCGCCCACAGGTACCGTGATCGCCGCGTCCCCGTAAAAGCCATCCACCACCACGCCGAAATCGACAGAGACGATGTCGCCCTCTTTCAAAACCCGCTTCGGCGAGGGAATCCCGTGCACAACTTCGCTGTTGACTGAAGTGCAAAGCACGCAGGGAAAACCATGGTACCCCTTGAATGCGGCCTTCACGCCCAGTTCCGCAAGCCTGGCTTCAGCGGCCTTTTCGAGATCGAATGTCGTGGCTCCCGGCTTCACGCGCTCGCGCACCAGCTCAAGAACTTCGCGCACCACCTGGCCTGCGCGACGCATCTTCTCGATCTCCTGGGACGACTTCAGTACAACCGCCACTACCCAACCCGCTTTCAATCTACGGCGAACAGTCGAGAGTGGAACTCATGAACAGGCGCCCTATCGGGCTTTTAACTGATCACTGATCACTGACAACTGACCACTGCGTTACGCGCACAAAACCACCGGCCAGCTGCGCTATCCGCGCAACCGTTCCACGGCGGCAACAATTCCGGCCGCAATCTGGCTGATCGGCCGGTCTCCATCCACTTCGGCAAAACGTCCCATGGCCCGGTAGTGCTCGACAACCGGAGCGGTAAGGGCTCCATAGGCGCGCATGCGCTCCTTGAAGACTTCCTCCGTATCATCGGCTCGCTGGGTCAGCGCCGCACCTTCTACATCACAGAATCCATCCACTTTCGGCGGATTCACGTAGACGTTGTAGATGGTCTGGCAGACAGGACAGTTCCGGCGCCCCGTAATTCGGCGCAAGAGTTGATTATAGTTCACTTGGATGCTGACGGCAACCACCGGAAGTCCGTCCGGCTGTTTCGCCAGCCGGCCATCCAGCCACCCCGCTTGGCCCAGGGTCCGGGGAAACCCGTCCAGAATGTAACCTCTTGCTGTATCAGGTTGTTGCAGGCGAACAGCTACCATCTCGTCCACCAGCGAATCCGGGACCAGTTCCCCTCGGCCCATGATCTCTTTTGCCACTTTGCCCAGTGGCGTCCCTTGCTTTACGTTACCCCGCAACAGGTCCCCGGTTGAAATCTGCGGGATGTCCCAGATCTTGACCACTTCCTTTGCCTGGGTCCCCTTGCCGGAGCCCGGCGCTCCCATTAAAAGAATTGGGCCGGGGATGATCTTCCGATCCATTTCCCGGCCCTGTTCGACTGCGATATTCAATGAAGACATTACCAGGTTTTCCTTCCGCGTATGCGACCGGAGCGCGGGGAAAAGCCATCATAATGCCGCATGATGAGCTGCGATTCGATCTGGTTAACTGTATCCATGGCCACACCGACAACAATAAGCAACGAGGTGCCGCCAAAGTAGAAGTTGACCCCCATACCGTGAATCGCCCAGGTCGGCAGGCTCTCAAAAGCGCGGCCGACGAGCCATAACTTGTCAAAACGGATGCCGGAAATGAGGAAGGTGGGCACCAGCGAAATGACGATAAGATAAAGCGCGCCTACAAGCGTAATGCGCGTAAGAATGTCGTTGATGAAGTCCGACGTCCGCTTACCCGGGCGAATTCCGGGAATGAACGATCCCGATTTGCGGAAGTTGTCGGCGATATCGTCCGGCTTCATGATGATCGACACGTAGAAGTAGGCGAAGAAGATGATGCCCAGCATGTCCAGCAGCTCGTACCACGGATAGCCGGGAGCAAGCGCCTGCATGATCGGCTGAAGGAAGCGGCTGTTCTGCACCCACTCCACCTGGCCGAACAACATGGGGGCCGAGAGAATTGAGCTCGCGAAGATCACCGGCATCACGCCACCGGAGTTCACCTTCAGCGGCAGGTGGCTGGATTGGCCCCCCATCATGCGCCGGCCGATGATGCGCCGCGCGCTCTGGATGGGGATGCGGCGCTCTGACCGCTCCACAAAGACAATGAATGCCACCACGGCAACCATGCCCGCAACCAGCACCAGCATGACCAGGAATGTGAGCGAGCCCCAGGCGTCGGTCTGGACCTTCTGCACCAGTTCCATGACGCCGCGGGGCAGACCGGCCACGATGCCTGTAAAGATCAGCAGGCTCATGCCGTTCCCGATGCCGCGATCGGTAATCTGTTCGCCAAGCCACATGATGAACGCGGTGCCGGTGGTCAGCGTGATCACCGTCATCGCAATGAAGCCTGCGCCCGGATTCAGAACCAGCCCCTGGCGGGTGAGAATAGCGGCAATGCCGATGGACTGCAGTGCGCCAAGAAGAACAGTCAGGTAGCGGGTCCACTGCGTAATCTTGCGGCGCCCCAGTTCGCCTTCCTTCTGGATGCGCGCCAGCGGTTCATACACGACGGTCAAAAGCTGAAAGATAATCGACGCCGTGATGTACGGCATGATGCCCAGCGCAAAGATGGTCATGCGCCGCAGCGTGCCGCCGCTGAACAGATCCATCAGGCCGAGAGCCGACCCATTCTGCCCGTTGAACATCAACTCGAGCTGGTGGGCGTTTACGCCGGGCGTGGGAATCCACGCGCCCAGACGGTAGACAGCCAAAATGCCCAGGGTGAAGAGCACGCGTTTGCGCAGGTCGGGAATCCGGAAAATATTGAGAAATTTCTCAAGCATCTTTGCTAGTCCGCTTCAGGCGATCAACCGCCAAAGGAGTCGTTGACTTTCACCATCAATCTTAGTCCATTTCCGGATTCCTGAAGAGATTACGGGAACACGGCAAACACTGCATATGCGGGCCGTCACACCAGTTGAAGTAAAATCCGGGCCGGCAAACTAACATTGAATGAAAAACTTGGCCAAGAGGCTCATCTGCCCTCTTCAGCCCGGTATTTCCTGCACTCACCGCGGGTGCCCCATCCTTGCTGGTTTTTTCTGCCGCAAGGGTGGGATACCAGGAATCAGGCCGTCGCTGGCGCTGCTGCTCCACCCAGAACCACAGCCTTGCCGCCGGCCTTTTCGATCTTCTCGACGGCCGACTTTGAAAACTTGTGCGCGTGGATGGTGATGGCGCCGGTCAGCTCGCCTGAGCCAAGGATCTTGATGAGCGCCCTCTTGCTCGACGCCAGACCCAGCTTCTTGTAGTCATCGAGACCGATCTCGGTGACCTTGAGATCGGCAATCGTCTCGGCGATGCGGTCCAGGTTCACAACTGTGTATTCGGTGCGGAAGATGTTCGTGAAGCCGCGCTTGGGCAAGCGGCGGTGCAGCGGCATCTGGCCGCCCTCAAAACCGCGCATCAGGCTGAAGCCCGAACGCGAGCCCTGGCCCTTGTGGCCACGAGCCGAGGTTTTGCCCATGCCGGATCCCATACCCCGGCCCACACGCTTGCGCCCGGTGTTGGCATTCTTGGGCGCGCGCAAATTCGATAAGTTCTTTGCCATTTTTTCCTCGCTATAGCGCCGGAAGGGTTGAGCCCATCCGACTCGCGTTAAAGCAGTTTTCAGTATTCAGTGATCAGTTGTCAGTCAGACATTGAAAACGGCTGGGAACTAACAACTGAAACCTGATCCCTAGTCTTCCACGATCCGCACCAGGTGCGGAACTGCCTTCACCATGCCGCG
>Ga0224554_1001357_pt1 | contig 15817 bp, 10 predicted proteins | sample 714S22024metaG_FD_180666 | JGI IMG/M metagenome (GOLD analysis project Ga0224554, IMG submission 180666) | Peat soil microbial communities from Stordalen Mire, Sweden - 717 S2 20-24 | ecosystem: Environmental > Terrestrial > Soil > Wetlands > Peat | place: Sweden: Norrbotten County, Stordalen...
GGCAGAGGGCTGCCGCAGTCCAAGACGCTGGCGCGCCAGCCGGCCAACCCAAGCCAACTTGTCGGCTACAGTTTTATTGAAACCGTCCAATCTTCTGAAATGAGCCGGCTCACGCCGGCTGCCACGCAAATAAAAAAACAGGGCATCCTTGCGGATGCCCTGCTGGTTAAGCTGCAAATGAATTACGGGAAATTGTAGTGGGCAGCGGCATTATAATTGCCAAAGGAAGCGTCCAAGGCTATGCCAAGACCGCCGCTGCTAACCTCCTGAACGCTGCCGTCCGTGAGGGCAAAGTTGCCAACGCCCAAGTGCAAGTCGCTGCTTGTCCAAAACCACGTATTCCCTTTGCCACTTGCCGGTCCTACTTGATAAGCGCCGCTATCGGTGGTCGCGGTGCAACCAAAGGGCGGTCCGCCAACAGCGGTATACATATTACGGTCGCCGAGAAGCAACATCTGTGGGTAATTGTCATTCGCTTCGAAGCAAACAAAGTAGCTGAGGTATACGGTTTTAGCGACGTTGAGCTGGCTCCAAGTGATGGCAGCCGTGTTGTGGCCTTGGCTGTTGTCAGACGGGCAATACAGCACTTTGGGCGTGCTCAACTGGTTGGTCATGGTATTGTAAAACATGATACCCAGATTGCCAGCGGAACTCGCATCTGGACTATCGCCGCCTTGGGCAGTTGGGACAGACATGGGATACTTGTCGCCGTAGTCGCCTTCCCAAATTTTCATGGCGAGGGCGTCTTGTTTGATGTTGCTGGCGCAACTGATGCGTTGCGCCCTGCGCTTGGCGGCGGCGAGCGCCGGGAGCAGCATGGCCGCGAGGATGGCGATGATGGCGATGACGACGAGCAGTTCGATGAGCGTGAACGCCTTTTTTGGTGCAAGATTGTTTTTCATAGGTTGACGGTTGTTTAGTTTTTGTTTTTTCGTTCGGGGACAGTCGGCAAACTCTATCTTAATTTGGCGGGCTGTCAATTGGATTCTGAAATTTATCTAGCACAGCGGATGCCAACCGCGTTTTTGCCGGAATCCAAGCAAATCCGTGGAATGTTTTCCGCGCCGGGCCGGATGCGTGAAAATTTTACGCATCGCGCGTGAAGTTCACGCATCGGCGGGAAAGTCGTCCGCAAAAAATGTAGCGTCGAGCCTGTGGCTCGAACTCATCGGCGCACAGCGCCGACACTACAACCCGAACTGCTTTGTAGAAAACTTCTCATTAACACCCGGCTTGAGCCGGGTGCAAAAGGTGAGGCGGGAAAAAACCGTTTAAACGGTTTTGCTTGGGCACGATCGTGGGTCATCGCGTTAAAATGCGGTGTTAATGAAATGATTTCTACAGAGCAAATCCGAACCAAGACGCCGCCGCTGCTTCGTGATTGATTTTTCATCGCGATTGGCGAACACTGCACGACCCAATCATTGGTTCAAGGCTCGCGGTTCAAAGTTCCGGGTTAAATTCCAAAAACTCTGAACGCCGAACTTTGAATCCTGAACTTAAAAATATGGCCGAGCCAAAAGAAAATCCGCTCATGGAAAAAATCGTGTCGCTGTGCAAGCGGCGCGGCTTCATTTTTCAGTCGTCCGAGATTTACGGCGGCATCAACGGCTTTTGGGATTACGGCCCGCTCGGCGCGGAACTCAAGCGCAACGTCAAGGAACTCTGGTGGCACGCCATGACCCGCCAGCGCGACGACGTCGCCGGCCTCGAAGCGACCATCATCATGTCGCCGCAAATCTGGAAAGCCAGCGGCCATGTGGACACGTTCGCGGATACAATGCGTGAATGTCCGCTGACAAAAAAACGTGTTCGCGCTGACCAAGTTGAACCGCAAAGTGGAACTGCTTATACTTTTTTGGGTGCGGGCGAGACAAAGAAAATTGAGGCATGGCTAAATCTTTTTCCTCATGATTTAAGAAATCAAAAAATTAAATTGCTCCTCAAACCGTGGGAGCAGCCTGCTTTTGGAAATGTATTAGCAGGAGAAAAAAACCCTTATACACCACCTACTGATTATCCAGACAACTTGGAAGGTCGCATACAAAAGGAAGCTTTTGAATCAATAAAGCGGGATACAATTCTTGTTTTGCTTCCGATTGGAAAACCCGAAGAATCTGTTATTAAAAAGGCAAAGGAGTATTATTATGCAAATGGATTTTACGAGCCTTTTTTATTTGAGGCATGGACTATTAAGCAAAGCGGTCAAACTTTAGATTCCATTGATTATCATCCCGAAAGCGGTTTTTTATTAAGCCCGCCACGCCCGTTTAACTTGATGATGGAAACCAACCTTGGTCCCGTTGTCAGTGCAGACAGCAAAGCTTATCTCCGTCCCGAAACCGCGCAGGCGATTTTCGCGCAGTTCAAAAATGTTTTGGAAACGTCGCGGCAACGCGTCCCGTTCGGCATCGCGCAGGTCGGCAAGGCGTTCCGCAACGAAGTCACGCCGCGCAATTTCACCTTCCGCTCGCGCGAGTTCGAGCAGATGGAACTGGAATTTTTCATCAAGCCGGATGAAGTCATCGAAGCGATTCATGGTTCGGTGTTCAGGGTTCATGGTTCAGGGTCGGAAAACTCTGACCCGGGAACTTTGAACCGTGAACCCCAACCCAATTGGGGTTGGGAAGCGTGGCACAAATATTGGGTCGAGGAGCGCGTGCGCTTTTACGAAGGCATCGGGCTGTCGCGCGAGACGCTCGGTTTTCACATTCAGACCAAAGAAGAATTGGCGCATTACGCGCGCGCCTGCACGGATATTTTATTCAAATTCCCGTTCAGCAAAAAGGACGAGCACGGCAACGTGGCCGGCGACGAACTGGAAGGCATCGCCGCGCGCAGCGATTTTGACTTGAGCCAGCACCAGCGTTTTTCCGGCAAGCCGATGGGCGTGTTCGACGACGAGCTGCGCGCCGCGTGGGCGAAGCTGCCGAAGGAAAAATCGGATGAATTGTGGAAGCGCTATTACGAGAACCGCAAAAATTATCTGACGAAGTCCGCCAAGCCGGACGAAACGCCGGAGCAAATCTCGCAGCAGGCGACCGAAGACGCGAACGGCCTGGCCAAAGGCCAATACATTCCGCACGTCATCGAGCCGAGCGCGGGCGTGGATCGCTTGATCCTCGCGCTCATCGCGAATGCGTATTCCGAAATCACCGAGACGGACGACAAGGGCAAAACCGAAACGCGCGTGACGATGAAATTTCATCCGCGCGTCGCGCCGATCAAGGCAGGCATTTTTCCGCTGCTCAAAAACAAACCGGAACTTGTCAAAAAAGCGCAGGAAGTTCGAGAATTACTGCGCCCGTGGATGAATGTTTTTTACGACGAAAGCGGTTCGATTGGCAAACGCTACGCGCGGCAGGACGAAGCCGGCACGCCGTTCTGTGTGACGATTGATTTCGACACGCTGGGCGAAAAACCGGAGTTGCTCGACACGGTGACGATTCGTTATCGCGATGACGGCAAACAGGAGCGCGTGAAAATTTCTGAACTCTTGGATTTTTTGCTGTCTAAAATACGCTGATGTCCGAAGAACAGAAAATTATCGTGGTGGAAGACAAGCCTAAGCGCGCGCCGACGCTATATTTCATCGTCGGCATCAAATTGACGAAGGGCGCGCTGTTGTTGCTGGCGGCGATAAGCATTTATTTGCTGGCCAACAAAAATTTGCCGGACTTGTTCGACCAGTTCATCCGGTGGATGCACTTCGACCCGGAAGGCCGTTTCTTCAACGCCATCGGCGACCGGCTGGAAACTGTAACTCCAAGGAATGTTCATGTGGTCGCGTCGTGGATGTTTCTTTACGGTTTGTTTTTGACGGTCGGCGGGCTGGGGCTGGCGTTCCGCGCGCCATGGGCGGTCTGGCTGGCCATCGGCGAATCAGCGTTTTTCATCCCGATTGAAATTTACGAACTGATCCGCCACCATACGCCCGACGCCGAGGCGCGGGCGCACGCGATGTTTTCGCATCCGAAAACCGGCATCGCCATCGTGCTGGCCATCAACATCCTGATCGTCTGTTATCTGTTCAAAAACCGCAAACGGCTTTTCCGGCATCATCACCATTGATTTTCCGGCACGCAATTTTTACTTGCACATTCGCGGATAAACGCCTATTAACAGGGCAGAATTATGAATTGCCCGCTGCGGCGGCCTGCTTGATGCTAAAAATTAAAGTCATGTCACAACCAACGAGGGTGTCTTGAGCCGCCCTTTTTCTCCACGCAATTCCTCGCCTGCTTCGTTCGTCCGGGTCAATGGCAAAATCCGCGCCCGCGAAGTCCGCGTCATCGGGGTGGACGGCCAGCAGCTCGGCGTCATCCCGCTCACCGACGCCATCAACCTCGCGCGCCAGCACGCCGTTGACCTCGTCGAAATCGCCGCCACCGCCGTGCCGCCCGTCTGCCGGCTCGTTGATTTTGGAAAATACCGCTACGAGATTGCCAAGAAGGAAAAGGAAACCAAGAAACACAACCACGCCTCCATCGTCAAGGAAGTCCAGTTAAGCCCGCGCATTGACCCGCACGACCTCGGCATCAAGCTCGCCCACGCGATTGATTTTCTCTGCGAGGACATGAAGGTGAAGATCGCGCTGAAATTTCGCGGCCGCGAAATGCAGCACACGGACGTCGGCTTTGGGGTCATCCACAAGTTTCTCGCCGACATCGCGCCCTACGGCCACCCCGATTTTCAGCCGAAGCTGATCGGCCGCGGCATCAATGTCATGATCAGCCCGCTCCCGCGCAACAAGCGCGGCAAGAATCCGCGCGCCGCTGAAATCGAGCGGGAACAGGCGGCGGAGAAAAACCACCACGAATCTCCTGTCGCGCCGAAGCCGGCGAAGGCCAAAGTTCCCGTTTCCGCCGAACCGCAGTCCAACGGCCTCAACGACGCGTTCTCAAAGCTCGAAGTGAAATAAATCCAGTCCAAAGTCCAATGTCTAAAGCCCAAAGTCTGGCGGACGGCACAAGATTAACTTTGGACTTTGGACTTCAGACTTTGGACTAATTCGGGAAACCGGCAATCATCGCAGACCGCGTTCGAGTGTTCGCAAAAATCGCGCGTGATTTGCATCAGTCCCTGCTGCGCCGCCGCTGTTTTCAAAATGCGCGCATTTGCAGTTCCGAGCAATCGTTGCCGCGCCAGTTTCAAGACGGAATTGTCCTCCGCCGCCGGCCACGCAAAAAATCTCCTTTCGATTTCACGTTGAATTATTTCATTGCCGCCCGCTTTCGCGCGAATCCACAGCCACGGCAAAATCACATTGACCGCCAAATCCGTCACCCGCGCGGCGCCGAGCAGCGGCTGCGGCTTTTTCATCCGCGCAGATTTGAACGTCCAGTGCCACGACCAGAATTCATCGTGCGCTTCCAAAATCTCGCGCAATGAATCAACCAGCCTGGTAGGGCTGACCTGCGGGTCAGCCGGGCGGCGCAGCCGCGCCGCCCTTCCATCCGAAATTTCCGCCGTGCTCCAGCCTTCGATTTTTGAAATCAAATTTATGTCCGCCAGCCAGTGCGACGCGAGCGCGAGCCGCCGTTGCGGATGATTCGCCGGGCGCAGGCCGTGAAATTTCCAGGCCGCGCGCGGCAAAATGCAATTTTCAAATTCATCCCGTTCGCGCCACCAGAAATCCCACGCACGGCGCAGATAAGTGTCCGCGCTTTTTTGCGCCCGCGTCAGTTCGTCCGGCAGCAGTCCGCCGACGCCGAGCAGCCGCGCCTGAAATTCAAACGCGGAATTTGCGCCGCGCGCCCAGCGTGATTTTGCCTCCGCGAGGTTTTGCATCGGCCAGACGTTGTGCTTGTAACCGAGCGCGCGGAACAAATTTTCCCAGAGCGCCTGCTCCCAGCCGGAATTTTTCGCGCGCGCGCGAATTTGCGCGGCCTTGTTTTCAAAACGGACCAGCGCGGCCTGGCGCAGCAATTCCGTCAATTTCGCTTCGTCCAGTTCGCGCAGCGGCGCGGAACATTTGCCGCGCAGGTTTTCCGGCAGCGAACGCAGCGATTCGTTTTCGAGCGACCGACTTAATTCCGCCAGCGTCGCGTCGAGAAAATTTTCCAAGGACAAAATTTCTGGAAGACCTTGGACATTGGACATTGGGCTTTGGGCTTCGTTTTCCCAGACGACGTGGAGCAAAACATTTTGGAAATTTTTGTTCCGGTCGTGGCCGTGCGCGCGCCAGCCGCTGGCGCGCAAATCAATCTCCACGTCGCCGGAGCGCGGCGCGGCATCGCCAATCTGCAAAACGGCGTCGCAAAAATCCGGGCCGCCTTCGAGGCTGGCGAAGCCGGGGTGAATAACGCGGAGGCTTTTCCCGTCGGCGGTCTTGAGCGCGTCGCGGCGGAGGCGCTGGTGCTGCCAGACGGCCTGGAGCAGGCGTTCAGTCAGGAAATGTTCGTCGCGCAAAAAGTTTGCGGCGGCGGTTTGCGAGCGCCATTGGGCGTAAAAATTTTCTGAAAACGAAGCCATGCGAAATTGTTTTGTGTTTTTGCGGGCGCAAAGTCAAGTTCGCGGCGAAATTTTTTGAACGCAACCAGGAATGATTTTGCCCGTTAAATGAAATGAGCGGTTGCCCGAACCGTGATTTTTCAGCTAAACTGCGCAAGATTTTTTGAAGCAGCGCAATGATTGAAGTTTCCAATTTGACGAAGCGTTATTCTGGCCGCTCGGCGGTCAGCGACATTTCGTTCCACGTCGCGCGCGGGGAAATTGTCGGGCTGCTCGGCCCGAACGGCGCGGGCAAAAGCACGACGATGCGGATTCTTTCGAGCTTCCTGCCGGCGACGAGCGGCACGGTGCACGTGGCGGGCTTTGACGTTTTTCACGATTCGGTCGAGGTGCGGCGGCGGATCGGTTTCATGCCGGAAAACAATCCGCTGTATCCCGAAATGCGCGTGCGCGAGTATCTGAAATTCCGCGCGCGGCTTAAAGGTCTTGGCTGGAAAAGATCGCGTGAGCGCGTGGACACGGTGATGGAGCAATGCGGCTTGACGGAGGTGGGACGGCGCATCATCGGGCAGCTTTCCAAAGGTTACCGCCAGCGTGTCGGCCTGGCGGACGCGCTGGTTCACGATCCGGAACTGATCATTTTGGACGAGCCGACAATCGGCCTTGATCCGAACCAGATCCGTTCGGTGCGGCAATTGATTAAAAGCCTCGCGGGCAAGCACACGGTCTTGATCTCGACGCACATTTTGCCGGAGGCGGAAATGATGTGCAGCCGGATGGTCATCATGTTCGACGGGAAAATCCTGGCGGCGGACACGCCGGAGAATCTGCAAAAATTGATGCAGGGCAGCAGCCAGATCGTGGCGGAGATTGACGCGCCGGCGGAGGATTTGCGCGCGGTCTGGGCGCAGATGCCGGGCATCGAGCAGTTCGATGTGTCGGCGGGCGCGGATAATTTCCAGCGTTGTGCGCTGACGCCGCGCGACGGCTTCGATTTGCGCCCGGCGATTTTCATGCTGGCGCGCGAGCGCGGCTGGGTGTTGCGCGAGCTGACGCGCAGTCGGCATTCGCTGGAGGACATTTATGTGCAGGTCACGAAGCCGGACGAGGAGGAAATTTAGCCGATGAATATTTTCCTGACACTCATGCGGCGGGAGCTGGCGGCGTTTTTCCTTTCCATCACGGGCTACGTCATCATCGCGGCGGTGACGCTGTTGAGCGGCCTGGGGTTTGTGGTGCTGGTGACGGCGCTCGGCGGCAGGCCGTTCACCGCGACGGTGACGGAGATGTTTTACAGCACGTTTTTTTTCTGGCTGATCCTGCTGCTGGCCACGCCGGTCATCACCATGCGGCTGTTCGCGCTGGAAAAATCCTCCGGCACTTTTGAAACGTTGATGACGACGCCGGTGGGCGACTTGCAGGTGGTGGCGGCGAAATTCACGGCGGCGCTCGTTTTTTACATGGTGGCGTGGCTGCCGATGCTTGGCTGCCTGTTCATCGTGCGCCATTTCACCAACCAAGCCGCCGCGCTGGACGCGGGCACGGTCGGCGGGATGTATCTGGGGATTTTTCTCACGGGCGGATTGTTTTTGTCGCTGGGCTGTTTTGCGTCGGCCATTTCGCAGAGCCAGATGGCGGCGGCGATGATCAGTTTCGTGCTGGGCGTGAGCCTGTTCTCGCTCGGGTTTCTGGCGAAGCAGATTCCCGTGACCGCGCAGTGGCAGTCGCAGGTGCTGTCCTATTTCGGCCTGTTCGACCAGATGAACGATTTCGCGCGCGGCGTGGTGGACACGCGCACGGTGGTTTTTTACGTGACCGTCACGTTTTTCTTTTTGTTCCTGACCTTGCGCGCGGTAGAAAGCCGCCGCTGGAAATAACATGGCCGCCAAAATCCAACCCAGTTTCTCGCCGCGCCGCCGCTGGAAAATCGGCCTCGATTTGTTTCTGCGCACGGTGCTGGTGCTGGCGGTCGTCGTGATGCTGAATTACCTCGGCGCGCAATTTTTCCGCCGGTTTTATTTGAGCGCGCAGACGGACACCGGCCTGTCGTCGCGCACGCGGGCGGTCTTGGATTCGTTGACGAACCAGATGACGGTGACGCTTTACTACGACACGCACGACGACAACAATTTTTACCCGACCCTGCTCGCGCTGGCGAACGAGTATCAAACGGCGAACAAAAACATTTCCGTCCGCACCGTGGATTATCACACCAATCCGGGCGAGGCGGAAAAAGTGAAGGCGCAATACAACCTGCCCGACGCGCCCGCCATCCCGAACTCGCCGCCAAAAAAGGACTTGATCATCTTCGCCTGCGGCGACCGGCATGATGTCGTTCCCGGCGAGGCCATCGTGAGGTTTGAGACGGGGCTGATGGCCACGAACGACCCGGATTTTGACCCGAACCAAAAGGATCTGCAATTCAGCAGGCGCCCCGTCCAGTTCAACGGCGAAGTCATGTTCACCTCCAAACTGCTCGCGCTCGCCCGCGCGCAGCCGTTCAGGTCTTATTTTTTGCAAGGCCACGGCGAAGCGTCGCTCGCCGACACCGATGACAACGGCTTTTTGAAATTCGGCCTGACGCTCGCGCAGAATGACATCCTTGTGGACAACCTGGAATTGTTCGGCGACACCGAAGTGCCGGCGGATTGCAACCTGCTCATCATCGCCGCGCCGGTCAAGCCGCTGCGCGAACCTGAACTGCAAAAAATTGACAAATATCTCGCGCAGGGCGGACGGCTTTTTGTGCTTTTTAATTTTAATTCCCGGGATCTTTTGACCGGCCTCGAACCGGTTTTGCAAAAATGGGGCGTCAATGTTTTGCCGGGCTATGTGAAGGATCCGCAAAGTTCCAGAGACGACCAAGTCGTAGTCGTCCGCCGGTTCAATCCAAAAACTTTTGTCAATCCGCTCGCGTCATTGTTCTTGGAAATGGTTTTGCCGCGGCCCATCGCCAAGGTGGACTGGGCCAATCCGCCCGCGAACGCGCCGCAGGTGGACGAACTTGTTTTGTCCAGCGAGAATTCCACGCTCGCCGGCGATCCCACCGCCGCGCCGCGCAATTATCCGCTGATCGCGGCGGTGGATCAAAAACCCGTCGCGGGCGTTGCCGCACCGCTCGGCAACACACGCATCGTCGTCGCCGGCGATTCGTTTTTTCTCGACAACCAGCTCATCGAGGCCGGCGCCAACCGGGATTTCCTCAACTACGCGGCCAACTGGCTGCTCGACCGCCAGGAATTGCTGGCTGGCATCAGCCCGCGTCCCGTCGCGGAATTCCGCCTGCTGCTGACGCAAAAACAGGCGCGGCAACTGGACTGGCTGCTCCTCGGCGCGCTGCCCGGCGGCGTGCTGGCGTTCGGCTGGCTGGTCTGGTTCGCGCGCAGAAAATAATGAACACGAAAAACACCTGGGTCTGGTTCGCCGTCGCGGCCGTGTTGTTCGCGGGCGTTTATGGTTTTGACCGCTACCTGCGCCCGCCGCCGGTTTCCATCCAGAACATCCTGCCCGGTTTGCAGCCGTCAACGGTCACGAGCATCGAGATCATTCCTGCCGGCGCGCTGGAAATCCGCGCCGACCGCACGAACGGCTCGTGGCTTTTGGCCAAGCCCGTTGCCTATCCCGCGCAGCCCGCCGCCATTGAAACACTGCTGGCCGCGCTCCAAAAACTCGCGCCCGCCACCAAAATCAGCGCGGCGGAATTGCGCGCGCATAAAAATGCCGGGACGGAATTCGGCTTTGACAATCCGCAGTGGCGCATCGCCGTCGGCGACGGCGACCAGCGCCGGCAGTTTTCGGTCGGCAACAAGACTGCGCCCGGCGACCAGGTTTTCCTCTCCGTGGACGGCGTGGACAGCGTGTTTGTGGCCGACGCCGGCTGGCTCAAACTGCTTCCGCGCTCGGCCGGCGACTGGCGCAGCACCGCGCTCGTGGACGCGGGTGAAAATAATTTTGATTCCATCATCCTGACCAACGGCGCGAAAATCATCGAGCTTCACCAGGACGCGACCAATCATCTCTGGCGCATGACCCGCCCGTTGCAGGCGCGCGCCGACGGCGACCGCATCACTGGCGCGCTGCAACAGTTGCGCGCCGCGCGCGTCACGCAGTTTGTCACGGATGACGCGAAGGCGGATTTGACTTCCTTTGGATTGCAGCCCGCCGACCTGGATTTGTGGCTCGGCCACGGCACCAATTTCACCGCCGCCATCCACACCGGCAAAAGCCCGACGAACGATCCGGCGCAAATTTACGCGAAGCGCGAAGGCTGGAACGCCATCGTCACGACCGCCTCGGAACCATTCTCGCCCTGGCACGGCACGGTCAACGACTGGCGCGACCCGCACCTGCTTGAACGCTCCGCGCCCGTCGCCGAGATCGAGGTGCATGGCGAGAATGACTTCACCTTGCAGCGGCAGGGCACGAACGGCTGGCAGATCGCCGGCGAAAAATTCCCGGCGGACGCCGACAGCGTCCAGCAGTTCATTGATGAACTCCGCAATATGCGCGTCGCCGGATTTGTCAAGGACGCCGTGACCGCGCCGGACTTGGAGGCCTATGGGCTGGCGCCAAAACCGACGCGCTCGATCATTTTGCGCTCCGCCGTGGGCGACAGCAACGCCGTCATCGCGCAGCTTGCCTTCGCCGTGCAGACCAACGGGATTTTTGTCCACCGCGCCGACGAGGATTTTATTTATTCCATCACCAACGAGGATTTCAACCGGCTGGGCGCGGCGGGCTGGGAATTCCGCGACCGTCAGATCTGGAATTTTAACGCGAAGGACGTGGCGCAAATCACGCTCCACCAGGACGGCAAGACGCGCACGATGATCCACGACGGCATAAACCAGTGGTCGCTCGCCCCCGGTTCGCAGGGCATAATCATGGGCAAATACATCGAGCAGTCCGCCGCCGAGCTGGGCAACCTTGCCGCCCTCGGCTGGGTCGTGCGCAACCTGGCCGAGCCGGAAAAACTCGGCTTCGGCACGAACAACCTGCAGATCACCGTCGAACTCAAAAGCGGCGGAAAACTGTCCATGGATTTCGGCGCGAAAATTTCCAACCACGCGCTGGCCTCCGTCATGCTCGACGGCGAGCGGTGGGCCTTTGTTTTTCCGTCCGCGCCCTACCTGTTCGTCGCGACTTACCTGGCCATCCCGGCGAACGTCCCGTGATATGCGTTTGAGTTTCTGGCGCAAATGCCGCGTATGCTTCCGCTGGTTCCGCATCAGCGCGCTGGTCCTTTTGCTCGCCGCGCTGTGCGCCGTCGTCTGGCTCAACCGCGTCGGCCTGCCGGATTTTTTGAAAACGCGCCTCGTCGCCACGCTGCACGCGCGCGGCGTGGAACTGAAATTCACCCGGATGCGCCTGCGTTTCGGGCGCGGCATCGTCGCCGAAAATGTCCGCCTCGGCGGCGGGCAAACTTCCGCAAATCCATCGCTCTCGCTGGCAGAAATGCAGTTGCAACTGAATTTTCACGCGCTGTGGCACCGGCAATTGCAGTTGGACGGACTCGTCCTGCGCCAGGGAAAATTTCTCTGGCCGGTCTCGCCGACGGACACCTTGCGGCTCGACAACATCGAGGCCACCGTCCGGTTTCAGACCAACGACACCTGGTCACTCGACAATTTTCAGGCGGAATTCGCGGGCGCAAAACTCACGCTCTCCGGCGACATCAAACACGCGCCGGAAATTCGCGCCTGGGAAATGTTTCACGGACAGAAATCCACCAACCAGCCCGGCTTGCGGGAACAACTTCAGAAATTTTCCGACACGCTCCGCGAAATTCATTTTGACGGCACGCCGCAATTGAGCCTGTCCGTGGAAGGCGACGCGCGCGACCTCCATTCCTTCGCCGTCCGCCTCAAAGCCAGCGCGCCCGCCGTGCAGACGCCGTGGTTTGACGCGCATGAAATTCAACTGGCCGCAACTTTGACCGCGCCGGCGGACGCGCCGGCAAATTTCGACCCGGCATGGGGGTTCTGGACGAACGCGCAGCCGTATAAACTGGAATGGTCGGCGCGGCTCGCGCGATTCCATTCGGAAAAACTGGACGCGGATTCCGTCGCGGGCGGCGGTTTCTGGCGCGCGCCGGAATTCGCCGTCACAAATTTTTCCGCCGTGCTTGGCGGCGGAACGGTTTTTGCCGCCGCCAGCTTAAACGTCGCCACACGCGGACTGACGTTCACCAATTCCTCCTCTTTTGACCCGCGCGCCATTGCCGGGCTGCTCACGGAAAAAGTCCGCGCGCGGTTCGCGGAAATTTCGTGGACGCAGCCGCCGTCATTGCAGGCGGGCGGCTCGCTGATTTTGCCCGCGTGGACGAACGCGCCGCCGGACTGGCGCGGCGAAGTTCTGCCGACGGTTCAATTAAACGGCGAAATGTCTTTGGCAAACGTCGCGTTTCGCGGCGCGGCCATTGACTCGGCGCAGACGCATTTTTCCTATTCAAACCGCGTCTGGCAACTGCCCGACCTCGCGCTCGCGCAGGGGAAAACAAAACTGGAATTGAGCGGCGGCGAGGATGGTGCGACGAAAAATTTCCGCGCGCACATTCGCGGCGCGGTTGACCCGGAAACGATCCGGCCATTTTTGACGGCGAGCAACTCGTCGCGTTTTTTTGAGATCGTGAAATTGTCCGAACCGCTGGCGTTGGACGTGGAGGCCGGCGGAAATCTGCAAGCCTTTGAAAGCGTCGCGGCCGGCGGGCGCGTGGCGTTGACAAATTTTTCCATCCGTGGCGAGACGTTCGGCGACATCGTGTCGGAGTTGAGCTACACGAACGGCGTGCTGGAATTTTTGAACCCGCTGACGCACACCGGCGCGCAGATGATGATGGCGGACAGCGTGACCCTGGATTTCAACCGGCGGCTGATTTTTTTCACGAACGGCTTGAGCAGCGCCGACCTTGGTTCCATCACGCGCGCCATCGGGCCGAAGACGGCGCGGACGGTGGAGCCGTATCATTTTCTGTCGCCGCCCACGGCGCGGGTCAACGGCCAGATTCCGTTGCGCGGCATGAACGGCGGGCGCGACACGGCGGACGTGGCCATGCGGTTCGACATCATCCGGGGCGCGCCGTTTGAGTGGATGAAGTTTCGGACGACGAACATCATGGGGACGATTTTCTGGCGCGGGCAGACGCTGACGTTGTCGAACCTGACGGCGGCGGTCTATGGCGGCGGGGGAAACGGCTCGGCGTTTTTTGATTTCAGCCCGGCGCACGAGGGCGGGGATTATCAGTTCGAGATGGCCGTGACGAATGTGGATTTGCACGCATTGGCGCTGGATTTGATTTCGCCGACGAACCACTACGAAGGGACGCTCGCCGGAAAAATCACGGTGACGCGCGCCGACACGCGCGACTGGCGGACGTGGGACGGTTTTGGCGAGGCGCGGCTGCGCGACGGGCTGATCTGGGACGCGCCGATTTTCGGGATTTTGTCGCCGGTGCTGAACGCGGTTTCGCCGGGGCTGGGGAGCAGCCGCGCGACGGACGCCTCGGCACAATTCACGATCACGAACGGCATCATCTTCACCGACTCGCTGCAAATCCGCTCGACGATGGCGCAGTTGCAATACGCAGGGACGATGGATTTGTCCGGCAACGTCCGGGCGCTGGTCACCGCGAAGCTGCTGCACAACACGCCGGTGCTCGGCTCGGTCTTCAGTTTTTTCCTGTGGCCGGTTAGCAAGGTGTTTGAGTATCAGATCACCGGCACGCTGAAGGACCCGAAGCGCGAGCCGGCTTATTTTGGGACGCGGCTGCTGCTGATGCCGTTGAGCCCCATCCGCAGCGTGGAGGAAATGTTTCCCGGTGGCGCGGTGACGAACGCGCCGCCGGGAAATTGAACCCGAATTCCGAAACAGCGGTGGTCATTCTGTTGGGTGGCACAGGCCACTGGCCTGTGCCGGGCGGCGACCCGCCGCTCGGAACGGGGAGGCACCTGAATTTTTTTGGACGGCTGTTTTCATTGCCAAGTCCTGTCCGTTCCGTCCGGCCAGTGGCCGCACGGCACAGGCGGGTCGCCTGTGCCACCCATTCCAACTTCGGAATTCGGGTTGAAATCAATATAGGCCGGCGGCGGGATTGGGCTGCTCGACGGGTTTGATTTTTACGGCGGCGGCGGTTTTTTTTGGGACGCTGTTCGTGGCCGCTGGAACACTGTTGGTGACGGTGGCGGCTGGAATGTTGTTGGTGATTACCGGAACCGTGTTGGTGGCCATCCGCTCGCTCCGCGTTTCGGTGGCGAAGATGCCGCCGCCGCGCTGGCCGCCATTTGACTCCCTTAATTCGGCTTTGCGTTCCGCTTCGACCTGTCTTTGAGTGTCGGTGTAGTCGGTGGCTTGGGCATTGGCGACGCCGGGCAGCCGCTCTTCTTCCTTGATGGCTTGTTCGGCGGCCAGTTCGGGCGTGCGCAAAACGGTCGGGCGGATCAGCACGATGGTTTCGTTGCGATCCTTCGAATCATTGCGCTGGGTGAACAGGTTGCCGAGCAGCGGGATGTCCGACAAAAAGGGGACGCCGCTTTTGCTTCTGCTTTTGTCCGAACGGACAAAGCCGCCGAGCATGACGGTGTCCCGGTCTTTGACGGCAATTTCCGAGGAGAGCGTGCGCTTGATGGTGTTGGGCACGTTGCCAACGCCTTCAATGGCGGTTGAACCGTTGAGGTCGTCAATTTCCTGGTTGATGTCCATGACCACGAGGCCGGCGGGATTGATGAACGGCGTGACGTCCAGTTCCACACCGACCGACAACTGTGAATAGGAGGAGCTGGTGCCATACGCGCCGCCGAAACCGCTGCTGGTCACATAAGGCACGGTCTGGCCGACAAAGAACGACGCGGCCTTCGCCTGCGAAGTCTGGATGCGCGGACGCTGGATGACCGAGGCGCTGTTGTCGCTTTGGGCGGCTTGGAGTGCCACGTCATAATTCGGGCCGATGTTGCCGAAATAGCTCAAGCCGCTTGGAAGCGAACTGGCAAACGAGCCGCCATTGGTTCCGGTGCTGGAGCCTGCCGATAAAATTGTGTTGACGATAGTCGTCACTAAATTGCTGCCTGAACCTGAAGTATTGGTGACCGAAGAAGCAGCATTGTTCAGAAAATTTAGGAATGATTGTCCGTTGTTCACGCCGCCGCCGCCGACAATTTGCTGGCTGGGGCTGTAAGTATGCGGATTTTGCGCGGCGGAAACTCCCAGGATGAACGTATGGCCAAGCGTCACGTCCACGATGGCGGCTTCAATCAGCACCTGCGGCAGCGGCGCGTCCAGCTTGGACACCACTTCCTTGATCCGCTCCATGTCCGCCTGCGTCGCAAAAACCAGAAGTGAATTGCTCCGGTGGTCGGCGATGATTTTGGCC
>Ga0224554_1001363_pt1 | contig 15746 bp, 10 predicted proteins | sample 714S22024metaG_FD_180666 | JGI IMG/M metagenome (GOLD analysis project Ga0224554, IMG submission 180666) | Peat soil microbial communities from Stordalen Mire, Sweden - 717 S2 20-24 | ecosystem: Environmental > Terrestrial > Soil > Wetlands > Peat | place: Sweden: Norrbotten County, Stordalen...
AAGTTCCGCCACATAGACGGCTACCGTGCAATCGAATCCGGAGTGCGTGATGCGGTCAGGACGGTGGTGGTGCGCGATGGCCTCCACGGCAATGTTGGGCAAGCCCCACAGCCCGAGCAGGTAGGCCCCGATCTCGGCGTGCGAAGTTCCCAGCAGCTCCTCCTCCGCTTCAAAAACCTTGCATCCGCGCTCCGCGGCCAGCTTCCGCGCTTTGCAAAACGCATCGGGCATCTTGCCGGCCAGGATAAGACTGCCAACGTCGTGGAGCAGAGCGGCCACAACCGTCGCATCGCGGTGCGCCGGCTCCAACGGGAGCACGGCGGCAATCGCGGCTGCGCGATGCGCATGCCGCTGGATCGCCTCGCACTCCGACAATGGAATATGCGGGTGAGGCACAAACACCCTGAAGGCTTCTGAGGCCAGCGCCAGGTTCTTGATGGTCTCCATTCCAAGATAGCCCACTGCGGCTTCGAGCGTGGTCACTCTCTGCGCCAGCCCAAAAAACGCGCTGTTCACAAGCTGCAGCACTTTGGCAGCCATGCCCACATCCTGCTTGATGATGTCCGCAACCTTATCCACGGATGCGTCCGGGTCTCTCACTGCCTGCGTAAGCGTTGTGTAGGTAATCGAGAGCGAGGGCAACTGTCCGATCGTTCCGACAATCTTGCGCAGCTCCTGCGAGTAGAGCAGTTCCTGCAGCGCGCACAGGCGCTCAATGATCGATTGCAGCTCGGTCGCATTGCACGGCTTGGCCAGAAACCGGTGCGCCACTGGAACCGCCTTGGTCGCCAGTGCCGCCTCCGAGAATCCGCTCAGGATCACGCGCGCGCTGCTCGGATAGCGGTCGCGAATGTGCCCCAGAAGCGTGGCCCCATCCATGCCCGGCATGCGCATATCCGACACCACCACGTCGAACGCGCCTTTCTCGCACGCCTCCAACGCTGCTTCTCCGCCCAGCGCAAACTCCATCTCCCAGCGCTGCCGCTGGGCATACAGCATCCGGCGCAGCCCATCCAGAACCCTGCTTTCGTCGTCCACGAACAGTATGCGTTTCATGCCGCCACCGCCTTTGCGTGCGCAGCCTTGCCGTCATAGGGAAGTCGAATGATGAAAGTGGTGCCCTTCCCCTCCTCGGTCTCAAAGTCAAGACTTCCGCCGTGTTTGCCTACGATAACCGACCGCGCGATGGCCAGCCCTTGCCCGGTTCCTTTGCCGATCTCCTTGGTCGTGAAGAAGGGATCGAAGATGCGCGTGCGCACCTTTTCCGGGATTCCCGTGCCCGTGTCCTCGATGCGGATCTCGGCCCGCTGTGCGCATCTCAGCGTTCGTACGCTGATCGTTCCTCGTGGCCGCCCTCCCTCGTGCGCCACATCTCCAATCGCGTGCGCCGCATTCACAATCAGGTTCAGAATCACCTGGTTGATTTCGCCCGGATGGCATGTGACCGGCGGCAGCGAAGAATCGAAATCCGTTTTCACGTCGGCCACGTACTTCCACTCGTTCCGCGCCACCGTAATCGTGCTCGCGATCGCCCGGTTCAGATCCAGCGGAGCTTTTTCCTTCGTGTCCGGATGTGAAAACTCCTTCATTGCACTCACCAGCGCGGCCACCCGGCCCACGCCTTCCAGGCTCTGATCGATGGCCTTGGGAATCTCCTCCAGCAGATAGTCGGTGTCGGTCTTGCCCACCGCCGCCGCCGCCTCCTCAAGCGTCTCGCGCGAAAGCCCATCCTTCCTGGCCGCCGAAAACCACCTCTCATAGCTGCTCAGCAGACTCTTCAAATCCTCGAATGCGTCCTTCAGGAAGCGCACGTTGTCCCCGATGTACTGCGTCGGCGTATTGATTTCGTGCGCGATCCCGGCCGCAAGCTGGCCCACTGATTCCAGTTTCTGCGCCTGCAACAGCTGGTCCCTCAGCAGTTTTCGCTCGGTTACGTCTTCGCTCATCCCTTCATAACGCACCACCACCCCGTTTTCACGAACGGCGCGGGCGCTCATCGAGAGCCAGATCTTGCTCCCGTCTTTGCGATATGCCTCATATTCAAAGTTCTGCACCGCCCCGTCTTCCTCCATCAGCCGCTTGAACTCCTCGCGCCGGTCCGCGTTGACATAAGCCTGCACTGCTCTGTTTCCCGAGTTCGCATCCGCCATCTCCTCTTCCACGGAATCGAAACCGTACGTGACGGCCATGGCGTGGTTTGCGCTTAGCAAGCGCCCCTCCGGCGTGGTCTGAAAAATGCCGAAAACCGCGTTGTCGAAGATCCCCCGATACTTCTGCTCCGCCTCCCGCAACGCAATCTCCATCTTCTTGCGCGCCTCGATGTCTTCGCACATACCTTCATAACGGACTACTTCGTCCTTCTCTCGAACGGCGCAAACACTCATCGAGAGCCATGTTTTGGTGCCGTCTTTGCGAAGGGTTTCGGCTTCAAAATTCTGCACAGCGCCCAATTCAGCGATCTGGAGCTGCAGCTCCTTATGGCGTTTGGGATCGGCATAAAATTGCCGGGGCATCTCTGTGATGCTCGCGATCATATCTTCCGGGGAATCGTAGCCGGAGATGGATGCCATGGCAGGGTTCGCGCCCACTACGCGGCCGTCCGGCGTAGCTTGCAAAATGCCGATCATCGCATTGTTGAAGATTCCGCGATACTTCCGCTCCGCCTCCCGCACCGCAAACTCCATCTCTTTGCGCATGCTGATGTCTTCGCTGAGCCCCTCGTATCGAATCACGTCGCCGTTCTCAACCACCGTCCAGGCGCTCATCGCCATCCAGGCCCTGCTACCGTCTTTGCGATAAAACTCGCTTTCGAAGTTCTGTACCAATCCCTCCTCGTGCAGCAGCCTCTTGAATTCGCCGCGGCTTTTTGGATACACATACAAGCCGGAAACGTCCGCAACACAAGCCATCATCTCTTCCGGCGAATCGTACCCGAAATTCTTTGCCATGGACCGGTTTATACCCAGTATTCTTCCATCCGGCAAACTCTGGAAGATGCCCATGATGGCGTTGTCGAAGATGCCCCGGTACGTCTGCTCCGCCTCCCGCAGGTCGTTCTCCATCCTCTTGCGCGCACTGATGTCGCGTCCGATGCCCGCAATTCCAATCACCCAGCCTCGGTCGTCGCGCACCGGCACTTTGGTCGCCAGAATGTCTACCTCGCGTCCCTCTTTGTCCACGGCCTTCTCCTCGTGGTTGTGGAGGGCCTGCCCCGATCGCATCACGTTTTGCTCGTCATTAAAACAGTCGTTGGCAATCTCGCGCGGGCAAAAATCGAAATCCGTCTTTCCCAGCAGCTCCTCCGGCGAATCCAAGCCGAGTATGTGTGCCGCATACGCATTGGCCAACACGAATCGGCTCTCCAGATCCTTTACGTACATCAAGTCCGGCATGTTGTCGATCAGCGCGCGCAGCATGCTGTGCTCGTCGTGCAGCGACAGCTTCCGCACCGACCGCAGCCGATCCGCTCGCGCCGCAAACACCGCCGAGCCCACAACCAGAAACGCCGCGATGACCATGCCCGCGGTCGCCAGCCGAGTGAATTCGATGCTCTGCCTCAGATCGGGCGCGGTCCCGGTGGCGATGAAGCTCACTGCCGACATGCTCATGTAGTGCACCAGGGGAATCGCCAGCCCGATCACCACCGTGATCGACAGCTTCGCCGTCCAGTCGCGGTTCTCATCGCGTGAGTGAAACACCAGCATCAGTCCCACGAACGAAATCAGAATGTCCAGAACCATGGACGCAAGCAATGGGCCGCTGCGGTATTCATGCACCGCTGCCAGCCGCATCGCCCCAATGGCCGCGTACTGCATCACCGCAACGCCGGCGCCCACTGCCAGGCTGCCGCACAAAAGGCTCGCGGGATTCAGCGATTCGCGGCTGGCCACGTACACAATGGCCAGGCTGGCGAATGCGCCGCCCAGCCACGAGATCGCCAGCGTGGGTACGTGGTAGTACACCTCAATCGGGAGCCGATAGGCCAGCATCCCCGTCAGATGCGTCGCCCAGAACCCACTCCCCATCGCAATTGCGCCTCCCCAGAGCCATTTCCGCCCCGCCGGCCCTTGATGTGCCGCCACGCGCCCCGCCAGCTCCAGCGCCGCCGCCGCCGTCACGATCGCGAACATCAGCGGGACCGCAAGGTGTCGATAGTCATAGGCTCCCAAAACAGGACTCATGGCTCTCCTCGGCCGGCCCGGCGCAAACACAATCTGGCGCTCATCCATTGACCATCGGCAAAATGGGATTTTTCACGAATCCACACTGATTTCTGAAACCGCTCCTGCCGATGGACTCTCTGTGCGGCCGCCCATGCGGCACGGATTCGCCTTTGCGCCTTGCCTCCGCAATCGCAAACGGATCCGATCGGAAACACTGCGCTCGGGAAAGCATCGTGACTGAAAAAGTTCTCTTCGTTGACGACGAGCCCCTCGTCCTGGACGCCTTCAGGAGAATGCTGCACGACAAATTCGAAATCTACACCGTAGACAGCGGCGAAAAGGCGCTGGCCGCGGCCAGGGATAACGGCCCTTTCGCTGTCGTCATCTCCGACATGCACATGCCCGGAATGAATGGCGCCGAATTCCTCGCCAAAATACGCCAAAAAGCCCCCGACACTGTAAGAATGTTGCTCACCGGTTTCACTGATCTCGACGCGGCCGTTGCCGCCGTCAACGAGGGCAATATCTTCCGCTTTCTCACCAAGCCTTGCCGAAAAGACGACCTGATCAACGCCATCAACCTCGGCCTCGCTCAATACCGGGCCGCCGCCAGGGAAAAGGAACTGGTCAACAAGGCCCTCACCCTGGAACGTTCACCGTCTGATTGGGATTCCCTGGATAACTCTCGATGGGATCAAACCGAGAGCCCCACTGGCCTGCCGGGACCATCGCAAGCCAAAAAATTCCTCGCCCCGCTCTTCGGCGTCGACCCCCAGGTCTACGTCGTCTTGCTGAAACTCACCATGTTGCAGACCATTGAGGAGCGCTATGGAGAAGTAGCGGCCGCCGACTACATCAACAATGCACTCCAACTCCTGATGCAGGCTTTGCGTTCCGACGATCGCTTCTTTCACTGGGGCAGGCATGTCCTGATGGCTGTGCTCCGGCGGAAAATGCCGCTTGGCGCCGTGCGCATGGAGGTCACTCGCATCACATCCACCTGCCCTGAATATTTGATGGAAGTGAATGGCAGGCGCACCATGATGGCCACATCGATCGCCTTCGAAATGCTGCCGGTGGCGCAGTTCGCCTCACTCAAAGAGATGCTCGCCGCTTTCGATCCGCATTTGAGTGAGAGGCGCGAAGAGAAGGCTGCCGAAGAACGTTAGCGTCTTTCCATTTGCACCCTGGGCGGTAAATCTGCAGGTTCGCGAATTATCCTAGAAACTGGACCCCGGAGACCGGGCCCCCAAGAACGAGCCAAAGATCGAACCAAAGACCGGACCCCAAAGATCGAAGTCGACCGGTTCCAGCCCTTCAGACTTTTTTTAGGAGCAGCCCCTTTGCATCGCAGATTCGCGCTCTTCGTGTTCCTGACGCTTAGCCAGGCAATCGTCCTGCCCGCGCAGGACACGCGCAACGTGATTGAGCCGTTCTTCCCTCAACTTTGCACTACGCTGGACTCCCAGTTGCAAACCGTTGGCCGCTCCCTTGCCCCCGCCGACGAGCAAAAGCTCGACACCGCCCGCATTCAACGAGCTTTAGACAAGTGCGGCAAAGGGCGCGCCGTCATGCTCCGCGTCGACGAGACCAACAACGCCTTCCTCAGCGGTCCGCTGGAGCTGCGCCCTGACGTCACGCTCATCGTCGGCCCCGGCGTCACGCTCTTCGCCTCGCGCGATCCCGCTCTCTTCGCTGTTTCGCCGGGTAGCTGCGGCATCGTCAGCCACAGCCCAGGCTCGCGCGGCTGCAAGCCGCTCATCTCCGTCGACCACGCCCCCGACTCGGCCATCATGGGCGACGGCGTCATTGACGGCCGCGGTGGCGAAAAAATGCTCGGGTCCGATGATTCCTGGTGGGATCTGGCCGAACAGACGCGCGCAGGCGGCGAGCAGCAGGTTCCGCGCCTCATCGTCGCCAATGACTCCGGCAACTTCACGCTTTACCGGATCACCCTGAAGAATTCGCCCAACTTCCATGTCGTCTTCAATCATGCTGACGGCTTCACCGTCTGGGGGCTCAAGATCGACACGCCGCAGCGCCTCGCCCGCAACACCGATGGTGTCGACCCCGGCAACGGCGCCAGGAACATCACCATCACCCACAGCTACATCCGCGCCGGCGACGACAACGTCGCTATCAAAGGTGGAACTGCGGGGAGCGGTCCCGGCGGCGCAACCAACATCACCATTAGCCACGACCACTTCTACTGGGGCCACGGCATGTCCATCGGCAGCGAGACCAATGGCGGCGTCAGCAAGATTCGCGTCTTCGATCTCTCCCTCGACGGTCCCGACAACGGCATCCGCATCAAGTCCAACGCTTCGCGCGGCGGCCTTACCGAGGACGCGGTCTACGATGATGTTTGCATCCGCAACTCGCCCAATCCCATCACCCTCGACACCGCTTATTCCGCCGCAGGCGCCCTCCAGGGCGACTCGCCTCCCACCATGCGCGGTGTTACGCTGCACAATGTTCGCGTCTCGGGCGGCGGCAAGATCACCTTCAACGGCTACGACCCAACCCATCGCATTGCCGCCACGCTCGACGGCGTGCAAATCACCGATCAGGCAACCTATACCTATGAAGTCGTTCACGCGGACCTGAGGCTTGGCCCCGGCGCAACCAATCTGGCCCTGCCGCCGGGAGACGATTCAACAATCAGCGGCAAGCCGGCCGAAGGCGACCCCGCCTCCTGCGCGGAAAAATTCGTGCCCTTCCCGCAATAGCAACGGCGTGAGTCGTCGGCACATAAGCCCGGCTTTGTCAGGAATCATTGTCCTGTCGGCTGTTCTCCAGGATGAAAAGAGAGAGAGCCGCTATAGAACATCTCATCGAGTCCCGGATTGCTCGGCACGACGAATGCATCCGAAAAATGAAGCCAGCCCATGCCTGCGCGCAAATCCCATCGATGATTCAGCCGGAGTTGGACGCCGATGCTTTGCTGAAGGCTGAAGTTCACGTAAGCGGCGTACTGCGAAATCGATTTTCGGTTGAAGCCGATCGCCCCTCCTTTAATGGTGTAGTAGGGTTTCCATGCTCTGCCGTCTCTCCACATCATGCGCAGGCCGGCCGGTGATACGCCAAGGCCGTAGAGCGTTGTGAACGTCGGACTCAGCCGATTTCCCCACAAGTCGGTTTTGCTCGGTTGCTTGAGAATGACAACCGGCAGAATCTCAGCCACGTAATCCATGCGCGCGCCGATAAGCTTTCCCCATGAATTCCGGTCATACTCCACTCCTGCGACGTGGAGATAGCTCCACCAGCTGTTCGCAAAGATGTGAAAGTGACCAAAGGAATTCAGATCTTCAAACTGCAACTCGCTCGCGACGGGGCTTCGTTCCTGCGCGCTTGCTTGTGTGAACGAAGACCGTCCCAGGCGGGGAGCCCACACCAGGCCGGTCGAAATGCTGCCGAAATTCTTCGGCAAACCAGGTACTCGGTAGGGGTACAGGCTTCCGGGTTGAACAAGAGCGAGATTCTCGAAGCGATAGTCTCCCTGAATGCGAAGGGCAAAGTGCTTGTTCAGCGGGGTGTCGAGGCCGCCGCCAAACAGCGTAGTGAACGAGGCCGATTCGCCCCGTTGCGCGCTGGGTCCCCAGTCGCGGTTCATGCCCAAATAGCCGAAGAGAGCTTCAACGAATAACCGTTCGCGGAGGATCGTGCGCTCGTATTGCCCGCCTCCCATGATCGAAAGGGCATTTTGCTGTGCGCCTAGATTGGTTCCGGAGTAGCGGGAGACGTCGATTTTGGCGCGCAGGCCGTGCCACGCAGGCAATGCTACGCCGGCGTCCCAGCCGTTCAGTCCGTTCTGCGATCCGGGTATTCCGTTGAAGGAGTTGGACAAGCGTGTGTAGCCGCCATAGATCTGTATCGGAGGGGGGGACTGCGCGCGAAGTGCGGGAGCGCAGGAAATCACGGCGAGGGCGAGCAGAACATGGGAGCGCATTCACGACCTCAGGACGATCGTTTTTTGAGAAATCGATTGCATAAAGAGCAAGCTGACTGTTCTGTTCATGGCACAAAAAACGAAGTGCCCATCGATCGAGTCATTCTTGATCCCCAGATTCTTGATCCCCAGATTCTCGATCGTCGGACTCGTGAACAACGAGGCAACAAGCGATGAGCCGCAGAGGATGGTCATGCAAAGTCCCTCTGCTTCTGATTTCTGATTGTACGTGTCTCTACGTTGTACCCAGGCGGAAATCTCCATCTTACGATCCTGGTTGCCAACCAAGCCGGCAAACCTCCAACTGTCCGTCAGTCCTGATTTGACGAAGAAAGCAGCCGGCTGATTGCCGACATATTCGCCCCCGTATCGACAATCCAATTCAAGGCTTTTCCATGGATGGATACGGGGATTGTCAGCTCTTCTTTGCTGACCGTACAGCCGCTGACCCGGGTGGAATGTTTCTTTCCGAGGGACTGATCCGGGTAACGGCTGAATCCTGCAAATAGCGGTCGCACATTTTGCACATCTGGGCTGTTCGGCTTCATCGCAATCATTCGGTCGAATTGTTGCACAGCTTCACGATTCCTACCCAATCGGGCATAGAGGTAAGCAAGCTGTCCATGGGCCTCATAAGCATCGTCGGAGTCAGGCTTCAGCCTGATGACGCGATTGAGATATTTCTCAGCACGTTTCGGATCATTGAAAGCTGAGGCCACGGTACCAACATAGAGCGCAGGTGCGTTTTGACCTTGTAACGCATCTCGAAGGTCGAAATAGCGATGCTGGTCATACAGTGACCGGAGCGAGTCGCCTGTTTGAGCGTGTGCAAAGGCCGCAATGAGTAAAACGAGAATCAGTGCGATTTTTCTGTTGATCCGTGTAGCCATACCGACGAATCCCTCACCGGCCCCCGGGCCGCCTAATTCACCGGCACACGCACCACAATCTTGTCTCCGGTCCGCACCACCATCCGCGAAAACGACTCGTCGCTCACGTTGGTGAGCGAGACGTAGCCTTTATTGAGGGCCGTCACATCGCCCCGCATCTTCGCGCCAGCGTCGGCAGGCACGCTGAAACTCACGCGCACATCGGGCCGCCCGTCGCCGTCGAGATCGATCTCATCGCTCACCCGCGCGGGCAGCGAATTCGCGGGTTCAAACACAATCTGCACGAAAGGCTCGACGCGTTCGAGCAATCGCGGCTGCACCGGCTGGTAAACCATAATCCAGTAGCCGTCGCGCTGAATCGTCCGCGCAATCGTGCCGCCTGAGTACGTAGCGTCGATGTGCAGCCCCGCATGGGCCACGACGTTGCTGAAAACGCCCATCAGGACAAATGGAATACAGACGGCGATCAGCAGCGTGAGCCCCGCGCCCGTGTATGCCAGAATCGAGAGAATGCGCGCTCGCATCGGTTCCTCCTCTACTTCCCACAAATGGGGGTGCCCCATCGTTCGCTTTTTTCTGGCGAAGGGTGGGATGGCACATGCCCTGCCCCCTCCTTCACGTCGACTTTCACTTCAGGGGCAGCCAGTGCATCATCGTTGCCACCGAATTGGCCAGAATGCTGCCGCCGAACATCGTGGCCAGCGCCCACGCGCCGTAGAGAAACAGCAGCCGCGCGCGCTCCGGCTTCACGGCGACCGGGGTCCCTTTCAGGTGCCACACCGCCGCGTCTTTCTTGCAGGCGTCAACGCACGCGCCGCACTTCATGCAATTCAGCAGCGTCTTTCCCTCGGCGATAGACTCTTTCGAAAGCGCCACCGTCGGGCAGCTTGTCTGGCAAAGCGTGCAATCCACGCATTTTTCCCGGTCGAATCGAATTTCGAACAAATTGATCTTGTTGAAAATCGATTGAAACGCGCCGAACGGGCAAAAGAATCCGCATTGCGTGCGTTTCTTGGTCAAATATGGCAGCACTACCACCAGGCCCACGAACAGCGCGACGAAAATCCCCATCTGGATCGCCGTCTCCACATTGCGCACGGCGGGAAACTCAGTGACCGCTTTGAACGGGCACAGCCACATGCAGTACACCGGCTCAAAGATTGCCGCCGAAACCAGCACGACAAAGACCAGAATGGCCCATGGAATCAGCCGCAAAATGTGGCTATACCTTGTGACGAACCGGTGCAGCCTGCGCCGTTTTGCAAGCGCGGCAAAGCCCTCCTCGATTCCGCCGAAGAAACAGGCGTAGCTGCACCACGCTTTGCCCAGCACCAGGGTCATGGCGAACCAGATCCCGATCATGATGGCGATCGAGTGCGGATTGCTGGCGGTGGGCAGAATCGACCCCGGAAAAACAATCGTCTTCGCAAATGCCGCAGGCAGAATGATCGATGGCGTCACCATGAAGCAGAACGGCGTGTCGCCCGACACCATGCGGCTGATCGGAATGCTCATCGTGCCGCGCTGGGCGACTAAGGCAGCGATGAAACCCACCGGAAACAGGAATCCAAGAGCGACAAAGAAAATCCTCCGCCAGCGATAGGTCTCGCCCGTCCGCATCATCAGGAAAAAGAGCGCAGTCATAAAGACAATGACCACACCCGCGCCGATATGCTCATCCCGGCCCGCTCTCTGGAACGCCGGCGTGAACATAAGCAGCGACCACAGCGCGATCGGCAGCGTCAGAAGAATCGACCGGCCGACACTGCGAAAAGCTGTTGGGCCGCGAAACGCCTTCGGCCTCCGAAGAGCCGCCGGCCGCGAAAGAGTAGAGGAGCTACTAGCCATAAAACGTCCTCTCGATCAGAAGGTAGACTCCGGAAAATCCATACCAGCACGCCAGCAGAACAGCCACCATCCGTGCAACCGTGACCACCGCCGGCGTTCGCTGCACAAATCCCATGGAAAGAAACGGCAGGAACCATACCGCGGTTCCCACGAAGAAACACACAAAGAAAACGAGCGCCGCCGATAAATGCTCAAGCTCGGCCGCGCGCACCCCCGCCACAAGAAACGGCGGGCAAAGATTGATTCCGGTCAGAAATCCCAGCGCCAGCGCACCCGACCGCAACGACCGCGCCTCGCCGATCCGCAGCAGCTTGTCCGTTGTCCCAAGCCGCGCCGAAGCTTGCGCGTAGGCGGGCCGGTCCCTCGCCTCATGCCGCGCGGAAGCTTGCGCGTAGGCGGGGTTCGCCGCGGCGCATCGCCTGTGCGGCCAGCCCACCGCGTACACCACCAGCGCCGCCGCCAGCAGCACCTCAATCCCGCCCATCAGCCACGATTGCCCGATGCCCGCACGCCCGGCCCCTGCCTGCCCGACCCACGCACGCTGTATCGACGACCCCACCAGCCACACCGCCGTCGCGAAAACCATGTACCCCGCCAGCCGCGCCGCCAAAAACAACCCCAGCTGCCGGCTGTGACCCCGCACTCCCCGCGGCTGAACCATCATCCACGGCACCACCACCGGCCCGCACGTCGCCAGGCACACCGGCCCCGTAGCGAGTCCCAGCACAAGCGCCTCCCCAACGCTGGCCGAAAGAGAAAATACCGCCATCTTGCCCGAAGTCTAGGTCCGTCCCCAGGATTTCCTTCGTGACAATGGTCACGCCCACACGCGCCAACAAGCTCCCACTGGCCGGACCTCACGCCGAACCCTCCCACAAGAACGGGGTGCCCCATCCTTCCGCTTCTTTCTGCGGAAGGGTGGGATCGCACGAATCCAACCCCACCCGTTTCCCGTTCTCAACTCCTCGCCGCGCCCGATTTCTCCCCCTTCCGGCATTTATCGCTTATTCTTGTAACAATTCCTTCTTGCTTCGGCAGGCCAACAAACAATTCTTATGAACCCAGTCGTTTTAGCAGTTGACGATCTTCGGGAGCAGTATCTCAAGGAGATGGCGCTTGTCCGCCAGACCTGTGAGCGCACGGGCGATGGCACCGCCGCCATCCGCCGCCGCTCCGCCGTCGTCGACCGCATCCTCATTGAAATGTGGCGTCGTTCCTTTGCCGGCCTGCCCCCGCAGAACGCCGCCCTCCTCGCCCTCGGCGGTTATGGCCGCAAAGATCTCTTCCCCTACTCCGACGTCGACGTCCTCTTCGCCTTCGCCGACGAGAAAACCGAAGAGCAGTCCAAAGAAGCTGTTCGCGCCATCATCCAGGGCATGTGGGACATCGGCCTGCGCGCCAGCCCCAGCTCCCGCACCGTCAAGGAATCCGGCCGCTTCGATCCCGACAATCTCGAATTCACGCTCGCCACTCTCGATCGCCGCTTCCTCGCTGGCCAATTTCCGCTCTACCAGCAGCTCCACCAGGTCACCTTTCCCGGCCTCTTCTTGAGCGAGTGGAACTCCATCGCGCAAAAGCTCGGCGAAATCGCCCGCACCCGCCACGCCAAATTCGGCAACACCATCTTCCATCTCGAGCCCAACCTGAAAGACTGTCCCGGCGGCCTCCGCGACTACTCGCTCGCCGTCTGGTTCGCCGTCCTCTTCCATCTCAAGGCCACCAAGGAGTGGCCCCGCCAGCGCGGCGGCGTCTTCCAAAGCGCTCGCGGCGACGCCGAGGCAGCCTTCGATTTTCTCGCCGCCGCCCGCTGTTTCCTCCACTTCCGCCACGGCCGCGACGACAACACCCTCGACTGGCAATCGCAGGACGAGGCCGCCGCCCGCTCCATCGGCCTTGAAACCCGCGGCACCGCCGATCCCTCCTACTGGATGCGCACCTACTACCGCCACGCGCGCGTCATCTATCGCCGCGCCGCGCTGCTCATGGAGCATCTGCCTGCACCGGTCAGCTTCTATCGCCAGTTCCGCCGCCGCCGCGCGCCCATCGCCGGAACCGACTTCCTCCTTGACCAGGGCCGCATCGAGATTCAGCCCGGCGCGCAGTTCAATGACACCGCAGCCATCCTGCGCATCTTTTCGCTCATGGCCACACACGGCTACACGCTCTCCCAGGCCGCTGAAGATCGCATCACCGACGCGCTCCCCGTCCTCGCCATCGCCATTCCTGAAGGCCCCTACCTGTGGAACGCGCTCCGCGAAGTGCTTCTCGGCCCCCACGCCGCCCATGCTCTCCGCACCATGCACGCGCTCGGCGTTCTCGAGATGCTCATCCCCGAGTTCCACGGCATCGACGCGCTCGTCATCCGCGACAGCTATCACCGCTACACCGTCGACGAGCACACCTTCCTGGTCATCGACAACGTCCACGGCCTGCGCCAGCCATCCAGCGAGCACGAGCAGCGCCTAGCCCAGCTCCTCCCCGAGATCGACCGCCTCGATCTCTTCTTCCTCGCCCTGCTCCTGCACGATACCGGCAAAGGCCGCCGCGCCGGCGAGCATGCGCAGCAGAGCGTCGAACTGGCCGACAGCTTTCTCGCCCGCCTCGACTTCGATGCCGAAGAGCGCGAGTCCATCCTCAAGCTCATTCGTCTGCATCTTGAAATGTCAGCGGCCATGCGCCGCGACATCTTCGACCTCGACAACGTCCACGCCTTCGCCGACAAAATCGGCAACCCGCAGTTGCTCAAGATGCTCACCATCATGACCTTCGCCGACATCAAGGCCGTCAACCCCGACGCGCTCACCCCGTGGAAGGCCGAGAACCTCTGGCAGTTCTACATGTCCACCTCAAACTTCATGGATCGCTCGGTCGACGAGGCGCGCTACCACGCCGCCATCGATCCCACCCTCCTCAACCGCATCCGCTCCATGGTTCCCGCCGCGCAGCACGACGAGCTCAAGCAGTTTCTTGAAGGCCTTCCGCAGCGCTACCTGCAAACCCGCCTGCCCGAGCAGATTCGCAATCACTTTCTTATGGCGCTCAACCTCGACAAGGACAACGTTCAGCTCGATCTGCGCCCCAGCCGCCAGCTCTACGACCTCACCGTCATCACCCGCGATCGCACCCGCCTCTTTGCCGACGTGGCCGGCGTTCTCAGCTCTTGGGGCATGAACATCGTCCGCGCCGGCGCTTACTCCAACGACGCGGGCGTCATTGTCGATAGCTTTCAGTTCACTGATATCTTCCGCACCATCGAGCTCAACCCCACCGAGAAGGACCGCTTCCTCTCGAGCGTTCACGAAGTCGTGGCGCAAAAAGTCTCCGTCGAGCAATTGCTCGCCGCTCGCCGCCATCTCAACCGCCCCGGCAGCTACAAGCTCGACGTCGCCACCAAGCTTGAGTTCGACTCCGAGTCCTCCTCGCACTCCACGTTGCTTCAAGTCGTCGCGCAGGACATGCCCGGCCTCTTGCGCCAGATCGCTCTCACCCTATCCACCCATCAGTGCAACATCAAGGTCGCGCTCATCGATACTGAAGGCGAAACCGCCATCGACGTCTTCTACCTCACCAGCCACGAAGAAAAGCTCTCCCCCGAAGCGCAGACCACCCTCGGCAACGACCTAACCCAAGCCCTCGAAGCCATGCGCTCCCCGGCCTAGCGCGCCCCACCATCTTTAAGAGGATTCCCACTAACCCGAGAACATGGGTGCCCCATCCTAGCTTCGCTAGGGTGGGATAGCACGAACCCCGAGCTCCACTTTCTTCACCTTCCACAGATGGGGGTGCCCCATCCTTTCGCTTTTTTCTGCGGAAGGGTGGGATAGCACGAACCCCGGGTTCCTCGTTCTTCACCTTCCACAAATGGGGGTGCCCCATCCTTCGCTTTTTTCTGCGGAAGGGTGGGATAGCACGAACCCCGGGGTTCCTCGTTCTTCACCTTCCACAGATGAGGGGTGCCCCATCCTTCGCTTCTTTCTGGCGAAGGGTGGGATAGCACGCCACGTAGGCTATCCGAGGGGCCTCACACACCGGCCGACTGCCGCAAAATCCGCATCCTGAGCATATGCTTGATTTCAGTAACGCTTTCGGTTCAAATCAATGGCAAGGGCCAAAGCTCCTCTCCGCCCTGTCAAAACGCCATGAAAGCAGAGAGCAATCGCCGCCGTGATCGACTTTCTTCAGCATTGGCACCTTTGGCAAACCTACCAGCTCATTCGCTGGGAATACATGCACGATATTCTTCACTTCTTTAGCGGATACATTGGCGCGATTTTAGGGTGCTGGACATACTTTGCCATCTCCAGTTGGCGAAAGCGTAAACGGCCCTGAATGAACGCTCTACTACCGGTCGCCCTGACCGGCCACCGGCGCGGTTCGTGATGTCAAGCCCCTATACGGTCTCTGCTTCCCCCATCCCATTGAGAACATTCCGCAAAATTCTTTCGCCAACTTTGCCGATTAATTCCCGCGTTTCGCTACCCTCTTACTAGGGAACAAAAACAGGGTGTCTCTTCTATGAGAGCTGGCGGGCGGCTCCGGGTGTCTGCTGGGCATGACCGATTCCTCGGGTCGCCCGCCCCCTTTCGGTCACATTGCGAAGGACCGGTCACCGCCACGCAAGCGGACGCTAAGAACTGAGAACTGACAACTGACCACTGGAGAAGCGGAGGGTATCGGGATGTACAGCACAGTCAATACCGCGCAACCCAAAAACGTGCTTCACTCACTCCCTTGCTCCCCGCTTTTCGATTCCCAACGGGGTGGCTATTGGCTACTGGCTATTTGCCACTGGCTACTCGCTCCCGGCTATCAACTGCCTTCTGCCTTTCTAACCACATACCACTACCTACTGATCACCGCTTTTACCCCACCCCCCGTCTTTCTACCCCACCCCCA
>Ga0224554_1001365_pt1 | contig 15710 bp, 10 predicted proteins | sample 714S22024metaG_FD_180666 | JGI IMG/M metagenome (GOLD analysis project Ga0224554, IMG submission 180666) | Peat soil microbial communities from Stordalen Mire, Sweden - 717 S2 20-24 | ecosystem: Environmental > Terrestrial > Soil > Wetlands > Peat | place: Sweden: Norrbotten County, Stordalen...
GACTCCCGAGACAAAGCAAACAGGCTTGTAAGCGCTTTTTTCGAACGATTCTTGGTCCAAATGTTGAAAATCGTTCGCGCCCAATTCTTCGCTTAGAAATCAGGCACCTGCGCAGAGGTTCCCTAAGGCTGTCTCTCGCGAGAATTCGATCCGGACGGAAATCGAACTTACGGAACCGTATTTGTCTTTTTCGCGGCCCTCGGCTAACATGGGTTTATGCAGATTCGACACTGTTGTCGCCACTTGACGCCGCTTCGCGCGCGGGGGTGACCTGGGTCTGAAATTCTGATCGAGTTCCACGGTTTCTTCTTATGCCCGCGATGCAGCCACGCTGCCGCGGGCTTTCTGTTTCTGCTGAAAAGGGAAAAAATGGCCGACGTTGTTGAAATAAAAGAGACCAAAGCCCAGCGTGCTGAACGCCTGAAGCGCGAAAAGAACCCCTGGGAAGCCTTCGACGAGGTCCGCGCCTTCGCTCGTGCCGGCCGCTCGAGCGTCGTCCCCGAGTGGGCTTCCTACTACTTCAAGTGGTGGGGCATCTACACGCAGGGTGACGGGGTAGGCGCCACCGGCGGCAAGGGCGGCGAGGGACTCGCCTCCGATTACTTCATGATGCGCATCGCCATCCCCAACGGCATCGTCTCCGCCAAACAGCTTCGCGTCATCGGCTCGCTCACGCGGAAATACGCCCGCAACCTGGCCGACATCACGGTTCGCCAGAACATCCAGCTTCACTGGCTTACCATCGAATCGCTCCCGGAAGTGGTTGACGCGCTTCACGCGGTTGGGTTGTCGCCCAGGGGAGCCTGCGGCGACGTGGTGCGCAACGTGACCGGCTGTCCCCTGGCCGGAGTCGCCGCCGATGAGCTCATTGACGCCTCGCCGTTCGCCGCTCAGATTGCACATCTGCTCACCGCAAACTCTGCGTTCTATAACCTGCCGCGCAAATTCAAGATCTCCGTCACCGGCTGCCCCTCCTGGTGCGCCTATCCCGAGATCAACGACATCGGCCTCACCGCCGTGAAGCACAACGGCGAAGTCGGTTTTTCGCTCCGCGTCGGAGGCGGTCTCTCCGCCGACCCGCATCTCGCCGTCCGCCTCGATGCCTTTATCCTCCCTGACCAGGCCCTCCATGTGGTTCGCGCCGTAACTGAAATCTTCCGCGACCAGCAGGGCCTGCGCGAAAGCCGCGACCGCGCCCGCCTCAAACATCTCTTTCTTAAGGAGGGTTGGACCGCCGGCAGCTTCCTGGCCGAACTCCAGTCCCGTCTCGACTTCGCGCTATTGCCCGCCGCACCCGAGCAACCACCCATCGATGTCTTCCGCGACCATGCCGGCATTCACCCCCAACGCCTGCCGGGCCTCAGCTACGTCGGGGTCACGGTCCTTCGCGGCCGGTTGACTGGAGAGCAGTTGCAAGCCATCGCGGATCTGGCAGACCGCTTCGGCAGCGGCGCCCTCCGCACCACCGTCTCCCAGAACCTTCTGTTCATCGACATTCCCTCCCGCAAGGCCGCCGAGTTGGTCCGCGAGCTTGGTCACATCGGCCTCCAGGTCGAGGGCTCTCCGTTCTGGCGCGGCGCCGTAGCTTGCACAGGCACTGAGTTCTGCAAGCTGGCCATCACTGAAACCAAAGGCTTCACCCGCTGGCTGGTCGACGAACTCGAAGAGCGCCTGCCTGAATTCGACCAGCAGCTCAAGCTCAACGTAACCGGCTGCCCCAACAGTTGCGGCCAGCACTGGGTCGCCGACATTGGCATCGAGGGCAAAAAGATCAAGCACGATGGCAAGCTCACCGACGCCTATTACTTTTGCCTCGGTGGAGCGGTGGGCCTTCACGCTGCAATCGCTCGTCCGGTTGGCTATCGCTGCCCCGCGCCGCTCGTCCCCGAAGCCATCGAGCGCCTGCTCCGTCAATACCTGGCCACCCGTCTGCGCGATGAGAACCTGCGCGCCTGGTTCAGCCGCCACTCCAATGACGAGCTCCGTGCTCATCTGGCCGGCGAAGTTCTAGCGGCCGTAGAACGCGACGTTCCCGCCGGCCCCGTCCCGCACGGCGTCGCAGATTAACTCGTTTTGAAAGGGCGCGGCCTTAGCCGCTTTCACCCGCCCCACAAATGCCCCGTGCCCCATCCTTTCGCCTTTTTCTGGCGAAAGGGTGGGAAACCACAAATGCCAGGCCGCGATGTCTTGAAAGGGCGCGGCCTTAGCCCCCGAGGGAATGCTTCCATGAGCCTCTTGCCGATCTTCCTCAAACTCACCGGCCGCCGCTGCCTCCTCGTCGGCGCCGGCAATGTCGCACTGGACAAGATCGCCAGCCTGCTCGGCGCCGGACTCCAGCTCCGCGTCGTCGCCCCCCAGGGCCGCCCTGAAATCCGGCAGTTGGCCACTGACGGCAAACTCGAATGGATCGAGCGCCGTTTCCAGCTCTCCGATCTGGACGGCAACTTCATGGCCATCGCCGCCACCGGCTCGCCTGCAGTCAACTCAGCCGTTTATCGCGGCTCTGTCGAGCGAAACATTCTTTGCAACAGCGTCGACGACGTTCCCCACTGCGATTTCTTTTTCGGTTCGGTGGTCAGCCGCGGACCCCTGCAGATCGCCATCTCCACCTCCGGAGAAAGTCCCGCCGTCGCCCAGCGCCTCCGCCGCGAAATCGACGAGCAACTGCCCGGCAACCTTGCCGCCTGGCTTGAAAGTCTCGGCCAACTCCGCCGCGAGGTTCTCGAAACGCACCCCCGCTGCGAGGCCCGGAAATCTCTGCTCCATCAACTGGCCCAGCGCCAGGTCTGCGAGTCCACTTCCTGCCCATCGCGCCTGATGGCCCTCGCGCCGCTCGCGGAGAAGCAGGCTGCCGATGCTCACACCGCAATCCTCGATCTCAACTCCACCCCTCCACAGAGGTCATTCGAAGGCGCTCTGCAATATCCCCAGCCTTCCAGCGCAACCGTCTATCTGGTAGGCGCAGGCCCCGGCGACCCCGACCTGCTCACCATCAAGGCCATGCGTCTCATCCGGGCCGCCAACGTCATCCTCCACGACGATCTTGTCCCGCCGGCAATTCTTGACCACGCCTCGCCAGGCGCTGATATTCTCAACGTCGGCAAGCGCTGCGGCAGCAAGACCATCGCTCAGGACGAAATCAACGCGCTCATGATCGGCCACGCTCGCGCAAATCGCTGCGTGGTGCGCCTTAAGAGCGGCGACCCGCTCATCTTCGGCCGCGCCGCCGAAGAGATAGCTGCCCTCGCCGATGCCCGTGTGCCCTTTGAAATTGTCCCCGGAATCACCGCCGCCTTCGCTGCCGCCGCTGCCGTCGGCTGCTCTCTCACCAACCGAAACAGCGCGTCGAACGTGATCTTTTCCACCGGCCACCACGCCCAGTCGCACAACCAGTCTCCTCTGCCCGAACTGGAAGACTCCACCCGCGTCGTCTACATGCCCGGCCGCGACCTTCATTTGCTCGCGCAAGAATGGCTCCAGCAGGGTCTCCCACCCGGCTTCCCGTGTGCCGTCGTCTCCCGTGCGGCTCAACCCGGCCAGCAAGTCCGCTATGCCACCCTCGCCGCCCTCGGCGACGCCGCACCCACCCTCGCGCCCAGTCTGCTCATCGCCGGCTGGGCCGTCCGCGAGATCGTTGCTGCAAACCGCCCGGCTTCAGACTGCATTCCAGTAACAGCCTGAAATCCCCGCGGATCCTTCTCTGCACCTGAAACTGCTTCCCCATCTACCGGCCCAGAGTTATAGCTAACTGGATCGGCCTGCGCCGCAGACCATGATCCTGCAGGGCAATCGCATGAATCCATTTTGTTGACCAGACTGGTTCCGATTTCTATCGTGCCGGAGGCACAGCGGTAGTTAGCCCCGCGCTTCAGCGGTAGGAAAGGAGCCAGAAATAGCCAGTTAGCCCTGTAGGGGCGGCGCAGACGGCGAGGTTTTCATCAACATGACGTTCATGCGATTGCCCTGCATGATCCTGCCAGGAAGGCCACTTCCAAGTCTAAGTTTGGTATACTTCTAAACAGGCAGCAGCCTGATCCCGGTTCTGCGAGAAGGGAGTTGCGCGTTACTTGCGGCGACGGTCTGGGATAGAACCTGTGAACCATGCACGATCTATCATGGCAACTCCCTGCTCGGACCAAAGCAAATTGCGCCTCGCGTATTTTGTAACCCATCCAATTCAGTATCAGGCGCCCTTGCTGAAAAGAGTCTCGCAGGAACTGGATATCGACCTCAACGTATTTTCTAGCTTCGGTTTGTCGATTCGAGGCCATGTCGACCGGGAATCTGGCGTTCGCTTAAAATGGGATACTCCGCTGCTCGATGGTTACGAGCACGAGTTCTTGCCCGTGCTTGGCAGACTGTGGAAAATCCCTGCAAATCCCCTTTGGAAATCCCAATTAGGTACCACTTAATGAGGATTTTCCAATAAGAGGAATTCCGGCCTCCCTTATCCACAAAAACCCCGCCTGCCGCCGTTGACCCTGCACCTCCGGCTCCTTAGAGTCTGTAATCAGGAAGCAATATTTTTCCCACCTGAGCGGCATTGGAAGTTGCGGCCGCCATTTGGATCAAAACCGCGCACAGCCCTGTCCACTCGGAGTTAACATGCTGAAACTAAAAAAGATACACATCCTCGGCTTTAAGAGCTTTTGCGACCGCACGGAGTTGACCGTGCCGGGCGCGGGCATTGCCGTGGTGGTGGGGCCAAACGGGTGCGGCAAGTCCAACATCCTGGACGGGGTGAGCTGGGTGCTGGGGGAGCAGAGCGCTAAATCCCTGCGCGGCACACACATGCAGGACGTGATCTTTGCTGGAACACGAGACCGCAAGGCACTGGGCATGGCCGAGGTGACGCTGACCCTGGCCGATCCCGAGGTCTATGAGGGGCCTGTGCCCGTAGAGCCGGAGGTTGTTGTCGAGCAGGACGGCCCGGCCGACTGGGATGAGGACGAGGTGCGCCGCCAGCGGGCAGTCGAGGCCGAGGAGGTTATCGCCGCCGAACAGCCGGGCCAGGTCCTCGATGAGGATGGGCCGGACCAGGCCAACCCTGTGAGCACAGGCGAGGGTCCGCAGGCGGTCGTGCTCAAAATCCGGCGCCGCAAGTTCCAGCGCACGCCGCAGAAGGGCGAGATCGTCATTACCCGCCGCCTTTTCCGCACTGGGGAGAGCGAGTACCTCCTGAATGGGAAGCTGTGCCGCCTGCGCGACATTCAGGACATTTTCATGGGCACGGGCCTCGGACCGGAAAGCTACGCCATCATCGGGCAGGAGCGGATCGGCCAACTGCTCAGCTCCAAACCGCATGACCGCCGGGCCATCCTCGAGGAGGCGGCGGGGATTACGCGCTTCAAGACCAAAAAACGGTTGGCAGAGCTGCGTCTGGAGAGCGCCAAACAGAATCTGGCTCGCGTGGACGATATTTTCGAGGAAGTCGCGCGGCAGATGAACAGCCTGAAGCGGCAGGCGGCCAAGGCGGAGCGGTTTGCCGCGGTTCGCGACGAGTTGCGTGGACGGCTGCGCGTGGTGCTTGCCAGCCGCATGGCGCTCATGGACGCCGAGCAGGCCCGCCTGGAGCGGGAGATTGCCGCCCTGACGGATCGAATCGACCGCTCAGCCGCGGAGATCGGCGACTTGGAAGCCAGCCAGCACAACCTCACCGAGCGCGGCTATGAGCTCGACCGTCAGGGCCAGGAGGCGCAAAATCGGGCCAACGAAGCCGCCGTCGAGCTGGAGCGCGCCACAGCGCGGGAACGCGCCAACACTGAGCGGGTAAGCGACCTGGAGGCACGGATCTCCTCGGCTGCGGCCGAGCTGGAGGTTACGCGGACACAGTTGGGCGGGATCGCCGAGGAGCGAGCGCAGCAACACGCGTTTCTTCAGACGGCGGCTGGCGAAGCCAGGACATTTCGCCAAAAGGTAGAGGCCCGCCAGCAGGAGGCGCGCACGGCTGCCGAAGAGGTCTTTGCCGCGGAGCGGCAGTTGGAAGCCACCCGCCGCCACGCCATGTATTTGCTCACTCTGTCCGGCAACGCCCGCAATCACGCCGCCCAGGCGGAGGAGAGCCTGGCTGCCTTGGAACGTGAGGCCCAGCGGTTGGAGTCGGAGATGGGCCAGGCGCGGAGCGAGCAGGAAAACCTGGGCGTCGAAGGTGGGCAGGCCAGGCTGCGCTTTGCGTCCGCGGCCGACGCGCTGAAGCGGCTGGAGAGTGAAATTGACGCTCTTCGCGATGCCCTGCAAACAACGCGCGCCGAGGAGAACACGCAACGCGCGCGCGCCAACCAGCTGCGCGGCGAACAGGCTGCCGTTGCCGGGCGCCGCGACTCACTCCAGGCGCTGATTCGCAATCACGGCTACTCCACCGACACCGTGCGGCGGCTCTTGAAGCCCGGCGCGCTTGGCCAGGGAATGGCGCCTGTTGGTACCCTGGCGGATTTTGTCGAGGTAAGTGGGGCGCATGAAGCCGTAGTAGACGAATTCCTGCGCGAAGAACTGAATTATGTGGTGGTCGAGAGCTGGGTGGCTGCCGAGCAGGGCGTCCGGTTGCTCAAGTCCGGCGTCGATGGCCGCGCCACTTTCCTGATTCATCCTGCGGAGCAAGGTGCGCTCTTTGAGGAAGACGCAGACCCGATCGCTGGCCCCGGCCTGACCCCGCTCAAGGACTCGATCCGGGTGCTGAACGGCTTTGGCCGGTCGCTGGAATCGCTCCTGCCCAAGCTCAAGCACAGCTACCTGGTCGAAGACCCCGCCGAAGCACTGCGTCTGGCTTCGCAGCACGCCTACGCCTTTTTTCTCACTCCTGGGGGCGAATGTTTCCACCATGCGACGGTAACCGGCGGCAAACCTGCCAGCGAAGGCCCGCTGGCCCTCAAGCGCGAGTTGCGCGAGGCCGAAAGCCGTCTGACCAGGCTGGAGACTGGCCTGGCGCAGGCGGAAACGGAAGCAGCGGCGCTGATCCTGACCATCGAGGAGATGACGGTACAACTGGAAATGCGCAGCGCGGAGCGGCGGCAAGCCGAGACCGAAGCCGCCAACCAGGGCGCGGCGCTGAAACAGATGGAGGCCGAGGAACAGCGCGTCGAGCGGAGGCTGCAGGAATGGGCCGCGCAGGCCGCCCGCAACAAGGACGCGCGCGAAGCCAAGCGCCACTCCATCAGCCAGCATAGCCTGGAAACCGCGCGCCTGGAGGCCGAGCATGCTCAATCCGAGGCCGCCCTCGATGAGTTGCAAGCCCAACTGGCCCTTCTGCGTCAGACCCGCGAAGGCCTGCAGCAGGAGGCGGCACAGGTAACCGCGGAGCTGGCCGGCCTGGAGGAGCGGCGGCGTGGCGCCGAGGCGGCCTTCCAGCGCATTGACCGGCTCCATGCCGACCTGGAGCGCCGTGTGCTGGCCATCGAGCAGCAGCGGGTGGCCGCCGAGGCGGAGCGCGAAGAGCGCATCGGCGAGAGTGCCGCGCTGGCCGGCCGGCAGAAGGAACTGGCGGACGTGCGCGCCGAAGCCCTGGCCCTGGCGCAGGCGTTTGCCGGCCAGGCTCAGGCTCTGCGCCTCCAACTGTCGGCAATCGAAGCCCAGCTCAAGGCCGGCCGTGCCTCTCTGGATCAGTTGCGCGAGGACCGGGCAACCCATTCCAGCCAGTTGGCCAAACTGCGCTCCGATCTCGAGCATCAGGAGGCAAGCTGCCTTGCCGAGGTAAACGTTGAGGCCCAGGTATTGCGCGCCGATGGCCACATCGAGCGCCTGGCAGACGAGGCTCTCGCCGCCGAGGAGGAGACCTGCCGCAGCCTGCGCCAGCGCATTGAGCAGATGGGCCCCGTCAACATGATGGCCCTTCAGGAATACAAGGAGACCGCCGGGCGCCACGGATTCCTCGAAACGCAGCGCAAGGACCTCATTGAGTCGATCGAGAATACGCAGGAAACCATCAAGGAGATCGATCTGATCTCACGCACCAGATTCGACGAAGCCTTTGCCAGGATCAACGAGAACTTCGCCCGCGTCTTTGCGCGGCTGTTCCAGGGCGGTCAGGCATTCCTGCGCCTCACCGACGCGGAGAACCAGGCCGAAAGCGGCCTCGATATCGTGGCCTCGCCGCCGGGCAAGAAACTGCAGAATGTGCTGCTGCTCTCAGGTGGTGAAAAGTCCCTCACCGCGCTGGCCCTCCTGGTGGCCATCTTCCAGTTCCAGCCCAGCCCCTTCTGCGCGCTGGACGAGGTAGACGCCGCGCTGGACGAGACCAACGTCGGTCGATTCGCCGACCTGATGCACACCTTGAGCAAGGACACGCAATTCCTGGTCGTCACCCACTCCAAGCGCATGATGCAGTGCGCCGACATGATCTACGGCATAACCATGCAGGAGCCCGGCGTCTCCAAGGTGGTCAGCGTTCGCCTGGGCAGCCACGATCGGCAACGCGCCACGGCGTAGCAGTTGCTCCGCTGCTTTCAGCCGCACAACGTCACGCCTGCGCTTCGCGGTCAACTGGATTTTCAGACAAAAATTCGCCCCCGAAGGATCTCTTCTCTTCGGAGGCGCTTGCGTTAAACAAGATAAAACGGGGACCAGTAGCCGGCGCTGGAGGTCGGTAGCGCGCGGCTACTGGTGATCCCTGCACAAAACGAAGCTAGCCGCGGCTTCCCCTTTCCACTGCTGCTCCGTGTCGCCCGGCTCCAAGAGAGTAAACTTGCCAACTCTCCGAACCATGTTGACAAATGGAGTGTCTCCCATGCGGAACGTGCGGTCCGTGACCGCCGTCACACAGGTGTGTGGTATCTTTCCACTTGCCTTTGGTGAGCTGATCTAAGCACGTCTCTCAATGCCCTTGCTGGTCAAGATTGGACACCGGCATGGCCAGCTTGCACATTGACAAAGCGCGGCTCACGCTGCAAAATCGGAGGTTCAGTCCCCTCCGACGAAAGGCCTTCCCGTGACAGCTCTCCTGACAACGAATCTGGGCGCAACGCCCCTGCTTGGCCGGGGCAAAGTGCGCGATCTGTATGCGGTGGACGGAGCGTTGCTCCTGGTGGCCACTGACCGCATTTCGGCATTCGACCACGTGCTCGCCACCGGTATTCCGGGCAAGGGCAAAATCCTCACTCAAATCTCGCTCTTCTGGTTCGAATTGCTGGCCGGTCTGGTTCCCAACCACCTCATCACGGCCGACGTCGCCCGGTTCCCCGCCGCGCTCCAGCCCTATGCGGACCAATTGCAAGGCCGCTCCATGCTCGTCAAGCGCGCAACCATGTTCCCCATCGAGTGCGTCGCCCGCGGCTATCTGGCTGGTTCGGGCTGGAAGGAGTACCAGGCGGGCGCAACCGTTTGCGGCATTCCACTCCCGGCCGGGCTCCTCGATGGTTCGCGACTCCCGGAGCCGCTCTTTACCCCCGCCACCAAGAGCCAGGACGGAGCCCACGACGAGAACATCTCCTTTGCCGCTGCTGAGGCCCTGGTGGGCGCGGCCGATGCCGCCGAGTTGCGCCGGTTGACGCTGGCCATTTACCAGAGAGCCGTGGAACACGCCGAGTCCCGCGGGTTGATCCTGGCCGACACAAAATTTGAGTTCGGCAGAACCGCCGAAGGGATTATCCTTGCCGATGAGGTGTTGACGCCGGACTCCTCGCGCTTCTGGGAAGGTGCGGCGTGGAAGCCGGGTGGCGCGCAGCCCTCCTTCGACAAGCAGTTTGTGCGCGATTACCTTGAAGCCATTCACTGGAACAAGCAGGCGCCCGCGCCCGGTTTACCGGAAGAGGTTGTGCACCGCACGCAGGCCAAGTATCTTGAAGCATTCCGCCGCTTGACCGGGCGGGATATCAGTTTGTAGAACCGGACTGTTGAGCCCGGCCGGAGTACGAAATGACGTGGGTAGATTGGATCATCGTGATCGTGGTGGCGTTTTCGGTGCTGGGAGGCATGTCGCAGGGCTTCTTTCGCTCCGCCTGCTCCCTGGGAGGACTGATCCTGGGCCTGGTGCTGGCGGCATGGAACTATCCCCGCGTTGCGGCGCTGTTCCAACCCATGGTGCACCGGGAATACGTAGCCGATATCATCGGCTTCCTGCTGATTGCGGTCCTGGTCATGGCCGTGGCCGGCATCGTCGGGAGCACTTTGGCCAGGACCATGTACCGGATGGGATTGGGCTGCCTGGACCGGCTGGCCGGCGCGGTCTTCGGTTTCCTCCAGGGAGTGCTGCTGGTAGCGTTGTGCATTCTGGTGACGGTAGCTTTCTATCCCCAGGCCCATTGGCTGCTGGAGGCCAAACTGCCTCGGCAGTTTTTCGGGGTTTGTCATCTCTACACGCACATGAGCCCCGAACAGTTGGCGCAGCGCGTGCAGGCCGGGCTCAAGACGCTGGAAGAGGAGACCCCCGCCTGGTTGCATCCCCATCAAGGCAGGTCGTAATCTTGATTGCGCGCAGCCCACGGAATTAGGCCAAGCGATTGAAGTTGCAAGAGGTGGACGTGAGACGAGAACTGGACAGCCTGGTCACGCAAATGCATTCCAGCGGCATTCGCTATGAAGATGCCGTGGGCGAATTCAAGAAGCAGTTTCTGCGCGAAGTATTGGTGGCTCACCGGGGAAACCAGTGTAAGGCGGCCGAGGAGTTGGGCATGCACCGCAACACGCTCAGCCGCACCATGGCGGAGTTGGGACTGAATCTGGCCGAGGTGCGCGCCACGCTCAAGCGTCCGCCGCGCAGCGAGCGTCCTGTACTTAGCGCGGCACGTTCGGTCTACCGCCAAGGCTGAAAATTCTACTGAGGACATGCTGACATCTCCACCGACCAACGAAGCGCGCGTCGCCATTGAGCCCGGCTTTGCCTGGGATGCGCAGGACGCTTATCTGTTCGACATCGACGGTACGCTGCTGCGCGACACCGGCCGCATTCACATGGACTCCTTCGTCCCCAGCATTCGGCGGGTTACGGGATTCGAGGTCACGCTGGAAGGCATCCCGGTCCACGGCAGCACGGATACAGCCATCCTCGGCGAAGCATGCCGCCAGGCAGGGATTCCCGCCGAGATCCTGGAGCCGCAACTGGGAGCAATTCTTGAGGCCATGCGCCAGGCGGTCGCCGAGCAGCGGAGCGAGATGAAACTGTTGCTGATGCCCGGCGTGGAAGACGCGCTGCGCCACCTGACGCGCAAGGGCGCGCTGTTGGGAGTGGCCACCGGCAACCTGGAAACCATCGGCTGGATCAAGATCGAGGAGGCCGGGCTGCGCGAGTGGTTCCGCTTTGGCGGCTTCAGCGACCGCTTTCCCGTCCGCGCGGAACTGATCGCCCAGGCTGCCCGCAAGGGCAGAGAGCTGGCCGGCGCCGAGGCTCGCGTCTGCGTGGTCGGCGACACCCCACGCGACATCGAGGCCGCGCGCGCCAATTTCCTCTCCGTGATCGCCGTAGCCACAGGCAAATTCAGCTTCGATGAGCTGCTCCGGCATCAGCCGGAAGTCTGCGCCACTTCGCTGGCCGATCTGCTGGCTCTCACCCGGACTGCGCTGTGAAATCGCCCCCTTCGCAAACCATCGCTGCCAGGAACCCCTCGTCGCATCGAGGGACGAACTTCTTCACCGCCGGACTCCTGTTGGCCATCTTCCCCGCCGCGGGCCAGCCCCAGGCGGCAAACCCCCTCCCGCCCAGCCAGCCCACGCCCGCGCAGTCCTTGCCTGCTCCCAACGCGCCAGCCGGCCAAACCGCCCCGCCGTCCGGCCCGCCGGACAAAGGCGCAAAACCGGCCACGCCGCCAAGCGGCGGCGATCGCCGCCGTGCGGTCAAGCTGTTCCTTGAAGCAAGCAAGCTCTTCGAAAAGGAGCAGTTTGAAGAGGCCATGCGCAGGTTTCAGCAGGCGGCCATGCTGGACCCCTCCAATGCCGACTACTCGCTGGCCGCCGATGTGGCCCGCAGTCACGCGGTAACGGCGCTGATTCAGGCCGCGGCCAGGGACCGGCTCCGCTCCGATGCTTCGGCCGAGCGCGCTGCCCTCGAGCAGGCTCTCGCCCTCGACCCCAGAAACATCCAGGTTACCGAGCATCTTCATGAACTCGGCGATGACGCTCTGCGCGGACAGTCAAGTCCCCTCTACGAGCAGTCTGCAAGCACCGCCGGCGAATCCGTGGCGCTTGCCCCCGCTGCCGGCCTGCAAAGCTTCCACCTCCACACCGACGCGCGTCAGGCAATCCAGCAGGTCTTCAAGGCCTACGGGCTCGAAGCCACCATCGACGACAGCGTCCACGTTGCGCAGATCCGCCTGGACGTGGATGACGCCAGCTTCCAGCAGGCCATGCGTGTGGTGAGCCTGGCGACCAACACGTTCTACGTCCCCCTGGACGCGCACCGCGCGCTGGTAGCCCGCGACACCGCCGAGAACCGGAAACAGTTCCTGCGCCTGGACCTCGAAACCATCTATCTGCCCGGCCTCACCTCGACCGATATGACCGAGGTGGGAAGCCTGGCCAAGAACGTCTTTGACCTGCCGCAAGCCACGCTGGATCCTTCGGCGGGTACCATCACCATCCGCGCCCCGGAAAGTACGCTGAACGCCTTCAACGCCACCATCCGCGAGCTCCTGGACGGCCGCAGCCAGGTGCTGCTCGATGTGCGCTTGATCCAGATCGCCCACACCGGCGAACGCAATACCGGAGTCCATCCCCCGCAGACATTCTCCGCCTTCAACGTCTATGCCGAGGAACAGTCCATCCTCAACGCCAACCAGAGCCTGGTGCAGCAGATCGTCTCCTCGGGCCTGGCCGCTCCAGGTGACACCCTGGCGATTCTCGGCATTTTGCTCGCCTCCGGCCAGGTATCCAGCTCCCTGTTCTCCAACGGCATCGCTCTGTTTGGCGGCGGACTGACCGCATCCGCGCTGGCTCCCGGCGCCGCCACGGCAAACCTCAATCTCAACTCCTCTGACTCGCGCGAACTGGACGAGATGCAGTTGCGCCTCGGCGACGGCGAGGCCGCGACCATGCGCTCGGGCACACGCTATCCCATCCAGACCTCTTCCTTCTCCAGCCTGTCGGGCAGCATCCCCAATATTCCTGGGCTCACTGGCGCGGGAAGTTCCGGCAGCCTTTCCTCGCTCCTCGGGTCATTGGGCGGCAGCGTGCCCAACGTTCCCCAGGTCGAGTATCAGGATTTGGGCCTGACCCTCAAGGCGACCCCCAAGGTCATGCGCAACAACGACGTTGCCCTCACCATCGACTTGAAAATCGATGCCCTCGCCGGATCATCCATCAACGGCAATCCCATTCTCAACAATCGCGCCTATTCCGGCGTGGTCACCCTCAGGCAGGACGAGGGAGTCGTAGTAGTCAGCGAACTCGACAAGCAGGAGAGCCGGGCCATCAGCGGCGTGCCCGGATTCAGCGAGATTCCCGGCCTCAACAACGTCACGGGAAACGACACACAGAAAAGTTACTCCACTCTGCTGATCGTGATGACGCCCCACGTCGTTCGCGGCACCCAGGCCGCCGGCCACTCGCCGATGTTGCGGATAGAGAAAAGTGCCACTGCGCGCTAGCTCCCGCGCCCCTCGAACGATTGCTGGCCTGTAAAGCTGAAACCACAAAATGCGGTGCGATCCCACGTTGGAGGATCGCGCCGCATTTGGAGGTTCAGTCTTCCTCGCCGGCCTTCGGTTCGAACGGTCTTACTGCGCCACGCCGTCCAGCTTGGCCTGGAACTGGACGATCTGCTTGATGGTCTCGTAGGGAACACCGCCGAGAGGTAGCTGGCGGCCATTCACGACCAGCGTCGGAGTCTGGTTGACGTTCAGATCCTTGGCCAGCCTCACCGAAGCCTCCACCGCGGCAACGGTCGCGGGCGTCGTCGCGCAGGCTGCAATCTTCGCCGGGTCCAGTCCCGCCTTGGTGACTGCACTGTTCAGGGTAAGCGTGGCGCCATCCGCGGTAGCCAAGCCGTCCTGTCCGTCAAAAACCGCCGCGGCAAACGTGAAAAAGGCGTTGCTGCCCCCCTGTTTGGTCACGCAGATACCATAGGCAGCCGCGTTGGCCGCCGCGGGATGCTGAGGCAATGGATAGTTCTGAAACACGATGCGCGCCTTGGGGAAATCCACCGCCAGCTTGTCCATGTTCGCCTGCGCGTCCTTGCAGTGCGGGCACTGGAAGTCGGCAAACTCAACCAGCTCCAGATCCTTGGCAGCCGAACCGCGATACGGGCCGTCGGCCCTTTGCTGCAGTTGCGCCCGATACTCCGCGTACGGGTGCTCCCCAAACGGAAGAATCTCGTCCCCGGCGATGATGTGCTTGCCATCGGGAAGAGAAAAGAACTGCAGCGCCGTAGGCTTCTGCGTGCCGGTCTTGTCTCCCACATAAATGACGACTTTGCTGATGCCTTCCACCTGAGTCTTCAGGATGTCCTGTACCTGCCAGACGCGGCGCTCGTCATAGCCCCAACTCATCTGCAGGAAGGCGTTGACGATCTCCTTGGTGGGCGATGCGGCAGTGAAGTTTGCCGGGTCCGGCTTGGGAAACACGGGCGCTCCGGCAGGCGCTGGCGCTGAAGGCGCTTGCGCGGGCGCGGGAGGCACACTCTGCTGAGCGGCCGCCTCCAGGACGGGCAACGAAAACGCAACCAGCGCGGCTAGGCTGGCGACTCGAATGGACATACGGATCAAGCTGATTTCTCCTTTTGCTGAAAACACACGGTTTATTCCAAACATTGTGCGCATTGCTAAAAATCTGCTAAAAGCATACAGCGACTGCATGAACACACCGGCAAGTCCCACCACAACAACGATCGGCGTATTCACCCGGCATACCCCCACCTGTGACCACAAGGACGATCGGTTATGGAGAGAGTGTAATTGCAGGAAACACCTCTAGAGCCTGTTATTAACTTTGAGGCGCGGCATGTGTTGCCCGAATGCTCAAAACCCGCGTAAAACGCGGCGCTCGCGAGATGTGGCACGGAATGCATTCACTGTTTCCCCCTGAATCCCAGTCGCTTTGCGAAAGCCGCGCTGATTCCATTGGGTTTACGGGCGCAAAGTTAATAACAGGCTCTAGGGAATCTCTGATTAAGTCGATGTTTTGAAAGGGCACGACTTTAGTCGTGCCGCAAGTGCTGCAAAATGAGCGTGGGCTTTAGCCCCTGAGGGATGGTCTACTCACCTGCTGGACCTGTTCAGAGGTTCCCTAAATCTACGAAGTTGGCCGGGGCCGTTTCATGTCTGCCCGGACCCGGACGTGGAAGAAGGCCGAAGCGCTCGCCACCACCGAACTAGCCAAGCGCGACCCAATCCAGCGGAGACTGCGGGAGATTGAAGATCGGGAAGCCGCTAAGCGAGCCGCAGGCCGCGAAACTTGCTGCACGAGCAGAAATACATCGGGCCCTTGGCGACCGGGACGATGAGACGCATCAGGCCCACTCCTCCGGCTCTACCAGTGTACTACGGACGTTTATCCGCAAAGTAAAGGATTGGGCGGCGGAACAGGCCAATCGCATGAATCCATTTTGTTGACCAGACTGGTTCCGATTTCTATCGTGCCGGAGGCACAGCGGTGGTTAGCCCCGCGCTTCAGGGGAAAGGAGCTACGGACGTTTATCCGCAAAGTGAAGGATTGGGCGGCGGAACAGGGCAATCGCATGAATCCATTTTGTTGACCAGACTGGTTCCGATTTCTATCGTGCCGGAGGCACAGCGGTGGTTAGCCCCGCGCTTCACAGTCTGTTACGAAACTCGGTAGTGGCGAGTAAAAGC
>Ga0224554_1001368_pt1 | contig 15697 bp, 7 predicted proteins | sample 714S22024metaG_FD_180666 | JGI IMG/M metagenome (GOLD analysis project Ga0224554, IMG submission 180666) | Peat soil microbial communities from Stordalen Mire, Sweden - 717 S2 20-24 | ecosystem: Environmental > Terrestrial > Soil > Wetlands > Peat | place: Sweden: Norrbotten County, Stordalen...
GAAAGTCGCTGTGTGGTTCCGACGCGGACGTCTGCTCATCTGCTCTCCTCATCCCAGCCATTTTAGGCTGCGGGCGAACAGAGCCTCCACTTAAACCCTTGTCTGAATTTGCGGAACCAGCTCTGAGTTCGGCGGGAGGAGATTGATCGTTCATATCTTCATATTACGGCATGTATAGCCGTAAGAACAACAAGAAAACCCCTGATTCTTGCCAAATCCCATTCTGGTGTCGTGCACTCCCTTTTCATTTTGTGCTTGACAGCCGTTTATCGATGGGAGTATAAGTCAATCGTTTTAGTAAATCGCATTAGGAGAACTCTTCACTTCTCAAAGATCTCCGCAACGTGATTCAGAGTTCAGCCTGGTGCGATCCGGAACTGGCGAGACCCTAGAAATTCTGCCGGTATTCAGGAGGCATTCATGGGGGTCCAGGGATCGGGAGAGGGCTGTTACGCCTGGGCGTTAGTGCGTCCGGTTTCACGGCGCTGTTTGCTTCCTCAACTTCGTGCTCGCCTCGCCGCAGTATGGCTCCGATATTACGCAACCGGGGCCGCGATTGGCCGTGTTGGTTTCTGGCTCGATTCACCGGTCGGAAAGCCGCCATGATGTTTCCGTTCGCGACGTCCTCACAATCCGCTTCCTAAAGAACCTCAGCAGCCCACTCCTCAAAGGGAGTCACCGCTTTGAGGCAGAATCCGCTTTTCAAAGATACTGTCGTGGCAGCAATCTCAACCGTCGCTGCGAAAATTGGGCATTGCCCTATTTGTGCGTTGCTGCGTCATTGAGCACTTTGCAGCTCACCAGGCATGCAAGGAACGCGAAGCTCATATACCCCGACGCGATCAATTCGCTGGGGAGTTGCCCCGGTTCGAGCGGCACATTTTGAACGCCGCAGACGGGACGGTTCGAGTCCTTCTTTCTGAAGCACGGTGTTGCCATGGCATCATCGTGCCACTGCACGAATGGCGGTCGGCATTGATTGTATAAAAGTGAACAGATTGGCCTATTTTGGCGCGGTAAAGTGTGGGCTGGCTTTGCCAGAGGGCAAAATCACACGGCGCGGTGTTAGCATTTCGACGGACCGCATACCCGGCGGGATTTTTGGTCTATGTGGATGGCATTCACGGCGTTGCTGGTTAGCAACGCAGCGTTAGGACGGTACCGAGAATTGCAACGGATCACGCGAACAGAATTGATCGACTCGAATAATCCAACGCCGCGAGGGACTCGTACTTTCGCGGGCCGTATTACCACCTTTGCACAGGAGGCATCATGTTTAGCACAAAAAATCTAACGCGATCCAGAAACTGGGCGATGCTCTGCCTAGTTCCAGCATTGCTGTTGGCGCTCGTGGCGCTCATCACTCCAGCAAGTAACGCCCAGCAATTGACAGGCACGCTGAGCGGGACAGTTATGGACTCGACCGGCGCAGTGGTTCCCGGCGCCCAGGTCACGCTGACCAACCAGACCAGCGGCGACGTGCGCAAGGCGACGGCCGACGCACAAGGCCGGTTCGTGATCACGGCAGTGCAGCCGGCGGACTATTCCCTCAAGGTCGAAGCCAATGGTTTCACGGCGTGGCAGGAAAACGGCATTGCCATGAGCACGGGCGATGCGCGCGACATTCCGAACATCAAGCTCGCCGTAGGCGGGGCAACGGCCACGGTCCAGGTAATTGGCGGAGGCGAGGCGATAGTGCCGACGGACACCGCTGAAATCAGCACCTCGCTCAACCAAAAGATGGTCGACAGCTTTCCGCTCGCGGGACGCGATGCCGGTGAACTTCTGAAGGTGATGCCCGGCATGGCGCTCAATAACAATGCGGGAGGCGCTTCGAAAACCTTCGCCACCGGTGACGTATTAGTCGGCTCCAACAACGGCCCGGTGGGCGACTACTCTTCGAACGGCACGCAGCCCAACGGAACCATGGCGTACATGCTGGATGGCGCCGATCTGGTCGATCCCGGCAATTTCGGCACGCAGATCGCCAACATCAATCAGGATATGGTTGGCAACATCAAGTTCCTGTCAGCGGACTACAGCGCGGAGTACGCCAAAGGGCCGACTATCTTTGAGGCATACAGCAGGAGCGGCGGGCGGGAGTTTCATGGCGAAGCATACCTCTACACCCACAATGCGGTCCTGGATACTGTGGACGCCTACACCAAGAGCCAGGGAGGCACGAATGCCGGCCAGAGCTATTACTACATGGGCGGCAATATAGGCGGCCCGGTGCGGTTTCCGTTTACGCACTTCAACAGCAACCACGACAAACTCTTCTTCTGGGTCGGCTATGAGTTCATGAAGCAGCAGCCGGCGGGTTCGATTATCAACTACAACGTTCCCAACGCGGCGCAGCTTTCCGGCGACTTCAGCAACACCGGGATCCCTGCGGCGGCGATCAAACAGTGGCCCAATTTTTATAATCAGTTGGCAAAAAACGCGCCGGCCGGGGGTACGGCGACGTCGCTTCCGCTAGGAGACGAGGATCCGAACATGACGGGGATCCTGGCTCTTTATCCGAAAACGAATGAAACTCCCTCGGCCGCGAATGGTTACTACAACTACAGTTACTCCAACACCTCGCCTCAGAACCGTTGGGAACTCGCCGGCAAGGTCGATTACGCCATCAGCGACAACACAAAGCTGACTGGCTCGTACACCTACCAGCGTGAGAGCGATCTGGCTCCCATTTCCATCTGGTGGGCAATCCCCAGTACGCTTCCGTATCCGTCGGCCGGGGCATCGGAAACGGTCACAAACGTGATCAACATCAACCTGACGCACGTATTCAATGCCACAACCACCAACGAAGCGGTCTTCAGCTTGTCGCACTTTGTCAATCCCTATAAACTGAGCAACCTGAACGCGGTCGAGCGTTCCACCAACAAATTCGGCGCGACAGGACTTTTCGGCAACACATCGACTCAAATCCCGAATTTCGAACCGGATTACTGCTGCAGCGAGCAGCTCGCGAGCATTAACTACTACCCGATGACCTCAAAGACGGGCCCGCTCGGATCTGGCTCCTTCGGCGGCATCAAGCAGGTGCCGGCTTTTTATGACAACTTCACCAAGGTATTTGGTCCTCACACCGTCAAGGTCGGGTTTTACTGGGACAAAAGCTCCAACCAGCAGAATAGCAACGGTCCCGACAACGGAACCTATAACTTCACCGGCGGTCAGAACTCGACAACGAACGACGTAGCTGACATGATGTTGGGCTATGTCAGTTCGTATCAGCAGCAAAACCTGGATGTCGCTGCGGACAACGCCTACCACCAGGTATCGTTCTTTGCGCAGGATTCGTGGAAAGTAAATAGGAGGCTGACAGTTAACTATGGCCTCCGGTTCGACCACATTGGGCAGTGGTACGGATTTAACGACTTTTCCGCCGGCAACCAGGTCTGGGTGCCGGCAAACTATGACAACGGCACCAGCGCGCCCAATAACACCGGTCTGGAGTGGCATGCCATCGACAAAAGCATTCCGCTCTCCGGATTCGTATCGCGAATGTTCTACTACGCGCCGCGTGGCGGGATCGCGTACGATATCTTCGGCAATGGCAAGACCGTGTTCCGCGGAGGGTTCGGCGTATTCCGCTACCAGGCGACAAGCGAAACGGCGGAGGCTGGCAGCGGACCTGCCGGATCGTTTGAATACCAAACCCCAACTCCATTCAATGGCGTCGCCAACGTCACAACCTTCACGCCCCCTTCCAGCGTTGCTCAAAACGGATCGAGTGTCGATGCAATGCAAGAGGGCGATAGCCGCGAGCCGTTCACCAATGACTGGAACGTGACCGTCTCTCAGGCGCTTCCGTGGCGGTCGGTGCTGGACGTGTCGTATGTGGGCAATCGCAGCGCAAACGAATATATGGATGGATCGAACAGCAAGCTCTTCGACCTGAACAATGTTCCGATCGGCGGGCTCTTCCAAAAGGATCCGATCACGGGCAGCTATGTCTCGCCGGCGGCCCCGCCCTGTTCCACAACGAATATGGCCGATGAGAGCCTGTACTGCAAAGCAAATCCGGCCGTTTACTCGCAAACCTATACCCAGAATGATTTCCGGCCAATGAGAAATTACACGGACTTCTATCTGATCACTCACGCCCCGTGGTCCAACTACAACGGGCTGCAGATCAGTTATACCAAACAGGCTGGACGTGTGACGTTCATGACCAATTACACTTTCTCAAAGGCGCTGGGGATTCGCGACGGAGGATCCAATAACGGCTCCGGAAACGGCACTGGGCTGGACCCCTTCGTGATTCGAAACGACTATGGTCCGTTGGCGTATGACCATACGCAGATTCTCAATTTTGTGTATAACTTGAACTTACCGACCTTCATTCACAGCAGCAGCATCGGGACGAAGATACTCGGCGGCGCGGTGAATGGATGGCAGTTCTCCGGTTATACAGCATTCCAGAGCGGCTATAACCTTCAGATGCTTACCGGGGGCACCTTCAATGCGCAATATCCGGGCGGGCTGACCGTGCCCACTGTAGCCAACCCAAACCTCCCCGACAACAGCATCACATTGCCGGACGGGTTGAAGGCGGTAGGCATCAGTCCATCGACCTATTTCGGAACGTTTGCCTATAACGCTCTGGTGCCATCTCTTACCTGTAATCCGACGAAAGGTCTGCAAAAGAGCCAGCGGTTCAATCCCAGCTGCTTCGCGCCGCCTGGATATGGGCAACAAGGGCAGCTCACCATGCCCTATATGCGGGCGCCTAATTACTGGGACAACGATGGCGGCATTTACAAGAACTTCCACTTCAACGATGCCAGGTACATACAGTTCCGGGTCTCTGCGACGAATTGGCTGAACCACCCACTACGGCAGTTTGGCCTTGCCAACAACAGCGATGAGCAAATCAGCTTCATCGGAACCCAAAATGCTACCTGCCCCGGCTGCGTCACCTCAAGCGGCGCACCAATCCAGGTGCAATCCTTATCGCCCACCAATACCAACACAACTACGACCGGAGTGCCTGCCTTCAAGACAGGCGCCAGGTTCGTGACTCTGGCGACTAAGTTCTACTTCTAAGCCGGGTAATCCGATGGAATGACCGAGGGGCGGCCTACGCCGCCCCTTTCTTTGGGTTCATTATGCTTTCGTCAAAATTCCTGCCCCCAGGATTATGGGTTATACCCGCGCAGGTCATCGCAGTCGGCCTGGTTCTGCTTTGCTCCGCCCAAACACCGAGCGGGAAGGCAAACAGTCCGATCTATTTCGAGCTGCAGAAAATGCCGTTCCGTCTCGAGAATGATGAGACTCCAGCGAAGAATGCACCCGAGGCGATGGCCGGAGGCGTCGCCGTCTTCGACTACAACGGCGACGGGCGTCCTGACATCTTCTTCACCAACGGCGCGAATATCGCGACCCTCAGGAAAGATTCTCCCAAGTATCGAAACCGGCTCTTCCACAATGATGGAAACGGCCACTTTACCGATGTGACGGAGCAAGCGGGAGTCGCAGGCACAGGCTACGACATAGGCGTGGCCATTGGAGATTACGACAATGATGGTTGCCCGGATATGTTTGTCGCCGGGGTCCACCACAACACGCTTTACCACAATAATTGCAACGGCACGTTCACAGACGTGACCGCAAAGGCGGGCCTCGATAAGTCAAACGATCCTGAATACGGGCCGCTCTGGGCCGAAGCCGCTGTGTGGGTGGACGTGAATAACGACGGGCTGCTCGATCTCTTCATCCTGAACTACATGCAGTGGACCTATACCGACAAGCCGCTCTGCGCCTATCGCGGCGTCGCAGATTACTGTCACCCCCGCTACTACAAACCTACTCCCGATCAATTGTTTATCAACAATGGCGATGGTACATTTACGGATCAATCTGCAGCTTGGGGCATTCGCGATCATCCGGGAAAGGGAATGGGCGTGGGGATGGCCGACTATGATTTGGATGGCCGCCAGGATCTCTTCGTCACCAACGACGCAGGATACGAGTTTCTCTTCCACAATCTCGGTAACAAGTTCGAAGAGGTTGCTTTTAATGCCGGTGTGGCTCTCGCGGAGGATGGGAACTTTATTTCCGGAATGGGGCTGGACTTTCGCGACATTAACAACGACGGGTACCCGGATATCGGCTACGCGGCTCTGAACAATCAGACATTTCCTCTCTACCTGAACAGCGGAAAGGGAGATTTCCTCGATATCACCGCATCGAGCGGCATGCGCGATCTCACGATGAAGATGGCCGGGTATGGGGTCGGCTTCTACGACTTCGATAACGACGGCTGGAAAGATGAGTTTGTGACCCGCGGCCATGTCGAGTCGATGCCTGTGCCGGGTGCCGATATTGACGAGTTCAACACCGTCTTTCGCAACCCCGGGAAGACGGGGAGATGGACCGCGCTGACAGCCGAAGCAGGACTCAATGCTGCCTCGGCAGCGCGCCATCGCGGTCTGGCCTTTGGCGATTTCGATGGGGATGGCCGCGTCGACGTCGTCACGACCGCACTCGGCGCCGATGCCGAGATCTGGATGAATCGGAGCAAGAACTCGAATCACTGGCTGGACATCACGCTACGCGGGACAAAGAGCAATCGCGACGGTATCGGCGCTCGAATCAAGGTCGTGACCAAGAGTCTCACCCAGTACAACCACATGACAACCAGTGTCGGCTACGCATCCTCCAGCGACGGTCCGGTCCACTTCGGACTCGGCCCGGACGCAGTTGCAGACTTGGTGGAAATCTGGTGGCCATCCGGGATCGTTCAGACATTCCAGAACGTTAATGGCGACCGCACCATGACTGCAACAGAACCTTCCAAGTAGGACATCCATCGATCTTGCCTGTCGGCGCGCGCTCTGCCGAGATGGCAAAGCTGGGTCAGGGGGTATGACGCGAAGGACCTCGTCTTCGTGACCACGGGCAGTTCTCGCGCCAGACTACAAAGAACATCCCCAGGGAGAGAACTGTCAGTATCCACCCGCAAGCTTCATCTCACGAAAGCGCATATGTGATGTAGATTTCCGGATAACGTTCCGACCTTCCACCCGAGACCGGCAGCCAGCTTTGATTGCCAGTATCCATAAGCCCATCGTGGAAACAGAGGCGCTGTTCCGCTCAGTCGTCGATATCCAGCAATGATCTTATCGACCGAGGGTCCACCGATATAGTAATAGTCCACCGCGTCGGAATCGTTCGACGCGAAGCTAACCACCTGCCGAAATTGGTGATTCAAATCTGTCACTGACGCGCTGTTCCATAGAACGCCATACCCTCTGAAAGGCACAAGGATGGGAATCGAGATATTCGTATTATCCTGCGACAGAACCAGTTCGGTGTTCCTCTCGTTCATCAGTCCCGTCTGGTGTTGGCCTAAACCATACACTCTCCCCTCTGACGTAAGAGCGAACCACTCTGAGGCCGCATGGGCCTGCCGCCCATCAGTAGTTGTAGATATCACGCTTCGCGGGAAGGGCCAATCCGTCTCGGCAAGCATGAGTTTGCCGTGAACGCTGAAGCATACTGCCGAGCTGTTTCTGCCCACATCAACGCGAAGAGCGGCGGTGACGACCTCAATGGATTGATCGGAGGCATAGACAGAAAAAGACGTTGAGGGGCACCCAGAATCGGGCAAGGCTGGATTACTGAGGTCGGGGACAGACGGTCCTGGCACAAAGGTCACCCGAACGACTTCACCTCCGCACGGCTTAATGCGCAACGTGCCGTTCGTTAACCGAAACAATTCTGCGTCTGTTGTTTGTTGTTCGCTCAATACCACGTCAGAATGGGGCGCAGGCTGCGCATAAGCTCCTGTGGCCGATGCGATAACTGTCCATACTATTGCCCGTTGCCAGAATCTCGGGCCACCGGTTCTCTTCTTCATCATTTTCCTTAATTCAGATGTCCTGACATATGCAACAAACCGCGCCAGGGACAGGAACGGAAGTACGAAACGAGTTCCAGTCGTCTTCCCTCTTTATCGGCACTTGTACTGTTTTTTGGGGGGGAGGCGGATTCTCCGTTTCCAGCTGTATTGACTGTTCAATGAAATTGTGATATAACTCACAGCCAGACACTCTTTCACTCGCTAAAATTCAGGCAATCTGCCGGACCATGCACTGAGAACGCTAGTCAAGCGTGGAGAGTTGCGCAGAGAGGCGAGAGATGGTGGCGCGAAGGACATTGAGGCGACGAATTGTACTGGGCGCTGTCGCTTGTGGGCTCATGGCAGGAATAGTTGCAACTGAGGGGCAGCGGGGCTTGCGCACGCCAGGCGCGATGGCGGAGTTTACCGCGTTTCTGGGGATGCATCGAGCCGAGTTGATGGCCGCCGTGCCGGAGATAGGCGGGATCATCGTCGAATACCCGAAGGAGGGGTCGCTGTTTCCTGCCGATTTTGCTCCGCCGCTTTTTCAGTGGCGGGATGCGAATGCAGAGGCGACGGTGTGGCGCGTGGAAGTGAAGTTTGCCGGGCGTGGTCCGAAGATCCGACAGTGGTCCGGGGGCGAGAAGATGCACGTTGGGCCGGTAGACGACTCGCTGTCGGGATATGTACCGCCAACCCTGACGCCGGAGCAGGCGGATTCGCACACGTGGCGCCCCGATGCGAAGACCTGGCAGGAGATCAGGAACGATTCGCAGAACAAGCCAGCGGTGATTCGGTTTGAGGGGTATAGGGGTAAGGATGACCGAGAGCCGGTTTCGAAGGGGCAGGTGACGATCCAAACCTCGGATCCTGCAGGTGCGCCGATTCTGTACCGGGATGTTCCGCTGATTCCGCCGCCCGTGCAAGGAGCGGAGCGCAGCACGATCAAGCCCCTGCCAGACTCATTGCTGCCGCTGATCAAGTGGAATTTGCGCTACGTCTCCGATTTGAAGAGCAGAACGGTGATGACCGGGCTGCCGACGTGTGCCAACTGCCACTCGGTGTCGCGCGACGGAAAAACGCTCGGCATCGACGTCGACGGTCCGCAGAACGACAAGGGACTGTATGCGATGATCCCGCTGCAGAAGGTGAGCAGCATCAGCAACGACTATGTGATCCACTGGAGCTCGTTCAGCGAGGAGCGCGCGCAGAAGCGCTTTGGGTTCATGTCGCAGGTTTCGCCGGACGGGCAGTACGTAATCACGTCGATCAACCCCCCGGGGGCGCAAGGGCCGCGGCTGCTGGACCGGTTGTACAGCGCAAGCTATAGCAACTACGGATTCGGCCAGGTCTTTTTCCCCACCCGGGGCGTGCTGGGCTGGTACAGCCGGCAGAGCAAAACGCTACAGCCGCTGCCGGGAGCCGATGATCCGAACGACGTGCATACGAGCGCCTTCTGGAGTCCGGATGGGAAATACCTGATTTATTCGCAGGCGGCAGCGAAGGAACCCTATTCTCAGGATCAGATTCTGCCGAAGTACGCTAACGATCCCAACGAGACGCAGATCCAGTACGACCTTTACCGGATCCCATTTAATGACGGCAAGGGTGGCAAAGCAGAGCCCGTGCTGGGCGCGTCGCAAAACGGAATGAGCAACGATTTTCCGAAGGTTTCTCCGGACGGAAAGTGGATTGTCTTTGTCGAGAACAAGAATGGGCTGCTGATGCGGCCTGACAGCAAGCTGTATATCGTGCCCTTCGAGGGAGGAACGGCGCGACCGCTGGCTTCGAACCTGGCGGTGATGAATTCATGGCACACCTTTTCACCGAACGGGCACTGGCTGGCGTTCTCATCGAAGACTCCGTCCCTCTACACGGAGCTGTATCTGACGCACATCGACGAAAACGGCAACGCAAGCCCGGCCATTCTGATCGAGAACGCGACCGCGTCGAACCGGGCAGTGAACATCCCGGAGTTCGTCAACCTGTCTCCGGGCGGCCTGGAGCGGATCGACCACCCAGCCACCGATTTCTATGAGCTGTTCGACACGGCTGTGAAGCTCTCGGACCATAAGCAATTCGAAGAGGCGGTTGCGGCGTGGAGGAACGCGATGTTGATAGACGCGAGCGATCCGCGTGCTCATGACAACCTCGGGATTGCGCTGGCGGGAACGGGAAAGATGAGCGAGGCGATTGAGGAGTACCAGAAGTCGCTGGTGCTGAACCCTAACAGTTCACAGACTGAAAACAACCTGGGCAGCGTGCTGGCGCAGTCAGGGAAACTGGAAGATGCGCAGGACCATTTTGTGCACGCGCTGCGGATTAATCCCAATAACACGTCGGCGGAGGTGAACCTGGGCAATCTGCTGGCGGCGGAGGGCGGGCACACGCAGGACGCGATTGCGCTGCTGAACGACGCCCTCAAGACGCAGCCGAGCTCTCCGGACGGGCAGAACGGTCTGGGCGTGGTTCTGGCGCACACGGGGAATCTCGAGGAGGCTACGACGCACCTGGAGAAGGCAGTGGAGTTGTCGCCCCAGGATGCCGGCTACCGCTACAATCTTGGGCGCGTGCTGGCGGCGCAGAGCCGCTTTGCCGATGCGCTGCCGCAATTCGAGCAGGCGGCCCGGCTGACGAACATGCAGGATCCGGGAGTTCTCCAGATGCTGGCGGCAATGGATTCGGAGACAGGGCGATATGCGGCGGCCGTAACGACGGTGCAGATGGCTCTGACGCTGGCGCAGCACCAGCAGGACAGCGCGCTAGTGAAGTCGCTGGAGGCGAATCTGATGCGCTACCAGTCGCAGGCCGCAGTGGGCGGACCCCAGTAGCTCGATGCGACCGGACAATCCCGGACGCTTGTTGCGCGCAAATTTGGCAACCAATTTGCAGCCACCTATCATCCATATTCTATCTATTCGAATTCCGTGCGTTAGGATGCGACGGAGTCCAGATGAAGACGGAAATTATTTCATCTCTTTTTCAGAAATCTCAGTTTATCTTGCCGTCTTCAGAGGGCGGGTCAGTGTGAAATTCGATTAAGAGGGGGCCTTGCTCGCTCTACCCGCCAAGTGTCGCGCTGCACTTGAAGGCCCACCAGCAGCCTAGCTGCGAAAAAGTACCCTGAGGAGCCCTTCCGGGGCGTTTTTAGAGTAAGAAAACGTATAAAAATTGCCCCTGAGTCATAATCTCGCGTTTCATTGCGTACAAGTCCTGCGTGCAAGACCAATTGTGTGCTGTGTTTCCCCGCGAACCTCCGCATTGTATGCAGCAAAGCGGGTCCGGATCGAGGGGGATTATCTTGTGTGCAATACAGCCTACAGCCAAGAAGCAGGGGGACCATCCCTGGCTACCTGCCACGGCTGCTGCTGAGTCTGTCCTCGAAAAGACAAGTACAAAAACCACCCCTACGATTCGCAGATGTTGACAGGGTCACACCATATCAACTGACGGTTTGCCGACAAACCGCTCGGAACGAAAAATTAAAGCGTCGAAAGAGCCTTCTGTGTTTATACCAGCGCAGGTTTCAGACCGACTGTACGTTTTACGGATAGGACGGTGATGTCGTCCTGCTGGCCGAACTGCCTGGCTGTTTCCGCGATGGTGTTCACCGGCTGGTTGCTGATCGCCTGGGTGCGCTCAAAGCCGTAGAGTTCGCCGCTGGGGCTGGTTGCCTCGACCACGCCGTCGGTGACCAGTGTGCAGAGCTGATCCGGGTCAAGCTGGAAGGTGATCTCGGAGTATTGAATGTCTGCATCAAGACCCAGGGGCAGGTTAGCTTCGGTGTGAATCTCGACGCCGCTGAGATAAGGGCTGGGGTGTCCGGCGTTTGCCACGGTGAATTTGCCCGAAGACTGGACCATCAGCGCAAGACATGTTGCGAAGCCGTCACTGCGGCCAAGGAGGGAGCGATTGACCTCGCCGAGCAACTGGGCCGGGCTGGTGCAATGCCTGGCACTTGTGCGCAGCGTTCCAACAATCAGTGAAACGGTCATGGCGGCCTTCAGACCCTTCCCGCTGACGTCGCCAAGCACGATGAAGGCGGAGGGCCTTGCAGGATCGGCGGCGTTCGGGATGGGGAGGACCTGGAAGAAGTCGCCACCGACCTCCTTCGCAGGCAGGTAGGCGCTTTCAATCCGCAGGCCCGGGATGGCGGGAAGCTGGTCGGGAATTAGGATCTGCTGCACGCTTCGTGCGGCGGCCATCTCCTGCTCCACTTCGCGATTGCGGTCCTGAATGCGGCGCAGGCGAAAGGTCATGGCGATGAGCATGACGACGGCGAAGAGCAGAAAAGCAAGGGGGCGCAGATCGAGATCGAGGTTGCCCCACATGAAATCCTGCGGCAGGGTGGGCAGGTCAAAGTGGCCCAGGACGCGGTTGGATTCAATGAAGGTGATGAAGAGCAGGGCCGCGCCGATCCAGCGCATCTCCGGCAGCTTGTTCCTGAAGCAGCCGGGAACCAGGAGCAGCAGGCTCAGGTCTGCAACCAGCGTTGCGGCTTCCATAATGTGGTGGAAGAAGATGCCTTCCGTCACGTTGGCCAGGAACAGGAAGACCGGGGTCGGCAGCGGTAGCGGGAGCACAAGCGAGACCAGGTAAAGCGCGCCGAGAACCTGAATGACGCGGAAGAACCAGGGCACCGGCCGGCCGAGGAACGCGAAGACAAACTGAATGAGGAAGAACGCCGCGCAGGCGTTGAAGATCCGGTCAATGACGAAGACGAGCCACGCGGAAGGGGAAAGATCCACGACCCACGCAAGTTCAAGGACGCGAAAGATGAACAGTGTAGAGAGCCTTGCGCCCAGCCAGAAGTACTCGTGCAGGTGAGTATTGACGGCAAACAGCAGAAAGAAGACGAACCCTGCGCCGAACATGGCCGCGTAGCACAGGTAATGCTGCCAGTTGGCGCGCACATAGGCAAGCGTGTCAAGGTTCTCGACCGTCTGGAGCTGGTCAAGGGGCGCCAGCGCGGGGACAAGGCCCTTCACGGGAATCGTCGTGCGGATTCCCAGCCCGTGAACGGCAATCACCAACCGGCGTTGCCGCACAGCACTTGAAGGAATGTTGAAAACGGCACGGGCGTATTCAGGGCCGCTCCGATTGGCCAGGCTGCCGGAGCGCCCGATCAGCTGGCCGTTGACGAAGACCTCGTAAATCGGCAACTCGCCCTGCATCAGCAGCCCAAGCTGCGGAGCCGACTGCAGTTCGGCGGGCAGCGTGACTTCGATTCGCTGCCATAGGTCGGTTGGGCTCACTTCCACGTGATGGAACACTTGCGGGGTGCAGGCTGGGGCTTCGACCTGGGCGCACGATGGTTCGTCTCCGATGTGGAGGGCCCAATTCTCCCAGGGCAGGCGCAGGACGTCCGGCTGCTGGGCGTGGCCCAGTGCCACGGCGGCAAGCAGAACAAGACCCTGTAGGCAGAGGGTGTGCAACCAGCGGGGAAGCATGCGGCAAGGATACTCTGGTCCACCCGGATCGGAATAGCCGAAAACCCAGGCAAATGCTCTTAAAACTGGGAGGTTGGCCATCGTGGGCTTCGCAGGACCGTGTTCCGGGCGAATGACCGGCAAACCGGACATTGGGCTGAAAATCGGGGTTCTGTCCGGATCGGCGACCATACAACCAGGGACCGGACTTCTACCTGAAGAGTCCTTCCTATGGCGATGCTGACGGACGCCACCGCTCGTTGCATCGGTGAAGCGCCTATTGTGAGCGGCAATTCTGCAGGCAAAGAACGCGACGCCGAATTTGGAAATGACTCCTTCGGGGCGAGCTGCTACAGGCCAGTGGGTAATGCCCGGAGCATGGACGCATCGACCTCATCAAATCACTCCCATCGATGGTGAGGCCGGAATGACTCGTCTTTTTCTCACAAGTGTCCCCTGCACGGAACGTCTGAATGATTTTTCACGTAACCATCCTCAGATGAATTAATAATCGCCCAGTTGAAGCGTCATCTCTATGAACAGTTCAGAAGGTGTTCCAGTGGCCGCATGCACCGCAACATTGCCCTTAACCGGGCTGTCCAAGCTCTTCGGAGAGCACCACAGGCGCGTGCTCACGGCAGCCTATCGCGTCACCGGCAACATGGCCGATGCGGAAGACGTGACGCAGGCCGTGTTTCTGCGGCTGGCAAGCGCGGATGGGCCGGTGACGAATGCCGGCAGCTATCTATACAGAGCGGCCATCAATGGAGCGCTCGACGTGTTGAGGCAGCGGAAGGCCGCCCAGACCGAGCCGCTGGAATATGCCGCGCATGTAGCGGCGGCAGGGCCGGGCAGTTCGCCGGAGACCGCAGCGTCGAGCAGGCAGCTTGGCGCGCTCTTGCGGATTGCAATCGGCGAATTGCCTCCGCGAGCGGCCGAAATGTTCATCCTGCGCTACGTTGAAGAGCACGGGAATCGGGAGATCGCAGCGTTGATGGGCACGTCGCAGGCAGTTGTGGCTGTGACGCTGTTTAACGCGCGGTCGAGATTGAAGAAACGACTTTCGGAATTTGAGCGGGGAATACGATGAACAGAGATGAGATGCTTTTGAGAAACGCAGTGCAGGCGCTTCAGGCCGATGAGCCGGAAGCTGAGCAGGTGGCAGCTTCTGCCCGGCGCGTGGCCGGCAGGCTGGGGATCGACATCGTGAACGAATCGAGAGTTGACGCCATCACGAGCTGCGATGACGTGCAGCGTCTGTTCGGTCCGTATCGGGCAGGCACGCTGCCGCCTGCGCGCGCGCTTCTGATTGAGGCCCACCTGCGCGACTGCAGCGGCTGCCGGCGCCGATTCAAGGGCGGGTCCGGTGCGGTTCTGGATTGGTCCGCTCCCAAACCGCGTCGCGTAATTGCCTGGCATCCACAGACCGCCGCATGGGCGCTGGCTTCCGCCGCCGCAGTTCTGGTCGCATCTCTTTTTGTCTACAAGGCCTATTGGCAGGTTCCGCCCGGAGTACGCGCCGAGGTGCAATCGATCGACGGGACAGCCTATCGAATCTCCGATAAGGGCGATCACCAACTTTCTCCAGGGGAGATGTTAGGCGAGGGCGAAACCCTGAGAACCAGCGGAGGGGGACATGCCGTCCTGCGGCTCACGGATGGATCGACGGTTGAGGTGAACGAGCGGAGTGTTGTGGCCGTGGGTGCGCAGGGGCACAATATGACGGTCGCGCTCGAAAACGGCGCCGTGATTGTGCAGGCCGCTAAGCGCACGTCGGGCCACTTGTATGTGAAGACTCACGATTGCCGGGTAGCGGTCACAGGGACCGTGTTCTCAGTGAACGCCGGCCTGAAGGGCTCGCGTGTGGCAGTGCTTGAGGGCTCGGTGCACGTGTTGCACGCAGGGTTGGACACGCTGACAACGGCGGGAAACCAGTTCACCACCAATGACAACCTGAGCCCCGAGCCAGTGCAGGAGCAGATTGCATGGAGCCACGATCGCGATAAATACCTCGTGCTCCTCGCCCAGTTCGCAGCACTGCAGAAGCAGATCGAACAGATTCCGTTTCCGCAGCCGCGCTATAGCAGCGATCTGCTGAACCGGGTTCCCGCCAACACCATGTTGTATATCAGCGTCCCCAACCTGGGCGATTTTCTGAGCGAGGCAAATCAGACATTCCACGACCAGTTGAAGAAGAGCCCGGCGCTCGAGGAGTGGTGGAACAGCGGACATGCGAACAACACGGCTGACCTGGATGCGATGGTGGCGAAGGTCCACCAGATCAGCACATATCTCGGCGACGAAATCGTCATCGTGGGGTCCAGGCAGGCGAAGGATTCAGGATTCGCGATCGTTGCGGATGTGAAGCAGGCCGGACTTGACGACTTGCTGAAGCAGCAGTTCCCTGCGTCGA
>Ga0224554_1001369_pt1 | contig 15694 bp, 17 predicted proteins | sample 714S22024metaG_FD_180666 | JGI IMG/M metagenome (GOLD analysis project Ga0224554, IMG submission 180666) | Peat soil microbial communities from Stordalen Mire, Sweden - 717 S2 20-24 | ecosystem: Environmental > Terrestrial > Soil > Wetlands > Peat | place: Sweden: Norrbotten County, Stordalen...
TTTGCGCGAAAGCGGAGACGGTGTTGAGGGCGAACAGGGCGGCGACGACGGCTAGCGGGCGCAGCCGGGAACGGAGTTTGGGAGCGAGTATTTTTTTCATGTCGTTGTTTTTATTTTTTCTTTTCAGCGGTTCATCCGCCGAGTTACGCGGACATTTCTATCACCGCTTCGCGAAGCGAACTTGCAAACTTTGCAAAAAATGAAATCGCGTCCGTGGTAGAAAAAAGGGCCATGAATACTGCATCAATCACCGACAAACTAAACCGGCTCCACGAACTCGACGCGCTGCTCGCGCGCGAAATCCGCGGCCAGTCGCAAGTCCTGCCGCGCATCGTCTCCACGGTGAAGCGCGGAGAATTGAACCTCACCAAGCCCGGCCGCCCGCGCGGAAGTTTTCTGCTGCTGGGACCGACGGGCGTGGGCAAAACCGAAACGGTCGTCGTGCTGACGAACCAGATTTTCGGCGCGCAAAAATTGTTCCGGTTCGACATGTCGGAATTTCAAACGCAAGAATCTCTTGGACTGTTGCTCGGCGCGAAGCTGGGCGAGACCGGGCATCTGGGCGCGGTGCGCGAGCGCGCGGCGGAAGGTTCAATCCTATTTGACGAGGCGGAGAAGGCGCACCCGCGCGTGCTGGACATTTTGCTCCAACTGCTGGACGCGGCGCGCATCACGATGGCGACGGGCCAGACATTGGATTTCAGCGGGTTTTATATCTGGCTCACTTCCAACATCGGCGCGGCGGAGCTGATGAGCCTACAACATTCCAACGACGCGACGCTGGAACGGCACGTCCTGTCCCGCGCCCAACAAGCCCTGCGCCCGGAAATTTTTGCGCGCATCAATGAGAAGCTCGTGTTCAACCGATTGAGCTACGAGCATCAGTTGGAGATCGCGGAAAAGTTTCTGTCACGCGAGATTGAATTTCTGGCCGGGCGCGGCCACAAGCTGGAGCTGGAAAAATCCGTGCTGCCGTTTCTCGTGCGCAAAGGATTTCATCCGAAACTCGGCGCGCGTCCGATGCGCGATGCCGTGGAAAAGCTGGTGGGCGACGCGGCGGCGGAATGTCTGCTGGCCGGACACGCGGCGTGCGGCGCGCTGACGGTGGATGCCGCCCGCGATTGTCTCGTGGTCAAATCAGCCCAACAATAAATACAGATGACTTTCGCCGGTGTCTTGGTCCGGCGAAATGGCACCGAGTTTTTTTTTCTGCAAATCTGCGCATACGGCGCGAATCGCTTTACGCTGTTTCGCACCCGTTGGAAGTTTCACCAGCAAATTGTCCGCGAACTGGTCGCCGTGTTTGTTCAAGTAAATGTCCGGCACATTTACTTGCAGCGCACCGGCATCATAAAGTTCCGTGACAAATTTTATCGCCTCGGCGGGACGTTTGAAACGCCCCAGCGAACGCTTGGTCGAATCATCCGCCTGCAACCAAACACGCGCCTCACTGCGATTCCGTCCCGCCAACAATGACGCGACAAAAACACGATGGATGTGGTTTTGCATGGCCTGATTGTTCGGCGGCGGCTTGCTGATCCGTCCCCGCAATCTGGGCAGGCGCGGGTCTTTGGCTGCGGCCAGACGATACTCACCGGCGGAGACGTTTTGATTAAACAGGAGGATCTGGTCGGAAATCAAAGTGCCATCGCGGAGCCACATCCGGTTGCGCCCGCAAAATTTGCCATCAACGGTGGAAAATTCCTGATTCAGCCGACCGTTGCCGTGCCAGCTTTTCTGGGTGCCAGTGCCATGCACCATGCGGTATGAACCGAGGAGCCGCCCCTGTTCGTTCCACTGGCGGGCGACGCCGTGCAACCGGCCATCGGTATAAAACCCCTCCGTCGCGAGCTGACCATTGCGATGCCACGTCCGCCGCCGGCCATGCAAATTCTGTCCGCGAAAAGTCTCCTCCAGCGCCGTAACCTTGTTGCGGTAAAAAAACCGGGCTACCCGTTGCCTTGGCTTGGTGCTCATAAGCAATTTTGGGGCATGAGAAACATAGCATATTTCATATCAGACGTAAAAAGCAGTCCGCATCCTACCGCACAAATCGGTTTGGCGTTGAATCAATATCCGTTTGTTCCGAAAACGTCACCTAAACCGCATCCAATTGCCGCCAACGGCATTCCACAGCGCAGCGACAGTGTTCCGCGATGAAACCATAGAGGCAAAAGCGTTGGCGGGGGCGGGCGGGTCAAGTAGGAACGTTATGCAAAGGTGGAAGTTATCAACAGTTCGCCGGTGGAGCTGAGTAAAATGAATGAGGTGATCGTGGCGCGAACCGCCTCTTCCATTGTATGGCTCGTCTGCGCCTGTCAAGGTTGTCCGCAACCGAACAAGGCGCTGCGCGCGGGTTTTCTTGTTTGCGGCTCCACCGTTGACAGTGCTCGCCGAGCCGGGGCTTTTGCTCTTAGGCTTTCGCGCCGGGATTGGTGGCCAGATCAGGACACCACAGGAGAACTTGACATAATTACAGGTTCTCAAGAAAGCGGAGAAGTGATTCATCGGGCTGGAATGAACTTCTTTTGCCCTTCGGCGGAGACATCTTCTCCAATGCCTGTTGCTTCATCGTCAAACTCGCCTCCATGTAAAGATGAGTGGTTTTTGGGGTTTCGTGACCAAGAAACAGAGCGATGACTTCTGTAGCGATCCCGGCTTCCAATAGCCCCATCGCCATCGAGTGACGAAAAGTGTGAGGGGAGATGTGTCGATGCTTGAGCGCAGCCATTTTGACTGAGGCTCGTAGAACGAGTTGTTGGAGTTGGTAGGCGGCACCAGCGCGAGTCAAGCGTTGCCCAAAGCGGTTCGGCAGCAGCGGAGATTCCGGGCTAAAGTGATTCTCTTGAACCCACTGACGCAATCGCCTTTGCGTCTGAGGCCATAGCGGAAGCGAACGTTGCTTGCGTCCCTTGCCCAGCACCTGAACTTGCTTGCCACCGGCTCTGATGTCCATCACGCGCACGGCCAGAACTTCGGAGATGCGCGCGCCTGTATTATATAGGAGCAAAAACAGGAGGTAATCTCGGCGACCAGTCCAGGTGTCGGTGGTCGCGCTTAAGATCGCCTCCACTTCCTGTCGGCTGAGAAAACCGCTGATCATCTGCACATATCGTTTGAACGGAATGGCCAGGATTCGCGCCACGCAGACCGGCAGTTCCGGCCCCAGCCAGTCGCTCAGGTAATGCACGAAGGAACGGATGGCCGCCAGCCGTGCGTTTCGGGTTCGGATCGAGTTGCCACGTTGCCGTTCCAAGTAGTCCAAGAAGCGGAGGATTGTGTCGGACGTAAGGACCTCCAAGGGGAGAGCATGGCTGTCGCGCCGGTGGGTCTTGCGCAGATGCTTCAGCAGGAGGCGAAAGGTGTCACGGTAGGCTGTGATCGTGGCCTGGCTCACGTTGCGTTGAGCCGACAGATACTCGGTAAAATACCGTTGCAGCCAAGGTGCTAATTCAGGAGTGGTCATGATCGAGCGGTTCAAAATGGCCGAGGGCTTCAGTGAGTAATTGCGGAAACGCGCTAAAATACCAATAGGTGTCCCGGATCTGAGTGTGTCCAAGAAAACGGGACAAAATCGCCAGCCGATGGACGGCTCCCTTTTTGCTGGCCTGCCAACGTTGTAATACGCGGCAGGCAAAGGCGTGACGCAGATCATGCACCCGCGGCGGACGGCGGCTATAAGGAATGCCGGCTCTTAATTGAAGGAACGTTCTCCTCACGGTCGTGTAGGTTAAACCAACCCCGCGTTCGGAAAGGAAAAACTGCTCCGCAAGCGGAAAAAGCTTGTGCCGACGATGCACATAGGCCCGCAAGGGTGGCAGCGCCGTCGGGTGCAGTGGCACCAGTCGGCTCTTGCCCCATTTGCTTTGCCGAACTACCACCACCAACTGCTCCAAGTCCACATCGCTGGTCTTCAAATTCAATGCTTCCGAGATTCGAAGTCCGGTGCAGGCCAACAAGCCAAGCAAGGTTTGGAAAGTGTGCGACCGCAAACGGCCTTTCAGTTGCCCGGCGTGCCGGAGCAGATGTTGGATTTCCCCTGAACTGTAAAGGTGCGGCGGATTGCGGCGATACGCGGGGCCCAACAGATGGCGTGGCGGCACCTGGGTTTTAGGTTCACTCAGCAGGAGGTGTCTAGCAAAACGGCGGATGATCTCCAAGCGCGAAGCCCAATAGCGGCGGTCTGCCTTTGGCGGCAAGCATGCCCAGCGGATCGCCAGTTCGGTGGTCAAGGGGCCGCGATGCCCCAAGCCGTCGGTGTAACGTGCAAAGTTCAGGAGTCGGACGCCTTCGTTCTGAAGTTCATACCCCAAAGCGCGCCGATAAGCCAAGTAGGCTTGTGCCCGGGAAAGCATCGTTCGTTTCATTTTCTTATTCTGGGCCAAGGCAAAGCCGCTTGGCGGAGTTCTTCCAGATTGACATGAGCGTAACGCAACGTGGTTTGCAAGGAACTGTGGCCAAGAATATCTGCGATCAACTTAAGACTGGCACCACGCCGATGGGCGCAGGTGGCCCATGTGTGCCGGAGGATGTGAGTCCCACTGGCAGCAATCCCGCATCGCTTAAACGCACGCTGAACCACGGCGCGCACGCAACCCGTGCTGATCGGGCGACCTATATAAAGCTGATGATGCACGAAGAGCGCGCGGCTTTCGGTGTGCGGTCGCGCCTTTTTGAGGTAAATTGCCAGCGCCTTGGCCAGTTGGTTGGGCATGGGAAAAAGCCGCTCCCGTCGCTGCTTGGTGCGGTTCAACCGCAGTGTCCTCGCCTGCCAATTGATGTCATCCAGAGTCAAAGCGGTCACTTCATGTGATCGCAACGCCAGCTTGGATAGGCAAAGAGCAATGGCGTAGTCCCGCTTGCCAACGTCCGTGGCCCGTGGAAAACCGCTTAAAAATCTTCGCCAATCTTCCACCGCCAGCGTTTTTGGCGGTTGCGTCGATGGCGGGGTGGGCACACGCGGCACGGCACCGGAAAGTCCAATTCGAATGCGCCCGGAAAACTCCAGGAAGCGACAAAAACTGCGTAAACAGACGATGAGCACGTGAAGCGATCCCGGTGACAAGTCCGGTGCCCGGGTTCGCACAAACTCTGCCAGATCTTTGGCGCTTAACTGCGGCAGATGAATCGGCCTTGTGCCATATCGCCATTTCAAAAGATCGCGACCATGCTGTTTGCGAAGCCGCCGTGTCGAAGCAGAAAAACCACAAACCTGGTCCATGTGCCGGTCATATCCAGCAATCAACTGCTCAACAGTCGGTCCGGATTGGGTTCGGGGAGTTATGCAAAGATGGCTGGCCGCAATTCGGCCAACGCGAATAGTCCCGGAGGATTTTTTGACCGCGTCGCTCGACAAATGCCGCTGAGTTTGCATAGCGCCATTACCCTTCTTCTTAGCCCGCGCCTGATCCCGCCGCAACTTTTATTTCCTGAGTGCTCGCATTGCTGGCCAGAGAAGGTCATAGCGTTTGGCCACAAGTCCCGGCGCGAAATCCTAGAGGCAAACTCCCCGGCTCGGCGAGCACTGTCAACGGTGGAGCCGCCACCAGAAAACCCGGCGCGCAGCGCCCATCTCTGGTGCGGACTACCTTGACAGGCACAGCCGAGCCATACAATGGAAAGGGCGATTCGCGCCATGACGCAGTCATTATTTGGTTTCGCTCCATGGCGAACTGCTCATAACTTCCACCTTTGCATAACGTTCCTTATGAAAAGCTTTCCATAAGGAACGGAAGCCGCGAGCAATCTGATTGAGCGGAGCCGTAGTATGCTTGACCCACCCGCCGCCGCCGGACCCTTCGGGCAGGTTTCATCGCCACGATCAACAATTCCGCAATAGTTGCGGTTCAGCGGGAAAAAATCCCGCCCGCGTGAACCAGTCCGGGTCAACCACCTCCGACGTGTTACGCTGGCGTAACAAATAAAACGGGCATTGCCGATAGGGTCAAGTTCGATTTCTGCATGCCTCGAAAGCAATATCCAGCAAACGTGGTCGGCCCCCAGGTCCGCAAAGTGCGCGGGCGACTGGAACTGACCCAGGAACAACTGTCCGCCCATTGCCAACTGGCCGGTTTGGACATCAGCCGATCCTCGGTGGGACAGATTGAAGCCCGGCTGCGGTATGTGTCGGACGAAGAATTGCTGGTGCTGGCGTCGCTGCTGGGCGTGACCGCCGACCAGCTTTATCCCGAAGACCTGCTGAAGCGGTATCGCGCCAAAAAGATTAAGACCAAAAAATCCGCCTGAAAATTGGCGGATTAGGAAATCCTTCAGGAAAAAAAGTAACCCAATTCCCGAAGAGAGGTATGAGTGGAACCCATGACCACATGGTCAATCAGTTCAATCTTGAGCAACTGCCCGGCGCGGATGAGATCGCGGGTGATTTTTATATCCGCCTCGGACGGGGTTGAGTCGAGGCTGGGATGATTGTGCATCATCACAATCGCGGAAGCGCTGGCCATGATGGCCAGACGGAAGATTTCCCTCGGATGGCATAGAATCGTGTCCATGGTTCCCACGGATACGAAGTAGTGCCCCTTGATTTTACGGCGGGTGTTAAGCATTAAAACCACCAGACATTCACATTCGGGATTGAAATAAGGATGCTGGGTGATGTGAGTCCGCCAATAGGCGGCGGCTTCACTGGGCGTCTGGCAAAGTTGCATGGTTTCGGGCGTGGGACATTCCCGCAAGGATACGATCTTCCATTCCTGCGGTTGCGGCGGGAATTTAAGCGGTTTGACGAGGTGATTCTGTGGTTGCGGCGTTGCATTGATGATTTCGGTCGTGTTCATGTTTTTGCGTTTCGTTTTATGAGGGAGCGGGATTGCTCTCTTCGCCTCGCACCGGGAGAGCAAAACCGATCTGAACGAAACGCATATAAGCCGGCTGGCCGCGCTGACGGGCGGCGGAGCAGGAAGCAATGCAGTGACACGAAAATTCGTGGCACGAAATTGCGCGGAGCAACCAGAAGCGCGGGCAGCCGGCGGATGAACACGGCGGAAATCAACGCCGCAGCGAAGAACAATCGTCCGATGAAAAACTGGTCATGGCAAATCCGCGAATCGCGATTCGCAAAAATTTGTGGCCCCAAAATGGTTTATGAACAAACCGGGTGAACAATTGATAACCGAAATGTCGCGTCCATGCGTAAATTTAACTTCGCGTTTCATCTGCTGATAATTTCCAATCGGCGATTGGAAAATCACTGCCGTTGCGGTTGAAGTCTGGCCCGATTGCCCAAGCCATGATGGACAGCGCAAAATTGTGCAGAAATTAAACAACCGGCTTCGGTCTGCGGTCGGCGAGCGGAAACAGTGGAGCGCAGACGGAGAGACGGCGGGAACGAAGTCGAAGCGCAACGCCGCCGCCGAGCCGCAGACGGAAGCCTCCGCTAATGCGGATAATCGAATGCAGCTCGTGACGAGGGCGCGGCTTGCGACCAGCGCAGCGGAGCAATCCGCGCTTTGGTCACGGCGATAGGACAAATGCAGTTCAATCGAAAATTTTTGACACGGAGAATTAAATGTCCCGGCGCTTGCCCGGCGTGCGAAAATCATTGCACCCAGTAGCTGGCCGGCTTCGTGAGAAATTCAGTTAACTCAATTCCCTGTCCGCCCACGAGCAATTTGCGCTTCGGTTTGAAGTGCGCGGCAAATGCCTCCATTCCCGGCAGCGATTCAGCACGGCGTCCGCTTTTCACTTCGATGGCAACGGTCGTTTTGCCTTGGCGCAGAACAAAATCCACTTCCTGATTTCGTTCCCGCCAATACGTAAGTTCGATATTCGTGCCGAAGCTGGTGTTGAGCAGATGCGCGCCAACGCAGGATTCAACCAACCGCCCCCAATAGTTTCCATCCTGCCGCGCTTCCGCTGCCGTCCGGTTGTCTTGCGCGGTCATCAAGGCCGTGTTCAGCACTTGTAATTTAGGACTCGACCCACGCTGGCGAACGAGTCCGTGGGCATACTTGGAAAGACCCGCGACCATGCCAGCTCCTTGCAGCAATTCCAAGTAATGCGCGAGCGTAACGGTGTTGCCTGCATCTGTGAGTTGGCCGAGCATCTTCTGATAGGAAAGAATCTGGCCGGAATAGGCGCAACCGAGATGGAACACCTGTCGCAGCAAGGCAGGTTTGTCCACGCGATTCAACAAGAGAATATCGCGTGAGATCGTGGTTTCGATGAGGGAATCCACAATGTAACGCCGCCAGCGTTCCGGCTCGGTTATCAATTCAGCAGAACCGGGATATGCTCCGTAGAAAATGTATTGTTCCAGATTCCAGCCAAAAGCTTCCCGCATTTCCGCGAACGACCAATGCGGCACAGGAATTACCTCGAACCGTCCGGCAAGGCTCTCGGTCAAGCCACGTTGAATGAGCAATGGGGCAGAACCAAGCAGAACGACTTTCAACGGCAAGCCGGCGTGTGTATCGGCATCCCACAACAATTTGACCACGGTTGACCAGTCGGAAACCTTTTGCACTTCGTCCAGCACCAGTAATGCGCCGGTTTTGCTGTTGCGTGCCATCAGTCGGGCGGCGTCCCATTGCTGCTCAATCCAAGTGCGGTCACGCATGGACGGTTCATCGGCAGAGGCATAATGCGCTGGCAATTTCGATGCCTTGATGACCTGTCTGACCAAAGTGGTTTTACCGACCTGACGAGGGCCGGCCAATACCTGCAAGAATCGGCGTTTTTCTTTCAGCCGTTTCAGCAGTTCGTCATGGAGCGTTTGGCGCGTCATACAATTTACTCAATACGTTGAGTTAATTTACTCAATACAAAAGCATGGTCAAATCTTTCTTGTTTGGCTTCGGTCTGCGGTCGGCGAGCGGAAACAGTGGAGCGCAGACGGAGAGACGGCTGGAACGAAGTCGAAGCGCAACGCCGCCGCCGAGCCGCAGACGGAAGCCCGCCGCTCTTGCCGCACAGTGCGGCTGGCCGCTCGTGACGAGCGGGCGGTTTTGCGCAGTGGAACGGGCGTGGTCGGGAGGCATACGAACGACCGGCAGCCCGTGAAATGAAGCAATCCGCGCGCTGGTCACGGCGGTTTCGAGTAGCCATTCCGAATCGCATGTCAATTCGCTAACTTTTTTTATTTAAGAAATCATCGAAATCTTGCAGACGGCAGAACAAATTCAACCGCTCCATGTCGGCCACGCTTGAACATGGGGATGACGCTATACGAGGGTCGCCAACGACGATGGCGAGAGTCTGCGCGCGCGAGATGGCGACATTTATTCGGTTTTTATCTAGGAGGAATTCCAATCCTCGTGGACCGTCCTCACCAGCACTGGAACACATGGATACGATCACGACTGGTGCTTCTTGTCCTTGGAATTTATCAACGGAACCGACCTTGGCATTTTGCGGTAAAGCCGCTTTCAGCAAACGGACTTGCAGGTTGTATGGCGCAACAAAAAGAATGTCGCTCAACTCAAGCTGTTTAGTATTTCCTTTTTTGTCGATGAGCGTTCGTCCCAACAACTCATTCACGATTTTCTTGATTCTCTCAACTTCCTCCTCACTTCCTTGAGTGTTGCCGTCATGTTCAACGGGTGAAAATACAATTCCTGCCGGCTTCCGAATGTGTTGCCCACCAGTGGGTGGGACAACCAACGCACGATTCTTATTTTCTGGTGCGGCCTGAAGCCGGCCTTCATACACCATTTCGGATACGAATTGGCATACATCCGGGTGCATTCTGAAAGATGTTCCAAGAAAAAGTCCAAGCTCATCAGGAATTGTCGCGTGCCCCATCAAATAATAATTCAACACGGACATGCCGCTTTCGCCGGGATGCGAACCTTGAATTGGTTGTTCAAGTTGCATTTGATCCCCCATGAGAATGACATTGCGGGCACATCGCGACATTCCAGCAAGATTTGCCAACGAGACTTGTCCGGCTTCGTCAACGAACAGGTAATCCAATTTGTCCACCATGTCATCGCGTGCGAACAACCAGGCCGTGCCAGCGATTAATCCAGAGCGGTATTGAGGCACGGCATCACCGGATGTTTTTACGAATGCCAGACCTGGGCATTTGGTGAAAATCGGGTCATTGCCATCATTGCCAACCTTGATTCCTTGCAGTTTTCCAGCGAGTTTATCATTGCACGCGCTCAACAGATTGATGATGGCTTTGTGGCTGTTGGATGTGATGCCAATGTTCTTGTTTGCCTTTAGGAGTTCAGCGATGACTCCCGAAGCTGTTGTGGTTTTCCCGCTTCCCGGCGGACCTTGGATGCAGAGAACTGAATTCTGCATATCGGTCACAATGCGCACTGCCGCCGCACCGATGTTTTCGTTGGAATTAACCAGCGAGCCTGATGGATTTTTCCCAGATAAATTTGGAGGCAACCGCAAGAGAAGTCTGCGAAGATTCTCTGGAACAGTCTTTGTGCTTTCCCATTTGGCTGCGGCATCAGCAATGGCCTCCGGTATGGGTCTTGGATTTACGAATTCGTCGGGAATCAGCGACATCGTTTTCGGCATTCGACCGCCCAAACGATCATTTAGAATCTTTTCACTTATCTTCAATTGAATGCGGCCTTCGGGGTCAAATGATTCAACCGTAAGTTTAACGCTTAGATCGTGTGACAAAATCACATGGTCATCTTCCCTCATTTTGTTGTCCTGGTTCGGATCAAACGAATAGGTGAAAACCCATGACCTTTTCACTTGAACCGGCGGATTGGACTCAAGCACGAGGTCGCCGAGACAATTTATATCTTCCTTCAATTCGTCCGCTGTCAAAGTGTGCCGATCAAACATCCGCCACCAGACCGGCTTGTTTTCGCGGCGATGAAATTCGATTAAATGGCCGAGCATTTCCTGAACGAGCCATCTGTCGGCATCTTTTTTCCGCTCCTCAACATTTTCTGGAATCTGCGTTTGCAGCCGGTTTGCCAGTTCAATCCTTGCGGCAATTAAAGGATCAACAATTTTGGTTTCAGTTTCCGGCACAGTGGGTCGTGCCGGAATATAAACAATTCCTTGAATTTTCTGTTGATTGCGAAGCCAATCAATCAACAGGACGAGGGAGTCGCAGTCGTCTTTGTTGTAATCGCGAATCTTGCGGAGAATATCAGATGCAGTCCAGTTTCGCGGTTGGCCGCTTTCGATCCAGTTCGCATAGTAAACAATGGATTCACCCGCGGCGGTAACATCGCCGGAACGCTTCTCCCGGTATAAATGTTCAACATCTTTGATTGAATAACTTGGTTCGCCGACACGAAGTCCCTGCCGCACGACTTGGTAAAGGTCGATAAACACCTCGTTTCGCAACAGATTGTCCACTTCATCTTCTCTCGTTCCATAGCGACCCATCAGACGGCGGAGCGCGCTGACCTCATATTTCGCATAATGATAAATGTGCATCGTTGGGTCAGCTTTCCACCGGGCATAAGCCCAATCTACGAAACCCTCGAATGCCGTCTTTTCTTCGTTGTTGTCATGCGCCCACCAATCTTGAAACCTCAATTTGCCATCCTCGCCTAAGTGCGACGCGCCAAAAAGATATTCGAGCCCGCCTTCAACCAACGGGAAACCCTCCATGTCAAAAAAAACGTCGCCAACGGATGAAGGAGGCAGCGTAGCCAGCCCGCGCCTCGGATCATTGTCGGCCGGCTTCAAAATGCGGAATGCCGGCCGCACAAATTCATCTGGTTTTGCCTTGGCTCGCAATTCGCGGGTTGCAACTTGCAACGACGCTTGTTCAGCCAATCGAATCATTATGTCGCGACTCAATTTGGGAACCGATATGTCGCGTGAACCGACGAGTTCAGAAACTTTGTTGATACCGGCCTTATTGAGTTTCTTAATCTGGCCGACTGTGATTCCTGCGACTTGGATCAGGTGATCCTTTTCGATCAGATATTTATCGGCATACGACCGCCAGCGACCGTGGTCGGCCCTGGGGTCGGGGGCTGGTGGCTGGTCAGGATTAAACTCGTCCATCTGCTTGAGGAACGCCTGCTTGAGATTGCGGTAATAATAAAAAAAGTCATCTGTTCTGAACTCTGGAATTGAGTTGTCGCCTAAAACTACGCGTAACTTCTGCGGGCGGACTCCTTGGATTTTCTCCAACATTTCGGCATAGCAGCAAAGTTGAATCAAGTAGTATGGCTTGGTTTTCCGGGCGAGCTTGGTGTCCCACACTTCATAACGGTTCAAACCCGGGCTCGATTTTCCGTCGCGGAAAAGAAAATCTGCAAAGCCTCGGAATGGCGGTAACGCGAGGTGCGCTTGGTAAATTATCTCACGCCCTTCGTTGATGGCGCTCGAAGTTTGTTTGATCGCGAGCGGAAGATCTGTCTTCTGAATTACGCAAACATCGCGTCCGTCGGCGTGAAGTTTCTGGAGGAATTTTTCTTCGTGCTGGTTCCCGGTTTTTGCGACCAGCTTCTGTTCCTCGGTTTCCTCGTCAGGTGGAAATCTGTCCGGAAATTCCAAATGGAGCCGTTCCATCCATGTGGCAAATGGTGACTCCATGAACCGAATCAAATCGGTTGGCGAATAAAACAGTGTTCCATCTTTCTTCATGGCAGCTCATGTTTCCAAAAACCGGTGCCGGCTTAACCGAGGACGAGCAATTTTATATGGTTTGCGCCGATTGTTCGAGGATTTCTCGACAAGAAATTTCAACTGTCAAATTGTCCGCAATCAACTAGCCCCAAAATTAACAGATAAAGTGATGCACTCGTTTGACAAAGGCGAACAAATTGCCAGCCGTCCAACTCGCTTCGTTAAGGTGTTCCTTCTCCCATATTTTGAGGATTTCTTCCTCCTTTTCATTGGGACGCCGCCCGCCGCCGCGACACTGTGAGCAGTGTGGTGTCGAAAGCCCCATATCAACGGAGTGAGTTTTCAAGATGACTTGCGCACACACTGGCTGACCTGCCTTGTGTCGTTCATGCACATGGTGGTGTATCCAGTTTTCGCTGACATCGCAGAATTTATGTTCGCTTGTTCCAATTAGGATTTTGCTCATAACACAAAAAGTTTAGGGACATTCTGGCAAGCTCAAGAGATTGTCTGGATGTTCACCGTCGGCCTGAGTTTTAAGGTATTTGTGGCCGTATGCACTCGTCGCAATAATTACCCAAACAGTGCGGCCTCCGGCATGAACGTAGAAATTCCATTCTCCCCGTTCAATACCTGCGATGGCATCCGGCTGTGAAATCTTCCAGCGGGTGCCGTCGGCATTGATGCCGCCGATGTTGTGGATTCGTTCGTGTGCGTTATAGCGGTCAGTTTTATTGATGCACTTTACTTGATGTGTAGTTGCCATATTTTCCTTTCTTAAACTAAATTTATTGATTTTGGCGTCCCGGCGTCCGCGACCAGATGGCTCAAGTAGCCCATTCCCAAAACCATGAGAATTTTGCGCGCCGACGCTGAATAGCCATTCGTGTGGCGACCAGAAATTGAATAAACCACAAGCCCGGCTGCCGTGACGCTGTGGAAAAACTTGCGGTGATTTGGGATGTCTGCCGGTTCAAGAATATCAGGCAATAGCGCCGCCGCGCCGCCAGCGGCGGTGCATGCGAGGAACTCTCCCCAATCAAAACGCTTGTTTTGGTCATCGAGGCATTCCAGCCACTGAATGAGCCCGTTCACGGCTGCGCCAACGGCTAGACCGGCTATCAAATGTTCTTTTGCACATGGCATAATTTTAATTCAGTCGAATTTTTTTCGACTCCAAGCAGTCTCGCATGAATCATTCAAGCTTTGAGGGGCAAAGTTTGGGGACATTCGGCATACCTATTTTACCCTGACACTCCAAGCGCTAACCGTTATTTTGATCGGCATGACCGCAAATCTGAAACGTGATCTCGAACACTTGTCGCGGCTTGCGTTCCGACGCGCGGAAAAGGGGCATCAGCTCGTCCGCGAGTTCTGTTCTTTGAGCAAGCGTGTGCAAAAACATCCCGACTATCCTTTGTTGGAAAACTTTTATCCTTGGTTGTTAGTGCCGCTGACGCTTTGGGCTGTAGATTTAGACGGATTCGGACGCCATCTGCTAAAGCTCATAAAGGCCGGATTACGCTTCGACGCAAAAACAAAACTTCTGCTCGCTCAACTTGGTTCGCCTCCACCAGCGTCAACTCAAACCGTCGTCGCACAACAGGAACATCAGGTGCAGGTTGGCAATTATGAACCGCTCATCAAGCAGCAGCACAAATTTGACGCGATGGAGAAAGAACTGGCCCAAAATCCGGAGTTCAACGCGGATTGGAATGCAATTAAAATGCAGTTCGATGTTGTGCGGTTTCAGAACCACAAAAAAATAATCCGCCGACGAATGGTGCAGGAACGGAACTTTCGGTCTGATTGGGAATTTCGGTGGCATCGGAATGCACACCAATTCCAAGTTATTTTTGACGCTTTCTGCCATCGCTGGAATCTTTATGGAATGGAGCGCGACAAGCCGTTGTTGTTGAAGCTAACAGTCAACCTGACTCCCTACGGCACGATGATTGTCGTTCCAAGCTATTGGAGTTTCGACGCGAAACGTGACCTTAAGTGGAATGCCATCAAAGCACTACATCGGGCACGTTGCGTTAGTCGCCAAGGGCCAAAATTGGACGCCATCAAGCAAGCGCGGCGTGAAGATTCAAAGCGTGTGAAATCGTTGTGGCAAAAGGCCAAAACTCTCAAATTGAAGGGCGACGCTCGGATCAGTTGGGTGATTGAGCAATGCGGATGGCATTCGGGTTCTGATGAAAGCAAAGTCAAGCGGCTGCTTCGCTTGAACGAACGTGGCCAATGATAATTTTATCGAGCTAATAAAAGTTTTGGTTGGACAGCCGTTGTCCGGGGTGGGTGTTAATCTGGCGGCCTGTGAACAACTCGGAATGGACGGCGGCGGGTGATACGGTAGCGTGTCTGCTGCCGATGAGCGCCCGCAACAACCGTATTTTGCACATTGACGGAGATTCTTTCTTCGCCAGTTGCGAAATCGCGCTTGATCCCAAGTTGGAGGGACGTCCGGTGTGGGTTGGTGGCGGCAGACGCGGTGATGGCATCGTGATTGCGGCCAACCGGCAGGCGAAGAAATACGGCATCAAAACCGGCACAGCCTGTTTCGAGGCGAAACGGCTTTGTCCCAGCGGCGTCTTGTGCCGCCCGCATTACGACGCCTACCGCGAGTTGTCGCGCCAGATGTTTTTGATCTTGGAACAATACGCGCCGACGCTGGTGCCGTATTCCATTGACGAGGGATTTCTGGATTTTTCCAGCATGGACACGCACGTCTGGCGCAACACCACGCCGACGGATTACGTCCAGGGCATCCGCAAACGGATTTTGAAAGAGACACGTCTCCCGGTCACGGCGGGACTGGCAAACTCCGCCAAGCTCGCCAAGCTCGCGACCGACGCCGCCAAGGGTGTCGGCTTCATTGAAGTCCCGCCGGGTCAGGAAAAAGATTTTCTCAATGACCGCCCGGTGCAGGAACTTTCCGGCATCGCCAAGAACCGGCAGCGGTCGCTGGCCGCGCTCGGCGCGCTGACATTCGGCCATGTGGCAAAACTGCCGTCCATGCTGCTAAAGCAGAAGTTCGGAATTTGGGGGCAACAGCTTTGGCTGTTTTCAAACGGGCAATGGAATGAGCCGCTGGTTTTGGAAATCAAAGACCGCACGACGATTTCCAGCAGCACCACGCTCCCGCAGGACGAACACGATTACGAGG
>Ga0224554_1001370_pt1 | contig 15693 bp, 14 predicted proteins | sample 714S22024metaG_FD_180666 | JGI IMG/M metagenome (GOLD analysis project Ga0224554, IMG submission 180666) | Peat soil microbial communities from Stordalen Mire, Sweden - 717 S2 20-24 | ecosystem: Environmental > Terrestrial > Soil > Wetlands > Peat | place: Sweden: Norrbotten County, Stordalen...
ACCGACGATGGCCGGACATTCGCCGGAGCTGACGCTTCAATTTGATTTGTTGTGTTCATGAGCTTTTTTTTGAAACCGCTGTCCGTCACCCTGCCGTTTGCTGCTCGCTTCACGGCTTGGGGAGACAACGCGCCGCGCGCGGGAGCGCATTCAACAGCCCGGCGAAAGCTAAAACCGTGACAGTGGCAAAAGGGCAAAGGGAGACGCTGGCGCGGTTTTTGATCTCGCTCCCAAATCTCGGCCCGGTGTCGGACCAGCGAGCAGAAGGACGGGGTGATGGCGTGCGTAAAAAGGCGAAGACAAACAGCCATACATTTCACCTGTTTGGCATCCTGCCCGGAGTCTGCGGCAAATCAGCACGGACGGGCTTCGGTCTTTATCCCGGCAGTGGTGACTTGCCGCAGTCTCCGGCCAAAGTTGGGGCGGCGTGAGGGCAGGCTGGCGGGGCAAATGCCAAAGCAGTTTGCCTTGCCAGTTTGCGCTCACGCGGCAGGGCAAGCTCATTACTTTCGCATCGTGCGCGACAGTCCGCCAAGACAGAAAAAAGTATAAATACTATATTACTATTGACTGACCCCTTTAAGCAAGCCCGGTTTCACCGGAACGCCGCCGATGGCAAAATTAGCGTCCCCGGAAAGCAACGCATGCGAAGTATTTGTGTTGGCCTCAAGGCTGACGAAGTAGCTGACGTTCTCGTTATTAAAACCAGTTTGGAAGTTGGTCGCGGCAGTCCTGCCTTTGTCTGCCGGACAATACAAAATCTTCGGCGTTTTCAATTCATTCGACATGACTCGAAAAGTTGCCCCCACATTTCCGGTTGCAGCCAGATCCATTGTGCCACCATTTGTGATTGAAACTTGCATCGGGAATTTATCGCCGTTGTCACCAGCCCAAATTATATAAGCAAGCCCTACCAGTTTCAGATTATTTTCACAATTGATTTATTTAGCATTGTTACCGACTGCATAATACACTGGCAAAAAAACGATCAATGCAAGAACAGACAGAACCGCAATCACCACCAACACTTCGGTGAGCGTCAGCGCGGCGGTCTTCTAATTGGAAACGCGCGGGTTCATGTTTTGACTTTGCTCCTCGCCCGAAATTTTGTCCAGCCAAAGTTGGGCGGAAATCCTGCCGATGGACGGGATTCAAATGACGGTGCCGTGGGGGATGACGGCGTTCTTGGGGATGATGACGATGCCGTCGCGGATGTAATAAAGCGCGTGGTCCACCGATTCGGGCTTGCCGGCGGGCGAAATGGTCACGTTGTTCCCGATGCGCGCGTTCTTGTCAATGATGGCGGTCTCGATCCTGCAGTTCATGCCGATGCCGATGCGCGGCTGGTTTTCGCGCTCGTGCTGCAACACCGATTCCTGCGATTCGTAATAGTCGTTGCCGAGGAGGACGACGCGGTTCAATTGCGTGCCGGCTTCGACGATGGTGCGCAGGCCGACGATGGTGTGGGTGATGCGCGCGTTGTTGATGATGCAGCCGTCGGAGATGACGGCGTGGTCAATCTGCGCGCCGTTGATTTTGGAGCCGGGCAGGAAGCGCGGCCGGCTGAAGATGGGCGAGTTCATGTCGAAGAAGTTGAACCGCGGCAGCTCGGAGACGAGGTCGAGGTTCGCCTCGAAAAAGGAGCGGATGGTGCCGATGTCCTCCCAGTAGCCCTGGAAGACGTAGGAGAAAACGCGGCGCGTGGGGATGGCCTGCGGGATGATGTGCTTGCCGAAATCCGACAGGGTGTTGTCGAGCAGTTCGCAGATGAGCTTGCGGTTGAAGACGTAGATGCCCATGGAGGCGAGAAATGATTCGCCGGGCGGGATTTCCAGTTTCGCCTGCAGGTCGGGTTGCAGCTTCAGGGAATCCAGCGCGGCGTCGCCGGGCTTTTCGACAAAGCGCGTGATGCGGTAGTCCTCGGCGATTTGCATGATGCCGAGCGATTGTGCCGCGTGCCGCCCGACGGGAATGGTCGCGACGGTGATGTCCGCGCCGGTTTCGGTGTGCTGCGCGATGAGCGGGCGGAAATCCATCCGATACAGCTGGTCACCGCTCAGAATCACGAGATGGTCGAAGTCGTGGCTCAGGAAATGGACGAGGTTCTTGCGGACGGCGTCGGCGGTGCCTTCATACCAGGAGTTGTTGGTGAGGGTCTGCTGCGCGGCGAGGATTTCCACAAAGCCCGTGGTGAACTGGTCGAATTTATTCGTCCGCGAAATGTGGCTGTGGAGCGAGGCGGAGTTGAACTGCGTCAGGATATAAACCCGCCGGAAGCGGGAGTTGATGCAGTTGGAGATGGGGATGTCCACCAGCCGGTATTTGCCGGCGAGCGGCACGGCGGGCTTGGCGCGGTCCTTGGTGAGCGGGAAGAGGCGCTTGCCCTGGCCGCCACCCATGATGACGCACAGGACCCGGCTGGTGTTGAGTGATTGGCGTCCGGTCTGTGGCATAAAATAGTCGGTTGAAGTTTTTCTGGAAGATAACGCCAGAACCGCCCTTTCGGCAAGCAACGGATTTGTGAATTGACCCGATTCAAAAAATCAGGAACGATGCCAGCGAAACCCGCAACAAACATCAAATCAACAAAACTATGAAAAAAAGACTCACCAACGTCAACCCGCTCAAACTGGGAATTACGCTCGGAGTCATTTACGGCGTCATGGCGCTCATCATTATGGTTCCTATTTTTCTCATCGTGACATTGGTCGGCACCGCCAGCGCGCGAACGGGCACCCAGGCGCTCCCCGCCATTTTCTCCGGCGTCTTTGTTATTTTTCTGCCGGTCATTTACGCCGTGCTGGGATTTATTGGCGGAGTGATTGCCGCCTTCATTTACAACCTGGTTGCCAAATGGACCGGCGGAGTTGAGTTCACCACAGAAGAGGCGTCCTAATCTTCAGGCTGCCGGTGCGTCGCGGACTATGAACGCCGCGAATTCCGCGTGGTAATGCGGCGGAATGCGCGCCTTGAACTTTGCCAGCTTTCCCGTGTAGCGCCGCTCGATGACCTGCCCGACCTTGTGCAGCCGCGCGATGACGGCGGATTGCTCGTGCGGAATCCGCAGTTCCAGAAACTCGCGCTTGGGCCGCAACTGCGTGCTGATCTCCGCCAGCAGCGACGAAATGCCCTTGCCCGTCGCCGCTGAAATGGCGACCGCGTGCGGAAATTTTTCCTGCAACCGCTTCAGCGCGCCGGCGCCCGTGCCGGTTCCTTCGGGATCGAGCCGGTCCATTTTGTTGAAAACCATCAGCGTGGATTTTTCGTCCGCGCCGATTTCCTTGAGCACGGCGTCCACCGCCGCGATTTGCTCCTCGGCCTGCGGATGGCTGATGTCCACGACGTGCAACAGCAAATCCGCCCGCACCACCTCCTCCAGCGTGGCCTTGAACGCCTCGACCAGCCCGTGCGGCAGTTTTTTGATGAAGCCCACCGTGTCCGTCAGCAAAACATTCTGGTTCGTCGGCAGCTTCAACCGCCGCGTCGTCGGGTCGAGTGTGGCGAACAAAATGTCCTTCGCCAGCACGTCCGAGCCGGTGAGCGCGTTGAGCAGGGTGGATTTGCCGGCGTTGGTGTAGCCGACAATCGAGGCGAGCGGCCACTGGCTGCGCTGGCGTCCGGCGCGCTGCGTTGCGCGCTGGCGGCGGACGGCTTCGAGGTCGCGCTCGATCTTGTCAATGCGCTCGGAAACCTTCCGCCGGTCGGCTTCGAGCTGCGATTCGCCTTCGCCGCCGCGCATGCCGATGCCGCCGGATTGCCGCGACAGGTGGCCCCAGAATTTCGTGAGGCGCGGCAGCAAATGCTGAAGCTGTGCCAGCTCGATCTGCATCTTGCCTTCGCGCGTCCGGGCGCGTTGGGCGAAGATGTCCAGAATCAGCGACGTGCGGTCAATGATTTTGCACTCGAAGATTTTTTCGAGGTTGCGGCACTGCGCGGGTGAAAGGTCGTCGTCAAAAATCACCGTGTCCACGTTCTGCCGCCGGCAGAAGTCCGCGAATTCCTCCGCCTTGCCCTTGCCGATGAACGTGGCGGGCGACAGCGATTCCATTTTTTGGATTCCGGTGTCAACGACCTCGCCGCCGGCGGTCGTCGTCAGCTCGCCCAGTTCGGCGAGCGAATCGCGGAGGGCCGCACGGTCATGGTTTTGGCGTTCGACGCCCACGAGGAAAACCCGTTCGGGCCGCGTGTTTCTGTTTTCAATGAGTGCTTTCAACTTCTTGCAATGGAAAGGTCGTCAAATCTAAAAATCCACGGCGGTTTTCTTTTTCCGGTCCGATTTGTTCAGCACGCGCATGTCGAGGCCGTCGTAAATCACCAGCGACTCCGGCGCCACGCTGTCCATGATGAACACGTTGCCGCCAATCGTGCTGCCCGCGCCGATGACCGTGTCGCCGCCCAGAATCGTCGCGCCGGGATAAATCGTCACGCGATCCCCGATGGTCGGATGCCGTTTCCGCCCGCGCAACTGCTCCACGTTCGCGGTGGACTTCGCGCCGAGCGTCACGCTGTGATACATTTTCACGTGGTCGCCGATGACGGCCGTCTCGCCCACCACCGTGCCGGTGCAATGGTCCACAAAAAAGTGCGACCCGATTTGCGCGCCCGGATGCAGATCCATGCCCGAACGCAGATGCGCCCACTCCGTCATGATGCGCGGAATCAGCGCGACGTTTTTCAGGTAAAGCTCGTGCGCCAGCCGCTGCACCGCGATGGCCTCGATGAACGGATACGACACGATGACCTCCTCCTTGCTCATTGCCGCCGGGTCGCCGTTGTAGGCCGCCTCCACGTCCGTCTGCAAAATCTCGCGCACGCGCGGCAGGCTGCCGAGAAATTCCAGCGTCAGGCCGTGTGCCACCGTCGCGATGCCCTTTTTCGCCAGACCGGCGGGCGGATGATATTCCAGGGCCTTGCGGATTTCGTCCTCCAGCCTGCCAAAAACGGCATCCAGCAGCGCCGCCGTTTCCGCCTTGATTTCGGAGGAATGAAGCAGCTTCTCGTCGAAGAATCCGGGGAACAGCAGCCGCAGCAAATCCGCCGTGATGGCCGTGATGGCGCGTTTGGACGGCAGGTTTTTGCCGTCCAGATGGTTGATGCCGCCGACGCGCGCATACGACGCGACCAGCTCATTCGTGAGTTTGGTGACCGTTTCCACGGGAAAGGATTTACCACAAAGGCACGAAGAAACAAAGAATTTGTCGGCAACGATTCAATTAGGAGTGCAGCGACATGTCGCTCGCTTCCAAAGCGCGGACATGTCCGCGCACTCCAAATTTAGGCCGCCTTCTTGGTTGCCTCGTTCCTTTGTTGTTCAACTTCAATCTGAATTTCGAAGTTGAATATTCAGTAACCCGGTAGGGACAGCGCGCTGCGCTGGCCCCGCCCGCGCGGCGCGGGCGGAACAAATCGCGCAACGTATTGCGCGCGGCAGTATTCATTCCGTCGCCTGACGCTGCGCTCGGCGACGGTGACGGCGCAGCGCCCCATCCCTACCAACGTCGGAATTCGGGATTAATCCGGCTTGCCGAAGACACTGCCGAGACATTGCGGTTGCTTGGGAAGTTTCAGCAGCGAGCCGTAATAGTAGGATTCTTTGTCCGGCCAGAGCCACAGGCTGCCGTCCGCGGCCTGGGCAATCACGAACCCCCATCTGCCCGTAATCGCCACCCAGTCGTCGTGGATGCCCAATCGTGTCGGCGAAACATTTATGGCCTCAACTGCGGATCCATTCTTGAAATTCCATTGCCACAGCGAACCGTCGGCTTTGAGCGCCACCATCATGCTCCAATTGACCGCAACCGCTCGCCAGTCGTTTTCTTTCCCGACCTCCAATATGCCAGTTCCCGATGTCTGTCTGCTTATCTGATCCCAATATCCGTTGAGCACCCACAAGGTTCCATCCGCGCGAACGAAGGCGGCATTCCGGTCACCGGCACGCGATGCCGTTTGCGAAGCAATCTCGTCATAATTTGTCTCCCGGATCAGTTCGTCTTTTCCGGTTTTCCAATCCGCGGTCAAAAGCCACACACTGCCATTCGTCTCCCGGACAAAATTTTGGCCCATAGAAAAAAGCTCTTGCCAGTCGGAGTTGGAGCCGATTTGATACGGCGTGAATGTGCGCAGCCCCGGCCACTGATGCAAATCGCCGGTGAGGTTGCCCCAGCGCCAGAGCGTGCCGTCGCTTTTCAAAAGCACGACGCTGGTGTTGCCTTGCGCAAGCTGCCACCAGTTGGTCTCGGAGCCAAATTGCTGCAACGTGCCCGGCGTCCATTTGTTTGTTTCAGACTTTTCTGAAATCCAAAGCGTGCCGTCCGGCTGGATGCCAACCGTTTCCATGAAATCAGACGCTTGAAAATGTTTGCCCGCATCATTCCAGCCAAAATACATGCGTGCCGTCGTGGCCGCCACCCAGTTTGAACCGGCAAGAAATTGCCGCGGCCCGATGCTTTCGCGCAAGGGATGAGCCAGCATTTGCCACACATACCTCCACCGAACTGAAACGTCATGATAATCATAGGGAGAATAGCCCAAAACATCAAACCAGACGCGGCCATCGGGCAGCCTCACGAGCAAATTGTTGTATTCCGCGATCTTCAAGGTTGGTGGATTCGCCAGCGTCAATTTCGCCGGGCCATGCGCCGGTTCCGCCGGTTCAAAAACATCCCAAATGCGGTTGTAAATCGCCATGCTGCTCAGGGCGATAAAAACCAACGCTCCAGCAATGCCGAGGATGTTGCGCCGCCACAATGTCCAGCCGTCGCGGAAGTTTTTGAAATTCAGATACGCCAGCCAGAGGAGGGTGACGATAATTGTCGGCGTCGAGATGACCAGTGGCAGGATGGAATCTGTTGAAAATGAACCATAGAAAAGCCGGTGGCCAACCGCGAATCCCGAAATGAGCATGGCCCAACCGATGAACGTCACGATGGCGAAGCCGATGGCTTGAAGGAAAGTTTTGGCGAGAGTCGAGGCAAAGAAGCTGACCAGCGACAGCCACGCAGCGAGCGCCACGATGCCCAATGGGAAAAATCCGGAATCAAGTTCACCCTGGCCGTTAAAAAGCTCACTCTTTGCGCCCCAACCAACTCCGATGCCTTCCAGCAACATCGGCATGACGCCGCCGAGGAATGTGCCGAGCAGCAAAGTCAAAATTCCCTTGATGGCAAACTGAACCCGGCGCGAAACCGGCAGGCATAATTGGCCCTCCATGACACCCAGCCGCCGTTCCTCGGCCACCGCCAAGTTGCCAATGACCACCGGTATGATCAGCCACAACAGCCAAAAAATGGAAGTCAGGACTTCACCGGCGGAATCCTTGGCAAAGTGGTGATATTTCCGCAACACGAGGATGCCCATGTGGAGCGCCAGCAATCCAGCAGCACCCATCAAAGTGACCTGATGCAATTGCAATTCTTTCTTGAACAGCGCAAAAACCGGCTTCCGGTTCCGAAGTGAAACGGCATTTTCCTGGCGTGCGAAAATTTTCCATTCGGGCAACTCCAAGTTACCGCCTGACCAGCCCACGTCCTGCGCGCGGAAAAACAGCCAGCGCGCAAACAGAAATCCGCCCACCGAGTAAATTCCAAGAACAACGCACAGAACGGCGATGATGGCATTGCCGGAATGGTTTTCGGCAAGAAACCCGGTGGTCAATCCGGCCAGCACCGCCGGCACGAGCAGCGTGAGCCAGAACGCGCCCGCGATTTGGCGAAGCAACAAGGTTGTCCAAAGCCCGCCGGTGAATGTCGCCGTGCCAACCAGACAGATGGTGATGAAGAGATTGTAGGAATTTTCCCGGTCAGAGGGATCCACGTTGGGATTTTGCAGGGCGATGCCGAAAGCCGCAAGCCACACGACGAAGACAACCACGAAGCCGACGACAAGAACGGAAAGTTTTGTCTGCCAGATCCGAATCCGTTCGGCAGGCTGGGCGAGCATCGCCGAAAACGTGTTGAGGCTGGTTTCGCGGCCAATTGACGTCAGCGCCATAATCGTCAGGCCAAGGAACAAAAGGGATGCGATGTAAAAATCATACGGCTGTGCGACCGCCTGAACCATTGCCAGCAGCGAAGCCACCAGAAAGCCCGGCAGCAGCAGGCGGATTTCTTTTTTGACGAGCGGGTTCATGCCTTCACCTTTTTCAGAATGTCTGACGCCACGAAAATTTCCTCCAGCGACAGCGATTCGCAGTGCAGTTCCTCCGGCGAACGCGCTTTCAAATTTTCCAGCAGTTGCTCGCTGTTGCCGTTTGTCAGGATTTCCACTTCGCGGTCGCTTTGCTTCACGTTCAACGCGCCGGGCAAATCCAATTGCTCCGGCGGCTGGGCGAACCGGGCGCGGATTTTGCGGAAACGGTCGCGCGCGGCGTCGGCTTCCATTGTCAGCAAATTGCGGCCTTGCTCGATGATGGTGAATTCGTCAATCAAGCCCTCGAATTCGGAAATCAGGTGCGTGGAAACGAACACCGTGCGGCGGCCGGGATCGCCGGATTGATACGCGCCGATGACGGTCTCGATGAATTCGCGGCGGACAATCGGGTCGAGGCCGCTCGTCGGCTCGTCGAGCACGAGCAGTTCCGGTTCGGGACAAATCGCGCCGATGAGCGCAAGCTGCGTGCGCTGGCCTTTTGAGAGATGGCTGGTCTTCTGCTTCGGGTCGAGCTGGAAGCGTTTCAGCAAATCGGCCTCAATGTCTTCATTCCAATGTTTGCGGAAGGAGGCGAGATATTCCAGTGTGCCAGCGACGGTCATCCACGGATAAAACGCGACCATGTCCGGCACATAGGCGAGCCGCGATTTCACGGCCACTTCGTGCTTCTGCGGGTCGAGGCCGAACACGCGCGCGGTGCCGGAATCGGGCCGGAGCAGATTCAGCAGGCACTTGATGGTCGTGGTTTTGCCCGCGCCGTTGCGGCCGAAAAAGCCGTAGCATTTGCCGGCGCGAACGTCCAGCGAGAGGTTGTTCACGGCGTCCAGCCTGCCGTAGCGCCGCGAGAGGTTTCGGATTTCAATGATGGGCGTTTCGCTCATGGATTTTCCTTTCGTTTGGGTGGCACAGGCGTCACGCCTGTCCAATTCGGCGTCGCGCCGAATTGCGTCGGGGAAGGTGAATTGCCGGTTGGCGGACAATGACAGAGCGGTCGTCCGCCTGCCGCTGGTTTCGGGCGCGACGCCCGAAACAACAGGCGTGACGCCTGTGCCACCAATGAAGTTGTTTTGAGGTTTTGCATTTCTAGTTTTCGTTTTTCCTGGCGTCAACCTTGCGCTCGAAGCTGTCGAGGCGCTCCTTGACGAGCGCGAGAAACGCGTCGCGGTCCACTTGCAGGTGGTGCGCGGCGACGACGGCTTCGTCAATTTCCTTGGTCAAAATTTTCTGGCGCGCGGATTTGGTGAACGGCGAGTTGGTTTCCTTGAGAAAACAGCCCTTGCCGGGAATCGTCTCAATCACGCCCTGGCTTTCCAGTTCCGCGTAGGCCTTGGCGACGGTGTTGCGATTGACGCGCAGCTCCTCGGCGAGCGGGCGGATGGACGGCAGCGGTTCGCCCGTGCGCAGCCCCCCGGACGCGGCGGCGTAGCGGATCTGGTCCACCAGCTGGAGATAGACCGGCTTGCCGGACTTGAAATCAATTTGCAGGAGCATAAAAACTTACTGGCATAGGACACTATGACAGTTGGCGGCGCAAGTCAAGAGAAAATTTTCAGGCGAGAAATTTAATTAACGGACGGTTTGCAGAACTGCTTCCACGACGTGCTCGACGCGAATGCCGTTCATGCAGCGGAAATCAACCGGGCATTCGCGGAGAAAACACGGCGAGCAGGGCGCGCCGGATTTGAGCAGACGATGGCGCGGATCGCCCGGCAGGCCCGGCCCGGTCAATTCCGGCGACGTGCTGCCGAATGGCACGACCACCGGCGTGCCGAGCGCGGCGGCAACGTGCATCGGGCCGGTGTCGTTCGTCAAAAGAACGCGGCATATTTTCAGGAGCGACATCAATTCCCGCAAAGAAGTTTTCCCGGCAAGGTTGAAGATTGCCGATTGCCGATTGCCGATTGCCGATTCAATTTGATCCGTGATGGACGCATCACCTTTGCCGCCGAACAAAAGCCAGGTGCAATTTGTCCGCTGCTGAATTTCCTTTGCCGCGGCAATGAATCTTTCCACCGGCCAGCGTTTGGCCGGGCCGTATTCCGCGCCGGGGTTCAGGCCAAAAATCGGCTGCGTGATTTCCGACAGCCCGAATTTTTTCTTTGCGGCCGCAATTTCTTCCGGAAGCACGGTCAATTGCGGTGGCACCGGCTCCGGGTTCGCGCCCAGCGCGGCGGCGAGGTGAAGGTATTCGTGGATTTGATGGGCGTTCGTAGCTGCGTTCGGCAGAACGCGGCTGTTTGAATTTGGCCGCTGACTGCCGTCAGCAGCTACGAGTTGACGGATTTCCGCGACAGACAACTTCCGCATTTTCACGCTGCCAAGGCGCGGGGCGATGGCCTGGGTCAGGAAATAATTCCGCCACGGGCGCGCGAGGCCGATGCGCTGCGGAATTCCCGCGAGCCAGATTTCAATCGCCGAGCGCGGTGAGTTCGGCAGCACGAGCGCGAGGTCAAATGTGGTGGGGCGAGCGTCCCCGCGAGCCGGGTTTGGCGAATCAATGCGCGGTGGCAACGGCTCGCGGGGACGCTCGCCCCACCGGCGCAATTTTCGTCCAACTGAAAACACAGTTTCGCCGGGCGCAAACGAAATCGTTTCATCCACCGCCGGATGATGCAGCCACAGCTCGCGCAATTTTTCCGGGCAGAGCAGGGCGATGTGCGCGCCGGGGAATTTTTCGCGCAGGCGGAGCAGGGGGGTGGTGGTCATCACGGCATCGCCGAGCCAGTTGGTGCCGCGAATCAGAATTCGCGGAGCAGCCGGCAACTGGCAGATGGCAAATGGCGGATTCATGCGCCGGCGTTCGCATTTTCGACTTTGGACTTTGGACTTTGGACTTTGGACTCGCAGCCCTTCCAGCGGCGGTGAACCCAGAACCAGTTAGCGGGATCGCGGCGGACGGCGGTTTCAAACGCGCGGTTCACGTCGCGCATGATGGCGGCGGTGGAGCGCGGCGCGCCGTTTTCGCGCGTGGGGATTTCGTCGCCGACCTCGATTTCCCATTGTGCCAGTCCGACGCGATAGCAGATGGCCGTGTGCAGCGGACAGTTGTAGCGCAGGGCGAAAATCGCCGGCGCGGGCGAGGTCATGCAGTCGTGGCCGAGAAACGGCAGGCGCAATCCGCCGCGTCCCTCGCTCTGGTCGGCGAGCAGGCCGAGCAGCAGTCCGGTGCCGGACATGTGGGCGCGCATCACCCTGCCTTCCGTGCGCCGCTCGTAGAAGCGGCAGCCGGAACTTTCGCGCAGGGATTGCATCAGGCGGTTCAGCGCCGGCTGTTTCAGCCCGCGATAGGTCGTGGCGCATTTGAAAACGGGCACAAACTGGCCGAAGCGGGCGTAAAGCTCGAAGTTGCCGAAATGGCCGATGGCCACGATGCGGCTTTGCGGGCCGGCGTCGGCCTCGTGCGGCAGGATTTTTTCCGCGCCGGTGAAGACAAAATGCGAGCGCATTTCCGCCGGGGTCATCGCGGCGGTCTTGATGGCGCTGGAATAATTCTCTCCCAGCCGGCGGAAATTTTCCTTTGCGATGGAGCGGATTTCGCCGGGGGATTTTTCGCCGCCGAAACACATTTCCAGATTTTGGAGCGCGACGCGCCGGTGCCGGGCATCGAGCCGGAACGCCAGCGCGCCGCCCGCGCGCCCGATCCGCGCGACCAGCTTGAGCGGCAGCGATTGCAAAATGGCGACCAGCGCGCGGACGGTCCAGTAAAGCAGAGTGTCCATCAGCGGAAGCAGATTTTGCGGACGCAATCCTGAAAGTCGTTGGCGCCGCTGATGATCTGGATTTCGACGCGCATGAAATAGATCGGCAGGTCGCGCCGGTCAATTTTCGGGAAGCGCACGGCGTCCTTTTGGGTGGTGATGATGGTGTCGGCCTGGCGTTTTTTGGCGCGGTTGATGACGTTGAGGATTTCCTGCTGGGTGAACCGGTGATGGTCGGCAAAGCGTTTGGAATAGACCAGCTCCGAACCGAGCCTGACGAGGCTTTGCTCGAAGCTTTCCGGCTGGGCGATGCCGCTCAACGACGCGGTTTTTTTGCCGGCGAGAAAACCGAGGTCCTTCCGCTCGCCGCTGAACACGTCTTCGAGGTAGAGCGGATGATGCACGCACTCGATGATGGCGGCGGTGGAATTCAATCCGGCGATGCGTTCGCGGAGCTGGGCGGTTTTGCCGTCGCTTTTGGTGATGAAAATGGTGTGGGCGCGGGCGAGGTGCGACGGCGGCTCGCGCAACGTGCCGCGCGGGAGCAGATGTTCGTTGCCGAACGGCTGCTGGCGGTCAATCAAAACAACATCGTGGCGGCGGCCGCGCAATTTCCAGTATTGAAATCCGTCGTCGAGCAGCAGTGTGTCGCAGCCGAATTTCTCGATGGCGTAACGTCCGCTCTTCACGCGGTCCTTGTCCACCAGCACGATGACGTCCTTCAAATTCGACGCGAGCATATACGGTTCGTCGCCGGCCATCTCGGAATCGAGCAGCAGCGATTTGCCGTCGGACACCACGCGCGGCGGCGTGTGATCCTCGCGCAGGAGGATTTTGTCCATGATTTTCCGGTGCAGCGGCGAGGGCTTGGACCGGTAGCCGCGCGAGAGGATGGCCACCTTGCGCCCGGCGTTCTGGAGTTCGCGCGCGAATTTTTCGACGACCGGCGTCTTGCCGGTGCCGCCGAAGGTGAGGTTGCCGATGGCGATGACCTGGACGCCCAGCGTCTTGTCGCGAAAGATGCGGACGTTGATCAGCCAGCGGTGAATCTCGACGCCAACCTGGTAAAGCTTGGAGCTGCCGAAGAGCACGCCGCGCGTCAGTTTCGCCCGGAAATCATGGCGCTCCTCGAAGACGACTTCGAGGAAAAATGTCTCCAGCGTTTCCGCCCAAACCCGGAATTTTTCGCGCATCAGGCATTAATGTGCCAAATCCCGGCGGAGTTTTGAATTTTAAATTTTGAGTTTTTAGTTCCGCCCTTGAGAAGCTCCGCCCGTTTTCCGACTGAAAATTCAAAACTTAAAACTCAAAATTAATATCCGAGCTTGGCCACCTCCTGCTGGAGCGCGAGCTGGAATTGCTGCACGTCCGCCGGCGACGGTTTGTAGCCCTGCTGTTTGGGCACGACGCCGAGCCGGCCCGTCTGGTCCAGATACCAGTCGGCGGTCTGGCCGTCGCTGAACGCGACCTTGCCGCTGATGACTGCGCCGGGGCGCGTAATCTGGTCAACCGTCACCGCAACCTGTCCGCCGGCGGGCGCGGCGGAGGCAGGCGCGACGGGTGTGGCGGGCGCGGTTTGTTGCTCCGGCGCTTTTGCCGGTGGCGGCTCGGCGGCTTTCGGAGGTTCGGGATCTTTCGGGGTGAGCTTCAAGTCATCCACGAGCAGCCGGACTTCCATGTAAGTCAGGCGCAGGGCGAATTCCTTCGCGAGCCGGTCCTGGATTTCCGAGAGCTTTGCGCCTTCCAGAATCCAGGCTGTGACGCGCTGCCGTTGGGCTTCATTCAAATTCATTGCAGGGATTTTAGCCGCCGGCGTGTTGGAAATCCAGCGGCAAGGTGGCGCTTTTGCATTTCAACGGGCGCGCTGGGTGAGGGCCATTTTGCCGATCCTGGCCAGCACGTCCCACGCCGGGCCGGGGAATTTGTGCATTTGCACCATCACGTCCTCAAACGCTGAGAGGAACCACTGCGCGTCGGCTTGGCTGATCACCAGCGGCGGCAGCAGCTTGATCACGTCAATGCCATGGCCGGCCACCTGCGTGATGATCCGGTGCTTGTCCATCAATGGGATGATGGCCGCCTGCGGGAAAAGGCTTTTGTCCAGCGTGTGACACATGGTCCAGGCCATTTTCAGGCCGAGCGATTTGGGCGGGCCGAATTCGATGGCGATCATCAGGCCGCGCCAGCGGATCTCCTTCATGAATTCAAACCGCGGCTGCATCGCGCGCAGGCCGTTGCCGATGAAATCGCCCATGCGGGCGGCGTTGGCCATGAGCTGTTGCCGGTCCAGCACGTCCAGCGCCGCCAGCCCGGCGGCCATCGCCAGGCTGCCCTGGCTGAAGGTCGAGCTGTGGACCACCGACCGTTGCATTGAGGAAAAAACTTTTTCGTGGATCCACTTTTTGCACAGCACCGCGCCCACCGGGACGAAGCCGCCCGAAAGCATCTTGGCCAGAACCACGATGTCCGGGTCCACGTCCGGCCCGTCGTGCTCGATGGCCAGGAATTTTCCCGTGCGGCCCATGCCCGACTGCACCTCGTCGGCCACGAACAGCGCGCCGTGCTTGCGGCAAAGGCGCTGCGCCTCCAGCAAATACCCGGGCGCGGCCAGGTTCACGCCCTTGCCCTGCACCGGTTCGACGATAAACGCCGCCACGTCGCCCTTCTGGAGTTCGGCTTCCAAAGACGCCAGGTCGTTGAACGGGACCGCCCGGCAATGCGGCAGGAACGGCCCGAAGCCCTCGCGAAAATTATCGTCGCCGTTGATCGAAAGCGCGCCGTAAGTCAGCCCGTGGAAGGATTTTTTGCAATGGATCACCGTGGGCCTGCCCGTCGCGCAACGGGCGTATTTGAGCGCTGTCTCCACGCCCTCCGCGCCGGAGTTGGTGAAGAAAACCATGTCGAGCGGGTTCGGCATCCGCTTTTTCAACTCCGCCGCCAGCAGGCCGGACAGCAGCGGCGCCTCCAGCTTTACCAAACTCGGATAATCCGCGTTCAGAAAATCCACCAGCACGCGGCGGACCTCGGGATGATTGCGGCCCAGGCCGAACACGCCGTAGCCTCCGAGCAGGTCGAGATACTTTTCCCCTTTGACATCCCAAAGGTAAGGCCCCTCGGCGCGAACGTAACAGCGGTCGAAGCCGATGGTCTTGAGCGCGCGGACGTTTGCCGGGTTGACGTGCTCGGATTGAAGCTCGTAGTTTCTGCCCGCGTGCTGTTTCAGCAGGCCGGCAATGTCCAAAGAGGATTCCTGCGACATGAAAATATGCCGCAGAGTAGCCGCTCAACATTTCAAAATCCAGCCACAACTTTGGCCTGGCGCTGTCTTGGTTTCAAAATGATGAAGTTGTAGCGGCGCTCTGTGAGCGCCGTTTTCGGCGGTCACAGACCGCCGCTACAGCCAAATTCGGACACTGCCCTATGGCCTGGCACCGGCCATTGTCCGCCGGAAATAATCTGTCCGCCCGTTGGCAACCGCCCGCTGCGCGGCGTCCGTCCGCAAGGACTTCAATGCCCCAACGCCTGAACCAGATTGCTCAACTGATTTTGGATGTCCTCCACCTCCACCTCCACCTTTTGCGGCGGGTCGGAAATGTCATCACTCGAAAAGACAAAACCATCCACATTCCTCGGGCTGGCGGTGGCAATGGCCTGATTCACGTCATCCAGCGAAGCCTTCTGGTTCACCAGCGTCTGCAACGCCACAATCTGCGCCTGCCGCGCGTCAATCTCGGTGCCTTCCACCGGTTTGGTTGGGTCAAATGCCATAAGTCATCAGTGTTGGGGGTTGTGATTTGTGTGTTTATCGTGCCGATGTTCGCAACTTGCGGATTTCTGTCCGTTATTT
>Ga0224554_1001377_pt1 | contig 15616 bp, 12 predicted proteins | sample 714S22024metaG_FD_180666 | JGI IMG/M metagenome (GOLD analysis project Ga0224554, IMG submission 180666) | Peat soil microbial communities from Stordalen Mire, Sweden - 717 S2 20-24 | ecosystem: Environmental > Terrestrial > Soil > Wetlands > Peat | place: Sweden: Norrbotten County, Stordalen...
GCCTTGGTTGGCTGTGGCGCAGTGTCTCCGATCCGATCCGTTACGTTCCCCGTTACTGGGATGCCCGGCATCTGGTGCCACTGATGCTGCGGTACCGGGATCGCCTGCCAATTGCCGGCTCTTGAGAGGCGTTTATTCTCCGGCGTCTGGGCTTTTTCGAATTCTTCTCTTGCAAAACAGGCTCCTTTCGGCTCTCGCCGCGCTTTGAATAACGAAAAAAATCGGCCAGCGTGCCTGACAAGGAGTTCATCTTGTCAAAGCGCGGACATTAAGCCTCATGCATACGCTTCACATCATCGGTAGCTTTTCCCCAGCGGACGGTGGTCCGCCCGAGGTCGTGCGCCAGCTTATAAAGGCCTACGCCGAAGTGGGCGCGGGGATTGAGGCGGTTTGCCTGGACGATCCTAGTGAGTCATTTCTGAAAGGCATTGAATGCCCGGTGCATGCTCTAGGCCAGCCCTACCTCGGCAGGTTTGGATTTTCGCCGCGATTCTGGCGCTGGATCGGCGAGAATTCAGCTCGCTTCGACGGCATTGTGATGCACGGGGTATGGACTTTTCCCAGTGTCGCACTTCGTATCGCGGCGCGCCGCGCGGGAAAGACCTACGGGATCTTTGCCCACGGCTCACTCGACCCCTGGTTTGCCGGGAAATATCCGCTTAAGCACCTCAAGAAGTCGCTTTACTGGCCCATGCAGTATAAAGTTCTTCGCGACGCAAGGGCGGTGTTCTTTACGACCGAATCAGAGCGAGATCTGGCGAAGACCAGCTTTCGTCCCAATGAATGGAATAGCGTGGTCGTTCCATTTGGGATCACTGATCCCGAGGATGAAGGGAGCGATTCTGCCGGTCAGATCGAATTGTTCTACCACAAGTTTCCAGAACTTCGCGGCCGCCGCTATGTTCTGTTCCTGGCCCGCGTCCACGCGAAGAAGGGCTGCGACATGCTGCTCGAGGCATTTGCTAAGGTCGCGGTCTCTGTTCCGGATGTAGACCTCGTAATTGCCGGCCCCGACCAGGAGGGAATGCAGGCGAAGCTTCAGCTCCTGGCCGAACGGTCTGGCATTGCCGGCAGAGTGCACTGGCCCGGCCTCATTGGTGGCGACCTAAAATGGGGTGCGCTCCGTGCCTGCGACGTTTTCGTCCTGCCGTCTCACCAGGAAAACTTCGGCATTGCGGTCGTCGAATCCCTCGCAGTGGGACGTCCGGTGCTCATCAGTAATCAGGTGAACATCTGGCCGGAGATCGAGGAAAGCAAAGTAGGTTTCGTCGAGGACGATACGTTGGAAGGCACCCAGAGCCTCCTGCGCCGGTGGTTCGATTTGGCTCCTGCCGAACGCGACGCCATGGCCGCGCGCGCGCGAACCAGTTTTCTGAAGCGATACACACTCAAGCGAACCGTGGCGGCCCTCGAGCAGACATTTTCGTCCGAAGCTGCCCAATCTGGACAGGGTCGAGGCATGGACTGTGCTTCGAATGATTCCGATCTCTCCATCGCGCCGACCAAGAAATGCACGGTCGCGGAATAGCGGGTACTCGTGGGTGCGGCCTAACTGTGTCTCTGAACTTATGAGAGCAGGTTTCCCCAGTTGGTTTCGCCGCCGGCTGACATATAGCCGGTGGAAGTAGAGGCGAACACCTTAGGCGCCGCACAGTATTGCGAATTTCCATGTCGACCTGCCAATTGAAGTTTATGAGGCCGATCATCCCAGCAGCGGCACCATCCATTGTGTACGAGGATTTGCGATGAGTGAGAGGGCAACGGTTGCAGTTGTCATTTTGACCCATAATGAAACTCTGCATTTGCAGCGGGCTCTTGAGCACATTGCCGGCTTTGCCCAGGAAGTTTTTGTAGTCGATTCATTCTCGACAGATGGAACGGCGGATCTGGCGAGGTCCTTCGGCGCGCATGTCCTCGAACACCCTTTTCAGAATTACGCAAAGCAGTTTGAATGGGCGCTCGAGAACGCGCCGATCACTTCCGAATGGGTGATGCGTCTTGATGCCGACGAAGTTGTCGAGGCCGACCTTGCGGCGGAGATTGTGGCGAAGCTTGCCAAGCTTCCCCCCGATGTTACGGGAGTGAATCTCAACCGAAAGACGATCTTCCAGGGCAAATTCATCCGTCATGGGGGAAGGTACCCTTTGACACTTCTTCGCATCTGGCGCCGTGGCAAGGCGCACATCGAAGACCGTTGGATGGACGAACATATGTATCTCTCGGAGGGGCATTCGGTAACCTTCGATGGCGGCTTTGCGGACCACAGCTTGCGAGATCTCACGTTCTTCGTTGACAAACACAATTGGTATGCAAGCCGGGAAGCGTTGGACGTGCTGAACAAGCGCCTTCATCTATTTGAAGAGTCGTGCGCTCTCACCGCTGAATCGACGGCTCGGCAGGCAAAGCTGAAGCGCTTCTTCAAGGAATCGGTCTATAATCGGATTCCGTTTGAAGTCTCTGCCTTCGCCTATTTCTTCTATCGATATTTCATCCAGCTGGGCTTTCTGGACGGGCGCCAGGGCCTTGTTTATCATGTTTTGCAGGGGTTTTGGTACCGCTTCCTGGCGGGGGCAAAGCTTCGCGAACTAGAAGCAGCTGTGCGCAATGCCTCGCCCGGCGATGACATCCGCATCAAGATTGCAGGCTTAACGCGGCAAAAGCTTTAGGAGGAGACACATTACCTCCTTGCATTCCCCACTCAATCGATAACTGGAAAGCCCAATTCCGCTCTGCTAGTCTAGATTGACAGTTTGCTGGATCATTGTCCCTTTAAGAATGCCCGGCATGTTCATACGCCGTATTTATACCGGTGCGAGGATCATTCAACATCCACCCTCGAGGAGAAGGACGGCATGGCGATAAGGAAAGCGTTGGTTTGTGGCGCCGGCGGCTTCATCGGCAGCCACATGGTCAAGCGTTTACGGGCGGAAGGGTACTGGGTTCGCGGAGCGGATCTCAAGCATACCGAATACAGTCCGTCGGGAGCGAATGATTTTGTGATTGCCGATCTGCGCCTTCGCGAGAGCTGGGAAGCAATACTTGACGAGGGGATGGATGAGATTTATCAGTTCGCAGCGGATATGGGAGGTGCTGGTTACATTTTTACCGGGGAGAATGACGCTCACGTCATGCATAACTCGGCGATAATTAATCTCCACGCGGCAGATTTCGCAGCACATCTTAAAGTGAAGAAGATTTTCTACTCGTCTTCTGCATGCATGTACCCCGCCTATAACCAGGAAGACCCCAACAACCCCAAGTGCGCTGAGGAAACCGCCTATCCCGCGGCTCCCGACAGCGAATATGGATGGGAAAAACTCTTTAGCGAACGGATGTACCTGGCGTTCGCGCGTAATTACGGGCTCAACGTCCGAATTGCCCGCTTTCATAACATCTTTGGCCCCGAGGGCACCTGGCAGGGTGGGAAGGAGAAGGCGCCTGCCGCACTTATTCGTAAGGTGGCTGAACAGCCCGATGGCGGACAAATCGAGATGTGGGGCGACGGCCTGCAGACCCGCTCGTTCCTATACATCGATGAGTGCATTGAAGCGGTACGCAGGTTGATGGAGAGCTCTTTCCAGGGGCCAGTCAACATAGGCTCGGAGGAAATGGTCACCATCAATCAAATGGCCGAGATGATCATGAAGATTGCCGGCAAGAAACTCTCCATCAAGCATATTCCTGGGCCGACTGGCGTTCGGGGCAGAAACTCCGACAACAAGTTGCTGCGCGAGGAGCTCAGGTGGGAGCCTAGTCAAAGCCTTTTCGACGGCCTGTCAAAGACTTATCCGTGGATTCACAGTCAGATGCAGGCTGCGTCGAAGAAGGTTCCGGAAGTCACTGCCGGCGCCCGCTAGGAGAAGATGAGGCGGCGGGACATCAAAGCGCCCGCTCACCGAATGCTGGCCTTCGCTCGGAAAGGCTAATTCTTCACAGAATAGCGATCGGCGCCATTGCAATTGTTACAGGGTAGGAGGATCCCACCTGCACATGATGAAAGCCTTAATTACCGGCTGCACCGGCCAGGACGGCTCATACCTAACTGAGTTCCTTCTCGGCAAAGGATACGAAGTCCATGGCCTCAAGCGACGCGCGTCGAGTTTCAATACCGATCGCGTTGACCACATTTTCAGGGATCTTCACGAAGCCGACAACCGCTTCTTCCTGCACTATGCCGATCTCACTGACGGCAGCTCGCTTTCCTCGCTTCTACACAACCTTGAGCCGGATGAGATCTACAACCTGGGCGCGCAGAGCCATGTAAAGGTCAGCTTCGAGATTCCAGAATTCACTGCAGATGTCGTGGCCTGCGGAACTCTGCGCCTTCTCGAAGCCATGCGGCTAACTGGCGTCAAGTGCCGTTTCTATCAGGCTTCATCGAGCGAAATGTTCGGAAGCGCGGCGCCTCCTCAAAGCGAGGCGACGGCCTTTCATCCGCGCAGTCCGTACGCCTGCGCCAAAGTCTTCGGGCACAACATTACCGTGAACTATCGCGAGAGCTATGGAATTCACGCGTCGAGCGGTATTCTCTTCAACCATGAATCTCCGCGTCGCGGCGAGACCTTTGTCACTCGCAAGATCACCCGTGCGGTAACTCGCATTAAGTACGGTGTTCAGAAGAAACTTTTTTTGGGTAACTTGGAAGCGCGCCGCGACTGGGGGTATGCGCCCGATTACGTTCGCGCCATGTGGTTGATGCTTCAACAGGAAAAGCCAGACGACTACGTGATCGGCACCGGGGAGGCGCATTCGGTCCGCGAATTCGTGGAACTTGCATTCGCAACTGTCGACCTGGATTGGCATAAGTACGTAGAGATTGATTCCCGCTACTTTCGGCCGGCCGAGGTTGACTATCTCTGTGCGGATACCGCGAAGGCGCGAAAGGTCCTGGACTGGGAACCGGCTGTAACCTTCACGGAGTTGGTCCGCATCATGGTTGAGGCCGACAGTAAAGACCTGGAAGCTCGCCTCAAGGGTGGGACCGAAGCCCTTCAGCTTGCAGTCGCTGCTGAAGGCGGCCAGTCATGATCCAATTGCCCAATACGCGAATTGTGGTCACGGGCGCAGCTGGGTTCCTTGGACGTCATCTGATCGCGCGGCTCCGGAAAATGGGCTGCGAAAACATCTTCGATCCGGCGCATAGCGAATACGACCTTACGCGCCTCGACGCGATTGAACGTATGCTTGATGAGCATCAGCCGGAGGTTCTTATTCACTTGGCAGCTGCTGTGGGTGGCATCGGTGCAAATCGCGCCAACCCAGGCCGATTCTTCTACGAAAACGCGATCATGGGCATTCAGCTTATCGAGGCGGCGAGACGCCGCGGAGTCGAGAAGACGGTAGTCCTGGGCACAATTTGCGCTTATCCGAAGTTCACGCCAGTTCCGTTTCGTGAAGAGGAACTATGGAATGGTTACCCAGAGGAGACCAACGCCCCTTACGGACTGGCTAAGAAGATGTTGCTGGTGCAATGCCAGGCCTATCGCGAGCAGTATGGAATGAACGCAATTTTCCTTTTACCGGTAAATCTTTACGGGCCCGGCGACAACTTTGATTTGAATTCGTCTCACGTGATCCCTGCTCTGATTCGCAAGTGCCTTGAGGCAGTGGAGGCAGGGCGCGAAGAGATTGTGCTGTGGGGCGACGGGTCACCTACGCGCGAGTTCCTTTATGTGGAAGACGCGGCGGAGGGCATTGTTCTGGCGACCGAGCAGTACGACAAATCCGACCCGGTAAATCTGGGCAGCGGCATGGAGATTTCAATCCGCGATCTGGCGACTACCATTGCGGAGATGACAGGCTTTACGGGAAGGATCGTCTGGGACACGAACCAGCCGAATGGCCAGCCGCGGCGGCGTCTGGACGTTAGCCGGGCTGAAAGGGAGTTTGGGTTCCGAGCCGCAACCCCGTTTGAAGCGGGTCTGCGCAAGACGATCGATTGGTATATCGGCTCCAGACAGCCCAAGGCGATACATTGAGATTCCGGGAAGTTGAAATCGTCACTGTCTCTTCCGACTTGCAAACGGCGCCGCGTCGCGGTGAGATCGAGCGGCAAAGACTGTCCGCGCTACGCTAACACTCACCTTGATACTGGTTACGGGGTAGTCCAACCCGAATCACTCCCTATCAACGGGTTCCCTAAATGCCGTGCGTCTCATCCTGCAATGGTCTAAAGCGCGCGAACTATAAACTGGAGTAAGAACGTGAGCAGAAAAGTGGCTGTGACTGCCTTTATAAGATTTGCGACGGTGCTAGCTGGACTTGTCCTGATGGCAGCTGGCTCACTTGCGGCTGGACAATCAGGGACAACGGGCAGCGCGGGACAGTCTGCAAGCGTTTCAAATAGCTCGGGAGCCGACTGTGTGCCTGTTACGCGGGGTTCGACCTATATTCCCGTGGACAGTTGGGTGTATCCGGCGGTGATGCGGCTATATGCGCTGGGGTATATCGACAACGTCTACCTGGGTATGCGTCCGTGGACGCGCGCGAGTTTGAGCAAAATGCTGGACGACACCGAAGACCGTCTCGAGGATGAGGATGTGGATGAAGGGCCGGTCACCAGCGAAGCAAAAGAAATATATGATGCACTCAAACGCGAATTACGGAATGACACTGAAGATTCCTGCCTGGCGAACAAGGGCAGCGTCCGGATCGAGTCGGTCTACAGCGTGATACGCGGCATGAGCGGCACTCCGCTGCGGGACAGCTATCATTTGGGCTCGACCATTGTGAACGACTATGGCCGACCCTACGCCAACGGCTTCAATAACTATTCCGGCGCAAGCGGCTATGCGTCCGCAGGACGGTTCGCGCTTTATGTGCGCGGCGAGTTTCAGGGAGCGCCCGCGGCCGCCGGTTACTCGTCCGCGTTGGTCGGGGAACTTGCAGCCCGTGACGGCACGAACTACTTCTTCAGTCCAACCTGCTTTGCGGCTGAGCAAGCCCAAGAGACAACGTCGTGTATCCCAATGCCGAACCAGGACCAGACGACGATGCCGGTGGGCCCCGTTGCCGCGGCCACACGGGTACGCATCATGGAAGCTTACGTCTCTGCCCAGGTTCTCAATCATGTAGTCTCCTTCGGGAAACAGGATGAATGGCAGGGCCCGGCGCGGGGTGGCTCCATGTCTTACTCCAACAATGCCGAAAACATTTACGCCTTCCACATCAACCGTATTGAGCCGCTGTATGTACCACTGCTTTCCCAGCTTACCGGTCCCTTCCGTTACGAATTCCTGGTAGGTCCATTGAAGGGACACACTTATCCCATCGATCCCTGGGTGCATGTGGAGAAGGTCAGCTTCCGGCCGACGCAGAATCTTGAATTTGGTTTTGAGCGCACCGCAATTTGGGGAGGCGAGGGCCACACGCCCATCACCATCAAGAGTTTCCTGAGGAGCTTCTTTAGCTTCGCTTCTCCAAGTACTGCTGACAAAAACAGCCCTCGTGACCCCGGCGCGCGGTTTGGCGCGTTCGATTTCTCCTATCGGCTTCCCTTCGTTCGCAACTGGCTTACTCTTTACACGGATTCAGAAGTGCATGACGATGTCTCCCCGATCGATGCTCCACGCCGTGCAGCCTGGCGGCCTGGTCTATATCTATCCCATGTGCCAGGCATTCCGAAATTGGACGTGCGCGCCGAAGCCGTCTCTACCAATCCCCCGGGGGCGATGGGCTACAGCGGTGTTTTCATGTATTTTGAGGCAGTTCAGCGCCAGGGGTACACCAACAACGGTCAGTTGTTCGGCGACTGGATTGGCCGTGAGGGCCGAGGAGGCCAAGGCTGGATTACTTATCACCTGAGCGGCAATGAATGGATTCAGGCAGGAATTCGTAATCAGAAAGCCGCAAAAGATTTCATTCCCGGAGGAACGACTCTAAACGACATCAACTTCCAAGTCGTTAAGCGCATCGGCAAAGATTTCGAGATCAACGGCAGCTTCGCCCACGAGCATTGGAAGGCTCCCATCTACCTTCCTGGTCAGCAGACTGTAACCACCACAACCATCCAACTCACGTGGTTCCCGGGAAGGAAAGTGAGTTTCTAAGAGGTCCCGAGCCAGTTGCGGCAGCCTTTTGGCGTGTGATTGTCCGTTTGCGTTTTCTTTTCTTAGTACACTTGTCAATATGAACAGCTTGATGATCAAGGCGCGATCGATCGCGCGGCGTGTGGGTCTTAAACGGTTATACTATCTCATTTTTCGACTAAGGGATTATGAGGAAGAATTCCACGACGCCATTTTCGAAGAACTGCATGCGGGTGACCTAGTGTGGGATGTGGGAGCGAACGTCGGGTTTTACACGAAGATTTTTGCCGAGAAGACTGGAGCCAGCGGTAGAGTCGTAGCATTTGAGCCGGCACCCGAGACTTATGGCGAGTTATGCCGTCAGACAAGCAAATATCCGTGGGTACAGAACGAACAGTTGGCGCTGAGCGACTCAGACGGCGTCTGTCAGTTGGTCGTCTACGACGCAGCGATTGACAGTACCTTTCACCATTTGCAATGGGACGCCGGTGAGACAACCGCGACCAACTGTGTTGATGTCCCTGTGATGCGTGGGGATTCTTACTGGTCTCGATCAGGGAAGACGCCCAATTTGCTGAAGATCGATGTCGAAGGCTTCGAAGAAGAAGTGCTGGCCGGGATGAACGGCCTGCTGGCTGCGCCGGATTTACGAGCAGTTTTCCTGGAGGTGCATTTTCAGGTTCTCGAAGAGCGCGGCCGTGCGGAAGCTCCTATACGCATCGAAGAGCAGCTTCGTGGCAAGGGTTTTCGACCGAGATGGGTGGATCGTTCTCACATAGCGGCGAAACGAGAGCGCTCGTGAAGCTTATACCGGGCGAAAGCGCGCCCCGTTATCCAAAGCCGGCGGTGGTTTGACTTACTCCATCAGCACTGTGGCCGCGAGCACCTCCATTGCAAGCCTCCTCCGCTTTGACTCGCTGCTTGTTGCGTAACGAATGCGTGCCGTCCTCATGCAGCGTGCTGTGCCGCACGGCGAATCATCGTGAGTTCTTCGGGCGAGAAGCGGCAATGTTCCACCGCCTTGATGTTGCTCTCAAGATGCCTGGGTTGCATCATGGACGGGATCACGACGGAGATGCCGGTCTCGCTGAGGATGCAGTTGAGCACCAACTCCGGCAGCAGCGACTCATCGGCGGGGTCCAGCTTTTCACGTAACAGAGCCGGCAGCTCCGCCGACGCGCGCATACGAGCAATCTGCTCGCGGCAACGGCTGACACCTTCTGGCCCGCCAAAGGGATGATTCGCGACAAGAAACATTGATTGCGCGGCACGAAGAGTCTGCGCTGTAAAAGCCAGATTGAAGATGTTCAGGGCGAACTGTGCCGTTGTTAGCAGCGAGGGCCGATTGGCGAAGACAGCGCCGATGACATCTTCTTCGCCGGAAATGCCTGCCATGCGAACCTTGCCGGCCTCGACAAGGCGCCCGAGCTCCTCCATCAAACTGTCCTGCTCGAGCGCACTGATCGGCGCCGCGTGCATGAGCAGAATATCAACGTAATCGGTTTTCAGCTCACGCAGACTTATTTCAAAGCTGGACTTGAGGATTTCAACCGTGAACTGTCCGCTCGCAAATTGATCCGCGGCCTGTTTTCTGGCCATGCCGCGCAGCCCTGGAAAGAGCCGTATCGCTGCTCGCGCCAGAGGCTTTACCCGCTGCTTCCATCCCTTCGGGTTTGCCGGCACAATTCCAAACTTCGTGCATAGGACGACGGAATCACGCTTCTTGCCGGCAAAAAACTCGCCGAGTAATCCTTCACATGCGCCGTAGCCATACGAGCGCGCCGTGTCATAAAAAGTGATCCCGGCGTCATACGCTGCGCCCAGCGCAGCCAGAGAATCGCGCCTTCCGGCACGGCCAAGCATCGCGGCGCATCCCAAGCCAAGAACGGATACGCGAGGGAGCCGCGTCTGCGGTCCGCAAAGAATAATTTCATTGGTGCGCATGGCGGTAGAATAACATCGCTATTGCTTCAATCCAGCCAGCCGGTGCGCCAACCTCATGGCGAATGCGACGGCGAGCAGCGTCGAGTTAGCCTGGCCCGTGGAGGGAAAGACGGCCGACGAGGCGACGTACAAATTGGACAGCCCATGCACCTTCAGGTCTGGGTCTACGACGCTCTGAGCAGGATCTTCCCCCATGCGCGCGCTCCCGACTTGATGGAATCCATCTGAGGCCGTTTCCCAGATATGCTCGCGCAACTTCTGGGGAGAATCCCAATACTCCAGGCGACCAATGCCATTGGCGCGAAGAGCCTGATCGAGCAGCCGATGCGATTCCACAACGCTATCGATGTCCTGATCGGTATAGCGCAGATCGATGTTGGCGCGGCGAACGCCGAAGGCGTCGGTGTCACCGGTCAGCCGGATGCGGCTGGACGGGCTTGGAACCTGCTCGGCATGGTAGTGCAGGGCGTATTTGCCACCACGGTTCGGCACCAGAAAGCCCGGTTTGCGGGGTTTGCGCAGGAATCGATCGCGCAGAATCCGGACCATGTCAACAGTTCCACGCGGCGCGCCCAGAATGGCGTTGCGCAGATGGGCGGCAAGCTGGTACGGCCTTGGACCGGTATGAGCCAGGCGAATCGCCTCAGGGAGCAGATAGCGCCCCGTGGGCGGAAAAGCTAGAGCCAGAAAGACCGAGGAAAGCACGCCGCTGTGATGGTTGGGATCGTAAAACGGCGGGTTGTCCGGCCAGAATGAAGTGTTCAAAACACGATTCGCCGTCTGCGCATTCGTCGTCAGCATGAAGCGCCTGCGATAAAAGGCGCCATTTTCGTCCAGCTTGAAGTCGAGGTCCCGGAAGGAGTCCGGCTTGTTGAGCTGAATGCTCGCAATCTTTCCGGAAAGATGCCCCATGTAGTAGCGGCCGAGCGGCCCATCGACACCACCGAAGTGGTGCGGGTGACTCTGTTGGAAGTGGAGCAAGAGCCGTGTCGTTTCAACACCGCCCGCCGCCAGAATGATCTGCCGTGCCCTGAAGGTGCGGCTTCCGCTGGGCGTGTCAACGATCAGGCTTTCCACCGTCTGCCCATCGTGAGTGAGTTTCAACCCCGTGACGGTGCTTCTCAGAGCGATTTTGACCCGCGGCGAGCGCAACAATGCATTGCGATGCGCAAGGATGAGGCGCGGCTCGGTCGACCAGCGCTCCACAAAATCGAGCGTCAACCCATCGGTAAGCTTGCGCGCATAGGGAATGGCAAATGAATCGTCGCCGCACAGGAGATACTTGCTGGCGAGTTTGTACCAGGGCTGGATGGCTTGTTGGGTGACGGGCCAGTGCGCGTCTGGCACGAAATCGCGATCCAGGAAGTCCACTTCATCAAAGGCTACGCAACGCCCGCCCCACGTCCATGACGTACCGCCGAGGGCGCGACAGACTGCCAGATCCATTTCGGCGTGCCGGCGCGCATCCGCAATTTCTGCGTGGGATGCCTCCGCAATCGTGGTATTAACCTCGTCGTCACCGGACTCCAGGACCACCACGTCTCGACCAAGCTGTTCAAACTCCAATGCCAGAGCCATTCCCACAGGGCCCGAGCCAACCACACACAAATCAGCGATTGAGTCGCCAGGATGAAGTTTTTCTATCATCAATCAGGCCAGTTGCACGGAATCCCGTCAGCATTAGGCCAGGCAATATGCCCTTCACGACCGCACGGAGCTGCGGAGAGTGACGCCAAAATTTGGCTGGAGGTACTGAAACCTTTCGTGTGAAGACATTATATCCTTCGGCATCAGCCAGCCTGTCTGATTCGGCTCCCGCCGTTTTCCGGTAAAACCTTGGGAGGGACCTGGTTGCGGCATCCTCCCCTGGGCATATGAAAGGTGTGTTGCACGGCGTCGGCGGGGGACCAGTTTTGACCTGCCTTTATGCCCTGATTGACTGTGCTCGCTCGGCACACTTCAGCTCATACCCTCGTTCTTTCGTCCATTTGATGTTCCTGAGTGGACGAATGGAGGGGGCCGTTCAAAGGCGCCCTCCTGAGGATTGAAGCCTTGCCGCTGCCGGCTGGATCGGCTTGGCATGGAGGCGAATACAACTTTAGACGCCGGCTTGGGTTGACGAGGAAGTGGCCATGAAATCGCTTCGGAATGCAACAATTCGTGACTTTTCCAGTCCGAGCAAAAGCTCGCTGTGTACACCTGGGTTCGTGGCCTCTGGACGAATGCAAAAAGATCGTGAGCCGGGTCATCGGGCCGTATATTTACAATCTGGACAGCGCAATGTGAAGTCTGGATTAGGGCCCAAAGGTGCGGGAAGCCTTCTGGAAAGAGCCGCCCCGTCAGTCGTTGCAGTCCTGCTGAGTTTCTGCCTTGCAACTTTGGAAAAGCAATAATGACCCTCCCCCCAAAGAGGTATTGCTCCAGGGGGGTGTGTTCGTCAACCCTGAAGGAGACATTATGCGTTTAAAGCTCCCCCTCAATCTCGTTCCCGCAGCGCTGTTTGTCGCCTCGGTATTTCCCGTCTATTCCCAAGTCACGCCAGCTGCCCGCCAAGGTAGCGTGCAGGTCGTCGTTGGCGCCGGTTTCTCCGATTTCCTCCTCGATTGGGGCCCTGGGAAAAGAATGGAAGGTATCTCGGCGTGGGTCGACTGGTATCCCAACCGGATGCCGACGGTTTTGAATGGCCTTGGTTTTGAGGCCGCAGGGCACGATATCAACTATGGCCTTCCGGCGGGATTCAGCCGGATGCGCCAAGATACCGCTGAGGTCGGGCCGATGTACGCCTGGAACCACTATCGCAACTTCCGTCCTTACGTCAAATATATGGGCGGCATCGGCAGCATCGACTTTCCCAGCACGACTATCTATACGCATGACACTTTTTTGGTCCTGTCGCCCGGCGCAGGGGTGGAGTACCACGCTTGGGGGCATATCTGGATACGCGGTGATTACGAGTACCAGTACTGGCACCACACCTTCGGGTCTCACGACCTCAACCCCAACGGCTTTACCATCGGCGCCTCATATGACTTCAGACCAACGCGGCATGAGCAAAGATAGGCCATCGTTTCGGTCCGATGAGGACAATGGACTCTTAAGCCGGTTCTCCTTCAGTCCTGGTGCAAACTCCCTGAATCTTTAGAGAGTGTGGGTTTGACACGCCGAAATCTGTGATCGAAAGCCCCGTGCGCTTTGTGCTGTGCTGGAAGATCGGTGCGGGCAATCGTACCAGATTACGTCGGTGCGGGTAGGCAAGAATCGGGGCGTCTTTGGCGAATCGTGCTTTCCACAGGGCAGCAGGATCGGAAGCGGCACGGTAATCGCCCAGGACCTTGCAGCGCAGATGCAATGCATCGTTCAAGGCGTTCTGTTCCTCTACCTGCTCCGAGAACCCAGATCCGTTCGCCAGCACGACCTTCCCATGGAGTTTCCCAGCCCATGTCTGCCAATCGTCCGGCTGTAAAATGGCATACCCATGGGAGCGATAGATAGCCTCACCAAGGTAAGCCGTCTCAGCGGCCTTGGTGTCAGACTCAAGACCAAGCTGGTAGTCGAGATAAAGAAAAAACGGCGGATTTACGCTGATGATGGTCGCCCCACGGCGCGCATCCTGTGCCACGACCTCAGCAACCTTGCCCCAGGGCTCGTATAAGTTTGCGGTGGCATAGTGATTTCCAGACACGATGCCTATCCAACCCGTGATGACCAGGACGGCAATTGCTACCGCTGACAGCTTGGAATAGCGGGATGTGCGGCTCGTTACGGAAATTCCAATGGCCAGAAACAGCCACGGAAGCAGAAAAAGAACCCGCTTGACACTCATGTGTCCGCTAAGTGCCAGCAAGACCATCGCCAGAATGAAATAGATAAGCCAGCGGCGGCCGGAACTGAACCAGATGGCCACGAGTAGAAGAATCGTGCCCACAAGAATGGGGATACTGAGCGGTAGATACCACGGCGCGACGGCGACCGAGCCGAAGATGGAGAAGACCGGAAAGCCGAATGTGGCGAGCGCATTCTTCAGGTCGATAACAGACGCGATTGGCGCGGAATTGTTCCGCAGGTCATAGGTGGCAACGTTAAGGAGTGGTAAGAAACTGAATGCGACGAGTGTTGCTACCACGAGGAGTGAGCGGAGGCGCCTTGTAGCCAACCTCCGATGAAATATCACTAAGTCGGCAAGAAATAACAGGAGAAGAACGACCCCGAAGTAATTGGACCAAACCATCAATAACGCTGCGATCCCAAAGGAAACCCATGACCAGCGATCATGATCGTCGAGTATCCGCAGGTAGGCCCAGGTGAGCCATGCCACGAGAAACATGCAAAAGCAGTACCATCCGGTAATGCGCCCGTATTGAAACGCAAAGGGCCAGAGGAAGCCAACAGCAAGCGTGGCCCAATACGCGCCCTTTCCGGAGATTTTCCGCGAGGATATACCAGTGATCAGGATCCCGGCGATGAAAAGAGGTTGGCGAACACACGAAGCATGAAGAACGAGTAGTTTGTCGCGGCTAGCCAGAAATGCAGGAAGATTTCCGATAAAGGCGGGTGTTCATTTGCAGGTTTCCCCGAGACAAAGTCCTGCAGAATCGTTAAGGGCTGCCTACCTGCGCACGCAACGATGGTGCTTTCGTCGTCCAGAATTGTAAAGTGGGTATTCGTCGAGATCATGGCAGCCGCGTAGATCACGACGATAGCGAGAGTTCCCAGCCATGAGGGCAGCCAAATGTGTCTGCGAGCCTGGAGCTGTTTGTCCGCCATTCAGACCTACATTGCTTCTGCTTCATTGATGCGGAAGATCTCTTTACTCTGTTTGAGGGTGTCGTTAACGTCGCGACCCATAGAGAGCATCTTGAAGGTCAATTATAAAGTGTCGGATCCATAAGACTTTGCGCTGATCACCGCGTGAGGTTGGTCAGGCAGGATTGCACGTACTTCTGCGCCGGTCGCATTAAACCGCGCGGCTTGCTTTCACGGCCGAAACCGTTCGGCGCGGCTCGATCGTGAGCGGCAGCCGTACAGACTGAAAGCTGTCGACAGTACCGCCGCTCTCGGACTTTCGTCAACTGACGCTGTCGTTATCATCGACAAAATGACACACATCCGTCTTCTTGAGGACGAGCATCACTCCGAGGTCTTTCCCTCGATCTTCTGATAAAATACCCACACCGTTCAAGTGTGGGGCATTTGTTGTGTTCGGCCTCTTTTGAGTCAGAATCGGTGGATCGCCTGGAAATCTTGATTGGCGCGCCTTTAACTTGAACGGGAGGTTTACTGGTTGAAGTCCTTGGCCCGCCATCCGACGCCGCTTGACACACCTCGCGTCTTTGAGGAATCGGACCTGACAACCACGATTGTCATCTGCACGCGAAATCGTCCAACACTTTTGCGGAAATGCCTCGAAGGCATCGCTCACCTGGAACGCACACCAGATGAGGTGATCGTTGTCGATAACACTTCGGGAGACAAAGAAACAGAAGCTGTAGCCCGGGAGTTTGCTGCAGTCTATACCTTTGAGCCAATCCAGGGGTTGAGCCGCGCACGCAATCGAGGACTGGCCGATAGCAACTCCGAGATTGTTGCGTATTTAGACGATGACGCTGTGCCCGATGAGCGCTGGCTGAAATTGCTGCTTGAGCCGT
>Ga0224554_1001381_pt1 | contig 15568 bp, 17 predicted proteins | sample 714S22024metaG_FD_180666 | JGI IMG/M metagenome (GOLD analysis project Ga0224554, IMG submission 180666) | Peat soil microbial communities from Stordalen Mire, Sweden - 717 S2 20-24 | ecosystem: Environmental > Terrestrial > Soil > Wetlands > Peat | place: Sweden: Norrbotten County, Stordalen...
CCGATTTGCACGCCCGCAACCAAATGCAGCATGGTTCCTGGGTGTTGGCCCTCATGAAACCCGAGGCCAAAGCCGGTTAATAACCCATATGAAAAAGTCATTTACAAGTCAGAGAACAACTTTCCGAAGGGGTACAGGTCCAGATGCCGGCGGCCAGTACCTTTTTCTCCTCGCGCTTTGGCATGGTGACAGACCGGTTTGGCGTCTCGTGGATGATTCTGGTCTCTCCGGAATAATCCCAAACAAAGGCGCATTCCTCGAAAAAAACAAGCGCGCGCAAGGTGAAAGCGCGGCGGTCTCACGTCAGCTCGCGCGCCCGCGCCTTCGCTTCTTCCAGAAATGCCGCCAGCAAAGGGGTCGTTTTGCCCCGCCACAATGCGCCGATCAGCACCGGCGGAAATTCCGGCAACGGCAGCGCGCGCACTTTCGACGCAAGCGCGTTCTTTGGAACCGCCACCGACAAACCGATCCCGAGTCCGCCCGCCACATAATTCTCAATCATATCCGTCGAACTGGCCTCGATGGCCGGAAACCATTCCACTCCGAGCTTGTGCAATTGCGTCTGGAAATCCCTGGAAATCGTTTCCGTCGCCGGCAGGCAGATGAGCGATTCGTCAATTTTGTCCCGCCGCCACAATTCCTCCGCCGACTTTATCCGGCTGCCTTCCGCCACCAGCAAGACCAGCGGCAATTCCATCAACACCAGGGAGCGAAAACCGGCCGGCGCCTTCCGCTCGATCAAGGTGATGACCAGGTCCACTTCGTCCTGTTCCAACAGCGCCACGAGTTGCGCCTGATAGCCGTCGCGCAATGAAATCTTCAGGCCGGGGAATTTCTTGCGCACATTTTGCAGCAACCGCGGCAAATGGTCGCGCAGCACGATCGTCGAGGCGCCAATCCGGAAATGCCGCGCCTGCCCGCCTTGAAATTCGGCCGCCACCGCATCGAGGTTGGAGAAAAACGGGCGGATGAATGCGTAGAGTTTTTCCCCTGGCGGCGTGAGCGCGAAGGGCCGGCGTTGAAACAACGTCACCCCCAGGAACTCCTCCAGTTGCGCCACCTGCGCGCTGACCGCCGGTTGCTGGATGCCGTAGGGAATATTCCGCACCGCCGGCATGATGCCGCCGTGCCGGGCGACGTAATAAAACAGTTCGAGATGATGAACGTTCATTGAGCCAAACGATGTCGGCCAAAGTATTATCAATTAACGCCCCGCCCGCAAGCGGTGTTAATCTGCGGAAGATGAAAACGGAAATCGTATGAAATTATGATGGATGCTGGAAACAATTCGGTTCAAGATGCCAATCCAATCCCGGGGCGCCCATGAAATACGCCGACATTCAGAAAATTCGCGAGGCCGGCCTCATCAGCGATGAGCAGCAGCGGCAAATCGTCGGCCGCTTCCATCTCAAGGAGGATGGCGGGAACAAATTCCTCGCCATCGTTTCCATTGTCGGCGCGGTGCTCATCGCGGCGGGAATCATCCTGCTCATCTCCGCGCACTGGAACGAAATTCCGCGCGGCGTGAAAATCGCCGCGGGCATTTTGCTCCTGCTGGGCGCGCACGGCGGCGGTTGGTGGCTGCGCGAAGCGCAGGGCAAATACCGCCAGGCGGGCGAAGCGCTGCACCTCGTCGGCTCCTGCCTGTTCCTGGCCAACATTGCGCTGCTGGGCCAGATTTACAACATTGTCTCGCGCCCGCCCAATGCGTTTCTGCTGTTGTGGATTGGCATCGCCGCGCTGCCCTGGCTGCTGCGGTCGAAGGCGCAACACGTTTTGCTCCTGCTCGCGTTCGGAATCTGGTTCGGCCTCGAAGTCAACGATCCCGGCAGTTGCATTTATTGCCAATCAGCCCGGCAGATATTGCTTTATGCGGCGCTCGGCCTGATCTGGCTCGGCGCGGGCTGGTGTTTGCGTGGCACGAAGTTCTCTGAATTTGCCGGCGTGACGGAAAGGTTCGGCCTGCTCCTCTTTCTGGTCTTCGTCTATCCGCTGGCGTGGAAGGCATTCTTCGGCGGGGATACTTCAGAAGCCCACCAATGGGTCTGCCCCGCGCTGGGCGCGTTCGCCCTGTTGCTCCTGGCCGGTGGAATCAAGAATCTCCACTCGCTGACGCGGCAATGGCGCTGTCTGTGGTTCGCCGCCTTGCTCGGCATGGTGATTTTCATGGCGACGGCGTGGTTCGAATGCTGGAAAACTGACAACCCCGTCAGGCTGCGCTATTTTAACCCCGGTCAAGCGTGGGACTATGTCCCCGGCGTCATCCTGCTGTTCGTCTTCTGCCTGTTGCAAATCCGGGTCGGGCTGCAGGAGCGCTCGGCGTTTATGGTCAATCTCGGCGTCGTCTTTATCGCCCTGGACATCCTCGCGGCTTACTTGGATTTGTTCGGCTCCATGGCGCGGACCGGCGTGATGTTTTTGATCTCGGGTATTTTCCTGATTGTGTTCGGCGTTTATCTCGAAAAACGGCGCCGGGCCTTGATGAAACAAATCCAATCGCAAAATTCAGAAGCAACACCATGAAAAATCCCCTTATGACAATCAGTTCGTTTCGCCCTGCAGCCATGCCAACTCTGATGGTCCTGCTCGCGTTGTGCGTGTGTCGTTTCCCGGTCGCCGCCGCGCCGCAAGTCGGCCTCGCGCCGGAGCAGGAGAAGCGCATGGAGTTGATGAAATCCAAAGGGCCGGAAACTTCGTTGACGATTCTCCCAGTGCGCCTGGCGGGCAAACCCTGGGATCGTGTGACTGAGGTGGTCGGCGTTTTTCTCGAACAACGCGGATTGAGAAACATTGAGCTAGGGACAACCCCTTTCACACCGGCTGAAGCGAATTTGGATAGCCTGGCCGCCGCCGTCGGCGCCTTCGTGAAGACAAATCCGGTCACATCCAGCTACGCCCTTTACGCCGAATTCAATGGCAATCGTCAAACCGGGTTGAATGAATTGCGCGCGGTCGTCGTGGATCAAACCGGCGCGGTGGTCTGGACGGACCGGCAGACGCCGCAGGATAAAGCGTTCCAGAAAATGGAACATCCCGAGCCGATGACAATGTCCGTTTTACTCGTCGAACGGCTGAGTCCGCATCTCGGCCTCAACGAGGAGACGGCCAAAGCGGCCAAACCGGGCCGGATGGCGGCCATCATGGACCAGCGCAGCGGCCTGCCGGCCAAGAATGAAACGGCGGCGCTTCCCGAGCGCCAAAAGGCGATGAAGCAAGCGCTGCCCTCCTCGACCCTGCTCGTTTACCCGGCGCGGATTGCCGGCAACAAGAACAGCGTCGCCGGCGCGGCCAACGCGGTGCGGCTGATCAACCAGGCGGCCCTGTGCAAAGCCGTTCAGGCCGGTCAACCTCTTCTCCTCAAAGCCTCCCTGGCCGACCCGAACGAACTCAAGGGGCTGTGGAATCTGGCGCGCGAGTTCCGGACTTTTGTCCGCGCCAATCCTCCCGCGGCCGACTACGCGCTTTGCGCTGATTACGCTTTCAACCCGCAAAACCCGGAGCAGGGCTTCGTGCATTTTGTCGTGTGCGACCGCAAAGGCGAGTGGGTGATTGTGGACATGCAAAACTCCCACCATCCCGATTACCAGGGCATCGGCATCATCTCCAGCGACCGTTGCGACCAACTGCTCGTCAAGCGCCTGGCCGGGTACCTGAATTGAAATCCGTGATGAAACGGATCGCGCCATGAAATTCAAACTCCTCATCCTCATCCTGGCTTTGCAAACCGCCTGGCTGCTCGGCACGGTTGCCACGCAGGAATACGCGCTCAACCACGGCGCCGTCATCCTCCTCGAAACCCGCCGCGTGGATCCTCGCGATATGCTGCGCGGCGATTATTTGATCTTGAATTATAAGATCAGCGACGTGCCGGCGAACCTGTTCTCGCCGCCGGTAAAGAAAGATTCCCCCTTCGGCGCAAACATCTTCGTCGCGCTCGCGCCGGGAACGAATGGTTTCCACGAAGTCGCGCGCGCCAGCACCAACAAATTCACCCCGGCGGCGGGCGAAGTGATGCTGCACGGCAAACAAGCCTGCGCCTGGTGGGCCGCGGGTGGCTCGATCCACGTTGACTACGGCATCGAGAAGTACTTTGTCGCCGAAGACACAGGCAACCCGACAGGCGACCTCACCGTGCAGGTGGTCTTGTCCACCTCCGGCCGCGCGACCATCCAACAAGTCTTTATTGACGGAAAGCCCTACGCCGGGGCCATGAAAGATTCCGCTGGCCGCCATTAGCGCCGGCCTGGCGCTGGTTGCCGTCCGCATGAAGCGCAGGTGTCGTTGTTTATTCTTTGAATCTCTGCATTACCTTCGCCATTGTTTTGGCGGGTTCCGGATAATACGCAGTGCTGAGAACATCATAGAGCGGCGCAAGCCGTCCCGGCTGCGAGTTCACGGGACTTCCCAGCCCCGTCTTGATTCCGGCGGCTTTCGCGCCACGTGGCAATGTTGAGATGCGCCCGACCCGCCGCATTTCACCACCCCCGGCTTGCCCTTCGCTGGCGGGCATATTACGATTGGGGTTTGCGGGCTGAACATTGAAATCACCGGCCCCTGTCGGCGGCATGGATAATCAATATAAAATCATCGGGGGCGATGGCGCGGAGTACGGACCGGCGCCGCTGCCGGAGTTGAAGAACTGGATCCGCGACGGGCGCGTCGCCGCCATGACGAAAGTCTGGCGCAGTGATTTGTCGTTCTGGTCGCCTGCGGACCGTTACACGGAATTGCTCGAGGATCTGGCGCACCAGAATGTCTCCCGGGCCGCCGCCGGCGCTTTGCTGCCGCCAGCCGGCTTTTGGATGCGGCTTGCGGCTCATGTCATCGATTTGATTCTAATCAGCCTTATTTTCGTCGCTGTCTGGAGTCCCCTCGCCGGCCCGCGGCATTGGCAATTGCCCGTCGTGCCCCATCCGCTGACCCAGGCCTCGCTCGAACAGTATAATGAACAGCTTTGGTCGAGCAAAATCCTGGCGGTGTTTTATCCGGTTTTCCTGCTGTATGAAGTGCTGCTCAACGGGCGGTTTGGCGCCACGGTGGGCAAGATGGCCATCGGGGCGAGAATCACCAAGCCGGACGGGTCGCCGATTGGTTACGGCCGGGCCTTGCTGCGCTGGCTGGCGGCGCGGGTGAGCGACCTCTTTTTCTTTTCGGGTTATCTCCTGATCGCGCTGCGGCCCGACAAACGGGCCTTGCACGATTTGCTGGCGGGGACGAAAGTGGTTTACACGAAGCGATGACCTGGACCGCCAACCGCCGCATGGCGCTGATCGCGCTGGTTGTCTTTGTGCTTGACCAGGCCGCGAAGCTCCTCGTCCTGCGCTTCCTCGGCCCCACTCAGGAGCGGGTCGTCATCGAAGGCTTTTTCAAGTTCGTCCATTGGGAAAACACCGGCGCGGCCTGGAGCTTGTTCCACGACCGCAACGATTCGCTGGCGGCGGTTTCCGTTCTGGCGCTGGTCCTCTTGTTCGTCTGGCGGCGTCATTTCTACATCCATTTGCCCCTGGGCCAGATTTCCCTGGGGCTGATTTTTGGCGGGATCGCCGGCAATCTTTTTGACCGGCTGCACTATCATCAAGTGATCGATTTTCTACGCTTTTACCTTGTGCGGCGCAGCGGGGAGGAGATCGGCTTCCCCGCCTTCAACGTTGCCGACAGCGCGATTTGTCTGGGAGTCGGTCTGTTGATTTTGGTGTCCTGGAAACACGATTCCGATGATGGCAAAGGCGCGCCCGAACGCAGTGAAGCCGCCCAAGACGCCTCCCGCGCCGGGCACTGAGAAATGTCTCCCAAGCCCCCAACGATTTTCACCGTTGGCCAATCGCTCCCCCTCGGACGGCTGGACACCTTCCTGCGCGCCAGGTTCCCCTCCGTCTCTCGCGTCGCCATCCAACGGCTCCTGGAGGAGGGCCGGATTCAGGTCAACGGGCGTCCCGCCAAGCCGGCCCATCATCCGCGCGCCGGGGAAACGATTGCCGTTTGCTGGCCCGAAGCCCGCGCCGACAAGGCCCAAGCGGAGGATATTCCCCTGGACATTCTGCACGAGGACGACGATCTGCTGGTGCTGAACAAGCCGGCCGGGTTGGTGGTTCATCCCGCCGCCGGGCACGCGGAGCACACGCTGGTCAACGCCTTGCTGCACCACTGCGCCGGGCGGCTCAGCGGCATCGGCGGCGTGGCCCGCCCCGGCATTGTGCATCGTCTTGACAAGGATACCAGCGGCTGTCTGGTGGTGGCCAAGAACGACGCCGCCCACCTCGCATTGTCCGAACAATTCGCCGCCCGCCAGGTGCTGAAGGTTTACCAGGCCATCGTTTGCGGCCGGATGCCGCGGGCCGAAGGGGAGATTATAACCTTCATCGCCCGCCACCCGGTCCAGCGCAAGCGCATGGCGGTCAGCGCCAGCGGCGGACGCCAGGCGCACACCAGCTTTCGGGTGCTGCAGCAATTGAAGGACGTGGCACGGGTCGAACTGCGCCTGCACACCGGGAGGACTCATCAAATCCGCGTTCACCTGGAACATCTCGGCTGCCCCGTGCTGGGGGATTTGATCTACGGCAAACGCCAGAACCTGCGGCTCAAACAGGCCGGCGGCTACGTGGCGCCCCGGCAGTTGCTGCATGCCGCCAAACTCGGTTTGGTCCATCCCCGCACCCACCGGCGCATGACCTTTGCCGCGCCGTTGCCTGAAGATTTTGCTGTCGCCCTGGCCGTCTTTAGTGTATAAAGCGGGTGTTGTAAAACAAAACTTGGAACTCTGCGTCTGCAAGACGGACAATCCATGGACGAGCCATGGATTGGGTTGGTTAGGCGGCCATGGATTCCTTCAAACATTCCTGTCCCTTTTGCGGGCAGCATATCGAGTACACAGCGGGGTACTGTGGAAAGCAGATGCTTTGTCCAATTTGCGGGAAAATAGTCAACTTCCCGGCCATCCCCCCCAGCGCCGGGGGAACGACCTTGCGCGTCCGCCGTCACGAGGAGACCTGCGAATCCCGTTGGTCTTTTGATTTCTTCGGTTTCTTTGGCTTTCTTGCCCCTCTGCAGCGGTTCAAACATTGGAGCGCGGTTATGATATGCCTGGTGCCCTTTACGATTGTGGGCGCCCTGCTGGTTGGAGCTTCGGTGGTCAGAAAGCAGCTTGGCGACGCCCCGGCCCCGCCGGTTGCGCCCAGTGCGCAGGTCGATACGAATGCCTGGCAGAAGATGACCGACCTGGCCCGGGCCGATCAACTGGTGCAGCAACGACTAAGCGCCGTGCGCCGGGCCAGCGACGCGGTTTCCACCGCGGAGCGAAAGCGCGCCGCTTTGCACGCTTACTGGCATCCGCGAAGAGCGCCGGACCAAGTCACTTACGCCAGTGTGACGGCTCAATATCAAGCCGACGATCAAGCCGTCGCAAACGCGGAGCAGGCGCTTGCCTCCGCGCGCAGTTGTTTTTCCACCGCCTTCTCGCAGTATGAAAAACTGGGCGGAACGATCGACTACAGCCGGCAACTGCCCTGACAGGCAAACTGCATGCATCCGGTTGATCTTCAACAAATTGGCTCGGAATTGGCGATCAAATGGGACGACGGCGTGGAAAGCTTCATTCCGGTCGAAAAACTCCGCCGGGCCTGCCCTTGCGCCGGCTGCATGGGCGAGCGCGACGTCATGGGCAACCTCCACAAGGGCTTGGACCAACCGCTTTCCCCCCGCTCATTCCAACTCCAGCGGATCGAGAAGGTGGGCGGCTATGCCATTCAGCCAATTTGGGCCGATGGCCATGCCACAGGGCTTTTTTCCTTCGACTACCTGCGCCGCCTCGCGGAGCAACAGGCTTGAAGGGGCTACGGGCTTTCCTCCATCAACTTTTCCAAGCCCGCGTTTTTGGCGTGGCCAAGGGCAACCGCCCTCTTGTAATGCCAGCGGGCCAGTTCCGGCGACGGCGGTTTGTTGCCGGCATAAACGACCGCCAGATTAAAATGCGCGTCGGCGTACTCCGGATCGCTCTGCAAAGCCTTGCGCAACGCCGTCTCCGCCGCCGGTCGAAGTCCTTCCCCGGCCAGAACGCAGCCGAGATAATTCTGAGTGGCGGCATTGGTGGGATTGAATTTTGCCGACAGGCTCAGCGCGGCCAGCGCGTCCTCCAGTTTGTCCTGCCGGTAGCGCAGCAGACCCAGCGAGTACAAAGTGGCCGGGTCATTGGGATCCACCGCCAGGGCGCGTCGCAGCGTTTGCTCGCAATCCTCCAGATGGCCGGCGGCCAATTGCGCTTCGGCCAGATGCGCCAGGACATAGACGTTGGTTTCATCCTGACGCAGCACGTCCTTGAATTTCTGTTCGGCGGTCTCGTAATCGCGCTCCATCGAGGCGCGCAAGGCATCCGCCCACAACGCGCCGGCGCCCGGCGGCAAATCCTTGCTTGAATAAACGTGCCTGGGCTGGAGGGCGGGCGCCGGGACTTTCGCAGGCGGAAGGGCGGACGAAGCGACGGGCGGCGCGGCAGGCGCGGCGACCGGGGGTGTTGCCGGCGGAGCGACGGGCGGCGTTGCCACAGGCGCAACGACCGGAGACGCAGAGGCTGTGGCGGGCGGGACAACTGGCGCCGCGACAGCCGGGGGCGCGGGAGATTTTTCGAGAAGGGCCAATTCCTCCGCAGTGTAGGGAACAGGATTGGCCTCAAGAACGGCAAGCCGGGCCTGGAGTTGTTCGACTTGTCGGGCCGCGACAGGAGTTTCCGGGCTGGCGGGAGCGGGGGACATTTGCGCCAGCGTGGCCGCGGCCAGTTTCTTCTCCAGTTCATCCCGCTGCTGCACGGCTTGTTCCAGCGATGCGCGCAAACGCGACAATTCCTGGTTGCCATGCGCCTCGGCATCCGCCAAATCTTTTGAGCGTTCGGCCAATTCCTCCTTCAATTTTTCGAGCTCGTCGATGCCGGCTTTCGCGCTCGCCGCGGGCGGCGTTTCCACCGCGCGTGTTGCTTTCAGCGCGTCCAACTCGTTGTTGGCGGCGGCCAGTTTCTTTTCGGCCTCGAGCAGGGAATCTTTCAGCCGGGCGATTTCCGCTTCGTCCTTCGAAATTGCGGACAATTGCTGATTCAATTGGTCGCGCACCACGGAAGCCTGCTTCGCGCCTTCCGCCGCGTGCTTAGCCTTCAACACCTCCAGCTCCTGATTGGCGGCGGCCAGTTTTGTCTCCGATTTGGCGGCGGCGTCTTTCAACCGGGCAATTTCCAACTGAAAATTCTTTTCCTCGGCCGCGGCGCGGGCCTTCAACGGCGCAATATCTTCGCTGCCGACAGCGGTCTTTGCCGCGGCCGCCGCGCTGGCGTGGGCGCTCTTCTCCCGCTCAAGCTCAACGGCCAGCAAATCCCTTTCTTTTTCCAGGGCGACAATCTTTGCCTCGGCCCTGGCCAGTTCCGCGGGACCGACGGCGGCGGGTTGCACGGAGAGCGCTTCCTTGAGTTTCCCCTGCAATTCCGCGTTGGCGTTGGTCAGAGAACGGATTTGTTCCCGAAGACCGGCGATCTGCCGCGCCACAGGCGCGGCGGCAGGCTGGGCGGCGGGGGCGGGTTGGACCGGCTCCGGCGCGAGGGCAGGCGGCGCGTTGGTCGCGGGCGGCAGATTTCCGAGCGGCTGAAGTTTTGCCGTCACATAATCGAGCCGGAATTTCACAACATCCGGATTCCAAGTCGGGTGCTCCGCCTGGAGTTTCTGCAAATCGGATTGAGCCTGGAGGTAGCGGGCGGCGGCGGCATCCGCATGGCCGCTTTCCAGCAAGGTGTCCGCCTGGAGAATCTCGTTGTAAACATCCAGATACTCCTGGTCCGACCCGGCGGCCAGGGCGGGCAGGGTCAGAACAAGGAAAAGCGCCGCAATTGAAATCCATCTCATAGAAGAGGGATAGTACCGAAGCGGAGCGCCGCTTGGCAACCCTCATCGCGCGCCGGTTTTCGCGCGCATCTCAATTTCTGTCGGGAACATAGGTCCAAATTAGAGAAAGGAATCCATGCAGCCTGTATAATTATGAAAACTGAAAAGTGGAATGATTTTCGAAAAAAATTTGAAAAAACCCGGGTCGGCACGATTTTATATTGTCCTTTTTATTTGTAGAACTGCGCGGGAGTTTTGAGTCGAAGCAAACTTGCTGAAGCGAAACCGAACAAACGAATATGAAGACACCAGATCATTGGGTCGTGGCGCCGGCCAAAAGCGGGCATGAATTCCCTTTCAGTTTAAACCAAAATTCCCTGCCATGAAAACCAACTGTTCCTTTGCTTTTCGCCGGCTCGCCCGGATGGGGCGCACGCTTCTTCGCACCCTTGCATTTGTCGTTTTGGGTGCTCCTATGCAGCCTACGCCACCAACCGCCTTGGCGTCAGCTACAGCGCGACCGGCATTTTCATCACACTGGCGGATCTCTTAAGCTGGCAGCAGATGTGGTTTGGCGACCCGACCAGCAGTAGTGCCGCCTTGAATTCGGATCCTTACCAAACGGGCGTCCGGAATATTCAGGTCTTTGCGTATCTCGGGCCGTATCAGGATCCCAGCACGGCCAGCCCCGCCCTGCTCCCGCAGGTGCAGATGAGCGGCGGCAATCTTTTCTACAGCTTCACCGAACCCGACGGGGTGAGCGGAATTACCTATGGCGCGCACTGGAGCGCGACCATGCAATCCAACGACTGGCACGCCGTCCCCGACACCGGCGATCCCGCCGCCACGCCGCCCAGCCACCTTTTCAGCATACCCATGACCAGCCCCCAACTCTACATGGGGCTGACGTTGACCGTTCATTAGCGAGCGTTGTTCCCTTTCAGACTAAAGTGTCAATCAGCCGTTTTTGACGGGTGCATGCTTTTTTGGCGGCAAATCGGCGGACGATCCGCATGCCGGTAAATGGTTTGGAAAATCTCTTTTGTTTTCATTCAGGTTGTGTTTTACTCGCCCCAGTGAATGTCTCCTGCAGCATTTGGGACAAGTTGACCCGGATGGTCATGGCTCTTTTGGTGCTGGCCGGTGTGCTGGGCATTGTCGTTTGGTACGAGCCTGTCGTGCATGAAAACCAACGGATGCGCGAGCAGAAGTTCGATCTGGACAGGAAAATCGAACAGGAAAGCATGGTGGCCAAAAAACTGGACACACAATTGCGCTCCTTCGAGAATCCGGTTTTGGAAAGAAACTTGGTGGAACGCCTGGCGCGCGAACGCCTCAGTTACGCCAAGCCGGGGGAGAACGTCGTTCATTTCGAGACGCCCGCGACCGGCGCGCCCCGCTAAACCGTCATTATTTCTTTTTCCTTGGCGGCGACGTGGACGCTGATTTTCGCAATGTAATCGTCGGTTAACTTCTGGATTTCCTTGTCCGCCACCTCGGCCTGGTCCTCCGTCACGCCGCCGGCTTTGGATTCTTTTTTGACGGCCTCGAGCGCATCGCGGCGCACATGGCGGATGGCCACGCGGCCGTCTTCGGCCAGTTTGTGCACGAGCTTGACCATTTCCTGGCGTCGTTCCTGGCTCAGTTCGGGCATGACCAGGCGAATGACTTTGCCCTGCACGGCCGGCGTCACTCCCAGGCTGCTTTTCAAGATCGCCTTCTCAATGGCATGGATGGTCGAGGCGTCCCAGGGCTGGATGACCAGAACGCGCGGTTCCGGCGTGGTGATGCCGGCCAATTCGCGGAGACGCATCTGGGCGCCATAGGCTTCCGCCATGATGTTCTCCACCAGGACCGGCGAGGCTTTGCCGGTGCGGATGCCGCTGAATTCATGTTTCACGATCTCCTCGGTCTTGGTCATCTTTTCTTCCGATTCCAAAAGAATGTCGTCGAGAGCCATAATTTAATTTGCGGGTTGAGGTTAAAGGTCAACTTGTCACCAGCGTGCCTACCCTTTCGCCGAGCACCACACGCCTGAGATTATGCACTTTAAAGAGGTCGAACACAATAATCGGCATTTTGTTGTCCATGCAAAGCGAAAAGGCCGTTGAGTCCATGACTTTGAGGCGTTTGCCCAGCGCCTCCGCATACGAGATATGATCGTAGCGCCGGGCCTTGGGATGGGTCTTGGGATCGCTGTCGTAGATGCCGTCCACTTTGGTGGCCTTGAGGATGACTTCTGCGCCAATTTCGTTGGCGCGCAAGGCCGCGGCGGTGTCGGTGGTGAAATAGGGGTTGCCCGTGCCGCCGCCGAAAATGACCACCCGGTCTTTTTCCAGGTGGCGGACCGCGCGACGGCGGATGAAAGGCTCGGCGACCTGCGACATGGCAATGGCGCTTTGCACGCGGGTGGCGACGCCCAGTTTTTCCAGCGCATCCTGCAAGGCGAGCGCGTTGATGACCGTGCCGAGCATGCCCATGTAATCACCTGTGGCGCGTTCGATGCCCTGGCCCGCGCCGGAAATGCCGCGAAAGATATTGCCCCCGCCCACCACCACCACCATTTGCACGCCCATCTGGCGGACTTCGGCGATTTGCCGCGCCATGGCCTGAAGGAAAGCGGGGCAGATGCCGGCCCCGCCCTCTCCGCCAAGGGCTTCGCCGCTGAGTTTCAGAAGGACCCGGTGATATTTGGGCTTTTGAACCTTTTTCATTAAGCGTTACGTCCTTGTAACAGGCTCGCGTCCAAACGTCAATGGCCCCCCGCGCTTTTTCCCAATGCCCTCTTCCCGCTCAGGCGGCCGGGCTTTCGCCCACCTGGAACCGGGCAAAGCGCCGGATGACGATGTCGTCGCCCAATTGTTTGGCAATCCCGCCAATGTGTTCCTTGAGCGAGACTTCGGAGTTGCGCTTGACAAAGCCCTGGTCGAGCAGGCAGCAGCCCTGGAAAAATTTCTCCAGCTTGCCTTCGATAATCTTGGCGATGGCCTGCGGAGGCTTGTTCTTGACTTGTTCGGCGGCGATTTCCCTTTCCTTGGCCAGGGTGGCGGCGGGTATTTCCTCGCGGGAAATAAACACGGGATTGCCGGCCGCGATTTGCAGGGTGATGTCGCGCACCAACTGCTTGAAATCCTCCTGGCCGACGGTGCCTTCCTTGGCCGCGCCAACTTCCACCAGCACGCCCACTTTGGCGCCGGTGTGGATGTAAGCCGCCACCATGCCGTTGCCCTGCACTTCGTAGCGGACGAAACGGGGGATCTGGATGTTTTCGCCAATTTTCGCCACGGCGGCCACCCGGTCCGCCTCCAGCGAGGCCAGGGTGGCCTTGGCCGCCAGTTTGCGCGCGACTTCGGCGCAGAACGCGCCGAAAATCTCGTTGCGCGCCACGAAATCGGTTTCGCAATTGATCTCCACCAGCAGGCCCGTTCCGGCCCCGGGTTGGATGTATTGCACAATGGCCCCTTCCCGGGTCTGGCGCGACGCCTTTTTGGCGGCGGACACGGTGCCTTTTTTGCGCAAGTAATCCACGGCGGCGCTGACGTCGCCCTTGGTTTCAGTCAATGCTTTTTTGCAGTCCATCAAGCCGGCGCCGGTCATTTCGCGCAGCTTGCCAACATCCGCGGCGGTAAATTCAGCCATAATCAATAATCTCGAATAAAAAGTTATGGAAAGGTCAAGGAGTGACGGCGGCCGCGGCAGGCACGGGGGCCGGAATCGGCGCAGGCGGGACGGCTTCCGCGGGGGCTGGAGCCGGGGCGGCTTCGGCGGCTTGCTCCTCTTTGCGCCGGCCATACTTGGCTTCATACTCCCCGCGCGCCTGGGTGATGATTTGCACCAGCGTTTGCAGAATAAGCCGCACCGAACGGATGGCGTCATCGTTGCCCGCAATGGGAAAATCCACCAACCGCGGATCGCAATTGGTGTCCACCAGGGCCACGATGGGGATTTTGAGGCGCCGGCCTTCGGCCACGGCGTTGTGTTCGCGCTTGATGTCCACGATGAACATGGCGGCCGGATACTTGTCCATGGTGCGGATGCCGTCCAGATTCTTGAAAAGGCGGGCGGCTTCGCGGCGGTACATGGATTGTTCCTGCTTGCCGTATTGGTTCATGCTGCCGTCCACATCCCATTTCTCGATTGTTTTGAGGCGGGCGATGGAGCGTTTGATGGTGTTGAAATTGGTCAGGGTGCCGCCGAGCCAGCGCTCGGTGACGTAGAGCTGGCCGCAGGCTTTGGCCGATTCGCGGACGGCTTCCTGGGCCTGCTTTTTGGTGCCGACAAAAAGCACGCTGCCGCCCTTGCTGACGACGCCGTGCAGGAAGTCGCAGGCGGTTTCCAGTTGAACGAGGGACTTGCTGAGGTCGATGATGTGAATGCCATTGCGGGCGTCGAAGATGAAGGGCTTCATCTTGGGATTCCAGCGCCTGGTTTGATGGCCGAAATGGACGCCGGCGTCCAATAATTCCTTAATGCCGATGCTAATCACTTGTTTCCTTTTGTTGGCAGCCCGCGCCCATGAGGCGGCGGACCATCCCGCGGATGACGGGATTGAGTTGAGTGTTATTATGGCCGCCCGCCTTCACACAAAGGCGGAATTGAGGCCGTTCCAATCCGGGCGCTATCGCCCAAAGAACGGGCAATATAGCGGAAGGGGCGGATTTAGCCAGCTCTTTTTTCAATTGAAAATGGATGGCCCCAATCATTGGCGACTTGTTCGGAATCTGGCGTCCGAAATCGCTCCCTCCATTTTGGTGAGTTTCCAACCATATCGCTAATGATTCGGGCGTTAAGTTGTTAGTAGAGCTTTGCCTTGATTCCAAATACGGGGGGGCAGAATTGTAGGCCCGATGCCCCTATCGGGCGCCCAGCTTTGCCTTAATTCCAAATACTGGGGGGCAGAAATGTAGGCCCGATGCCCCCATCGGGCGCCCAGCTTTGCCTTGATTCCAAATACTGGGGGGGCAGAATTGTAGGCCCGATGCCCCCATCGGGCGCCCATCTTTGCCTTGATTCCAAATACTGGGGGGGCAGAATTGTAGGCCCGATGCCCCTATCGGGCGCCCAGCTTTGCCTTGATTCCAAATACGGGGTGCAGAATTGTAGGCCCGATGCCCCCATCGGGCGCCCAACTTTGCCTTGATTCCAAATACGGGGGGGCAGAATGCCAGCATCCAGCTTGAAGAGAGCCACATCTTCGAAGCCGACGACGCCGAACTAATCACCGAAACGCTCAAGAGCAAAGTCAGCCGCTACGCGCTGGCCTGGAAGTTTGGCCCCGACGCACCGCAATATGCCTACATCCAGGTCAACACCACCCCGCGCCAGGACGTGGCCAATGATGTTGCAGCTGACACCTTCCTCGCGCCTTTTGGAATTTTGGGCAAGAAGACAACCCTCCAACGCTACGGGCGGCCTTTACCCGATGAGGATGAGGAGTTGCTCAAACCCGCTGCCGCGGCCGCGCCCGATCCCAACACGGTAGGGCGAGGCTCCGCCGAGCCGAAACTCAATCCCGCAACCGGCCAAGGCCACGCGCGAACTGGCCATCCAGCGACTGACAAAAGAGAACGTGACGCAGATGGTCAATGCCTACAACGCCTCGCGCCGTGGCGTGCTTTGCCTTGATTCCAAATAAGGGGGGGGCAGAATGATCCCGCTTTGACCACCACGGCCTATTGCGCTTTGCCTTGATTCCAAATAAGGGGGGGCAGAAT
>Ga0224554_1001385_pt1 | contig 15498 bp, 14 predicted proteins | sample 714S22024metaG_FD_180666 | JGI IMG/M metagenome (GOLD analysis project Ga0224554, IMG submission 180666) | Peat soil microbial communities from Stordalen Mire, Sweden - 717 S2 20-24 | ecosystem: Environmental > Terrestrial > Soil > Wetlands > Peat | place: Sweden: Norrbotten County, Stordalen...
GCCTTTGCGGACGGAGAAACCACTCCCCCCCGGCCGGCCGTGCTGAAATGCGGCAGGAATCGAGCTGCGCTCTGGGTTGCCGGTTGCCAGACGGTCGCACTCCCTGGACTGGTGGGACTCTGGCGAGTATAGCATTCGGAACGCGATGGGCCTCTTCAAGTTGTGCGCCATATCCCCTGTCTTCGGATGGTCCTTTCCCGCCCAATAAACTCACTGCGCCTGCGGGGTGTAGGTTAGACGTTGCCGACGCCGACAGGTGAGTCCGTTTCCTCCGCATGTTAAACTGAGATGTTTCTCCACAGCGCCGCAACCTGCGCCGCAAGCAGAATGAATCGCCCCGAATCTCCCCCATGCCCCGCTCACTCTCCAATCCGACGGTCGCTGCGCCGAACAAGCCCACCGCGAAGCCGAAGGACCGCGACCCGGTGGCCTCGGGCGCGCGCGATGCCGCATTCAACCGCTCGGCCAGCTTCCACTACATGCTCTTCGATAAATTCGAGGCCGGGGTCGCGCTACGCGGCACCGAGGTCAAGAGCATCCGCGAGGGCAAGGCCAACCTGAAGGACGCATACGGCCTGCTCAAGGACGGCGAATGCTTCCTGCTGAACGCCCACATCGGCCCGTTCTCCCACGGCAACGCCATGAACCACGACGCGCTGCGCACGCGCAAGCTGCTGCTGCATAAGAACGAAGTCCGCAAGCTGGAAGTTGCAACCCGGCAAAAGGGATTCACCCTCATCCCCACGCGGCTCTACTTCCGCCGCGGCCGGGTCAAGTGCGAGCTGGCCCTGGCCAAGGGCAAGCAGGAGTGGGACAAGCGCGCCACCGAGCGAAAGCGCGAGGCGGACAACGAAGCCAAGGCCGCCATCGCGCGCAGCCAGCGCCGCTAGTCTCCTGTCTCTAAAGTTCGCGTCATCAATACTGTCATCCTGAGCGGGGCCTCCCGCAGTCTCATCGCGGGAGGCGCAGTCGAAGAGCCTGCCCTGAGCGTAGTCGAAGGAACCCCGATGATTCTCGTACCCCAACAACCGCCCGAACCTTTCTCCCAATAAACTCCTGCCTTTGCTCTTGGCTTGGCCACTCAGCAACGTTTGAATTCTGTCGGCATTTTTAGAAACTGGACGCTTATTTTGAGCTTGGCTTTTGCTGCTGCGGTTGCAGTTTCAGCAACTGCTGGAGGATCTGCTGCGGGGTCAGCACGGCGTTGGGCGACTGCGGGTTGCTGGGGACTGCGGGTGGAGGTGGTGCGCTGGGAGCGGCGGGCTGTGCCGGTCTTTCATCCATGGGCAGCGCGTCATCCTCGGAGCCGGACGCGAACGGGCCGGGTGGCGTCACCCGGCCCTCGCGCGGGGTCAGCACCAGTTCCACCGGCGTGTGCGACGCGCTCTCGCGCAACATTATATTGCTTCCCATGCCTTCCAGCAGACTGGCCAGAATCCCGCCGGGCGCGCCCGGCCCATACTTGCCGAAGACACGCTGGTCGGCCACCCCGCCGGTGATCTTCATTCCGGTCAGCCGTGACACGTCGCGCAGAATCTGGTTCAGGCTGGAGTTGTCGGCGGTGATCTCAAGCTGGCCGCCGGAGAAGACAACCCGGGCGCGATACGCCGCGGCCGGCGCGGGAACGGCCGCTGCTGCGGGAACATCCGCCGCCGGACGGGCTGTTGTGGGCGGCGTCGCGGGCAGGGCAGGGGACTGCGCCAGAGCCGGCCCGGCAGCCGCAAAGACGCCGCTTCCGGCGAACAGCAGCAGGACGACGCTGTGCATTGGGGCGATGCGGTTCATCTCTCTCCTAGGATATAGGACGCGGCCCACGCGCGAAGGTTTTGTTTGCCGCCCGGTCGCGCCGCCGGTTGCGCATTGAACCCCCCCCGCACCGCGCGTTGCCGGGATGCGCGCCTGCGTCCCAATCGCTCTCCCGATGCGCGCGAAGGGGTTGGGGTGCTATCTTGGGAGTCGCTGAGTGTTCTGTTTGAGTTGACGGCCAGGTTCCTGTCGAATGGTGCGTTCAGGACGAGAGAGAGCGATGACGGCGAAGATGGCGAAACACGAAAGACCTTTGAGCCAGGCGATCCGCGAGCGGCGCGCAACGCCCAGCTTCGATGGCGCACCCATCCCGCCCGAGGACCTGCACCGCATCCTCGAGGCCGGCCTCAGCGCGCCCAGCGGATACAACATGCAACCCTGGCGCTTCATCGTCGTCCAGAGCGACGAGCAGAAGAAGCGCCTGCGCGCCGCCTCCTTCAACCAGGGCAAGGTCGAGGAGGCATCCGCCGTCATCGTGGCCTGCGGAGACGCCGATGGCTGGCGCAAGGACCTCGACACCGTGCTCGCCCAGGGGCTCGAGGGAGGAATGCCCGAGGGCTATGCCGCCCAGGCACGCAACTCTGTTCCCAACTACCTCTCCCACTTCTCCACCGACGAGATGCACGGCTGGCTCAACAAGAACGTCATGATCGCCCTCACCCACATGATGCTCATGGCCGAGGTGATGGGATACGACACCGCGCCCATGGAAGGCTTCGAACAGCAGAAGGTGCATGAGATGCTGCTCCTGCCCTTGAGCTACTGGGTGGTCGCGCTGCTCGCCGTCGGACACCTCAAGGGGCCGGACAAGTTCGACGGCGGCCGCTTCAACATGCGCCACACCGTCTTCGCCGAAGAGTTCGGCAAGCCCCTCAAGTAACCGCTAGCGCTGCGAGTGCGCCGCGCCGCGCGCAATCAGCACCGCCGTATACGCCGCGCCGAATCCATTGTCGATATTCACCACCGTCACATTCGGGCTGCACGAGTTCAGCATCCCAAGCAGCGCCGTCGCCCCGCCGAACGATGCGCCGTAGCCCACCGAGGTCGGCACCGCGATCACCGGAACCGACACCAGTCCTCCCACCACCGAGGGCAGCGCGCCCTCCATCCCCGCGCACACAATAATCGCGTGCGCCGATTTCAGGTCGTCGCGCACCGCCAGCAGACGGTGCAGTCCCGCCACGCCAACGTCGTAGAGCCGCGTCACCTTCGCGCCGAAGGTCTCGGCGGTCACCGCCGCCTCCTCCGCAATCGGCAGGTCGCTGGTGCCCGCGCAGATCACCGCGACGTGTCCCTTCGTCTCACTCGCGCCAGCCTCGCTCGCGCCAGCCGACTGCCGCAGCGCCACCGTCCGCGCCACCGCGTTATAGCTCGCCGCCGGATGCGCCCCCAGCACAGCCTGCGCCGTGGCCAGCTCAACGCGCGTGGCCAGCACATCCACGCCGTCGGCGGCCAGGCTGCTGAAGATCGCCACCGTCTGCACCGCCGTCTTGCCCGCCGCAAAGACCACCTCCGGCAGCCCCATGCGCAGGCTGCGGTGATGGTCCACCCGCGAGTGTCCCAGGTCCTCGAATGGCAGCGTCGCCAGGCGCTCGGCCGCGGCCTGCGGCGTCAGCGTGCCGCGTTCCACCGCGGCGAGAAGTTCCAGCAGGGCGCAGCTTGTCATGCCGTCCCGCCTTCCATCGCCGCGCCTGGCCGCAGGTACGCGGCAATCGCCGCCTGCTGCACCTGCTTGATGGCGACGCGATGCTTGGCTGCCGCCGCGCGGCAGTCCTCGAACTCCGGCGCAGCGTTCATCGTCTCGCCGCCCAGCGATCCCACCTTGATGCGAATCTCCCCATACTCCGTAGCAACAGGAATATGTCTTCGCTCCAGGCAAGACCGCTTCTCCTGCCGGATGCGCACTCCCAGCGTGCTTGTCTCGGTCAGGATCAGCCGCTCCAGTGCCGCGCTCTGGGCCGGATTGCACAGCACCGTCAGCAGCGTCCCCGGCCGTCCCTTCTTCATGATCACCGGCGTCAGCATCGCGTCCAGCGCGCCCCGCGCCAGCGCCGTCTCCGCGACATACGCCAGCACCTGCGGCGTTAGGTCGTCCAGCGCCGTCTCCAGCACGGTCACCGTCTCGCAGTCCGCGGCGTGGGACCGCCCGCCGACCGCCTCCGTCTCGCACGTCTCGCCCACGCTGATCCGCAGCACATTGGGAAAGTCCTTCGAGTTCCGCGTGCCTGCCCCGTAGCCGATCCGCTCCACGCGCATCGCCGGCTGCGGCCCGAAGCTGGGGCCGATCGCGCGCAGCAGCGCCGCCCCGGTTGGCGTCACCAGCTCCTGCTCGATGTGCGCCGAATAGGTAGGCAGCCCGCGCAGCAACTCGGCGGTCGCCGGTGCCGGCACCGGGAACGTCCCATGCGCGCAGACCACCGTCCCGCCTCCGACGTTGATCGCCGACGAGTGCCACGCTGCGATGTTCAGATGGTGAATCCCTGCGCTGGCCGCCACGATGTCCACAATCGCATCCACCGCGCCCACCTCGTGGAAGTGGATATCCTCCACCGGCACATTGTGGATCTTCGCCTCCGCGTGGCCCAGCAGCTCGAAGGCGCGGACCGCCATCTGCTTCACCGGCCCGTCCAGCGCCGCCGCCTCGATCAACCCACGGATCGCCGTCAGCGAACGCCCGGGCGCGTGGTCGTGAGAATGCTCGTCCCCATGCGCATGGCCGTCGTCTGCGTGTGAATGATCGTCGTGCGCGTGCGTCTCATGCGAATGAACTTCGCCCTCTGCGTGCGAATCGTCGTGCGAGTGTTCCTGATCGTGGCTGTGCGCGTGTTCCTGCTCTGGCTCCGCCTGGGCGTCCGCCAGATGGCCGTCCACCAGCACATGGACCTTGCTGCACGCAATCCCGCTGCGGTCCACGCGCTCGATCCGCAGGCTTGCCCCCAGGCCCAGCGCGGCGGTCGCGTCGAGCAGCACCTCGGACGGAACTCCGGCATCCACCAGCGCCCCCAGCAGCATATCGCCCGCGATTCCGGCAAAGCAGTCGATGTAAGCAACGCGCATAAAATCTCTCTCTTGGAACTCTATCGTGTCCCTGTGGTTTGTGTCCGCCGCCCCTACCGCGCCGAACTAATCGCCGAAACCGGCAGCACGGCGTTCATCGATCCCGTCCGATAGCCCTCGGTGTCCAGCGTGACATACACAAATCCCAGCGGACGCAGCGCCTCCGTAATTCGGTCGAGCATTGGCAGCGTCAGCGCCTTGGGCAGGTCCTCGCGCGCAATCTCCACCCGCGCCAGCTCCCCGTGGTGGCGCACCCGCACATGCAGAAAGCCCAGCGCGTGCATCGCATCCTCGGCGCGCTCCACCTGGCCCAGGTTCTCCGCCGTCACCGTTCGTCCGTACTCAATGCGCGACGACAGGCACGCGCTGGCGGGCTTGTCTGCCACCTTCAACCCGGCCTCGCGCGCCAGTGTGCGAATCTCCTGCTTGCCCAGCTTGGCCTCGGCCAGCGGAGCGAGCGCGTGGTGCATCGCCGCCGCCCGCTGCCCGGGCCGCAGATCGCCGTCGTCGTCCAGGTTCCTGCCGTATGCAATCTGCGCGAACCCCAGCTTCTGCCGCGCCGCCTCCATCTGGGTGAACAGCTCGTCCTTGCAATGGAAGCAGCGGTCGCTGTCATTGCGCGTGTACTCCGGATCGTCCAGCTCGCGCGTCTGCAAAATGTGTACCGGAATCCCGTGCTCGGCTGCGAAGTTGAGCGCAGCGGCCAGCTCCCCACGCGGCAGCGAAGGCGAATCGGCGATCACCGCCAGCATCCGCTGGCCCAGCGCGCGGTGCGCCTCATACGCCAGAAAAGCCGAGTCCGTGCCGCCGGAGTACGCCACCATCAGCGAATCCAGCTTGCCCAGCGCCCCGCGCAACTCCTCGAGTTTTTCCCGCAGTTCCATCGCGTCCACTCCAGAGCAGGAGGATCGCCCGCCCCACTCCCGATTCTAATGGATGGACCGCACGGAATGGATTGAGAGAACGCTATTCTCACTGAGCGCAGCACCACTTTTTGTCATTCCGCAGCCCTATATTTGTCATTCCGCAGCGAAGCGAAGGAATCTGCTTCTTCCGTTGCCTATTCTCGCTGTCATCAATCCACCCTCTATACTTAAATCCGTGGGCCACTTGCCGGCAACAGCACAGAACAGCTCGATCCGCCTCATCGCAATCGACATGGACGGCACCCTGCTCGGCGACGACGGGCGCGTCAGCCCGCGCAACCTCGCCGCTCTCCACGCCGCCGAGGCCGCCGGAATCCAGCTCGTCATCGCCACCGGACGCCGCCACAGCTTCGCCATGCGCGCGCTGCGCCCGCTCGGCCTCCACCCCGACTCCATCCTCATCAGCTCCAACGGCACAGTCACCCGCACCCTCGGGGCACCGGCTTCGCAGCAGGGAATGTCCGCATCGCCCATCCCCTCCCAACTGCTCGCCCGCACCCACCTCCCCCACGCCACCGCCCTCTGGCTCTGCGCTCATGTAAAGGACTTCCGCAACGCCCTTGTCCTCACCTTCGACCGCACCGGCCCCGATGGAGAAGACTCCCGCGGCGCACTGGTCGTCGAGCGCCTCGACCAGCTCACCGCCAGCATCGGTCGCTGGATGGCCGCCAACGAGCCCTACCTCATCCAAATCCACCCCATCGAGCGCGCCCTCGCCGACCCCTCCGACCCTCCCATTCAGGCCATGCTCTGCGGCACACTCGAACGCATGGCCCGCGCCGAGGCACGCCTGCTGGAGCACCCCGGCGTCACCGCCTCCACCCACATCCACGGACAGCCGAGCCACCAGGTCGTCCGCCAGTCGTCCAATTCAGACGAGGCCGATCACCAACTCAGCCTGCACCGCACCGAGTACCCAGCGCGCGACCTCTCCATCATCGACATTCTTCCCGCCGGCTGCTCCAAGGGCGCGGCTCTGCTGCCCCTCGCCGCCGCGCGCAACATCGTCGCCGCACAGATCCTCGCCATCGGCGACAACTGGAACGACGTCACGATGTTCGAGGCCGCGGGCCGCGCCGTCCTCATGGACAACGCACCGGAGGACCTCAAAGCCCTTGCCCGCGCGCATAACTGGAGCATCGCCCCCTCCAACCGCGACGACGGCGTCGCCCACGCCATCGAATCTGCACTTACTACCACCGTTGGTTAGTGCTGCTTCGCAATCGCCTTCGGCAGCTTCTCGTAGATCCCGCCGAACCCGCCGTTCGACAGGATCGCCACCACGTCGCCCGCGCGCAGCTCTGGAGCAATCGCCGCAACAATCGCGTCCGCATCCGCATAGACCGCCGACTCCAGCCCGCGCGCGCGTAGCAGTGCCACCACATTCTCGGGATGCAGCCGTTCGCCCGCCGGAATTGCCTCCGACTTGAAAATCTCCGCCAACACGCTGCGGTCCGCCAGCGCAAGGCTCTCCACCAACTCGGCCTCGAAGACATTGCGCCGCAGCGTGTTCGACCGCGGCTCAAGCACTGCCCAAAGTCTGCGCCCAGGATAAGCCGTGCGCAGCGCGCGCAGTGTCTCGCGGATCGCCGTCGGATGGTGCGCGAAGTCGTCGATGATCGTCACGCCGTTCACCTCGGCGCGAACCTCCAGCCGCCGCTTCACCGAGCGGAACGTCGCCAGCGCCTCTACAATCGCCTCCACCGGCACGCCCTGTCCCGCCGCCAACGCCGCCGCAGCCGTCGCATTCAGCGCATTGTGTTCGCCCGCCATCGGCAGCCGCAGCTCGGCGAACCGCTCGCCCCCGCGCAGCAGAGTCCAGCGCGACTCCGTGCCCTCATGCCGCAAATCTGTCAGCCGCCAGTGCGAATCGGGTTGAAACCCGTACCGCTCCACCGCGCAGAACGCCCGCGACCCGCACTCGCTCACGTTCTCGCTGCCGTCGAACGCCACCAGCCGGCCGCGCCGTGGAATCAGGTTCACCAGCCGCTTGAACGCCGTCTTCACCGCCGCCAGGTCCACGTAGATGTCCGCGTGGTCGTACTCCACATGGGTCAGAATCGCCGCGTCAGGAAAGTAGTGCAGGAACTTCGGCCCCTTGTCGAAGAACGCCGTGTCGTACTCATCGCCCTCCAGAATGAACGGCTGCCGAACCCCCACGATCTCCGGCCGCACCATAAAGCTGGTGCCAAAGTTCTCCGCCACGCCGCCGATCAGAAACGATGGCGCAAACTCTGGCTGCGTCTTCGAAGCGACTTCATAGATCCACGCCAACATGCTGGTCGTCGTCGTCTTGCCGTGCGTTCCAGCCACCACCAGCGACTCGCGCCCCAGCAAAAACTCTTCGTGCAGCACCGCAGCCATCGACGTAAACGGAATCCGCGCGTCCAGCACAAACTCCAGCTCGACGTTGCCGCGCGAGATCGCATTGCCCACAATCACCAGGTCTGGCCGCGGCGTAAGGTTACTTTCCGCATAAGGCTGCATCAGCGGAATCCCCAACCCAGCCAGCACATCGCTCATCGGCGGATAGGCCGCCGCATCCGACCCTGTAATCCTGTGCCCGCGCGCCTGCAGCATCCCCGCCAGCGACGCCATCGCCGTCCCGCAGCTCCCAATCAGATGAATGTGTTTTGAACCCTGATTTTTCTTTTTCATCGTCTCTTACAAGACTAGACCGCAACCGCCGATTCCAGAAAGTCCATCCGCGGGTTCTCCGCCGCGCCCAGCTCCAACCGCACCCTCACGCCCAGCGGCACCGTAAGATTCGGTGGTTCCACATGCCCCGAGCGCAGCCCAATCGCCACCGGCCCCGCAAAATCCCTCAGCGAATATAGGATCGCAGCCTCCAGCATTGCCTCCTCCTCCTTCGCGACGCACTGCCGCATGTCGCCGAAGACAATCCCGCTCACATGCTCCATCAGCCCCGCGTAGCGCAGATGCAGCAGCATCCGGTCCCACTGGTACGGCTTGGTCCCAATGTCCTCCAAATATAAAATGCGCGGCTCCTCCGCGCTTGCCGGCAGCATCGCGTACGGCGTGCCCAGCGACTCAGCGAGGATCGAAAGACATCCGCCCGCCAACGTCCCTTCCGCCACGCCGCCGCGCAATACGCGCAGCCCGTCCGAAATCCCCAGCGACCAGCCCGCATCGCCGCCCGTCGCGTGAGTCCAACTCGCGCGATCAAATCCCTCCGCCCGCGCAAAGTCCGCCGCCGCCATCGGCCCATAGAACGTCACCAGCCCCGCCTCGCGCGCCAGCCAAACGTGCAGCGAGGTGTGGTCGCTGTATCCCACAAAGACCTTCGGGTTGGCGCGAATCAGCTTCGCATCCAGGTGCGGCAGCAGCTCGGCCGAGCCCCACCCTCCCCGCGTACACACAATCCCATCGATCTCCGCGTCCGCGAAAGCCGCATGAAGGTCCGCAACCCGCTGCTCCACCGTCCCCGCATAATAGAGCGGCCCGCGGTCGAGAGCATGAGGCATCAGCACAGTCATATATCCAAGCCCATGCAGGCAATCCATCCCCACCTGCACCAGCTCCGGCTTCGGCGTACTGGCCGGCGACAGCACAGCCAGAGTTGCTCCGGCCCGCAGCGCGGCAGGCCGAACCCTGGCGCGCGCCGCCGCGCTCAAATCCCCACCGCCGCATCCACCTGAAACGCGTTGCCTTGGCACACAATCTCCGCCGGCCCGGTCAGCCACATCGCCGCGTCGTTCGTGGGCCAAACCGTGCGTTGCGGTCCGCCCTCGGCCAGCGCGGTCAGCTTGCGATTCGTCCCGCGCAGCGCCATCGCGGCGGCCGAGGCCGCGCACGTCCCCGTGCCCGAAGACATCGTTGGCCCGCACCCGCGCTCGTAGATCCGAAACGCAATCTCGCTCGCCGACCGCACCCGTACAAACTCCACGTTCGTCCCCTGCGCAAACAGCGGACTGGTGCTGATCTTCGCGCCCAGCTCCTGCCACGTCATCCCGTGCGCGCCAAAGTCGCCGTCGTCGCGTCCGTCCTCCGCAAACAGAACGAAGTGAGGATTCCCCACATTCACCACAGCCCCCGCCACCGCGCCCACGCCAGGAATCTCAATCGTCCGCGCCTCAACCCGCGGCACGCCCATCCCGGTCTCAATCCGGTAAACGGGATCGTTCGCCTCGATCACGCGGCACGTCCGCACTCCTCCCTTGGTCCCGATCGCAACCTCCCGCAATCCTTCGCTTCGCGCCAGCCACGCCGCCACGCAGCGTGTCCCATTGCCCGAGAGTTCAGCCTCGCTGCCATCCGCGTTGAACAGCCGCAGAAATAGATCGCCGTTCCCGCGCCGGGCAGGATCGCGATCGAGAAACTCGATCCCATCCGCGCCAATACCGGTGTTGCGCGCGCAAAGCCTCTGCGCCAGCGCAGCATGAGCGCCCCGCGCGACCGCCTCCTCCACAATCAGGAAGTCGTTGCCGCACGCATGCGCCTTCACAAACGGGATCGTCGTCTGCCCACTCTGCTTGATCTCAGTCCTCCTCGTCGTCGCTGAACGCAATCACTTTGTCCGTGGCATCGCCCGCCACCAGCTCGGCCAGCAGTTGTCTGTGTTTCACCTTGCTCGCCGAGATGGAAAACGTCACCCGCTCCAGCTCGCCCAGCCTGTCCCTCTTCGTAACATTCAGCCGCAGATGCTCACGGTCCAGCACCGCCAGAATCTGCGCGAACATTGTCTTCTCGTCGTTTCCGCGCACCTCGTATAGCATCGGGAAGCGCTTCCATCCCGTCCGCGTTTCCAGCAACCCAACAAGCCGTAGCGCAACCAGCACAATCGCCGTGGAGATCGCCGCCTCCACGTACAGCCCCGCCCCGCACGCCATCCCAATCGACGCGACAACAAAAACCGTTGCCGCGCTGGTCAACCCCAGTACGCGGTTCCTGGTATGCAGGATCAGCCCCGCGCCCAGGAACCCGATCCCCTGCACAATGTTCGACGCCACACGGCTCTTGTCCGTAATCCCCGGCCCCGCCAGCACGCCCGAAAGCACCGTAAACAGCGCGCATCCCATACACAACAGTAGGTTGGTGCGCAGCCCCGACGCCTTGTGCCGCCACTCGCGTTCCACCCCAATCAGGCCGCCCATCGCGCACGCCATCAGCAGCCGCGTAGTCGTCCCCTGATAGAACGCCATCTGCTCAATCGTGCTGAAGTGAATCGGTAATGTAGCGATCATGAGATTTTTTTGACTTCGCTGCGATAGTAGCACCACTTATTAAGTTGTCATTCTGACCCTGAGCGAAGTCGAAGGGGAAGAATCGCCGCATTTCGCTCAAAGTGCGACAGAAGACACGATCAGCAGGAATGCACTACCTCCCCGTTGTCCCGCCCGCCGCTGCATAGCTCTCCGACTGATAAACCCGCGCGCAGGGCTGCCCCGTCCCGCACAGGATCGTCAGCTCCTGCAATCCCTCGGGATGCTCCTCCACAGCCTTTGAAACCGCATCGCCTTCGAACGCGATAACATACGCCGCGTGCTCCGCCGGAGCCTCTAACGCTGCGTGCCAACTGTCGTAGTCGCTCTCGTTGATCGTCTGCCGCAGAGCCAGACCCGCGTCCTCGAGCGCCCCAATGTGGTCCGACTCCTGCATTAAAATCGCCGCGCCTGGCGGCAGGTCCTCCAGCACCAGCGCCAGGTTCTGCTCGAACGGCACCCGCGTCGTCGAGTTCACCATCGCCTCCTTCAGCACCAGCGGCGTATCGTACCGCGCCAGCAGGTTGCTCGGATGATGCTCGATCAACTTTGCGCATTGCTGCACCAGCTCCGTTCCATAGACCATCGCCAGCGGGTTCGCCACCGCCAGCGCCAGCGCCACCAGATAAAGCGGCCGCACTGCAATTCCCGCTTCAGCACGGATCGAACCTGCATCACTCGATCTAATTCGTGCCTTCGCAAATCGCCGCTCCATCGCCGCCAGTGCAACCGAAGCGAACAGCGCCAGCGCCGGCAGCATCTCCATCCCATAGCGCGCGTTGTAGTACGAGTGCGGATAAAGCTCGGGAATAAAGATCGGCACCGACCCGTATGCCACCGAATAAACATAGAAAGCCGGCGGGACCCACAGAAGCAGCGACGCGCGCGCGGTCCCTCGCCGCAGCGCAATCCACAGCCCTGCCAGCGCCGCCGCCATCACGGCAAAGCCAGTCTCCCACGCCGCCGCCACCACCTGCGCCGTGCGCGTGTAGAACAGCAACGCCCACCCCACGTTGTGCCATCCGCGATAGTGCTTCGATCCCGGCGGCGAAGTCCTCTTCTCGATCGCCGGTGCCGAGTAAGGCCCGCGCATGAAGTCCAGCGGATCGTGATAAAAATGCTGGTTGTACCAGAGCCACAGCACCGGCCCGGCAACCGCCAGCAGCGTAAACACCGCGAACGACGGTGCCACGCGCCTCCGCAGCCCGCCCGCCCGCCACAGATTCCAACTCACCACGCACCACGCCGCCGCGCCCAGCACCCATCCGTCGTAGCGCGTAAACACCGCCGCAAAGATCAGCAACCCAAGAAAAATCATCCGCCGCGCCACGCGCGATTGCTGGTCCGCGCGAATTGCGTCCACGCACTCCACCGTCAGCAGCACCATCCAGATCATCTGCGCCAGAAACAGCGGCTCCGTCATCGCCGTCGTCGAAAGATACAGCAGATTTGGATTCAGCCCGTAGAACGCCGTCGCCACCAACGCCCAGCGCGGCACCAGCATCCGCCGGCTCAGCCTATAGAACCCTGCCACGCCCAGCACATAACATACCAGCGAAGGCCACGCGCCGGCCAGTCCGTTCTGCCACCACTCCATCTTCTGCACAAACGGCAGCATCAGCAGGTGCGGTAGCGGCAGCCACACGCCGCCCAGTTGCACCAGCCCCGGATTGCGCGTGTCCAGAATCCGCCGCGCAATTCCCAGGTGCGCCACCGCATCGCCATACAGCAGCAGATAGCCGCGTGAGTAGCACACGATCAGCGCCATAAAGCCCAGCAGCACCGCGCCCATCGCCACGGGAAACATCTCTTCGCGCGTCGCCGGGCGCACCTCGTCCGGATCGAAGACAGGCGGAGCAACCCATGCGCCCGCTCGTCCACGCCCGAAGAGTCGCGATCCGCGCGGCGCGGAAATCGTCCGCCCCGATTGAGGCCTTCCCGATTTAGACCGCTGCTTCAAGATGCGAGATCTCCCGGAAGATTTCAAACCGCGCGTCAATCTCCGCGCGCGTCACCGCCTGCAAACGCTCCGTGCCAAATCGCTCGCACGCGAACGACCCCATCACGCCGCCATAGAACATCGCCCGCCGGAAGACTGCCGGCGTCAGCTCCGGCTGCGACGCAATGTACCCATAGAACCCGCCGGCAAACGAGTCGCCCGCGCCGGTCGGATCGACGACTGCCGCCAGCGGCAGCGCCGGCGCGCGGAACGGCCTCGGCACCGCACCGCCCGCAAACGATCGCGCCCCGAAGAACCCCGTCGCGCCATACTCCCCATGCTTCATCACCAGCGACCGCGGCCCCATCGCCAACACCCGCTCCGCCGCCCTCACCGCATTCTGTTCGCCGGAGAGCATCCGCGCCTCGCCGTCATTAATCAGCAGCACATCAAGATCGCGCAGTACCTTCGCCAGGTTCTCCGCGTGGGCGCTGATCCAATAGTTCATCGTGTCGCCGCACACCATGCGCACCCGCGGCATCTGGCTGCGCACCCGCGCCTGCAACACTGGGTCGATGTTGGCCAGAAATAAATACTCGCTGTCGGTATAAGCCTCGGGAATCTTCGGCTCGAATTTCTCGAAGACATTCAAGTCAGTCCCCAGCGTCTCGGCCTCGTTCATCGTCCCCGCGTATGCGCCTGTCCAGTGAAAGCTCAGTCCCGGCGCCCGCTCGATGCCCTGTATATCGATCCCGCGCGCCTTGAACACCGCCTCATGGCTGGGCAGAAAGTCCTCGCCAACCACCGCGATCACGCGCACATCGGTAAAAAAACTCGCAGCCAGCGAAAAGTGCGTCGCCGCGCCGCCCAGACAATGGTCCACCTTGCCACGCGGCGTCTCAATGCTGTCGAACGCCACCGATCCAACCACCAGAATCGCCATGCTCCTGCTTTCCTAAATCAAATATGTAACTCATTGAGAAGCAATTTATCCAAACAAAGCCGTTTCTGTAATAAAAATAGTTACAAATACTTTCCCAACAGCAATCCAAGCCTCTCCCGCGCCGCCTGCGGAATCGCCGCGCGGTCGGTCAGGATGGCAAACTTCAGCGCGCTGGCGCACGCGCAGCCTCGCTCCTTCGGCATGCGCTCCACCGCCGCCTTCACCACCTTGGCCGCGTTCTCCGCGTTCTGGTGCAGCACCGCGACGATCTGATCGATGGTCACATCGTCATGGCCCACGCGCCAGCAGTCGTAGTCCGTCACCATCGCCATCGTGGCGTAGCATATCTCGGCTTCACGGGCGAGTTTAGCCTCCTGCAGGTTGGTCATTCCGATCACATCCGCGCCCCAGCTTCGGTACAGGTTCGACTCCGCGCGCGTGGAGAACTGCGGCCCCTCCATGCACACATACGTCCCGCCCCGCTTGCCCACTACGCCAACCTCCGCGCAGGCCTCCGCAATCGCCGTACACACGGTCGCGCATACCGGATCGCCGAACCCCACATGCGCCACGATCCCCTCGCCGAAGAACGTACCTACCCGGGCGAACGTCCGGTCGATGAACTGATCCGGGACCACAAAGTCCGTCGGCTTGTGCTCTTCCTTCAGCGATCCCACGGCCGACACGGACAGAATCCGCTCCACGCCCAGCGCCTTCATTGCGTAAATGTTCGCGCGAAAGTTCAACTCGCTGGGCAGAATCCTGTGCCCGCGCCCATGACGCGCCAGAAACGCCACCCTGCGCCCCTCCATCTCGCCCAGGATGAACGCATCCGACGGATCGCCAAACGGCGTCTCCACGCGCTGTTCGCGCACTCCCGTAAGTCCCGGCATGGCGTACAGGCCGCTGCCTCCGATGATGCCAATCTCCGCTGTCTGCAACTCTCTCGCTCCTCTTCCGTCCGCTCCGCGCGCAACGGTTCCATCTGCAACTTCACTCCTGCCGAATCAAAGTATATCGTCCCTGCGCGCTACTCTCCGCGGCCCATCGCTACCTTCATCACTCCCGCCGAAGACATCACCCGCACCAGAGACAGCCCAGGATCAGTCAGTCCAGCAGAAGAATGTTCAGCGGAAGAATGAGCAGGGAGGCCCTTCGCATCCGCGCCCGCCAGCTCCAGCGGCCCATCCGACTGCACGCTCACAATGCTCTCGCGTAGCTTGCGCGCCAGTTCCAGCGGAAATCCTTCGCTGACGAAGACTCCCGTACCCGAGATCGTCAGCAGCACATCGCCCTCGTTGGTCGAGTAGACCTGTTCGTTCTCGTCCGCCTCGTCCGCGCTGCGCCGCACCAGCGTCGAGTACTTGCGCGGCAGCTCGCCGGCGTACACGCGCAGAAACGACCGCGCAGAGTCCTCGTTCTTCCACTTTGACTCGTACAGCAGCGCAATCGAGGCCGTCGATTCCTTCGCCTCCGCCGTCACCGCCGTCCGTCTCTGCGCCGCATAGTAGATGCCGCCCCGCCACTCCGGCGCCAGCGCCGCTGCGATCGCATCCCCGCCAAACAACTGGGTCAGGACCTGCACGTCGAACTCGCCCATCACGC
>Ga0224554_1001387_pt1 | contig 15495 bp, 9 predicted proteins | sample 714S22024metaG_FD_180666 | JGI IMG/M metagenome (GOLD analysis project Ga0224554, IMG submission 180666) | Peat soil microbial communities from Stordalen Mire, Sweden - 717 S2 20-24 | ecosystem: Environmental > Terrestrial > Soil > Wetlands > Peat | place: Sweden: Norrbotten County, Stordalen...
GTGGATAGCTTGTCCTTGTGGCAGGAGCCGCAGATAGGCGTTGACTGCATGCGGAAGGCCGCCGCCGTCGGCTGTAGAATGGCGTGCGCCGTGTGGCAGTCCGTACAAACCGGTGCGTTCAGATTGCCCGCCGCTACAGCTTTTCCATGCACTCCGCCCATATAGTTTTCGGTGATTCCCGCGTGGCAGGTTCCGCACGTCTTGGGAATATTTGCCTTGTAGGTGGGGCTCAGCGGATCCTTGTGGCTCAAGATGTGATGCGAGCCGTGGCAGCTCTGGCAGTTTGCCGCGACCAGCAGCCCCTCTTTGCTCAGTGCAAAGCCGTGAATGGAGTCGATATACAACGGATAAACGTTGGGCAAGCCGTGCTTTTGGGCCATGGCGGCGTTGCCGTGACAGGCTCCGCAGGTGCGCGGAATATTCAGCGGATAAACCGCCGACCGGGAATCCGCCTTGGGAAAGATGGAGTGTGCGTCTCCGTGGCAACTGGTACAGGGATGTTCAGCCCGGTTGGCATGAACGCTTCCCACGAGCCCTGCCGCCTGATCTGCATGGCAGGTCTCGCACTTGACGGGTGTCACTTGGTCCGGATGAGGATAGTCCTTGATGGTGGCATGGCAATCGCCGCATTTCAGGCTGCCGTGAATGCTGGCCCCGAACTTCGCGCCATCCACTCCGACACTGTGCCCAGAGGCGTCCTGCAGAGTCTTGTCCCCGTGGCAGGAGAGGCAATCGGTCTCCGCAGGCGCCACGCGCGGCACCGCAAAAACCAGAAGCGCTCCAAGAGCGAGCGCAATCGTGGAAACAGTCTTCATGTCGGCTCCGATCGATCCTTGCACTTACCGGCCTGTCCCCAGCCAGACGCGAGGGAGAAAGGATTGCGGCCTTTTCCCTCTCTGCGCCACTCGGCTGGGACTTGCTCTTCTATTTCTGCAATGTGCGGATGTGAGCGACCACATCCTTGATCTGCGCATCGGTCAGTTTGCCGGCGTAAGCGGGCATCTTGTTCTTGCCGTTTTTGGTTGAGGCGAACAACTGCGCATCGGTGGCCTTGACCATCTCTGGGGCCTTGAAGGACAGAATCTTCATGTTCTTGGCCATCGGCGTGGCCGCCAGTCCGTCGGCTCCGTGGCACATGGCGCACTTGGCCTTGTAGTTGTCTGCGCCGGGCCCTTGCGAGAAGGCAGGCGCCGCAATGGAAGCGGCCAACAAAATCACAGCCGCCGCACTGATTCGTGATGTCATAGTCTTGCTCCTTGTCCGGACATTGACAGTTTCCCGGTCAAGTCCATTTCATATAGGTTGCGTTGCGTGACCGCAAGTGACGCCGGTCACAGGTCGAAGAATCCAATCTTGCGCCAGGGTGTATCTTTCGCGTTTTCATCACGCTAGATTCCCCGCTCCTGCCTGATTTTTCCAACCATACCCACCGGCAGCGCGAAGTGATACAGGTCACAGGCTATTCATGGCCCAGTAAAGCACAATATGACCGCTGCCTGAGGACAAAAATCGATGGCTACGGTTGCGGTACGGGAAGCGAAAATCATGCTCACTCTCCCAGGGGACGCGGTGCGCCAGATTCAATGGCGCTTTGCGGACCGTTTCGACTTGCAGATGCTGGTCCAGTCGGCGCGCGGCGTGGCGCGGGGAACCGTGGCGCGTCTGGTGGCCGCCGGCGAGCGCAACACCCACGAATGGACTCCGGGAAAGAACGGGATGATGGAGGCGTTTGACCGCGCCGGCGTCACCGCCGCTTTCATGGAGCCGGAAGAGGGCGGCTTCATCGTCGGGCCCAAGAACCTGGCGCTCGCCCTGGCGGCCTTCGAGTTGGCTTGGGTAGACGGCGGCGCGGCTACGGCCAGCCTGGCCGGATTCCTGGCTCTCTCGCCCATTCACGAGCGCGGCACAGCCGAGCAGGTAAACCGTTACAAAAGCCTCTCCGCGCCTCCTCAGCCGGGCGAAGACCGCAAGCCCTGGCGCGGCGCCTTTGTGCTCACCGAGCCCATCCCCTACGTGGGTGTCGATGCCAGCATGTTGAGCGGCAAGATGCGCGTGGCCGAGTGGAAGGAGGGCGAAGAGCCCTGGCTGCAGGTGGATAAGCGCGGCCGTTTCATCACCAACATCGCCTTCGCCAACTTCGTTACCGCCGCTGTTGCCTCCGACGACCCGCGCATCAAGGGCAGTTGCATGGTGATTCTGGAAGATACCGACGAGGGCACGTTTGACCATGGAACGCTCACCAAAAAGCTGGTTCACCAGCTCTCCTCCACCGGCGATCCTATCTTCAGCCTGAAAGTACCGGCCAGCCGCATCGTGGGCGGGTACACCGTAAAGGACGGCGTCATCGTCCCCAACTACAACCACGGCGAGATCATCGAAGCGGTCTTTCGCCGCACCCGAGTTCCGGTTGGCATCATGACGGCGGCCAAGCTGCTGTCGGCCGTTGAGCCGGTCATTCGCTACCAGCGCGGGCGCTTCCGCGGCGCCGAGGGCACAACCCCCGGCTCGGTGCGCTACGAGCAGGGCATCCAACAGCGCGAAGACGCATTGCATCGGCTGGTGGACGTCTGGGCCACTGGTGAAGCGGCTACTTCGCTCGGCTTTTCCACCGCGCGCCTCTTTGACGATTTGGACCCCATCGAGAAACAGAAGAGCGCGATCCTCAAAGAGCGCGGCATCCAGGGCGGACGCGCCGAGTTCAAGGCGCTCAAAGAAAGCGAACAGCGCGCCATCGAGCTTGTCTCGCTGATCGCGCAAAACTCGGACGCTCCGCGCCGTCACGAGTTGGAAGCCGATCCGTTGGTTCAGTTCGTGCTCAAAGACGCCGAGGCCAATGTGCTCTGCCCGGCCACCAAACTATGGAACACCGGCCACGGCGCCAATCTGTTGCGCGAAGCCGTCAGCCTCATGGGCGGTTACGGCATCACCGAGGATTGCCCCGGCTTCCTCGGCAACAAGTGGATGGACGCCCAGCTCGAAGCCACCTATGAAGGCCCTGAAGCCGTGCAGCGACGCCAGTTGACCGTCACCATGACCTCCGAGGTTTTCCTGGCCCAATTCCGCGCCTGGACCGCCCAGATGCGGCGCATCGCCTCTTCGCGCCCCGGAACCGGCGCCTGCACCCTGGCTTCAGCCATGCAGATGTGGCTGTGGACGCTGAACCACCTGCAAAAGGCCACCGACCCCTCAGGCGCAAAGCTTTATCACGGACAGCGCCAGGGCGTGACCTTTTTCCTGGCCGACGCGCTCTGCTGGCTAGTGGCCTCGCGCGCGCAGATTCTCGACGTGCTCGAACTCGAAGCTCAGGGCGGAAACGATCCCGTCGCCGCCGAGGGCCTCGAGGGCACCGTGCAGTTTCTCAGCGACCTCTGCCACACGCAAGCCGCGTCCGCCGCTGGTGAAGTCTCTCGCGTCTGTGCGGAGCTGGTCTTCGGCTATAACTGCCACCCCTCTTGGGACGAAGAAGAACACCGCAGTTGTTTTCTCGCTGGCGAGCTGGATGAGCTTGAAGGAACCATGCCGGGCATTTCGGCGATGGCCTTCGATGTGTTGGCCGCCGATGGCACGCATCCGCAGAAGGCCGGACCCTGCGCCGGTTGCGCCGGCAACGAGGACTTCCTGCGTATGCAAAGCAGATTGACCGCCTGTCTGAGCGGCTCACGCCTGGCCAAGGACCGCGCCGCCGACACCGTCGCCAAGGTGATGATTCCCGAGGCGCTGGATTATCCAGCATGAGCGCAAGCGCTGAATCCAGTACGAATATGAGTGCCCCAGGTCCGGATGCTCGGACCTGGGATTCCACCAACTCCACAACCCCCAAGGTTGACCGCCAGACCATGGAAGTGGACATTGCCTGCGCCGGTTTTGGTCCAGCCATGGGCGGCTTTCTCTCCTCGCTGACTAAGGCGTGGACCGAAAACCCCGCCGATCCAGCTTTCGAGAGCCGCGTCGCTCCGGGAATGCCGCTGCAAGTTCTCTGCTACGAGCGTGCTGACGATATCAGCTCCGGCGTTAGCGGCGTGGTCACCCGCGGTCAGGCGATTCGCTCCAACTTCCCTGCTCTCAACACGGCAGAAATCCCCATGGCCGTCGAGGTCAAAAGCGAGCGGGTGATGTACCTGCTCGACCCCATCGGCGCCAGCCGTCGCTCCACGCTCTTGCGGCTCGGCGATTTTTTCCTGCGCCTTGGCGGCAAGCTCGTCGGCGTAAGAGACCATGCCTTTACCCTCCCCTGGACGCCGCCGTTCCTCAATAAGCACGGTGGCCTTGTACTCTCCATCGGCCAGTTCAACCAGTGGGTCGGCTCGCAGCTGATGGCCACTGGCCTCGTGCAGATCTGGCCCGGAAGCCCGATAGCCGAGCCGCTCTTTTCTGGCAATAAAGTTGAAGGCCTCCGCCTAGCAGATCAGGGAGTGGAAAAATCCGGTGCGCCAACCGACGCCTTCATGCCCGGAATGGATGTCCGCGCGCCGCTCACCGTCGTTGGCGACGGCCCGGTCGGCGCTGTCGGCCAGGCACTCGACGATAAACTCGGTCTGCCCGCAGGACACGCCCGCCGCGAATGGGCCCTAGGCATGAAGTTCGTCATCGAACTGCCGCCCAGCGAATCAAATGAGGCATCGCCGCTGGAGCCCGGAACGGTCTGGCACAGCTTCGGCTACCCCGAGCCGGAGATCTTCGGCTTCCTCTACGCTCATCCCGAGCGCCTCGTCTCCGTCGGCATCTTCGTCCCCTCATGGCTGCACGACCCTTCGCGCACCGCCTATCGCTACTTGCAGCACTATATCCAACATCCCGCGCTGTGGAAGTACCTGAAGGACGGAACCCTGCGCTCTTGGGGCGCGAAATCGCTCGAAGAATCGGGCCGCCACGGCGAACCGTTCCTCACCGGCGATGGTTTTGCCCGCATCGGCGAAGGTTCCGGCTCGACCAATATGCTTACCGGCTCCGGAGTCGACGAGGCCTGGGCCACGGGCACGCTACTCGGCAAAGCGGTCATTGAGCTGCTGCGCGCCGGCAAGCCCTTCACGCAGGAGAATCTCGCTGCCACTTACGAAGCCCGCCGCCGAGCGAGTTGGGTCGAGCGCGGCGCTCGCGAAGCTGAAAATGCACGCAACGGATTCCAAGGCGGAATCGTCAAAGGCATGATCGGCATGGCCCTCGCTGGACTCACGCATGGAAGATTTTCGCTGGGCTCGCAGCCCCCTCCGGCGCACAAGCAGATTCGTCCATTCCCGGCCAACTCCCCCGACGCGCTGAAGCTCAAGGACGCAGCGAAGTTGGCCATCGCCGACGGGCGCTCGCTCCACGATGCACTGCTCTCCGCGCGCGGCTGGCCTGAAATTCCCTTCGATGGCCGCCTCCTGGTCACGCAACAGGATGCGCTCCTCATCGGCGGCAAGGTTCAAGCCATGCCCGGTTTCGCCGATCACGTCGCCTTCCGCAATGCGGAGTTTTGCATCACCTGCGAGGAGAAAACCTGCATCGCCATGTGTTCCGGCCAGGCCATCACGCTGGGCGAGGACGGCGCGCCCGCCTTTGAACGCGAGAAATGCGTCCACTGCGGCGCCTGCCTCTGGAACTGCGCCCAATCCCCCGACAGCGAGCACTCCAACATCGACTTCCGCGCCGGCTCCGGCGGCCTGCATTCAGCGGAAAACTGAGATTCTCCACGCTCTCATTGAACCGATCATTGGCTATAATCTTCAGGGAGAGATCCGATGAAAAAGTTCGTCGCAGTACTGTTCCTTATGCTCTGCTCCACACTTGCGTGGTCCGCTGATAAGCCTAACCCTGCCGACTACACCGTTAAGGTGCATATCTCCGCTTCGCATCTGAAGACAGTATGTGGAGATGGCCTCTGCAGCAATCTTCTCTATGCCGATGCGGTTTTGAACGGAAAGAAAATCGAGCTGTCGGGTAATGACCCAATTGTCAAGAAGACCCTCATGCTTATTGCCCCTGGCGATTATCCGGTCAAGCTCACAAAAGACAACCACAACTCAGACGGCACATTATTCAGTCAAGAATATGATCTCCTCCTGCCCGATGGAACGGTTTGGCATTGCTATACCTCCGGAATCTCCGAATAACACAACAAAAGGAAACTATTAATAGCTAATGCATTGCACATCGTCGTTTGTGCGGGCATCGTTCCCCATCCTCTGCAAACCCTCGAACTCGCCACCACCCCGCTGGCTCAGGCGGTCTGACTCGCCGGAGAATTGAGCCTTATTCTGGCATCTCTCGCTCCATCCGCTTGAGCGCCTCCTCCAGCCTGCCCGAGTGTGCCGGCTAATGACGTTAATCCCAGTCTGCATCTGGTTTCATCTCCGGATTTCCAACGGAGTCTTACTGCCGATTTCCAGTTGCCTGCACAAGCAGTTGAACCGGCGGCACCATCATATCTACCAACACAGCCTCGGGCCTTGCTGCAACATTGAGATAATCCAGATTTTTCTGTAGCGCGTCGGCACTCGCCACATGATGATTTTGCAGATCGTCCAGAGCTTCCAGGCCTATTGCGGCCACTCGAGATAAGGTCCGCGATACCGGTATCAATTCCGCGGTAATCTCAGACCGTCCCAGCGACGGTTGTAGCTTCGCGTCGTTGTCGCGCCAGAGTACGAGCCAATTCCGGGCCTCCTCCCATTGCCTTGGGCTTGCCTTTCCGGCGACGATCAACTGCGCAACATTGTTGAATTCGCGTGCTGTCTCGCTTTCCGGAGGAACAGCATCCACAAGCCTGTTCAGCGGGCTGGCGCTGTTGTAGTCTCTCAACTCGCCGCGCGCATAGCCCTCCGGCGGCTGAACCACCGCGGCTAGAACCTTCAATGGCTCAGGATCGGAATCGCCGCTCATGCGCTCAAGCATGATTTCCGTCGAGGATCGATGTTCCAGACCATAGTACTGAAGCTTTTGCGATACGATTGCCAGCCGCCGGTACATGAAATCGACATCCCGGACATCTTGTGGGGACCACAATCGCTCAGCTATCGCGGCTGTGCGAGGCCAGACTCGACTGTCTATATTCTCCGGAGTTACAAATTCGCTCCACATAGTCGCTTCGCCGCCCAGGATGTGCGCCTTCTGCTCAACTGTAAGTGAGGCAGCATCGCCGCCCATTGGGTCGACCAGGTAATGCTCGGCGGCAGAGTGGTTCAGATCAATGTAATAGCCAGTCGAAAGCAGCGCGCGATTTCCTTGCCGCGCCGCGGTCGCCAGACCCTGCGCTCCGCGCCACGATTGAATGACAACATCACGCGGCGTATCAGCCTGCAGTACCTCATCCCAACCTTCCATGATCTTATGGTGGTCTGCGACTAGCTTTTGCACTCTGCCCGAAAAATAAAGCTGCAGAGCTGCATTGTCCTGCATCCCATGAGCATGCATAAAGGCCTGGATGCGCGGGTTTGCTTCCCATTCCTTACCACTGCACTCATCGCCGCCAACATGGAAGTAACTATCTGGAAAAAGAGTTGTCATTTCGCCGAAGAAACGGTCGAGAAACTCATAAGTGCTTTCACGGGTCGGATCCAGCGCACCGTCAAATACGCCCCACCGGGTTGTAATCTGGTACGGTCCCGCCCCGCTGGCCAGTTGGGGATAACCCACAAGCCACGCAGTCGTATGACAGGGCATATCGAATTCAGGAACCACACGAATTCCGCGGTCCCGCGCATATCGGATCACTTCACCAATCTGTTCTTGCGTATAGTAAAGTCCTGCTGAGCCCTTTTCCTGCAACAGCGGAAACTGCTTGCTCTCCACGCGAAATCCCTGGTCTTCTGACAGGTGCCAATGGAAGACGTTCAGCTTGACCGCTTCCATTCCATCCAGATTTCGCTCAATCACAGAGATTGGCATAAAATGCCGTCCCACATCGATCATCAGCCCGCGCCATGGAAAACGAGGCTTGTCTTCGATGGTGACCACGGGAACGCTGAAGCCCTGAGGAGTAATTCTGACCAGTTGCAAAAAGGTTTGCAACCCGTGAAGCACGCCCAGCGGATTTGCCGCCGATAACTGCACATGGGTTGTCGAAATCTCCAGATGATACGACTCATCCTCTTCCAACTGCTGCACAGGATTACTCGCTCCGGCGGTCTTTATCTCAAAACTTGCCTGATTAAACCGCGCCTCGCGCCACAATGGAATTCCGGTTTCGCGAGAGAGGGTATCTAAAAAACGTTGTCTGGCCAATTCCAGGCGAGGTTCCGTATAACCATCCAGGGCAACGCCAAAGCTCCCGTTAATGAGGAATTGTCCTTCGCCCGTCACTATATGCGCGGGGAGCGGCATCATCGCAACAGAGGCTTCCGGCTGGGCGCAAACCATGGGAACATTCATCAAGGCCAACGAGAAAAGGAAGATAAAGAAGGCTGAACGTTGCGAATAGAGCGTTTTCAAGAAAGCATCTCCTGGACTAAACCGTGAGGACGGCTTGTTATGCCCGATTGTTGGTGGTGTCTTCACATCAAGAAAGATGCTCCCTGGCGTGGCCAGGGAGCATCCTAAGTTACATCAATTCATCTCTCCTCAGAAGTAGAACTTTCCGCCCAACTGAATTTGGCGCGGATCATGCGAAGAAGTAGCCTGCCCGAAGTTATAGCTGGTGTCGGTGGTTGTGCCTAGCCCGTTAAAGTTGTTGTGGTTGAATGCGTTGAAGAGCTCACAGCGGAACTGGAACCTGATGCCATCATGAATTTTTATATTCTTGATCGCGGACAAGTCCCAAAGGTCCATGCCGGGTCCAAGGAAGGTACCGTCCTTGGTGCTGCCAAAGTGCCCCCACGCATCGACAAAGGAGCTTCCGGAGAACCAGTTCAACTGCGTCTTCGCCCGCTTCACAGGCGCCACCATATCCGGGCGCGGAGCAATGTCGCTCGCATCCATATTGATGCCGCCGGGATAGAGTCCGGTGGTGGGGCATCCTGACGTGCCCTCCCAGTAGTCGCAGTCCCCGACGTCAAAGTTGTCAAAATACTGGGTTACATTCTGCGATTGTCCTGAGATCAACTCCGTGATTCCGGAGACTTCCCAGCCGCCCAGTGTGTGTCCGATGACTCCCTGCTGTGCCTTCAGGAAAGGAAGCTCATAGACATAGTTGATGATGAGAGTCTGCGGTTGATTGAGCTCCGACGGACCGTAATCATAGTTCAGGTTGTAGGTGTTATACGATTCCTGGCCGCGGTCGTTAGAGAGGTTGGTCAAGGTCTTGCCCCAAGTGTAGGCAACCCCATAGGTCAGGCCATGGAAGTCGCGCGAGTTCAGGGCTACCTGCAGCGAATTGTAGTTGCTGTTGTAGCCTGGGATTCTATCTGCGAACGCAGCATACCCAAGATAGGGCACAACGGCTGTCACCCACGCATTCGGGAGTGCCTCTCTTGAAGCGAGCGTGGGCTGATTGATTTCCCGTTCGCCCAATAGATGCCGTCCCATCGATCCAACATAGGCCACATTCAGAACCGTGCCCGGAATAATCTCCCGCTGAACGGTGACGTTAAAGTCCTGGTAAGAGGGGTTCTTCATGATCGGAGTCCCGGTCGCGGTAATTCTGTCGGGGTAAAGGGGAGGGCCCCCGAGGGTGCCAGACGTGGGATTGTCGAAGGTCGAGTTGTAGATGGTTGGCACTTGCAGGCCCGGCGATTCCTGGAAGCCGTTCTGTTCCCAGATGCCGTTCAGCATGCGGTCATAGAAGATTCCCCATCCGCCGCGAATCGACATCTTGTGGTCCCCAAAAACGTCATAAGCAAACCCAATCCGAGGGGCAAAGTTGTCCTTTGGATCCGGATCCACATGAGCGCCGTATGGAGAGCAGGTGGCATCGGACGCGTTCACCTGCTGCGCGATGCTGCAAGCTGTACCAACGGGATAAATCAACCCGTTCTCATAGATTCCCGGATTCAAAGTGCCGGGGCCGCTAAAATTGCCGGTGACCGGATTGATGGTCGCGGTGTTGGCCACCGTAAAGAATTTCGGGTCAAAGTTCGCCAGCGTGTTCAGCAAATCTGCCGGAGACGGGAAGAAGCTATAGCGCACTCCAAAGTTCAGCGTCAGCTTGCTGTTGACTTTCCAGTCATCCTGGGCAAATGCTTCCCAGTTGGTGTAGTGCAAGTCGGGGATGGTGTCGCGACTGGCCTGCGTATAGTACACGTCATTACCCAGGAGGAATGAATCGAAGTCGGAAAACACGAAAGATGCCGCACCGCTCCCCCCGTTCTCCGTTTTTATCATCCCGGAGACGCTGGCTCCAAGGCGCAGCGTATGACGGCCCACGGTCAGGGAGAGGTTGTCGAATAAGGTGTTGTCGAGGTTGCGCTCAAAGTAAGGAGTGCTTCCGTAGCCGTATCCGGTAATTCCGCCCGACTGAAAGCTTACTTGAGGAATGCGGCCATAGGGGTCGGTGTATAGGGTGTTGTTGGTGAGCGCTGAGGTGACTGCCGGGTTGAGGGTGGCAGAGCCTGGCGTGAAGGCGGAAGAGATGGTGCCTTGAGTGTAGGCATATTCCGCTTCGTTGACCATGCGCGGCGAGATCGTCCATGTCAAGTTGCCGACAATGTTGTCTCCCGGAGCGTTCACTGCAGACCCCGCGACGCCTGGGAAATCAGCCCCGTAGAAAAGACCCAGGGGGAAATTCTCTGGCGTTTCATCCCGCATCGCGCGCCCGAAGAAATGCAGCTTCTCGCTGATCTGCGCATCGGCGCGGATCAGGTCTTCGCGGGTATTGTTCAGTGACGAATAGCCCGTGGTGTATTCGCTCGCGTTGCTCGGGACATTCGAGGGGTACTTGTCATAGATGTTGGTCATGTACACGGCTGCGTTCTTGCTCTCGCAGCCAGGCTTTGCAAGATCGATCGTGCTGACCTGGTTGGGAGCGACACCCGTGACTGTGACGCAGCCTAATCCAACCTGTGTGGCGCTTTCGTCCCCGGTAATATTGCCTGCAAACGTTCCGGCCAATTGAGCCGTTGTGGGCACGCCAAAAGTGGCTGACGAGGGCGCGCTGACCTTGCGCCACTCCTCTGACCAGAAAAAGAAAAGCTTGTCTCTGTTTGTGTTGTACCTGTTGGGAATGTAAACAGGGCCGCCGATGGTGAAGCCGTAGTTGTTGTAGTGCTCAATGGGACGCGGCGAGACTGGACTCGTCTGCTTGTTGAAATAGTTGTTGGCGTTGAAATCGGTGTTGCGATCGAACTCGTACGCGTCACCATGGAACGAGCTGGTTCCGGACTTTGTAGCCGCGACAATTTGGCCGCCGCCGCTGCGTCCGAAGCCGGCATCGTAGCTGCTTCTTTCCAGAGTGAACTCCTGGATGGCATCGACGCTGGGCACATTGAGCAGCGTGGCATTCGATCCGCTATCGTTGATATCGGCGCCGTCAACCGTCCAGTTATTGGCCGTGGCACGAACACCGTTCACCGCCAGAGTCGTGACGTTGCTCAGGCCAAATCCGGCTTCGTCGGGCAGGCCGCTGACCACGCCGGGCTGTAAGGTGACCAATTGTTCCATGTTGCGATTGTTCAACTGCAACTCGCGCACCTGGGTCCCGGAAACCGTGCCTTCCACGGAACTGGTGGTTGTATCAACGGTTTCGGTGTTTTCTGCGACCGTCACCGTCGAGCTGACCTTGCCTGGGTGGAGTCTCGCGTCGATGGTGCGGGTCTGCGAAACAAAGAGGACTACGTTGGTCGCCTTGAAGGTCTCAAACCCTTGGATCGACACCGTGATTGTGTAGGTGCCGGCGGCAAGGTTCGTTGCTGTGTAGCTGCCGTTTCCATCGGTCGTGATGGTGCGGGGAGCATTGGTGCCTCCTGCCTGCACAATCGTCACCGAAGCGTTGGGTACAACTGCTCCCGTACTATCCATGACTGTGCCGTTGATAGTACCCTGGAGCTCCTGACTATGCATTACAACTGTGCAACACGTCACTAGAAACACCATGAGTGCTGCTACATAAAACCTTTTTCCTGGCATCCTGAATCTCCTCGCAATGAATTTGACTTCCACGTGAAATTTCTTGGATGGTTTACTTTCTGCCTCACTTGCAGCGCTGCCCACGAGCTTGGTGACGGGTTGGATATCGCCGCAAGCGTTTGCGCCTAATTGAAGATGAATGTCCCATAAACGGCTTTGAATGTCAAGAGGTAAATGGAATCGTAACCATTTATCGTCTATCTAGTATTAAAATCACTAACTTACTAGAAACTTATACCCGCAATTCAAGAGATTTTTGTGCGTATTTGTGAGCATTTGGCTCGTCACTGCTCAATCTTGCAGATTCAGCGAAAACATGGGGGCGTCGTGCGGAAATTGCGAGAACATTTGAGAATTGGGCAAATTCGTATCTTCCGGATAGCCTCAGGCACGATCAACAAACACGATTGATCCGCGCCTTCTTGATCGCAATCATGATTGAATCTCCATGCTTCCAGATGGCATGCAGACTCGATCCGCAATCTCGAAGCAATTGAATCCGATATGGCGTCGCCCATGACCGGGCGCGCGAAAGCACGTGGTCATCGAGCCCTGAACATTGTCCGCTACGGCCGATTTGTGGTATTCGTTAGCCTGCCGCAATGATTGAACGCCTGCAATGGACCACGCGAAGTAATGCCATCGGCTTTGCGGTTCCCCTTTGCTTGCTTTCTCTTTTCCTTCTTTGCTCCGTCAGCTGCACTGTGGCCAGGGCTCAACAAACTACTAAAGATAGCGCAACTGCCCAACAGGAGTTCGCACATTGGGTAGCGCAGGGATCGCGAGCCTTGGAGCAGGGAGACAATGTAACCGCTGAGAGATCCTTCCGCCGAGCTCTTGCCCTGGCCCCCCGGTCGGTTGAACTCATGAATAACCTTGCAATATCGCTTGCCCGGCAGGGTCGAGACGATGAAGCTATTTCTCTTTATCAACAAGCTTTGAAGCTAAGGAAAGATGACCCAATTACCCGAAGAAATCTTGGCGTGGCGTACTTCAGGGCACACCGCTATAGAGACGCGTTGCCTTTGCTGGAGTCCTTCGCCGCAGCTACGCCGACATTTCAGTCGCTCGATATGGCTGGCCTCGATCTGTTCGGGCTTGACCAGTTCAGCGCAGCCGCTGACTACCTGGAGCGCGCGAGCCGTTTGCAACCGGACGACCTTCCCACTCTCGATATTTTGGGAAAGGCCTATTGGAGGGCAAAAAACTACTCGGGGGTGACGCACGTTTTCAATCGGATTATGGCCATCGACCCAGGCTCACCGGAGGCGCACTTCATGCTTGGCATGGCCTATGACGTTGAGTATAAGGAGGAAGATGCTTATAAAGAGTTTCAAGCGGTCCTTGCAGTTGATCCGAATTTTCCAGCGGTCCATTCCAGCCTCGGCCTGATCAACTACAGAGAACATAAAGTACCGGAGGCTGAAGCTGAGTTCAAGCAGGAATTGAGCCGGCATCCAGATGATCCCATCTCCAACTACATGGTCGGCAGAATATTGCGCGAGGCGGAGGAACCGGCCCAGGCTATCCCCTATTACACGGCAGCGATAGCGATAAATCCATCGTACCGGGATGCCCTCTTCGAGTTGGGTCAATGCTATCTCACATTGAATCAGCCCAAAGAGGCGATCAAGCCGCTGCAGAAGGCGACCGAGGTCGATCCTGGCTTCGATCAGACTCATTTTGTTTTAGGAAAAGCCTATAGAATTCTTGGCCGTTCCGAAGACGCTGCGCGAGAGTGGGACATCTGCAAGCAGATCAAGGCTCGAAAAAATGCGCAGCCCAACTTGTAATTGTTTATCGGGCGGCCGGCCGGCTGCATTAGGCGGAGAACTGAAACCAAGCCATTAAAATAGATATAAAGGAATCCTTCATGGCAAATGTTTTCGACATCGTGGTTTGCGCGGGCATCGTTCCCGATCCCCTGCAATCTCTGGAGCCGGTTACCGGGCCGAATGGCCCGGGCCTCAAGAATGAAATGGTCTTGCCCGCAGTCCTCGACCCCTGGGCCGCTTGCGCGCTCTATGAAGCGGCCAACTTGGCCGCCAAGAACCCCGGCAGCAAGCTCTGGCTCGTCTCGCTCGGTCCCAAGGCCAAGCTGCAACAGGTGATGATGACCGTGGCGCAGAAGGTCCCTTTCGAACTGGTTCCCATCGATGGACCCATCGGCGGATTTCCCGACGCGCATTCAACCGCTGCCGTGCTGGCCGAGACCATCGCCGCTCTGCCCGGCCTCGATAAAACCAAGCTCCTGCTCTTCGGCGGTTGGGAGTCGGCCACGCGCGGCGCTGGCGTGACCCTGCAATTAGTTGGCGAACGCCTCGGCATCACCGATCAGTTTCAGGGTGTCGATCAAATCGACATGCGCGACGACGGCAGCTTTGAAGTGCTGGAACGGGTCGAAGGCGGCAAGCATCAACTCTCGGTATGCGCAGAAGCGCCCGCCGTTCTTGGCTGGGCCACAGGCAATCTCGCTGAGCCGCGCAACAATCCGCAAGTCGGCATGGCCAATATGCGCACCATCATGCCCGCGCTGCAAAAGGCCAAAGCCGCCAAGCTCGATGCCAACGGCTTGAGCTACGTCTCTGTAAGCCTGCCCAAACAGCAGCGCACCACCCGCGTGGTGAAAGACCTCACGCCTGACCAGATCGCCGCCGAACTGGTCGCCTGGATTGGAGCCGAATAATGGAAAACATACTTGTACTTACTCACGCAGACGAAACCGGCTCCGCCCTCACCCGCGCCTCTCTCGAAACTGTCACCGCTGGCCTGGAGCTTGCCGCGCGCCTCTCGGCCCCGCTCACCATCGGCATTGTTGCTACTGACGCCACATCCGCAGCCGCGGCCCTGGCCGAAGCAGGTGCGCGCCTGCTCGCCGTCTCTGGCAATGCCTTTGCGCAAGCCCGCTATGCAAGCGACGCAGCCGCCTGCGAGGCCCTCTGCCGCGCAGCCAACGCCACCATCGTCCTTGCACCAGGCTCTTCGCGCTTCACACGCGTCGCCGCCGGCGTCGCCCATCGCCTCGGCGGCTTTGTCGATACTCATATAACCGCATTGGGCGGCGCGGAAACTATCGGAGCCTCCCGCTGGTTCTATCGCCAGCGCATTGAAGCGGTCGTCAGCCGCGATGCGCGCCCATGGTTCCTGCTGCTCGACGCCGGAACGCACGCGACCTTTGCGGGCACATCCAGCGCTGCCAAAATCGAAGAGGTCGCCGTTCAACTCCCAGCGCTGCGCACTACGGTCAGCGGCTTTCGCGCCCCGCAGCAAGACCAGCAGACCATTCGCCCCGATGCGAAGATGCTCTTGGTTGCCGGCGCCGGCTGGACCAAAAAACAGCCTGACGGCCAAATTCATGTCGCCGAGGCGGGCGAACTGATCCTCGGCTTCCTGCGCGCGGCCGGTGCGTCGCTGGGCAGCAGTAAATCTCTCGTCGATCAGGGCGGCGAAGGCGAACCGGTGCTTCCCTTCCTAACCCATATGAACCAGATCGGCCAGACTGGCGCCACGCCGCGCCAC
>Ga0224554_1001388_pt1 | contig 15470 bp, 17 predicted proteins | sample 714S22024metaG_FD_180666 | JGI IMG/M metagenome (GOLD analysis project Ga0224554, IMG submission 180666) | Peat soil microbial communities from Stordalen Mire, Sweden - 717 S2 20-24 | ecosystem: Environmental > Terrestrial > Soil > Wetlands > Peat | place: Sweden: Norrbotten County, Stordalen...
GCTCTGACAATGGAACCCGCTTCGGCTGGTTCGCTTCCTACTCCGATTCGCCCCAGGGCAGCCTGGTCACGGTCTTCTTCCTCGAGGGCGGACGCCCCACCTTTGGCCCACGCGCTGCCGAGCTCACTGGCGAGTTCTACAAGAACCTCTGGGACAAGGACTACTTCACCCAGAAGGACTCCGCCATTGCCAAAGTCTGGCCGCCCAGCGCAGCCACCCCGGCCAGCGACTCCGCCTCGCAGTAGAGTCGTTCTTCGCCGATCCGCCATCCAAAACCAAAGCCGCCCTCGGGCGGCTTTTTGCCGCTTGCCCTCCCCTCAGCCTTTTCAATGAAACGAATTTCATCCTCAATCATCCGATAAGATGAAACCACGCGGGTCCAGCTTCCCCTCCGGGCCTCAATCCGCGTGGCTAGACCCCCGCCGTCGAAGACAGGAACGTGCCCATGGCTCTGCCAATCCACATTCTGCTCACCTACGGATACCTGCTGCTCTTCGCCTGGGTGCTGGTGGAGCAGATCGGCATTCCGCTGCCGGCAACGCCCATTCTTCTGGCTGCCGGCGCGCTCTCCGCCGATCGTTTGTTGAGCTTTCCCGCGGCGCTCGCCGTTGGCGTAGCCGCTTCACTTACCGCAGATTGCTCCTGGTTCCTGGTTGGCCGCAAGTACGGTCACCACGTCCTCCGCATTCTCTGCAAGCTGTCGCTCGAACCCACCACCTGCGTCCGCAAGACCCAGGACTCCTTCGGCCGTCGCCGTGGCGTCACCCTCATGGTTGCCAAGTTCATTCCTGGCCTCGCCACACTGGCCCCGCCGGTGGCCGGCGAAAACGGCATGGGCTTTGGCTCCTTCGTCTTCTTTGACGGCATCGGCGCGACCCTCTGGGTGGGTGCTCTGCTAGTTGCCGGTCGCCTTTTCGGCGACCTGCTCAAGCGCGACACCCGCGTGCTTGACTGGTTCGGCCGCTTCTCTGGCGCGCTGCTCGTTCTGGCCGTCATCAGCTTCTTCATCGCCCGCCTCATCCGCCGCCGCATGGTCCTCAGCGAGCTCGCTGCGGCGCGTCTCGAGCCCGTAGAACTCAAGCGTCAGCTCGATGCCGGAGAGTCGGTCTACATCGTCGACCTCCGTCATCCGCTGGAGTTTCTGCCCGACCCGCACACACTTCCCGGCGCGCTCCACTTTTCTCCTGAACTGCTGGCGCAGCGTCACAACGAGATCCCGCGCGACCGCGACGTTGTCCTCTTCTGCACCTGTCCCAGCGAAGCCACCGCAGCAAAAACCGCCCTCACCCTCCACAAGCTCGGCATTGAGCGTGTTCGCCCGCTGCGCGGCGGCTACGACGAGTGGAAGCGCCTCGGATTTCCTCTCGACACCGTCACCGATGCAGGTTTCGTGCGCATTGCAGACGCGACGCTGTAAGCTAAAGGGTTGATTGCGGCCTTTGCCGCATGGGAGCAAACTCTTGGCCTTCGACGATCTGCGCGACTGGATCAAAATCCTCGAGAAAAACGGCGAACTCAGGCGCATCCGCGAAGAAGTTTCGCCTGAGCTCGAAATCACCGAGATCACGGATCGCGCCAGCAAAATCGGATCCTCATCCGCCGTCGCCGGGAAGGGAACTGAGAAGTATGCTCCCGGCGGCCCGGCCATGCTGTTTGAAAACATAAAAGGCCACCCGGGCCACAAGGTCTTCATCAACCAGTTCGGCAGCGAGCGCCGCATGGCCATGGCGCTCGGCGTTGACAATCTGGAACAGATCGCCGACCGCATCAAGGGCCTGATGAACATGAAGGCCCCCGAGGGCCTCTTTGACAAGCTCAAAATGCTGCCGCAACTCGGTGCGATCACCTCTGCCTTCCCCAAAACCGTCAGCGCCAAAGACGCACCCTGCAAAGAGGTCATCGTCAAAGAAGGATTCGACCTCAATCAATTTCCCATCCTCAAATGCTGGCCGCTCGACGGTGGCCGCTTCATCACGCTGCCCTGCGTCCACACGCGCGACCCGCGCACCGGCAAGCGCAACATCGGTATGTATCGCATGCAGGTCTATGATGGGCAAACCACAGGCATGCACTGGCAACGCCAGAAGGTCGCCGCCGAGCACTACCGCGAAGCCCTGCGCAACGCAGCTGCAGCCTCGGCAGAAGCTGACCCGCTCACATCGAGAGTGGCGGCCATGGCCGAGTCGTCCGGTGGCGCCGTCTCAATTCCCGACGGACCCATCGGCGGGCTTCCGCAGGTCGCCATGGGCAACCTGAAAGGCTCGCGTCTTGATGTTGCCGTCGCCATCGGCACCGATCCCGCAACCACCTTCTCCGCCATTGTCCCCGCGCCGCCTGAAGTCGAAGAGTTCATGATCGCTGGCTTCCTCCGCGGTAAGCCCGTCGAAATCGTCAAGTGCGAAACCGTCGACCTTGAAGTCCCCGCCAACGCCGAGATCATCCTCGAAGGCTACGTCGAGCTCGGCGAACTGCGCAGCGAAGGCCCCTTCGGCGACCACACCGGCTTCTACACGCTCACCGACGAGTACCCCGTCTTCCACCTAACCTGCATCACCCATCGCAAGGACCCCATCTACGCCGCCACCATCGTCGGCAAGCCGCCCATGGAAGACGCGTGGATGGGCAGGGCCGTCGAGCGCATCTTCCTGCCGGCAATGAAGATGACCATCCCCGAAATCGTCGACATTCATCTGCCTGTCGAAGGCGTCTTTCACAACCTGATGCTGGTGTCGATCAAGAAGAGCTATCCCGGCCAGGCGCGCAAGGTCATGAACGCCATCTGGTCTCTCGGCCAGGCCATGTTCACCAAGATCATCGTCGTCGTCGATGAAGACTGCGACGTGCAGAACATCGGTGAAGTGGTGCTGCGCGTAACCAACAACATCGATCCAGAACGCGACATCCAATTCACGCTCGGCCCCATCGACTCGCTCGATCACTCCTCGCGCCTGCCCAACTACGGATCGAAGATGGGCATTGATGCGACACGCAAATGGAAGGCCGAAGGCTTCACCCGCGACTGGCCCGCCATGATCGAAATGGACCGCGCGACGAAAACCCGCATCGACGAACTCTGGTCGAAGCTCGGCCTCTAGGCAAAAGAGCTTCGGGTGCCCCCGGTCCCTCGCATTTGGAGACCGGGGATTGAAAACGATCGAGTGCCCCATCCATCCAGGCGTTCTTTGCCGGGATGGGTGGGATTGCAAGCACCCCGGTTCAGATCCACGTAGTTTCGCCGTCACGCAACGTAGTTCGTTACACTTTTCCCCCCGGCATTGCCTTGAACGCGTAGAACGATTCGCCCGGGAACATGCGCATGGTTTCCACTTGCTTGAAGCCTGCGTCCTTGAGCTGGTTGACGAGTTCGTCCTTGCGGGGGAGTCTTCCGCCGCTCCGCGTTGCCGCACCCCAAAGATTGAGAACTTCCACTCCGAGGCTTCCTCCCTGGCAACAAGTCATCAGCAATAGAAAACCGCCGGGCGCGACGAACTGCCGGATATGCTTGAGCAGCCCGACCCGGCTTTTAACCGGAAAATAGTAAATGTTGTTGTAGAGCGTAACGATGTTGAAACCCTCGTTCGGAATTCTTTGCCGGATATCACCGGTCTCAATGTTCACACGTTGCTGCAGGCCCCATTCCGCAATATTGCGGCGAGCGACATCAGCGACGTTTGGCTGCAGCTCCAAACCAAGCGCCGTGAGAGACGGATTCTTGTCTGCGGCGTACTTGATGTAGAAACCGGAGCCGCACCCGATCTCAAGGAGCCTGACAGATCCGGTAGCCGGAAAGAATCGATCGATGGCCTCTGTTTGAAATGCTTCCAGGATTCGCGATGACCTTGCGATAATCTCGCCGTCCTGATCGTCAAGATTCCAAAGTTCGCCGTTCCGTAGTTTCAGAATGGTCTGAGTAATCAGCTTGGCATGGAGTCCTGCCGCTTCCTGAAGCAGCGCCAGCGCGGCATCGTTCTGCGGTTGCGCCAGTTTCTTAGCCAGTCCCTTGAGCGCGTAGCCGTTCGTATCCAGTTTCAGATATCCAAGCCGAACGCCGAGACCCAGCCAGGCCTCAAGAGCTTCACGAGCCTTGTCATCGCGGCAATAGACTTTGGCAAGCTGTTCGAAGTCTTGCGGCGCATCGCGCAACAGCTCGAGTAGACCGCACTCCTTGGCCGCGGACAGGTAGTTGAGTTGATAAAAGTGTTTCAGCAAAGCGCTGCTGCCGGTCAACGCAGAGAAGCGGCCATCCTTCATGAGCTTCAGAATCGGCTTGAATGACATGATCGCTTAAGACTCCCAAAGAAATACTAAGCCGCGTGCCCGATGTATCCCGGCGCTGTTTGCCGGGATGGGTAGGATAGGAAGAACTTTGACTCGCGCCTCTTATCAGAACTGAAAACCAGTGCAAGTCTCAGGCCGGAAGCGCGCCGATCAAGCGCATCCGGGCAGCGAGCGACAGGAGTCCAAATCAGCGCACGTTTAAATGTCCTCCAGGAGCAGGGAAGCCGCTGCTCGCAATATACGCTGTGAGTGCGAGGAGCCAGAAGCTTTTTGGCTGATTCCGCAACCGGGTGTAACTTTTGCGCTCCTGCTTCGTACCTTATCTGAAAACCGATGATGAATTTTCATGACATCTACGTCGAACACGCTCCGCATGTACGGCGGTTCGCGTTGTTCCTCACACGCGACGAGGCCCAGGCTGATGATCTGACCTCAGAAACGTTCCTCCGCGCGTGGGCCGCAACCGATCGCCTTCAGGCCGCTACGCTGCGGAGCTATCTGCTGACGGTTGTCCGCAATCTTCATCGGGATTCGGTGCGCCGCGAGGCTCGGAGTGAACCGCTCGAAGAAAATGTTGCACCCGTGAATGCGCGCATGGAGGAATCGCTCGGCGCGCGAACGGAGCTTGCAAGGGTGCTCGCGGCCGCCGCAGGGATGCCGGCAATCGATCGCCTGGTCCTGTTCGAGAGAACGCTCGAAGGGAAATCCTACGCGGAAATCGCCGCGAGCCATGGAATCAGCGTCGGAGCCGCAAAAATCAAAGTCTATCGCGCCAGAATTCGTTTGATGATGGCGAGAAAATAGCAAACCAACATGGAGGTCGTAAAAATGAACTGCGAAATCAGCAACGACGTTGCAATGGACCTGATGGGCCTTTACATGTCGCAATCAGCCAGCGCCGACACGCGCAAAATCGTGGAGGCTTATGTGGCCGCTCACCCTGAGTTGGCCATCAACTTTGCCCGGCAAAGTGCCGGCACGCAGGTCGCAGCAGAGCTGGATGCGCTTGGCAAGGCTCGGCGCGCACTGGCAAACCGCAACATGAATCTGGCTTTTGCCATCGCCTGCACCGTCGCGCCATTCACCTTCTGGTTCGACGGCGGTCACGGCGGATTCCCCTCCTGGATGATGCTGCGCGATCTGCCTTCGCTTGCGGGCGCATGCTGGGCTGCGGCTGCAGGATTCTGGTTTGGGTACTGGCACTGGGCAAAACGAACCAGGGCCACGGGACTCTGAGCCAGTCAGGCTGCGTCCCACGGAATGGCCATGATCCGTGGGACGAGCCTCCTCGCGCTTCGGAATCCTGAGTTGCGCCCGCACACCCCAGTTCGCCATCACCCCCGCCCAAACTGTTATATCTAGACTCATGCATCGCGTATCTCCCCGGCGGGCCGCAGGCATCCTCTCTCTCGCACTGGCCGCCGCTCTTCCACTCTTTGCCCAGCAGGCCCCCGACAGCTTCCGCTGGGTCAACTTCCACTCCCAAAAGGACCAGGACACCATTGTCTGGGTCACGCGTTCGCTTGCCGTTGAAGATTGGACGGCCATTCGCGAAATTGCGGTCGAGTACGATGCCGCCCTCGTCGTTACCGCCAACCGCGCCAACCCGCAGTCGGCAGCCAATGCCGATTCCTTCTCTGTGTGGAGTGTCTCGCTCACCAACCACATCGTGGCGCCGGTCATCAGTGGCGCCAATCTGCGCTGGCTCGACTGGATGCGCTTTGCCGACGGCGCGCCGGAAGAGTTGGCCGTGCTCTACGACAATTGCCGCGACTGCGCAGCCAATACCTACTTCACCGCCTTCTATTACGACCTCAAGCTGCACCGCTGGACGGCACGCTGGATTCAAGGCGGCCAGGGCGTGCCCATGTGGAGCTCCAACCAGCCCGCCGGCATCCAGTGGTCGCAGGCTTACGCCGGCATCGCCGAGCCCAATGGCCGCGAGTTCATCGCCACCTGGAGCCATTTCGATCACGACAACGGAAAGCCCTCCGACGATTACGTCTACCGCTACGATGTGGATCCCCTCAGCGGCCTTGAGCGCTCGCTCCCTCTCGCCGGCAAAGATGCTGACGCCATGGAGCTGCGCATCTGCCGCGCCCAGGACGCCATTCCCGACCTCCAGCGCGGCCAGGACTCGGCCCTCTGCCACAAACTTGTTCCGCCCGCCCCCGAGCGCAAGCCCGTCACCACGCCCCCGGCCAATAACCACGGCCAGATGGCGCTCCCGCACGCGCATCATTGAGGTTGCATCGCGCTGAGCCGCATCGCCCCTGGTCCTTGCAGGCGTCAGCCTGCCATGGTCAATAGTGGCCAGTCATGCGCCCTTCCACTCCGTTAGCATCCATGTCGAACGGGGTGTGACCATGAGCTACCTTTCGAAATCTTTCCTGATACCGCTGATTGCCGCGACAGCCTTACTTTCCACCACCGCGTGCCATAGCAATTCCGCCCAGGCAAGCGCGGATTCGGCCCAGGCCTCAGATCCGGCCGCCGCCAATCTTGCTCAGGCTTCCGACAACACAGGTATTCAGGAGACAGCCTCCTCCGCCGCTCCTTCAAATCCCGCACAGGAGGGCCCTCCGCCTCCCGATCAGGGGTACGCAGATCCACCACCGCAAGATCAGTCTTCTTACGATCCGGGTTACGGTGAACAGCCAGACGCGTACGCTTCGCAGCCTCCACCGCCTTTGCCCTACTACGATCAGCCCCAGGATCCCGGCGACAACTTCATCTGGACGCCCGGCTATTGGGCTTGGGCTCCAATGGGTTATTACTGGGTGCCCGGCGCGTGGGTTGAGGCTCCCTACGAGGGCGCACTCTGGACCCCCGGCTACTGGGGCTTCTGGAATCACCGCTACGGCTTCTATCGCGGATACTGGGGCCGCCACGTCGGCTACTATGGCGGCATCAACTACGGCTTCGGATACATCGGCTCCGGCTACGAGGGCGGCTACTGGGGCGGAGGCCACTTCAACTACAACAGCTCTGTCAACAACATCAACCGCAATGTTGAGCGCAACGTCTACAGCCGCTCTGTTGGTGGCGGTGGCGGCGGCGCACGCGTCAGCTTCAACGGCGGACAGGGTGGAATCCAGGTGCGCGCCAGGCCCGCCGAGTTGGCTGCGCTGCGTGAGCCTCACACCGCACCCATGAGGGCCCAGCAGCAGAATCAGCAAGCTGCCAGCACCAATCGCGCGCAGTTTGCCAACACCAACCACGGACGCCCGGCCAATGTCGCCGTCAGCCAGCCCCTCGCGGCCGATCGCAACATCAAGGTTCCTCCCCAAGTGCCGGTGCGCAATCAGGCCGCTCCGCAGCAACAGCGTCAGATCGCTCCGCAACAGCAGGAGCGCCAGGCTCCACAACAACAGCAACAGCGACAGACGGTTCCGCAGCAACAGCGTCAGATTGCTCCGCAACAGCAGGAACGTCAGGCGCCGCCACAAATGCAGCAGCGCGAAGCGCCTCAACAACAGTCGCGTCAACAGGTGCCACAACAACAGCAACAGCGCCAGGCTCAGCAGCAGCAACAACAGCAGCAACAGGCGCAACAGCAACGTCAGGGCCAACAACAACAGCAACGTCAGGCGCAACAACAGCAGCAGCGCCAGGCACTACCCCAACAGCAACAGCGCCAAGCCCCACAACAACAGCAGCAGCGTCAGGCCGCACCGCAGCAGCAGCAGCGTCAGGCTCCTCAACAACAGCAACAGCGCCAGGCCCCACAACAACAGCAGCAGCGCCAGGCCGCACCGCAGCAGCAGCAGCGTCAGGCTCCTCAACAACAGCAACAGCGCCAGGCCCCACAACAACAGCAAGAGCGCCAGGCCGCGCCACAACAGCAACACCAGGCGCCTCAGCAAAAGCAGGATGAGCATCCGAAGTTCTAGTGTTTCTCAGGTCTCCGCGGCAATTGCAGCGGATTCACGGCAATGGGTGCGCAGCTACTGCGCCGTCAAAACCAGGACCGCCAGCACGCTGCGCACCCACCGCGACCCAAGCCCTCCCGCCTCACGGCCTGAAATGCAGCATCCACACCGAAAAAGCAAAAGCGGCCCCGGCACAATGCCGGGGCCGCTCTTCGTTCCGATTTACTCTTCTCTCTACGGATTGCTCTTCTTGTCGCTCGCCGCCGGCTTGGCCGCTGGTTTCGCCGCCCCTCCCGACTTGGGCTTCCAGAAGGGATCGGCCTTGATGAACGAATCCGGAACATAGCTCTGTGACGGGTTCACGTAGTAAAGCTCCGTGCGATCCTCATCGATCGCAGCTTCGCGCAGTTCGCGCAACTTCTTTTTCTGCTCGTCGGTCAGCGCTGCAACAAACTTTTCGCCATCCGCGGTTTCGGCGTCCAAATCATCCATCGACTTGTCGGCAGTCAGAAAAACAAAGTAGCCTGCTTCCTCGCCGTACTGAGCCTGGAAAGCATCCCAGTGGAAGGCCGAGCCCGCCTTTCCATAACCGTCGACCCACATCTTCGCCAGTTCGCGGAATTCCTTGATGTGGCCTTCCTTTACATGGACGATGTCCGCTTCAAGAAAGCGCATGTGGAGCAGGTCTGGCCCCGGCCGCAAGCTCAGATCCTTGTCGTAGCTGAAGATGATCGATTTTGAGTCCTCAAGAAGCTCGCCATCCGCCACGTTGAGGGGCTCCATCGTTGCTCCCACTCCCGGGTTGTCGAACATCTTGTTGGCTTTTCCCAGTTCGCTAAACGAGTCGAATCCCGAGATGTAGATGGCTCGGGGCTTGCCCGACAGGGAGTTGAAGGCCCAGTAATTGATCGGGAATTTGAGCTTCGCCATCTGAGCCACGAATGCGCTCTCGGTTTTGTCATGGGCAAGTCCGCCCTTGCCGGGCTTGGTGTATTCCACCGTGACCTGGATGTACTTCGGCGGATGCATGGTTGCGGTTGCTTGATCCTGCGCTGCGGCCATCGTGATACCGGAAACCGCAAGAGACACTCCCAGAAACAGGCGGGTGATCTTTCTCATCTCTCTTTTTCCTCCTGGATTTTGTCCTGATGGGCTCAATCGTCGCTTGAAGGGGAGGGCCTGAAGACGGGGAAATGCGACGGTCAGAGCCTGACCACTTGTATCCTCTTTTGCGTATCGATGTAAAGTTATTTTCTGCGCACCGCCCGCATCGCCGCACGGTCTTCAGAAATTTGAGCGCGTCCGCGTCCAGGCCGGCTCTTTTACTCCGCCGTCAGAACCCGCACGCCCACCAGGTTGCGTACCCAGCGTGCCGGGCGCTTCTCGCCGGTCGCCACCAGTTTCAGCGGCCCATCGGCGCCAATCGGCTTGCCATCCTCTGCGTCGGCCACAAGCACAGTGCCGTCATGCACGTCAGGATTCACTTCGCCCACCGAGTACACCGCCTTGTAGCCGTCCGTTCCGATCGCCTCCAGGTAAATCGCCAGGTCCTTCCCATGAGGTTGGCTGGCCACGCCCAGCTTGGTCACAAGATCGATCAGCGGCACTCCGGAATACGTCTCAGTCGCCTTGGTGTGTTCGTTGTAGACGGTGATGGTCTTGTGCGGCACCGCGGCCAGTGCGGCCAGCGTCCAGTCAGAGAGTTTCCCGTTGTAGGTGATGCGCATCGCCCCGGCCGCCAGCGGAGGCATGCCTTTTCCCTGCATCACCGATGCCCCGCTCATCCCCATGCAATGGCCCATGCCGCCGCAATGGCCCATGTCCATTCCGCCGCCCGCATCCTGGGTTTTTGGCTGGCTTTGGCCCTGGCCCATGTCCATGCCTTCCATCTGGCCCTGGCTGTTTTGCGACTGCGCGCCTGCCGCTCCCACGCTCAATCCCAGCACTAAAACCGCCCAGACGCCCATCCCCATCGTGATTCTCTCCTCGACTTCATCGTATACTAGCTCTATGTCCATCGTGCGCAACTTAGCCGGCATCGCCAAGGGCATGAGCATCACCTTCGGCGAAATGCTCCAACCCACACTGGTTGAGAACTATCCCGATGGTCCGGGCCCTCTTCGCGGAGCCGTCCTCGAGCAGCGTTACCGCGGCGCACACGTCCTGCAGCGCGACGAAAACGGCCTTGAAAAATGCGTCGCCTGCTTCCTCTGCGCGGCTGCCTGCCCCGCCAACTGCATTTACATTGAGGCCGACGAAAACACCGCCGAGGTCCGCATCTCCTCCTCCGAGCGCTACGCCAAGGTCTACAACATCGACTACAACCGCTGCATCTTCTGCGGCTATTGTGTCGAGGCCTGCCCAACCGACGCCATCACCCACGGCCACGGTTTTGAGCTCGCCACCATCAACGCCACCAATCTGGTCATGCGCAAGGAAGACATGCTGCTGCCGGTTGCGGCGCTGACCGCCGCAAAATAAGAACTGATTTTTTCGGAATCAGGAAGCGGGCATCTTACTCCGCCCCCAGCTGCAGCAGCCCCCGCGCCCGCATCTCCGTCAACACCCGTTCCACCTTCCAGTCCAGTGCGCCCGTTCCATCCACCTGCAAATCCGCATTCGCCGCCGACGGCCGCACAAACGCAAGGCTCGATGGCCGCACCGTTGCCTCATACTGCCGCCGCACTGACTCGTGCGTCCGTCCGCGCTGCTCCGTATCGCGTTTCAGTCGTCGTTCAAAGCAGACCTCATCCGGCGTCTCGATATACACCCGCAAACTGTAAACCGGCAGCAGCTCCGGATAGTAGAGCGCAAACAAACCCTCCACTACCAGAGAAGCCCCCGGCGTCACGCGCTCCGTTTGTCCCACCACCCGCGTGTGCGTTGCGAAGTCGTAAATCGGCCGCTCAATGGCCTCGCCCCTCGCCAGCGCCGCCACCTGTGCGGCCAGCAGCGGACTCTCAATCATCGCCGGATCGTCAAAGTTCTGCTGGATCCGTTCTTTGAAAGGCATGTGCCCCAGGTCGCGATAGTAGTTGTCCAGGTGGAAGTGGATGCCGCCAAGCGCATGCGCCAGCTCCGCGGCCAGCGTCGTTTTGCCTGAGCCCGAACAGCCCGCAATCCCCAGCACCACCGGCGGAAAGGGCAACCGTGGTCTGTCGGTCTCTTGCGCGCTCTTGCCGTCGTTCTCTTTCACGATTTCGCTTCCGTCTCCGCGCTCACAATTGCCGCGATCTTGCCCGCAACCCGCTCCAGCAATCCAGCCAGCCGCCGCTCGACTTGCTTGCCCGTCTCTGAAACTTCTTCGTGGCTCAGGTGCGATGAGCTCAGCCCCGCAGCCAGGTTGGTCACGCAGGAGATGCCCAGCACCTCGATACCCATGTGCCGTGCAACGATCGTCTCCGGCACCGTCGACATGCCCACCAGCGTTGCCCCCAGCGAGCGAAACGCGCGAATCTCCGCGGGCGTCTCAAAGCTCGGCCCCGGTGTTGCCAGGTAGACGCCCTCATCCAGTTCCAATCCTTCTTCCTTCGCTGCTTCTTTCGCCACTGCACGCAACCGAATGCTGTACGCCTCTGTCATGTCGAAGAAGCGCAGCCCCGCGCCCTTGCGCACGGCAAAGCGCGGCTCGTTCGGTCCCGTCAGCGGATTCCAACCCATCTGGTTGATGTGGTCGCCGAGCGCCACCAACTGGCCCACGTGGTAGCCCTCTTTGATGCCGCCGGCCGCGTTGGTCAGCACCACTGCCCGCACCCCCAGCATTCCCAAAACGCGCATCGGGAAGGTGACCTGCTGCGGCGTGTACCCCTCGTAGCAGTGCACGCGCCCCTGCATTACCACCACCGGCACGCCACCAAGCAGCCCCGCGACAATCCGCCCGGAGTGCCCTTCCACCGTCGATTGCGGAAAGTGCGGAATCTCACCGTAAGGCACAATCACCGGATTCGCGACCGCGTCCGCAACAGCGCCCAGTCCCGAGCCCAGAACGATGCCTACACGCGGCGCGAGCCCGCCCATCCTGCTTCGCAGCAGCGCCGCACCTTCAGTTACCTGATCGAAGTAAGTCATATGCGAGTCCTGACCTTATGCTTTCGACATTCTACAGGCGGCAGCGCGGAACGGCGCACCAACAGAACTCGATCGTCGCTCGGCCCAGGCTTGCGTGCTGTTGTCTCAGAAAGCAGGCCAGTGCTCGGGGGAAATCGTCACCGTGGCGCAGCCCATAAGGTAATTGAACCAGAAATGTTCAGTCGTTTGCCCCGCGAAGAATCCTTCCAGCCCGCGCTGGCCAACCACTTCGGTCACAAACCTCAGCGGGCCATAAAACAGCGTGAAAAAGCTGTCCCAATCTACCGTGAACAGAAAGGAGGCATCCGGAGCAACCAGGCTACCACGCACAGGAAACGCAGCCTCGCGATCTGTCAGCTTCCGCAGATCCAACCGCTGCACTGCATCAACGGCAGGAAACTCCGGCACAAACACCAGTTCATCCTGTTTCGCCGCCTCAAATGCTCTCAAAAAATCCGCCTGCAGCAGCGGTTCAAATCTGCCTTCGCTCGGCATCCACACCGGTTCTGACTCAAGAAAGCCGCTCAGGGCTTCGCTTGCCTTGAAGTCGCAAAGGTCGTCGCCAATCGATCGAATCGAAGTCAGCAGCGCCTGGTTCAGCCGGGCGCAGTTGCGAAGGCGCGTATGAACCGCCGCCTCGCCCCACGTGCACTTGGCCCCGCACGCAACGATCTGCTCATCGGTCGGGTAAGTTTTCGCTACCTTCCACGCAAGCTCTTCCGGCACGCTCACAAACGGATGAAGAACCACGAAAACCGATTCGAACCGGCCGCCGTAGGCCTCCACCAGCGGCGTGTCATATGCGGGATAGATGAATTGCTCGTATGGCACGCATCGAGACTAGCAAAGGGTACCCGCAACGAAATGTGACGGCAGTCTCACGTGGGAACGGAGGAGAGACCAAAGGTTCTGGATCGAGATCCGCCCAAACGGACGACGGAAAAACTCCGGCGGAGCCAGAATAAGTGTCAGGGCACGACTTCAGTCGTGCCGGAAGTAGGCCAAAATAAGAGTGAGGGCTTTAGCCCCCGCGGGTTCCTTCTCGCTGGAGCGCGTAATCTTCCGTAATTACCGAGCCATCGTAGCATCAAATCTTTGTCTGAGGTCTTTTCCGATGTGCCGCAATATCAAAATGCTCTTCAACTTCGATCCACCCGTCACAGACGAGGAGATTCGCGCAGCTTCGCTCCAGTTTGTGCGCAAGGTCAGCGGCTTCACCAAACCCTCCAAAGCCAACGAGCCTGCTTTTCATCAGGCCGTCGACGACATCGCCGCCATTTCCGCGCGCCTGCTCAGCTCGCTCGAAACCAGCGCCCCTTCGCGCAGTCGCGAAGAAGAAGCCGCCAAGGCCAAGGCCCGCAATGCCGAGAGGTTTGGCGCCCAGGGGCACACAGCATGAAGCAGATTGTCGCCATCATCTTTGGCCTCGGCCTCGGCTGCAACGCGCTGCTCTTCGTACCCCAGGTCATCGCCGTCTGGCGCAAGAAAACCGATGAAGGCATCTCGCTCATCACCTTTGGCGGCTTCAGCATCCTGCAAGCCATCGGCATCGTCCACGGCCTCTACCAGCAGGATTTGTCGCTCACCCTCGGCATGGCGGCCAGCCTGCTCACCTGCGGCACCGTCACATTTCTCACGCTCTACTACCGGATGAAACGACTACGGGGCTGATCGCAAACAATGCGATGCATCTGTCTTCCAAAAAATCGATCGGGTGTCCCCGGTCCCTCGCATTTGGGGACCGGGGATTGAGAAATCCTGGTTGGCGTCAGTCAATCAACTCAGGAACCGTTCTGCTTACTTGTCTTCCGACGGATCCGCCGAATCCGCCGAATTCAAATCCACAATCGAGTCCGGCGTCTGCGCCAGTCCCGGCGCGTAGCAGTTCCCGTCCGGCGCGTTATTCGCAGGGCAGGCGCGGCTGAACTCCGCCCGCCGCGGAGACTGCGCATATTGCCAGACCACTAGGAAATCCTTGAGCGATGGCGTCACAACCGTTTTCAACGGGGGATTCTTCAGCGTGCATCCCGGCGACGGCGGGCATTTGTCGTTGGCAATCCAAAGCGCCAGGCGTCGCTCCGAATCTTTAGAGGAGTTCTTTGCCAACGCGGCTTCACGTTCCACAATATCCCGCGCAGTGCTGATCGTGCCGTGGCCTTCTGGCACATCGATGCCCGAGCAATACACGCCCGTCCGCGCTCCCCCAGCTCGCACTGCATCCACCCACGCAAAAAGATATGCGGCCTGCTCCGGCAGCAGCCGTCCGCCCTCTTCCTGGTCAAGAAAGATGCGCACGTTGGCCGCAAATCCCTCCCGCGCGGCAGCAGCCACGGCACCCTGCCCATCCGCAGTTCCCAGTGCCGCTGCGTCCTTGTCCTTCAACTCCGCATCAAGTCGCCCGTTGAACAGCACCAGAAATCCAAAGCCGTTCTGCTTGAGCAACGCGCGCTTGCCCACCCAACTATTCTGCTGCGCCCCTGGCGGATCGTTCAACCAATAGCCCGCGTAGAAAAAACTCTTGCGCAATGCGGCGAGGGATGCGTCCCCCGGATAATCATTCCGGTCAAAGCCCGCATAGCTCCGCTGTGCCTCGCCAGCAACATCAGCAGCGAGCAGCATGAGCACCAGCGCTGCCAGCGCACCAACGAATCTACGCGCCATGTCGGTCCCTCACCCCAGAAAGATTCCGGCAATCGACGCCGAGATCAAGTTCGCCATCGTTCCCGCCAGCATCGCGCGCACGCCCAGCTTGGCCAGGTCGTTGCGCCGTTCCGGTACCAGCGCCCCGATGCCGCCAATCTGCATGCCAATCGAACCAAGATTCGCAAACCCGCACAGCGCAAAGGTCGCAATCGTAAACGAGCGCGGTGCAAGCGTCGCTTTCTCTGCGCCGAGCGCGATGTACGCGATCACTTCGTTCAGCGCCATGCGCGTGCCAAGCAGGTTGCCAATCGCCATGCAATCGTGCCACGGCACGCCGATCAGCCACGCCACCGGCGCAAACAGGTAGCCAAGAATTTGTCCCAACGACCCGGGAATCCATGGCACGCCGCCATGAATCCACGTCAGCACCATATCGAGCAGCGCCACCAGCGCCAGAAAGCTCACCAGCATGATCGCCACATTCATCGCCAGCTTTCCGCCGTCAATGGTGCCGCGCGCAATCGCGCCAATCAGGTTTTCATCCGCGTGCAATTCGTCCTTGGGGATCACGACCTTGCCCTCGGTCGCCGGAACCTCGCGTTCGGGCAC
>Ga0224554_1001389_pt1 | contig 15462 bp, 16 predicted proteins | sample 714S22024metaG_FD_180666 | JGI IMG/M metagenome (GOLD analysis project Ga0224554, IMG submission 180666) | Peat soil microbial communities from Stordalen Mire, Sweden - 717 S2 20-24 | ecosystem: Environmental > Terrestrial > Soil > Wetlands > Peat | place: Sweden: Norrbotten County, Stordalen...
CCCACATACCACTCTCCATGCTTCTCAATGAGCGCCGTAAACTCGTTTTGCATAGAGACAGTATAGACCTGTGCGCCTGCCGCGGCGTCAGTATCGTTCAAGCCTTGCGCGCCCTTTGCCTGGATTCATGCGGAATGGCTGCAAGCACTGACTGCGTGCCGAGCCGCTGCTATTCGAGCTTCCAGACGCCGTGTTGGCGAAGGGCGGCGTACATCGCATCGGGAGCGAGATCGGGGCCGCAGGGCCAGGTGACAGCGCCGAGTTCGATGCGGGCCTGTGCGAAGCGGGCGGGATCGGCCAGGGCAGCGAAGACGCCTGCGCTGGGCGAGTGGACAAGCGCCGACATCTCGACCGTGCCTGCGGTGCCGTCGAAGAACTTGACGGAGAGCCGGTAATTTCTGTCGGCGCGCACCTCCGCGACATCGTCAGGATGATCGCAGACGATGGGCGGGGTTACGGCAGGGGTGCGATCTGCGAGGGTTGCGCCTTGATTTCGCATAGTCTCCAAGTCGGTTTGTTGCGGTCGCCGACTCCCGTTGAGTATTAATGAGCGATGCGATGAAACTGCTTATTGGCGAAGATCGCTTGCGCCCTCACAGCGGCAGCATTCGCCGGGCCAATAGCGGAGTGCGGATGCTTCAAAAAATGAATCCGGGCGGTATGCGGACCCGATTTCAGTTGAAACATGTGGTCACACAAACTGCCTTCGCCATCAGCAAACGGTATTGCCTTCAAAGGAGACCCAATCCGTGATGCTCTAGACAGGTCGATCTGGTTATCGTCTCCAAAAATTATGATCAATGCAGGTTTCTGTAGCTCCACCTGCTTGAGGAAGAAGTCCCAGCACGTGGCCTCGTATCGGAGCCAGCTTTGGGGATCCATGGACGGAGCTACATTGCCCTTTGCCGAGCCGTTCACTCTAACACCCATCAAGTAATTAGTGCACCATACGTCTGCTGAATCGAAGATCTCTAGATATATTTTCTTCGTGTGTCTCCAGGTAAGAGCCGTTTCCGAGCGAGGCGGATTGCCGCACAAGCGTTCGTAGTAGTCCATCGTCCCGAAATCACGTCCCACCAACATTACCTTGCCGACGGGAAAAGTAATATTCGTTGTGCCGCTGGCTCCTGGGTAAAATCCATCGCCTAAAATGCCCCGATCAATGTGTTTCATTTGAGGCGGATAGTAGATATCGTCATTCAACGCTTGCTTAAGCAGATCAGTCCGTTGGCTCATAGTGTGACCTCTTTATTTCTCACTAGCTCTCGCGCTCTCTCGATAAACGCCTCCAAAAGTACGCTGCCCTGGTCGCCTTTGCCGCGGGTGCGAACGCTTACGCTGTTGGACGCGGATTCCTTGTCGCCGATGATGAGGATGAACGGAACTTTCTGCAGGCCGAAGTCGCGGATCTTGGCGTTCATCTTCTCGTTGCGCGCGTCGAGTTCGACGCGGATGCCGACGGCCTCCAGCGCGGCCTTCACGCTCTCGGCGTAGACCAGGTGCTTCTCGCTGCTGATGGGCACCAGACCGACCTGCACCGGCGCGAGCCAGAAGGGGAAGGCTCCGGCGTAGTGCTCGATGAGCACGCCGAAGAAGCGTTCGACACTCCCGAACAACGCCCTATGCACCATCACGGGCTGATGCATCTCGCCGTCCTCGCCCTTGTACTCCAGCTCGAAGCGCGCGGGCAGATTGAAGTCGAACTGCACGGTGGAGAGCTGCCACATGCGGCCCAGCACATCCACCAGCTTGATGTCGATCTTGGGCCCGTAGAACGCGGCCTCGCCGGGGATGGTGCGGTAGGGAATGGCGCGGCGCTCGAGCGCATGGCGGAGCGAGTCGGTGGCGCTCTGCCAGTTTTCCGCCGAGCCGGTGTAGTCGGTTGGCTTGGCCGGGTCCCAGGTCGATAGCTCGACTTTGAATTCCTTGAAGCCGAAGGTATTCAGGACCGACTGTGCGAAGTCGATGCACGCGACGACTTCGTCCTCGATCTGGCCGGGCGTGCAGAAGATGTGCGCGTCGTCCTGCGTGAATCCGCGCACGCGCAGCAGACCGTGCATTGTGCCGCTGCGCTCGTAGCGGTAGACATTGCCCAGCTCGGCGTAGCGCAGCGGCAGGTCGCGGTAGCTGCGCGGGCTGTTCTTGTAGATGAGGATGTGGCCGGGGCAGTTCATCGGCTTCAGGCGATACTCGGCGTCGTCCAACTCCATCGGCGGGTACATGTTCTCGGAGTAGTAGCCCTCGTGGCCGCTGATCTTCCACAGCTCGCGGCGCATGATGTGCGGCGTAAAGACGAGCAGGTAGCCGCGACGGATACATTCTTCGCGCATCCAGTCTTCCATCGTCTTGCGGATGAGGCCGCCCTTGGGGTGCCAGAAGATGAGGCCCGCGCCGGCGACCTCCTGAATGCTGAAGAGGTCAAGCTGGCGGCCGAGCACGCGGTGGTCGCGCGCCTTGATCTCTTCGAGCCGTTTGAAGTGCGCGTCTAAATCCTTGCTTGAAAAGAACGCTGTCCCGTAGATGCGCTGCAACTGCTGGTTCTTCTCGTCGCCCAGCCAGTAGGCGCCGGCGATGGAGGTGATCTTGAAGGCCTTGACCCGGCCCGTGGAGGGAAGGTGCGGGCCGCGGCAGAAGTCCGTGAAGCCTCCGTTCTTGTAGAGGGAGATTGCGTCGCCCGGCTTTGTAAACTTTTCGATGAAGTAGACCTTCATGAAGTCGCCCTGCGTGGAGTAGTCTGTGAGGCCAATTTCGCGCGGCTCTTCCACGCGCACGAATTTTTCATCGCGCGCAACAACCTCGGCCATTCGCGCCTCGATGGCAGCGAGATCGGCCTCGGTGAACGGCGTCGCGCGGTAGACATCGTAGAAAAAGCCGTTGTCGGTGGCAGGGCCGTGGCCGAGCTTGGTCTCCGGGAAGAGTTCAAGAATCGCCGTCGCCATCACATGCGCGGCGGAGTGGCGCAGCACCTTCAGCGCGGCCTCGTCGGCCTCCTTCAACAGCCACAACTCCACGTCTTCGTTGAGCGGGGCCGCGAGGTCCACCAGTCGCGTGCCGTCGTTGCCTGCGCCAGCCGCGCTGTACATGGCGGCTTCGGAGTCCGAGCTGGCGTTGGAATCGGGTGCCCCATGCGTGACAGTCTCACCGTCACGAGTGGGACTCGTTGCAGCCAGCGGTCGTATGCGCGCCACCACAACAGCGGCTGCGAGCCGGGGCGAGATGCTGGTGGCGATTTCAAAGGGAGTGGTTCCGCGCGCGACTTCGCGCCGTGACCCATCGGGAAGCTGGACTTGAATCTGTTCTGTGCTCACACTCTACAGGATACTTCGTTCCGCAGTTTCGTTCAGCAACCGCAGCGAAAAGAAGTGTGGCACGGAGTAAATCGGTGAAGACTTTGACAAGATGGTTTTGGAGACATTGCTGCGTCTGGCAAGGAGTCGAAGAGGAGCGGGCGCGCCCGTTTGGCGACTCTTCCGCCTCTCATGGCCCACCGAGACCGAACGATTCTGTGAGGCCGATCTAGGCGATCTGGCTGTTCTGCCCGGTCGACGATGCCGTCGCTCGCAGAATCATGCGATTGGTCTTCGCCCACACATGTCCATACCAGATGCCAATGAGGGGAGCAACTGCAACGACAACAAACGCCAACGCTACCGCAACCTGCATAGTAAGTTCTCCTGGTGTGACCTCGGCAGTTTGGGGCCGAGTTGGATTGGGGAAGACCAAAAAGAATATGTGGGGTTGCACCCGTCTTCACCGCCGCACACTCCTTGTAATATCGGCAGGGAGAATCCCCCTCGCTATCCCACCCTCGATCTTTCCGCGAACGTTCGCGGTACTTCCGCGTGACACTTTTGTGTGATCCCCGAACGTTGTTCAATCCGCGGCGCGCCGAAGCTCCTGGGCTGGAGCGGTTTTCCTCAACCCAGTTCGAGAGATGCTACAGCGCGGACTTCTGGGTATTCCGCGAGTAGCGGATGACCTCCACGCTGGAGATTGCGATCAGCCCCTCGTCCACCATCGCGTCCAGATGCGGCAGCATCCGCTCGATCTTCTCTTCGGTGTCGATCAGGCTCAACTGGATCGGCGCGTCGCTGGAGAAGATCCAATGGCTCGCATGGCGGATCCTAGTGCTCGGCCCAAAGCCTTCGATGCCGCGATAGACCATCACCTCGGCCATCTCCAGCTCGCGACACTTGGCGAAGATCGCCTCGACCAGCGGCTTTCCCTGCCACTTGTCGTTCTCGCCGAAGTGGACGCGAAGCATGCGTGCCTGGAATTCTTCTTTCATGGCAGCTCTCCCTTCACGCCGAAGCGGTCTTGTTCGACGCCTCTGCCGCATCGATCTCCAGCGCGCGATGCGTGTACTTGATGATGTCGACATCCGACAGCACGACCAGTCCCTCTTCGACCATCTGCTCGACCAGGGGCATGAAGCCTTGCAGCTTCTCCTCCGTGTCGACGACCGAGAGCATAATCGAGGCATCGCGCGAGAGCGAGAGCGGCTTCTCCTTCTGCGCACGCCGGTGCGCTCCGTAGCCCAGAATGCCGCGATAGACCGTAACTCCGGCGATGTCGTTGGCGCGCATCGCCTCCACCAGCGCCTTGAAGAGCGGCTTCTCCTTCCAACGGTCGCTCTCGCCGACGTAGATGCGCATCAGCTTGGCCTTGCCCTCGATCTTCAGGTGCGCCGCGGGTGTGGGCTTGTTCTGTTTGGAGCTTTGCGCGGGCTTTGCCACGGTGGTCTCCTGAATCTCGATCATCCCGCTGCCGGCGAGTTCTTCCAGCTTGCCCAGCAGCTCGTCGACCTTCTCGCGCGACTCGATGAACTCGACCTTCAGCGGCATATGGTCGGAGATCTCGACGATGCTGGCCGCGTGCATGTGGTGATCGGCGCCGAAGCCCGCCACGCCCTTCAACACGGTCGCGCCGGAGACGCCGCGATAGAAGAGAAAGTCGAGAATGCTGGAGTAGGTTGGGACGCCGTGATGCGTCGATCCCTCGCTCAGATAGATGGAGACCTTGACTGCCTTTCCGGCGCTCAACATACGTCCTCCTTCAGAGGTATTCCGCAATTGCGACGCCCGCCCATGTTGCGACGAGCCCCAGGAACAGGCTGCCCAACGCGTAGAGCGCAGCCTCTAGAAACGCTCCGCCGCGCAGGATCGAGAGCGTCTCCCACTCATACGTCGAAAAGGTGCTGTAGGCGCCGACAAATCCGATGGGCACCAGGAATCTCCACGCCGGGTTCAGCGCCGTTCGCCGGGCCAGAAAGGTCAGCGAGAAGCCGATGATGAGGCAGGCCGTCAGGTTGATGACGAAGGTCCCATAGGGAAACCTCGTCCCCATCCGGCCGCCGACCGTCGAGCCGACCCAGTACCGGGCGATGGAGCCAAGCGCGCCGCCCACCGCGATCAAGAGATATTTCTGCAAACGTGTGCCTCCCTGCCCATGCTATTGCAATGCGCTGCTCCGCGTCGCTTGGAAAATTCATGCGACGCGAATTAATCTCGCCGCCGCGCAGCCATTCCACCGAGTGCGAGAGAATGAAAGAAGTGCAAACGACAAAGAAGGAATCAACCTTGAGCCGCACAGAAGAGCCAGCGCGCGCAGCAACGCCCGCCGAACCCAGCGCCTCGCACGCGTGGCGAGCGCTGCGCCATCGCAACTTCCAGCTCTTCGTCGGCGGGCAGAGCATCTCGCTGATCGGCACATGGATGACGCGCGTGGCCACCGGCTGGCTGGTCTACCGCCTTACCGGATCGGCGCTGCTGCTGGGCACGGTGAGCTTCGCCGGACAGATTCCCACGTTTCTGCTGGCCCCGTTCGCCGGCGTCTGGGTGGACCGGCTCAACCGGCAAAAGGTGCTGGTGTGGACGCAGACGCTGGCCATGGTGCAGTCGCTCGCGCTGGCCGCGCTGACGCTCTCCGGCCGGGTGACGATCCATTGGATTCTCGTGCTCAGCGCGATGCAGGGAGTCATTAACGCCTTCGACATGCCCGGCCGCCAGGCCTTCCTGGTGCAGATGGTGGAGGACCGGCGCGACCTGGGCAACGCCATCGCCATCAACTCGTCGATGGTGAACATGGCGCGGCTCATCGGCCCGTCGCTGGCCGGAATGCTGATTGCGGTCAGCAACGAGGGCTGGTGCTTCCTGATCGACGGCATCAGCTACCTGGCCGTCATCGCGTCGCTGCTGATGATGCGCGTTCATACCCCCACAGGGAAGCGCGCGGTCACCTCCATGCTGCACGAGCTGAAGGAGGGATGGACGTACGTCGCGCACTTCGTTCCCATCCGCACCATTCTTCTGCTCTTCGCGGTCATCAGCCTGATGGGGATGCCCTTCGTCGTGTTGATGCCGGTCTTTGCGGCGCGCGTGCTGCACGGCGGCCCGCACACCTTCGGCTTCCTGATGGCCGCGATGGGATCGGGCGCGCTGGTGGGTGCGCTGCTGCTGGCCGCGCGCAAGAGCGTGCTCGGCCTGGGCCGCAAGATCGCCATCTCCTCGGCGGTCTTTGGCGCGGGACTGATCGGCTTCGGCCTCTCGCACACCTTCTGGCTGTCGATGGGGATGATGCTGATCGCCGGCTTCGGCATGATGCAGGGCATGGCGTCCAGCAACACCATCATCCAGACCATCGTCAGCGAAGACAAGCGCGGCCGCGTGATGAGCTACTACACCATCGCCTTCGTTGGCATGGCGCCCTTCGGCAGCCTGCTGGCCGGAACCATGGCGCATTGGATCGGCGCGCCAACCACGGTGATTCTGAACGGAGCCGCGGTGCTGCTGGGCGCGGCGTGGTTCACCACACGGCTGCCTGCCGTGCGCCACGCCATTCACCCCATCTACCGCGAGATGGGAATCCTGCCCGTCGAAGTCGTGAGCGGAATGACCAGCGGCGGCGCAATCTGATCCTTGAACGATTCGTTCCTGAATGTGAAAAGCCAGCCATCCCTATCCTCCGTATGCAGAATCGGCATCAGACACCTTGTCCCCCTTGGGCACAGCAGGCCAGGGAAGCGTCAGGCTTGCAAACCGCAGGCAGGAGAGAGTAATACCATGCACAGCAATCGCGAAGATCAGCCCGAAGAGCCGGACTTCACTCCTACCTACGAGGAGGAACCGCAGAAGCGTCCTTACTGGAAGCGCGCGCATCTGGATTGGCGCGTTTGGGTCGCCGCCTTCTTTATCTTTGCGGCCATCGCCGTCTATGTCTGGACCGTCGATCTTTCGGTGGTGCCTCGCGTCTGAGCAACAACGAGAGCATCAGTTCGCGGTAGGTTGGCGATTTATGTTGTCCACGACGATGACCTTCGATGGGACCTTGGCGCTCTGAAGCCGCAGCCCCAGCTGCTCCCGCACCGCGGTAGTCACTGAAGAAGGAAGGTTATCGACATCAATTCCATATTGCTTCCCATATCGCTTCTCCTCGGCCACCGCAGCGTCGTTATCGGGAAGCCACATCAATTTGATATCGAACCCACCGGAAAGGTGCGTTGCGTCTACCACGGGCCTTCCGAGTACCTTTCCCAGCGTCTCCGCAAATGCTGGCATCGTCATATTTGTGCCGTTAACGGACGCAGGGCCCCAACCCGCTCCACCACCTTGCAGCCGTTCCAGCAGGGTCGCAGGCTTGAGCAAGACCTTCTTGTCGGGTACCAGTTCAAAGCCGGACACGGTCTGGAGCTCCTCGTGCCATTTCAATCCAAATCGCTCGATCAAGAGCGCTTTCATCATTTCGGCTGTAGCATTATGGTCGTCCGGCTTGTAGGCAGGTAGTCTTGCAACCAGGTCAAACCTGGATGTATCGAGCCACGAGGGCGCCTTCAGAGCGTAATCGCTAACGGACAGCCCCATCTCCACCCACTGTTTTAAGGGCGTGTTCTCCATCCGATACTGACCCCCAGGCCCACCGCCCGAAGAATGCGAATTAGCTGGCAGTTTCGGGTCGCTTGGCTTGATGGCAGCCACTTCAAACTGCAATGACTTTGCCGGTTGCGTCTGCTGTGCGACCGCGATGCTCGCCGAAAGAATCCCAACCGCCGCGATTACCGCAGCGAAACTCGCTAGCGCCGCTTGCCTCATGATGCGACTCCTCCAATATCAACCGGGATATTTTTCCCTACGCCGATTCGCTTGAATTGTATCGCCCCAGCGGCAGCCTGCGTTACGAACTGCGTGCTTCCAGTAACTCGTTCACCTTCGCCATCACCTGAAATGCGTCGGCGACGTAGACCACGTCGGCCTTGCCGCGCGTCCATCCGCAGTTTGGGTCCAGGCTGATGGCGCGCCGCTCCCCGATGAAGCGCCAGCCCACGACGTGCGGCTCCTCGCCGTGGCAGCAGGTGGAGAGCCCCTTGGCGTGGCGCGGAGTCGATCCGGTCTGCCCGATCTGGTTCATGTGCGTGAGGAAGGGAAGCACCGACTGCTCCTCGCCGGGGCCTTCGGCCTTCTGGTCCGCCAGCGACTTGCTGCTGCCCAGCGATGCGCCGCTGAGGCGCAGGAACGCGAGAATCAGTTGGCCGGCTTCGGCGACGTGAATCTGCCCGTCGGGCTGCTTCTTGGTCCAGCCCGCCCCGGCGACAAAGAGCAGCCGCGCGTCCGGACGAATCGTTTGCGCGTCGCGCATCGGCGAGCGAAGTCCCTCCACTGTAGTGCGAGTAGCAGGCAGAGTGACCGCGACCTCCTCAACCTGCGCGGAGGCTGCTTCGCCCGCAAAGGGCGCATGAGTCCCGGCGTCCAGCAGCAGGAACCACGGGCGCGCCGCGCGGCTGATGGTCGCCTCCACGCGCTGGCGATAGAACCAGCGCGTCGCATCCACGCTGTCGTTGCTGGATAAAGCGGTGATATGCGTGTCGAGGAATCCGCCCAGACGGTGCGCGACTCCGGCGGCGACGCGCACAAAGCGCGAGCTGCCCGGAGCCAGAACGATGCTGGCCTGCGCGGCGCGGCAGAGTGCCTCGCAGCCAGCGGCGTCGGTTGCGTAGCGCGGCTGCGCAAAGGACTCACCCGAGACAGCCAGCAGCCGCGCGCCGGTTGCCGCAACAGCACCAGCCGCAGCGTTTGCGGCTTCCACGGAGGCGGGACCAAGAATTCCAATCGTCAGCTTGGCGGAGAGTTGCCCCGCCAGCTCCACGCCAGCAGTGACGGCCTCCAGCGAGGCCTTGGTCAGCGCCGAGCCAGTTTCATCGACGTGCGTCAGTACCAGAATCGTCTCCATTATGCTCACTCCGCTCCGATCCATGCGACAAGTTCGCTGGCGATCTCATCGGCTGACATGTTCTTCTCCACACGCGTCTCGCGCTGCTGTTTGGGCAGACCCACCGAGACGTAGCGCAGGCTGTTGGCCGCCAGTTCAACGCGCTTGGCCTTCTGCAACGCGGGCATGATGCCGCGCATATTCGCCATGCCGGTCTGGGGATTGTTGCGCGGCTCGGCAAGATTGCCCGTCGCCCATCCCAGCACGGCGGGCGCGCCCGCACAGACCGACACCTGATGCCTGCCGCCCTCGACGCGCTCCAGAACCTCGAACGATCCATCCTCGCGCAGCGTGATCTGGTCGACGCCCTGAAACTGGTCGCCGATGCCCAGGCGTTCGCCGACGAGTTGCAGCGTGACGCCCGCGCCACGCGTCGCCGACTCCCATCCGCCGAAGAGCAGCAGCCGATTGCGGTCGAGGCCCGGCAGCGCGGCGATCGCCTCGGCCAGCGCGGCTGCGGTCGAGTGCGCGTCGGGAAATCCGCCAATCGGCCCGTCGATAGGCACAAGCTCAAAAGCTGCTTTTTGACCGACGGTCATCATCACCTGTTGCAGCTTGGCCTTGGGACCGAGGCTCACCAGCCACAGCTTGCTGCCGGGATTCTTTGCAACCAACTGCGCCGCCTCGTACAGCGCGCACGCCGCCCACGGATCGAGCACCGCGGGCAACACCATCTCATTCTTCAGGCCGGGACCGTTGGGGCAGGTCACCGGCTCCAGAGTCTGCAACGGATCGGGAACAATCCCCGCGCAGACCACGATTTGCAATGCTTGTGCCATGAAGTCTTCCTTGACTGATCGAGTTCTTTGGATAATTCCACTGATTGTGGAGCGTGTCGTGCTTCAAACTAAGCGCAGAGAACCTTCTCTTTGCTTAGAAGGACAATTTTATCTCTCTACACGAAGGATTAGTTCTCCGCCGAGTGAAGTCCACCGGAGCCGGCGCGGAAGTCGATGTTGGCGTGCTCGCCGAAGGGCGTGTGGGCGCAGTTCCACAGACATGCGCCGCAGTGGACGCACTTCTCGCGCTCGAAGGCGATTGAATTGTCCGCGCCCTGCGTGATGGCCTGGCCGGAGCACATGGCGATGCATGTCTTCTCCGCGCACTCAGCGCAAAGCTGCGGGTCGCGGAAGACGACGTGGTCGGCAAAGCCGGGCATCGCCTGAACCTTGCCGCCCATCAGCAGCGCGTCCTGCTGCGTGACCAGCAGGCGTCCGTCCAGTTCGATCTCCGGCCAGCCGCGCGCCGTCATCAGGGCATCGTGCAGCGGGCGTCCGCCGAGTTGCGCCTCCAGCGCCAGTCGCGCGGCCTCTGCGGGTTCGACTCCCGTGTCCTTGTGCGGCGAGAAGGGATGGATCTGCTCCTGTGCCGACGGAATCGTTCCGCCCAACGAGAGCTTCCCGTGCGTCAATCCAGCCAGCGCCATGCCGATCAGCCCGCGCACAAGGCCGCCGTGAAATCCGTTGCGCGCGTTCTTGGCCTCCTCGGCCTCGCGCTCCAGCGAGCTTGCGTGACGCCGCGCAACGTAAGTGGCGAAGAGGTTCTCCTGGGTGAAGGGCTTGCCGGCGCGCAGCAGCTCCACCACCGCGTCGCCGAGTTGCACGCCGGTGGTCCACGCCTCGTCCACGCCGGAGTTGGTGAGCATGTTGGTGCTGCCGGAGCCTTCGCCGATGCGCGCAAATCCATCGCCGGTAAGGAACGGCTCGCCGTGCTTGCCCGACTCCTGCAACGACTTCGCGCCCCACGAGCGCAGCGTCCCGTCCTTGAGATAGCGCCACAGCGCGGGGTGCTGAATGTAGTGCTGTAGATAGCGATAGGCCGTGCGCGATGGATCGCCCATCCACGACGGCACGAAGATGCCCACCGAAACGAGGCGGTCGGGATGAACATAGAGGAAGCCGAAGATCTCCGGCTCGGGAAATCCAAAGGTATGCCAGACGGTGCCGGGCTTCAGCGGAGAATCTTCCGGCAGCTCGAGCACCATCTTCATGCCCAGCGCCCACTCGCTCTGCGCATGTCCCGGCGGCATTCCGAGACGCCGGTCGAGTGCGTGGCCCACCGCGCCGACCGGCCCGTCGCCGACGACCGTCAGCGGAGCGAGAACGTCCATCCCTGCCATGAAACCCTCGGCCGGCGCGCCCGTGCGGTCTACGCCTTGATCGGCCAGCCGAATCCCCTTCACCGAATAGCGTGCCTTGCCCGCTTCACCGGCGAAGATCGGCGCGCTGACCGGCGTTCCCGGCCAGATCTGCACCAGGCCCATAGCCATCACCTGCGATCCGACCCACTGGTTGAACTGGCCCATGGAGAGAAGCAGCCCGCCGTGTTTATGCAGAAACGCAGGCGTCCACGGCAGCTCGCAGGCGGAGTCTTTGACGCCCAGCATCCCGCCCAATCCGCGCAGCAGCGCATCGCCCGCGCACAGCGCAAACGACCGCCGGCTAGCTCCGATGGGGTCGAGCAGATACATCACTCGCTCTTCGGCAACCGGCGCAGCCATGGGAATCTCCGCCGGATTCAGTTCGGGAAAGCTGGCGCGGATTCCCCGTGCGCTGGTGACGATGCCGCTGACTCCGGCGGCAATATCGTCGGCGCGCTCGTAGCAGAGAACCTGCAACGGCATTCCCGGCGCAACTTTACTGGCAAACGCAGGATCGTCGGGATGCGCGGTCCACTCGCGCGTCAACGTGGTGAGGAAGCCGCCCATCGCGGGGCCGAAGCCGACGCAGGCGATGTCCACCTCCATCGTCGCGCGGGCAACATCTGGAGCCGCGGCGCCCTCAGCGGTTGCTAAGTTTGCGGCAAAGGCATCGCCACTCATGCGGGATAGTCCAGTGCTTCGGGGATCATTACCTTGCTCACGGTCTCGGCGGCGCGGTCCTTGGCCAGCCGCGAGCCGCTGAGGCAGGTGCATAGCTTGTTCTGCATCCTCTGGAACTCGCCTGACCCGGCACAGCCCGCGCAGGGCCCGGCCTTCGAGGGATGACTGCCATCCGCGTCCACCACGTCGATGGCGAAGGCCGAGATTCCCGGCATCGTCTCCTCCAACTCCTCCAGCTCCTTGGCCGTAAAGCAGTGACTGCAGCCCTCCGTGTCCCATGCCGGGTGCAGGTTGTAGCCGAAGACCAGCTCGGCGCATACGCGCGAGACCTCGCCGGCGGCGCGCGCCGCCTGCACATGGCAGAGGTCGCTGAGGAACTGAACCGTTCCCGCAAGGCCCTCGGCGGCAACCGCATCGTCCGGACCGCGGGCCTGCAACTCCAGCACGTCAAGGATCTGGCAGCGCGAAGCCATCAGCCAGCAGAGCGCATCGGCCAGCGCAAAGGTCACGCCCTGGCGCTGCCCGTGGTAGAGCTTGTTGCCCATAGGATCGGTGGCGTTCTGCAGATGCGCCAGCGTCCATTGCCACATCTCCATCGCCGAAGCCAGGGTGCATGCTCCGGTTCCCGGATGCAGCGAAGCAATCTGCCGCATCTCAGCGATCCATGTGCGGAACTGCGCCAGGAAGACATCGCGCGTCATGGTGATGGTCAACTGTCTCCGCTGCACGGCCTCGGGCCCTTCGTAGGTCGCCTCCAACTGCGCGTCCATCCACTTGTTGGCGAGGAATCCGGGACAGTCCTCGGTGATGCCGTAGCCACCCATCAGGCTGACGGCCTCGCGCATCATGTTGGCGCCGACGCCGGTGTTCCACAGCTTGGTGGCGGGGCAGAGTACATCGGCCTCGGAGTCCATCAGCACGAAATCCACCAGCGGATCGGCGGCCAGCTCCTCGCGGCGCGGATCGTTCGCGGCCATCCCCAGCAGCGCAATCGCACGCTTCTCGCTCTCCTGCAGGGCCTTGTGCTCGGCCCGCTTGCCGCTGACTCCGCGCTCCTTCATCAGGGCTTTCTTCTGCTTCTCCAGCGGCTCCAGCACATCGAAGAGCCGTGCCGTGGCAAATCCCAGCGACGCGGCGGCTTCGCCCATGGCCCACACATCGACCAGCCGGTGCAGCGCGTCCTCGCGCTGCTGAATGCCAAGCTCGTAGCGCATGGATCCGGGCTTCACGCCGGCCGCGCCATGGAATCGCTCTCGCTGATAGCGGATCACCGGCTCAACGGCCGAGAGCAGCTTGGCCGCCGTCATCAGGCCAACGGTGACGCGGGTGCGGCGGAAGACCGCCTCGATCACCTCGCCGTGGGTGAAGTTCGGCACGATCACGCCGTCCTGTATGGTGTATCCGCCGATGATGCGGCTGGCCGGAACCTTCAGGTTGAAGATTGGGTCGCCGGTGGACGAGAGCTGATGCACCAGCTTCTTGGTCGCCGTTCCACGGTCGAAGATTCCCTCGTCGCCCTCCTCCAGAATCACCATGCAACTGCCCTTGATGCGTGGATCGTCGGAGGCGACGGCTGCGGTGACGAAGTTGGCGAAGGCGATGTTGGTGATGAAGCGGCCGCGCTTATCGACCTGCAACATCGGTTCTTCTCCGTCCTTCCACTCGGCGATGCGCATCTTTCCGCTCAGGATTCCGGTGTCGATGCCGACGTAGGGCAGCGGCTCGGTCAGCGCGAAGGCGCCGCGCCATGGCTTGCGGTCCTCGCCTGCCTGCGGAGGCGCGGCCAGCGTCTTGTAGTGGCTGACCTGCTCGGCGGTGCCGCACTCGTGGATCGGGGCAAGCGCCAGAAAGCTCGCCAGGCTGCCGGTCGCCGCGCCGCCATCCACCCACGCCAGTTCAAAGGCTGCAAGCGAGAGCGCCAGGTTCTTCGGTCCGGCGATGAATCCACCCTCTTCGGGCTCCATAAAGGCAGCGGTGATTCCGGCGCGATCGAAGGCCTCCATCATCTCAGCTTTGGCGGGGGTCCATTCGTGAGTATTGCGCTCGCCCGCGGCGACCATCTGCGCCACCGTCGTGCGCGCCACGGTGCGCGACGACTGCACCAGCATCTGCAGGTCGAAGCGGTCCGCAAACCGCCATTGGATCTGGCGCACCGCATCGCCGGGAAGCGTGTGCATGGTCTTCACCTCTGGTGCCGCAGCCGTAGCCATAGATCTGAACCTCGCGCAGTTCCACCTATTGTCTCAGGCGGGGTCTGAAGCGGCCTGTGACCATCATCACCACGTCCGGCCAGCAAACGAGAATTATCGGTCCAGTTGGCGTGCCTTGGGCCCGTCTCCGCCGTCGTGCGCAAACCTCAGGATGAGCAGAGCAACGAGGTTCCAAAACACGACTGCGGCCAGGATATATAGCAGGATCGAAGAGATCTGTTCCTGGTTCTTCTCAATCAGATAGCCACGGCTTGCCACAATCTCCGTGTAGGTTGTCCGGTCGCAACTCCGATAGGAGACGGTGACGAACCCCAGCAGGGCCGGAAGCACAAATCCACAAGGGAACAGCCGCTTCAGCATGGTGGGAAGGCTCCTGCCCGGCGCCGCGTCCGCCAGGCCGGCGAAGGGGCGCCGAAGATAGAGATACGCCAGTAGGCCCAGCGCGATCGACAGGGCGGCGCAGACGAAATAAGAGACGATTAAATATCGCTCATTCGTCATCCTTGACCTTCAGCGTGGCAACCAGAACGGTGATCAGCACCATGTAGATGGCAACAAACCAGAGCGTCTTCTCCAGGGTGGATGAGACGCCCTCCGCCCCCTTCCAGACGTACTCCATGAAGCGCGAGTCCGGCTTCAGATCGAAGGAGGTCCCGATCGCGGCCGACAGGGCTGCAAGATAAAGAACCAGAAGGAAGGAACGCAGGTAGAAGGTGACCCCAGCCTGTAGTCTGAGGGTGTGGCGCAGCAGATCGTTCAGGCTGGAGCGCAACAGAAGAAACAGAATGGTCGGCACGGCCACCGAGATCGCCAGCAAGATCAGAAACGCACTTAACTCCAAGCTCATCCTCTTGTTCCCCTTCCTGCCCGGGGTTCGCCTGCGTCTGTTCTTCTTTCGCTCGCGCGAAACCGACGGGCAGATAATATTACGCGGAATTTCATTCTTACGTTCGACAACTGTGCAGATTCTAGAGCGATCTCTCCTCTTCGGCGGACGACATGGCCGGATTGCCGATGATTTTGCAGGAAATCTTGCCGCGCCTTCTATAATGGCTCATGGCAATCACTCCAGCGGCCCCGGGAAGCTCCGGGAATGCCGCACCTTCCAGACAGGAAGGGAAGAGGATCGACTCCATCGCGACGGACGCAGGCATCGAGCGTGAGGCAGCT
>Ga0224554_1001391_pt1 | contig 15452 bp, 16 predicted proteins | sample 714S22024metaG_FD_180666 | JGI IMG/M metagenome (GOLD analysis project Ga0224554, IMG submission 180666) | Peat soil microbial communities from Stordalen Mire, Sweden - 717 S2 20-24 | ecosystem: Environmental > Terrestrial > Soil > Wetlands > Peat | place: Sweden: Norrbotten County, Stordalen...
TTTCCTGGCCGATTTTGAGTTGCACGGGCGACCAGACGTTGCTGCCCCAGCGGTTGGCCGGCACTTGCAGCACGTATTCGAAAAAGGCGATGCCCCAACTGACCACGATGACGAGCCAGATCGGGCGGTCCTTGAATTTCAAGTGCCCGTATCAGGCGAATGTCATAAAGACATTCGAGCAAGTCAACAATACAAACGGCAGCCAGCGGGATTGGGTTAATGAACTCATAACAGTTTTTTGGTGGGGGTGAAGGGCAGGCCGCGCTGGCCGTGGAACAGTTTCTTCAACCGCCGGTCGCTCGAACTGCTCTGGCGCCGCAGGATTTCGGGGGCGACGCGGTTGCCCAATTCACGACGATGACGCCGTCCTTTCAGCCAGTCTTCGTAGCTGATGGAGCCTTCAATCGGAATGCAGGGGACTTTTGATTTTGAGTTCATCGGCGACTTCTTCCACCAATTTCACGCACTCTGCAATATTACGATATTCCGGCAGGTTGGCAACCCGGCGAACCTCCGTCCAGTCCACGGGGATGGAGCCGTCCAAAATCATGGCGGCGAGCTTTTTTGCGCAGCCGCGTGCGGTCGGGTTTTCTCCCGGATAAACAGAAACGAGCACGCGCTCGACGAGCAAATCCTCGGGCTTCATCAGCAGCACGTCGCCATAAGGCGCGCGCACGCGGCGAAAAGGCGTGCGCGCAAAACTTTCCACCGGCCCCAGCACGTCCACAAACATGCCGGCCACCTGCCAATTGCGCGGGCCGCCTTTCGCGCCGAGCAAGCCCATGATTTCCTGCCGCTCGCGCATGGGGAGGCTCGCGTTTGTGGCGTGGCACATATCGAGGTCGCCGGAGGCATACGCGCCTTCCGTCAGGATTTCGATGGCCGAGCCGCCCACCACGACCAACTCCACGCCGCGTTCCGCCCAAAGCGCGCTGCACAACGAGGCCATCTTCAAGCTCTTGATGGTCGGGTCCTGCTCCGCCGTCACGTCGGTGAGCGCTGATTTTATCTTGCCGGCGTCCATGTATTCAGAGGCGGACCGGAATTCCTTTTCCAGCCAAAAACTTTTTCACGTCGCTCACGGTGAATTCGCCGAAATGGAAAATGCTCGCCGCCAGCACCGCGTCCGCCCTGCCTTCCAGCAACACCGCCGCCAGATGCTCCAGGCTGCCCGCCCCGCCGCTCGCCACCACCGGCACGCCCACCGCCTCGCTCACCCGCCGCGTGATGACCAGATCGAACCCGGCCTTGGTCCCATCCGCGTCAATGCTGTTCAACACGATTTCGCCCGCGCCCAGCGCCACGGCTTTTTTGGCCCATTCCACCGCGTCCAGGCCCGTCGCACGCCGGCCGCCATGGGAAAAAACCGACCACTGGTCCGGCCCGGTTTTTTTCGCGTCAATGGAAACGACCACGCACTGGCTGCCGAATTTTTCCGCGCCGCGGGTGATGAGCGCCGGATCGGCCAGGGCGGAGGAGTTGATGCTGGTTTTGTCCGCGCCGGCCTTGAGCATGGCGTGCATGTCCGCGACCGAGCGGATGCCGCCTCCGACGGTCAGCGGCATGAAGCACTGGTCGGCGGCGCGTTCGATCACGCCAATCATCGAGGCGCGCCCCTGGGCGCTGGCGGTGATGTCGAAAAAGACCATTTCGTCGGCGCCCTGGTCGTTGTAGCGGACGGCCAGTTCGACGGGGTCGCCGACATTGCGCAGTTCGCCGGCTTCGGCCCGGCCGAACTGGACGCCGCGCGTGACTTTCCCATCATGCACGTCCAGGCAAGGGATGACGCGTTTTGCAAGCATGGCCTGATGATGGCGCGGAGAGGTCGGGAGCGGTCAAGCAATAAGATTTGTGCGCCGCGTTTTACCCCGCTCCGCCGCAAAACCGCCCGGAATAATTAAATTGCGTCCTTAATCTTCCCTTAATGTTCGTTGTGGCAAAGTAATGCGCGTTGCAAATAGCAGCCCCGGTGCGGGCCGCGGACGGTTCAGCGAGCCGTCCAGCTATGCAGCACAAAAAATAAGAACACAAATGTATTCAATGAAAGGAGTTTACCATGAAATTTAAAACTTTGTTAAGCCTTTGCGGTTTGGTTACCGCCCTGAGCCTTTCCCCCGGCATCCTGCTGGCCCAGGATGACAACGGCGGCGGTCCCGGTGGTCCCGGCGGTCCGGGCGGCGGTGGCCCCGGTGGGGGCGGGATGTTTGGCGGCGGCGGGCCGGGCGGCGGGCCGGGCGGCGGCAACTTCGACCCCACCCAGTTCATGCAACAGATGCAACAACAGATGATGACCCAAATCCGGCAAAACCTGGCCATTACCAATGACGACGAATGGGCCGTCATTCAAGCGCTCATTCAAAAGGTCTATGACGCGCGGCGCGATGCCAACACCGGCGGCATGGGGATGATGGGGATGATGCGCGGTGGCGCCCCTGGCGGTGGCGGCGCAGGCGGTGGCGGCGCAGGCGGCCGTGGCGGATTTGGACCTCAAACCAGCGACGAACAGCAAGCCCTGCAAAAGGTCGTTGATTCCAACGCCGCCTCCCAGCAGATTCGGGACGCGCTCGCCAAATACCGCGCCGCCCGCAAGGCAAAACAGGACAAACTGGCAACCGCGCAGGAAAATCTCAAAAAAGTCCTTACGGCTAAACAAGAGGCGCAAATTGTCCTGATGGGCATTCTTGAGTGACAGGCTGTCGCAGACAGGCGCCGGACGGCCATCGGAGCCGCCCGGCGGCGGACCGAAACTTATTTGTAATGGTTGGTTGGGCCGGGCGGAAAAGGGGCGAACCGGAAAAACAGCCTTGAAAGTCGCCAGCCAATGTCGGACACTACTGCCACTATGAGCAGAATTTCAGCCGCCTTTTTCTCCTGTGCTGTCGCCACCCTCGTCAGCATTTCTCTTTCCGCCGCCGCCCAGACTCCCGCGGCCACGGACAAGATTACGCTTAAATTCGTCCGGGTGGACAGCCAGGAAACCGACGCCCAGGACGGCAAAGGCGCCAACGCGGTGGATGGCGATCCCAACACCTTTTGGCATACCCAGTGGCAGGATGCCAATCCGCCCTGCCCGCACGAAATTGTCATCGAACTGGTGCCGCCCTCCGCCATCAGCGGCTTCACCTACCTGCCCCGGCAGGATGACAACGTCAACGGCACCATCAAGGATTACGAATTCTACATCAGCGACGATGACAAAGATTTTGGCCAGCCGGTGAAAAAGGGAACCTTCGCCGAAGGCAGTGATAAAAAAACGGTGAACTTCGACGCCAAAAAGGGCCGCTTCATCAAGCTCAAGGCCTTGTCCGAAATCAATGGCGAGGCCTGGACTTCCGCCGCTGAAATCGGCGTGATTGCCGCCGGGGCGCAAGCCGCCGCCACCGCGCCCACGCCGGGAAAAGTCCAGCTCAAATTCGTCCGGGCTGACAGCGAGGAAACCGCCTCCCAGGACGGCAAGGGAGCCAACGCGGTGGACGGCGATCCCAACACTATTTGGCATACGCAGTGGACGGACGACAATCCGCCCTGCCCGCACGAAATCGTCATCGAAATGCTCCCTCCCTCCACCATCAAGGGCTTCACTTATCTGCCGCGCCAGGACGGCCAGGCCAACGGCACCATCAAGGATTACGAGTTTTACGTGAGCGACGATGACAAGAATTTTGGCCAACCGGTGAAGAAGGGAACCTTCGTCGAAGGCAGCGACAAAAAAACGGTGAATTTCGATTCCAAAAAGGGCCGTTTCATCAAGCTCAAGGCGTTGTCCGAAATCAATGGCGAGGCCTGGACTTCCGCCGCTGAAATCACGGTGATTCCAGGCGACTGAGGACAAGCCCGATCCAAAAACCTCCATGAATTTATTAGCTACAGCCGCTCCTGCCGTCACTTCGGCCATCGCTCCACCGTTGTCCATGATTGCTCTGTGGATTTACGTCACCTTGCTCCTGGCCGGCGGCACGGTCGGCCTCATCAAGGCGGGCAGCAAGATTTCGCTTGTCACCTCCGCCCTCTTCGCCGCGCTGCTGGCCCTTTGCGCCACCGGCGTCATCGGGCCTTTTTACATCACGCGCATCATTGTGGGTTTTCTCGCCGCGTTTTTCTGCGTGCGCTACTTGAGAACCTCCAAGTTCATGCCCTCGGGGTTGATTCTCCTGTTTTCCGTCGTGGTGCTGGGCGTTCTGCTGGTGGACCATTAAGCGTCCCGTCCCGTTGAATTGGCGGCGTGCAAACCTCCCTTCCCATTTGGCTGATCCATCCTCAGATCGTCGAGGCAGTCACTCATAATAATTGCGTTGTTCTGATCGCTCCGACCGGCTCCGGCAAAACCACGCAAGTCCCCCAAATGCTCCTGGACGACCCCGTTCTGCTGGGGACGCCCGCTCCCGGCCGCGGTCGCATCGTCGTCCTCCAACCGCGCCGCGTCGCCGCCCGCGCCGTCGCCGCCCGGGTGGCCTGGGAGCGGCGCTGCCCGCTGGGCTCCGAGGTCGGCTACCAAATCCGCTTCGACGACCGCACCAGTCTCGGCACCCGCATCTGTTTTGTCACCGAGGGGATTTTGCTGCGCTGGCTCCAGGACGATCCCACCTTGGGCGGCATAGCGGTCGTCATTTTTGATGAATTTCACGAACGCAATCTGTTGAGCGATGTCGCCCTGGCGCTGGCCCGGCAATTGCAACAGAGCCGCCGCCCCGATCTCAAAATCCTTGTCATGTCCGCCACCCTGGATGCCGCTCCCGTCGCCGGTTACCTGGGCGGCTGTCCGGTTCTCGAAGCCGAAGGCAGGGCCTTTCCCGTGGAAATCCGCCACCTCGATCTGCCGGACGAACGCCCTGTTTCCGAGCAGGCCGGCGACGCGGTGGCGCGCATTGTCGAAAGCGGCGAGTCGGGGGACATTCTGGTTTTCATGCCCGGCATGGCGGAAATCAACGCCACAATAGCGGCGTGCCGCGCGACGCGGTGGCGCGAACCGCTGGCCATGATCCCCCTGCACGGCGAACTGCCGCCGCAGGAACAGGATCTGGCCTTCGCGCCCAACCGTCTGCGCAAGCTCGTCGTCTCCACCAATGTGGCCGAAACCTCGGTCACGATTGACGGCATTGTCCATGTCATTGACAGCGGGTTGGCGCGCGTCGCCCGTTACGATGCGGAGCGGGGAATCGGCACGTTGCTGCTCGAACCGATCAGCCGCGCCTCCGCCGAACAGCGCGCGGGGCGGGCCGGACGCACCGCGCCCGGCGTCTGCCACCGGCTTTGGACGGAAAGCGGCCATTTGAACCGCCCCGGGCGCAACACTCCTGAAATTCAGCGCAGCGATTTGGCGGAAGTCGTTCTTCTGCTGCATTCTCTCGGCATTGCTGACGCCACGCAATTCCGCTGGCTGGACGCGCCTGATCCGCAAGCGGTCGCGCGCGCCGAAAAACTGCTCCGCACCCTCGGCGCGATCCCGGAGCAAAGTGGCGGCGGCGTCTCGCCGCTGAATCAGGGCCGGGACGGCCCTGCCACTCTCCCCAATCCGCAATCCGCCCTGTCCTCCGTAGCTTTAGCGAAGGAGGAAATCCGCCATTCCGATCTCACGCCCATCGGCTGGAGAATGTTGCGCCTGCCCATGCACCCGCGTTATTCCCGCATGTTGGTCGAAGCTTCGCGGCTGGGCTGCGTGGGCGCCGCCGCGCTTTGCGCCGCGCTGGCCAGCGAGCGCGATTTGCTGGCCCGCCTGGGCCGCGACGACGCACACATCGCGGAAGCGCGCGAATTATTCGAGGCCAGCGCCGAATCGGATTTCTTCACCCTGATGCGCGCCTTTCAATTTGCCAAAAACAACCACTTCAATGTCGAACAATGCCGGCGTTACGGCATCCGCGCCCAGACGGCGCGGCAAGTGGATCAGACCTTGGAGCAAATCCTGCAATTGGCCGGACGCGACCTGAAGGAAAGCGCGGCCCGCCCGCCCGCCGCCGAGAGCGACACGCTGCCGCGCTGCCTGATGGCCGGTTTCATTGACCAGCTTTGCCGGCGGCGCGATCAGGGCACGCTGGACTGTGATCTGACCGAGGGCCGTTCCGGCGCGCTGGCGCGGGAAAGCGTGGTGATCAACGCGCCGCTGTTCGTGGTCGCGTCCATCCGCGAAGTTACAGGCCGCACCGGCACGCTGACGCTGCTTGGCCTGGCCACCGCTGTGAAACGGGAGTGGATCGAGGAAACTTTTTCCACCCAGATCAGCACTTCCATTGAACACCTTTACGACCGCACCCACCGCCGCGTTAGCGCCGTCAAATTGATCCGCTTCCACGATCTGGTGCTGCATCACGAGCACCAGCGCGAGGTGGACCCCGCCGCCGCGGGCCGCTGCCTGGCGGAGGCTTACGGTAAAAACTATTTTGAACTGCCGCAGTTCAACCATGAAATCAAGCAGACCATCGCCCGCCTGAACCTTGCCGCCGCCGTCATGCCCGAACTGGAGTTGCCGCCGCTGGACGCCGACGCCATTACCCGATGTCTGGCGCGCGCCTTTTCTGGCATGACCCTCGTCAAGGAAGCGCAGGCCGCGCCGTTGCGCGACGCCTTTGGCGATTTCATCGGCCGGGAGCGGCTGGAGTGGCTCAACGAACTCGCGCCCGCCGCCATCCCCTGGCTGGACGACAAGAAGCTCAAATTGCTTTACCCGGAGGCAACGCGGGACGCCGACGCGCGGCCCAACTCTCCCGAGGCGAACGTGAAACTGCACGAGATTTTCCGGTTGCCGGACCACCCGCGGATATGCGAAGGCCGCCTGCCGGTCAAGCTTTGGCTGTGCGCGCCCGACGGCAAGCGCCTCGAATCCACCCTGGACTGGCCGAATTTCAAGGCGACGGTGTATCTGAAAATCAAGCCGGGCCTGCAAAAGAAATTCCCGGGCAATACCTGGATTTGATGGGGCTACCGCAAAAAGTTATACTTGAAAATGCAGCGCAACGCGCTGAACCCGTCCCGCCAGCCGATCTTTTTTCCCTCGGCGTAAGTGCGCCCGTAGTAGGAAATGGAGACTTCGTAAATGCGGAGATTCAGGCGGCTGGCCTTGGCCACGATTTCCGGCTCGAAACCAAAGCGGTCCTCCTCGATGAGAATCTTCTGCGTCACCTCGCGGCGGAACATCTTGTAGCCGGATTCCATGTCGGTCAGGTTGAGGTTGGTCGCCATGTTGGAGAAGAGCGTGAGCATCCGGTTGCCGGCGTAATGCCAGAAGTATAACACCCGGTGCGCCCCTGATCCCGCAAAACGCGACCCGAACACCACGTCCGCCTTGCCCGTCAGAATCGGCCGCGCCAATGTCCCGTAATCGGCCGGGTCATATTCGAGGTCCGCATCCTGGACGATGACGATGGGAGCGGTGGCTTTGGCGAAGCCGGTGCGCAAGGCGGCGCCCTTGCCCCGGTTGGCCGCGTGTTGAAAAAGCCGGAGGCGCGCATCGGCCTGCGCGAGCGGCTGGAGCGCCGCCCAGGTGCCGTCGCGCGAGCCGTCATCCACCACAATCACCTCCCGCACCAGCGGCTGGGCCAGAACGGTTTGCACGATGGAAGCAATGGTGCCGGCTTCGTTGTAGGCCGGAATAATCACGGCCAAACAAGCAGGCTCCCGGGCTGGCGGCGGTTGGTTTGGCGCGGGCATCAACAATGGATTGAGTTGGACGTATTCTCGCCCAATTCGCCTGCCACCGTCAATGCGGAAAGCAAGGGGTGCATTTCATATTTTTGGGTTCCCCTCTTAATCTTAATCCTAATCTTAATCTTAATCCCCCCCTGCATTTGAAGATTAAGATTAAGATTAGGATTAAGATTAAGAAATCGGAAGAGATTACCCAAAAAAGTGAAATGCGCCCGAAGGCAAGCCCGTCACGCCTTCCAGGCGGCCAGGGCGGCGCGATAGATTTCGGCCAGAGGCAGATTCTTTTCCGCCGCGATTTTTTTGCACGACTCAAATTCCGGGGCGACCTGGGTGACGGCGCCATCCAGGAATCCAAGTTTCACCGTCACTTCACCGTACGGGGTCTGGACGGTTCGAAATTCGCGGCGGAGCTTGCGGCGTTCGGCCAGACGGCGGCGCACGCCGAAGGCGCTGGTCTGGCGCAGGATCATCCCGGTAAACTTGTCCGCCTCGCCCGCCTCGCAAAGGACGGTCAAACATACGCCGGGACGGTTTTTTTTCATTTGGACGGGCGCGTGGAAAACATCCAACGCGCCCGCGGCGAGCGCGGTTTCCATGAAAGAGCCGAGGATTTCCGGGCTGGAATCGTCGAGGTTGGTTTCCAGGACGGCGATGGTGTCGGCCTCCCAATCCTGCGGGCCGGCTTCCGCGCTTTGGCCCAGAATGGCGCGCAAGACGTTCGGGCGGGTCTGGTTGTCGCGCGAGCCGGCGCCCAGGCCGATTTTTTCCGCCGCCAGCCCGCGCATGGGACCGAATTCCGCGGCGAATTCCGCCAGCAGCGCCGCGCCGGTGGGAGTAATCAATTCATGAGGTTCCGCGCACTGGGTCAGCGGGATGCGGCGGGCCGCGAGGATTTCCAGCGTGGCCGGCGCCGGAATCGGGAAACGTCCGTGGGCGCAATCAACCCAGCCGGTGCCATCCACGGCCTCGGCGGCGAGAACGCGCGGCCGGCCGAGGATTTCCAGGGCCGCGCAGCCGCCCACGATGTCAATAATGGAATCCATGGCGCCGACCTCGTGGAAATGGACTTCGTCCAGGGGCAGGCCGTGGATTTTGCCTTCCGCCTCCGCGACGCGCTGGAAAACGGCGAGGGCCTTTTGCCTGACCCATTCGGAAAGGGAACTGGTGGAAATCAAGTCCTTGATTTCGGCGTATTTTCGTCCATGTCCGTCATGAGGTTCGTGCGGGTGATGATGACCGGGTTCGTGGGCGTGTTCGTGTCCCAGGTGAACTTCAAATTGCACCGCCTCAATCTGGCTGCGTTTGACGCGATGGGCGTGCAGATGATAGCCGCCCAAGGAAAGTTTCGCCAGCTCCCGCTCAATCTGTTGGAGGTCCACGCCCAAATCGAGCATGGCGCCCATGAACATATCTCCGCTGATGCCGCTGAAAATATCGAGGTAAAGCGTTTTCAATCGTTGAGCCTCCGGGCGGTCGCGGCCAGTTCGTTGATCTGGCTGGCGGCGTATCCCGCGCCAAAACCGTTGTCAATATTCACCACCGTGACGCCGCTGCCGCAACTGTTGAGCATGGCCAGCAAGGCCGCCAATCCGCCGAAGCTCGCGCCATAGCCGACGCTGGTCGGCACGGCGATGACGGGGCGGCAGCCCAGGCCCGCCACCACGCTGGGCAGCGCGCCTTCCATCCCGGCCACCACCACCAGCACCTGCGCGCGCTGGATCGCCTCCATCCGCCCGAGCAACCGGTGCAGCCCCGCCACTCCCACGTCGTAAATTCTTTCCACCCGGTGGCCCATGATGTCGGCCGTGACCGCCGCTTCCTCGGCCACCGGCAAATCGCTCGTGCCGGCGCAGAGGATGGCGATCACGCCGGGGCGTTTGGGGAGCGGTTTTTTTTCCAGCGTGACGCAACGCGCCGCCTCGTGGAAGACGGCGTGCTTGAATTTTTTTCGCACCGCGACCGCCTGTTCGGGGGAAACGCGGGTAATCAGGACCCGGCTCTCGCGGGCCGTGATCTGGCCGGCGATTTCCACCACCTGGCGCGCCGTTTTGCCCGCGCCGTAAATGACTTCGGGAAAACCTTTGCGCAAAGCGCGGTGCGTGTCCACCTGGGCAAAACCCAGGTCGGCCAAGGGCGCGGCCTGAAAAGAACGCAAGGCGCGCGCCGCGCTTATTTTGCCCGCGCGAAAATCTTCCAAAAGCTGGATGGCCTCGACTGTTGTCATGCGCAAGGACAATACATCAACGTTCAGGCGGGTCACGCGCGAAAAATCGGCGGGAAGCGGCGCAACCGCCTTTTTTCTTAATCTTAATCCTAATCTTACTCTTAATCCGATCGGATGCGCGACGGGATTAAGATAAGATTAGGATTAAGATTAAGAGGGGAACCCAAAAAAGTGGAACGCAACTACGGGCGCGGGCCGGGGTTTGAGTTGTGAACCGCGCCGGGCGACAAAACGGTTGCATCGGGCGCGCGTTCAAGGAATGATGATTTCATGCGTTTGAGGCCCTGGTTGATCGCTTCATTAGGATTGAATGTAATCCTTGCCTCCGCCTGGTATATTGCGCACCGCCAGGAGGGCCATCCGCCCATTCTCCACCCGCCGCCCCCCGACTTGACGGCGCCGACGATCCGCACCAACTCGGTGGTCCGCTACGTCAATATTACCTGGGCGCAAATTATGTCCACCAACCTGATCGCCTACATCACCAACTTGCAGGCGGTGGGCTGCCCGAAGGAGACGATTCGCGACATCATTTTGGCGGAGGTCAACCAGTCCTACGCCCGCGCCCGCGCCACCGAAATCCTCACGCCCGATCAGCAATGGTGGAAAACGGAGCCGGACGCGGCGGTGGCGCACGCGGCCGGCGCCGAGTTGCGCCAACTGGAAAGCGGGCGGCGCGCCACGCTGGTCATGCTGCTCGCGCCCACCTGCGGGCCGAACTGGGAAACCGAAACGGATGTCTCGGCCTGGGTGGAATCCAACTACGGTTTGACGGGATCGCATTTGGGCGCTCTGTCGCCGGAAATCAAGCGGATGCTTTACGACCTGGCGGCGCGCACCCAGGACCAGATGGCCGGACTGACTTCCCCCGAGGTGGCGCGGGTCTTGCAGACCGAGCGGTCAAGATTGCAGTCCTTGCTCACGCCGGTCGCCTTGAACGAATACCTGCTGCGCTATTCCCCGACCGCGGCGCAGTTGCGGGCTGACACGCGTGGTGTCAATTATTCGCCGCGGCAATTTCAAGACTTGTTCGCGGCGGTGGATCCGATCCTGCTCCAGCCCGATTTTTATTATCAGGGCAGCGACACGGACGCGCAGACGCGGCAGCGGGCGCTTCAGGCCCAATACGACGCCGCCCTGCAACAAGCGCTGGGCAGCGAAACTTTCCGCGCGCTCCGGCTCAACCAGGACCCGCTCTACGCCTCCACCGCCGCCGCCGCCCAGCAAACCGGCATTTCCGCGCAGAACACCGCCAAGCTTTACGAAATCAACCGCGCCACGCAGACGGAACTGGACCGCATCCGCAACGACACCACGCTTTCGCCGGACGAAAAGATTGACGCGCTGGCGGAGACGCGCACGGAGCAGCAAAAGGCCATCGAACAAATGCTCGGCCCCGAGGCCTTCCAGCGCTGGCTGCAAACGCAGAACCGGCCCTGACGGCCTCAGCGCCCGTCCAAAAATTACTTCCGATTTGCCGGCGGGCTTTGGCACAAGGCCGCATGCGATGATTGTGAATTGGTCATTGAAAATTTGTCATTGGCAATTGAAAACCAACTCCCCAACTGCACGATTGCCAATGACAAATTCTCAATTTTCAATTCGCAATTCAGAAGCGCGAGAATTTAAAGATCAGATTCGCCGGCGGGTCACACCCAAAAATCTGAAACGCGCCGCCCGCCGTGACCACGCCTCGATCTTTGGCGGTTTTTCCGGCACGAGGGTTCCCCCTCACCGTGTTTTCAACATTTCCCGAACCTGCGAGGGGTCGTTCGTCGGGGGCTGGCAGGCGGCGCCGGTGCAGAGATAGACCAGCGGCCCGCCTTTGCCGGGCAGCGTTTTGGCAAACGGCTCGACCGGTCCGGCATGGCCCAGCACCACCTTGCCCGGCTGATAAACGGAGTGGATGGCCCGCAACAGGGCCACGGTCTGCGGCTGGCCGGGATCGCCGGCGACCACGGCGCGGCGCGGCTCCGTCAAATAGAAATCAAGCGCGAGGAGCAGATGGGGCACGGCCTGGGGAAACTCGCGCAGCCGGCGCGAGAGGAGGCGGAGGGTTTTTTCGGCGGCGTCGCGGAATTCGGCGCGGCCGGTGATGGCCGCCAGCCGCAGGAGGGCCAGCGCGGCCACGGAGTTGCCCGACGGTTCGGCCCCGTCGTAATCCTCCTTGGCCCGCAGAATCAGGTCGCTGGCCCCGGCGGCGCTCTCAAAAAATCCGCCGTCCTTGGGATCATAAAAGCGGGCGAGCATGGCGGCGGCGAGGGCGAGGGCAAAATCCAGATGGGCCGGCACCAGGGTCGTTTCATAAAGGTCGAGCGTGCCGGCCAGCAGTCCGGCGTAGGCGCGGAGCAACTGGACGGTGTCGCGTTCGCCGTCGCGCCAGCGATGATAAAGGGTTTGGCCGTCCCACAATTCTTCCCGCAGGAAGGCCAGATTTTTCTCCGCCGCCGCGCGGTAATGGTCGTCGCCCAGGACGGCGGCGGCGCGGGCCAGCGCTCCGAGCATCATGCCATTCCACGAGGACAGGATTTTGTCATCCAGGTGAGGTCGGACGCGGCGGGAGCGGGCGTCAAACATTTTTTTGCGGGCGGATTCGAGGCATTTCATCGCGGCGGTCGGGAGATCTGGATCGGCCACGCTTAAAACATTCTGGTTGAGGAGCGGATGGGGGTCGCTGTGGTCGGTGAAATTGCCGCGCTGGGTCAGGCCGAAATAGCGCGAGGCGGCCTGGAATTCATCCGGGGTCAGCAGTGGGGCCAGTTCGGCGGTGGTCCAGCAGTAGAATTTTCCTTCCTTGCCTTCACTATCGGCGTCCTCGGCGGAGAAGAAACCGCCCCGGGGATGGGTCATGTCGCGGAGGACGTAAGCGATGATGCCGCGGGCGACTTCGGCATGGCGGGTCTGGCCGCTGACGAGGAAGGCGTCCAGATAAAGATTCACTAACTGGGCGTTGTCGTAGAGCATTTTTTCGAAATGCGGGACGAGCCATTGGGCATCCACCGCGTAGCGGGCGAAGCCGCCGCCGAGTTGATCGTGCAGGCCGCCGGCGGCCATGGCGTCGCAGGTGTGGAGAACCATTTTCACCGCCTCGGCGTCGTTGACACGAAGGCCGTGGCGGAGAAGGAAGGACGGCAGGCTGGGGCGCGGGAACTTGGGCGCGCCGCCGAAACCGCCGTGGCGGGGGTCATATTCCTGCTTGAATTTGGCGGCGGCATCGTCCAACAGACGGGACGCGAGCGGGCCGTTGTCCGGCTGCGGCAAAACAAAGGCCTGGAGCTGGCGGTGAAGATCGTCCGCCGAGGCCAGCACTTTGCCGCGGCTGGACTGCCACAGTTTGGCGATTTGCCGCAGGATGTTGAGGAAGCCGGGCTGGCCGTATTTGCCATCGGGCGGAAAATAGGTGCCGGCGTAGAAGGGCTTGAGGTCGGGAGTGAGGAAGCAATTGAGCGGCCAGCCGCCCTGCCCGGTCATGGCCTGGGCTGTTGTCATATATATTTTATCAACATCGGGGCGTTCCTCACGGTCCACCTTGATGCTGACGAAATGGGCGTTGAGAAAGGCGGCGATGGCGGGGTCCTCGAAGGATTCGCGCTCCATGACATGGCACCAATGGCAGGTGGAGTAGCCGATGCTGAGGAAGATCGGTCTGTCCTCCTGGCGGGCGCGGCTGAAGGCCTCCTCGCCCCAGGGGAACCAATCCACCGGGTTGTGCTGGTGTTGCAGCAGATAAGGCGATTTTTCGCGCGCGAGGCGGTTGGTGTTCGGCACACGCCAATCTAATGGAGGAGGAGGAGATTCGCAATTTTCGGGGGATGATTTTGCGAGGGTGGGTTCCTCCCCCCAAAAAATAACACAATTAGGCACAATTAGCCTTGATCGGCGGGGCGCAATGATAGTTGCAGGTCGTTCATGAATGAGAACTTGTATTCGTTTTTTGCGGTTTTCGCACTGCAATCCGGCAGCGTCGCCCATTTTCGCGAGGATTTTACCGCGGATTGCCCGGCGCGGCAAAGCCGCAACCAAGAATGAACTGGCCGCAAGAGAACGCAAAGATCGCAGAGAAGAAACGTCATAACCGCTGTTCTTTGAGTTCTTTGCGTTCCTTTGCGGCAATAATCTTCTTGGGAAAGTGGCAGGGCCGTCCCGGCTTTGATGAATCGTGGCTGCCACAGTGGGGATAAGAATAACACAATCAGGCTTGATCAGGCACAATTGGCCCGATCGGGTGAGGCTTTATTTTTTTGATATAAATTGTTCATGGACAGGTGCTTATGTTGATTTTCCGCGATCAGGCGCAACCGGCGCAAAATAGAAGAATTGAACCACGGATTTTGGGGATTCCACGGATAAAAAGGGGATTTCAATCCCGATTCCAAACCGGAACAAAGCCGCAAGGCCGCCAAGACGGAAAAAACTCTCCGCGTCCTGGCGCCGTGGCGCCCTGGCGTTAAAAGGGCCTCCCGGCCCAGCGCGGCCGCGCTGGCGGCCTCCGCCCGGAGGCGGCGATGGACGGTGCATCCGTGTTCCATGCTGACGAAATAGACCATAGTCTCTAACTTTTGTCAAGCGCGGGATTGAGGAAAAAAAGAAGCCGGGTGGCCTTTCCAGGCTTGGTCAACCTTCCCCGGCAAGGGCAAATTGCATCTCGCGGGTGCGGTCCACCACTTTGGAGGCATCGAGCACCTCGAAACGCACCACGCCGCCGTCATATCCGAAATCGGCGATGACGCCGGGGCGAACCTCGTCACTCTCCCGGATGCGCGCTTCGCGGAGCGTGATGGTGAGGGTGTCCGTTTGCGCGTCGTATTCAACTTTCATGGCGTTTCCTCCGGCAAATATTTTTTCAATTTCGATGTTTTGAAGAGCGTGATAACGGCAATTTCTGATTCCGTTTCCTCAATGACCGCGCGCAAGAGCATCGTTTCACCCATTTCTGCAAGCGGTGACCAGACGGGCCGCCCGCTCGCCGGACTCAATAAACCATGCCGAACTCCAGCATCTCCCATCCGAATCTGAGCAACATCACGATACACAGTTCCTCGTGTGCCACCTCTTCCAACTATGCGTCGCGCGGGCATTCTTGAGCGAGAAAGTCAGCGTGTCCTTGTGATAACGCCAATGATGTTTCGATTCCTTGTAGGGCGAATTGATGATGAGATGGATGTCATAGCGAGAGGATTGTGCCACGGGCCGGCTAAACGTTAAATACGGACTTTACTTGAGGTTGGTCGGACGGCAGCGTGGTGGTTCGCCAATTTATTGATGATGCGTTTTTAGCCATGAAGAATTTTCAGAGTGTCCTTTTTCGGACCGTTTTTCCGCTGGCGCTGGTCTTCGCCGCCGCCGTTGCGGCTCCGGCGGCGGGTCGGGTCGAGTCGCCCGATGGCAGGGTGGCGGTTGAGTTTGTGCTGGAGAGCGATGGCGCGCCGGCTTATGCGATTTCCTTTTTGGGAAAACCGGTGGTGCTGGAGTCAAGACTCGGTTTTGAGCCGGGACTGACCAATGGTTTTCAAATCAGCAAGAGTTCTTCGAGTACGCATCATGGCAAATGGACCAATTATTTTGGTGAGCGCAGGATCATTCCCGA
>Ga0224554_1001396_pt1 | contig 15360 bp, 8 predicted proteins | sample 714S22024metaG_FD_180666 | JGI IMG/M metagenome (GOLD analysis project Ga0224554, IMG submission 180666) | Peat soil microbial communities from Stordalen Mire, Sweden - 717 S2 20-24 | ecosystem: Environmental > Terrestrial > Soil > Wetlands > Peat | place: Sweden: Norrbotten County, Stordalen...
GCTCGGGACGGTCTGAGCGTTACGCCTGAATAACCGGCCACTCGTCCCCAACCTGGTTTTACACCCCCGAGTCTCTGGCCGCCCCGGCTACCGAGACTGCTCCGGATGGGGCGGCCTCCCGTTCCAGCGATGCGCCCGGGATTGTAAGACGCTGAATGATAATGTGGGAACGATGCCACTTGACTGGAATTGCGGGGCCCTTGCGGAAGGGCTGCGAAGCTACAAGAACGAGGAGTTTTTCCTCCTCACGAGCACTGGGAAGGTATCTGGCTGAACTGTGAGGAGCCTGCATATACCTCGGCAGCTTCAAGGGCCGAGTAGACACCGGCCCGGACGGTATCGCCGGTGTCAGCTTTGGCGTCAGTTTCATTTCTAAGTTGGTGCTTTTTTGTGCATCAGTCGCCGCCGGTGGCCAGGGAGTAGACTGGAAACGATCCGGAAACTGGGTCATCCGGCAATCCGCGACTGGCTTGCTTCTCCAATGTCAACACAAAACGGACTACGCAAAAACAGCGCCAGTAAAACCGCCGCCACCAGAACACCCGATGGCACGACAATAACCCCAAGAGCCAACGACCATCTGGCTGACGATCCTCATCTTGGCATTCAAGACCAACGAGAGGTTCTCACCGCGGTGGAACTCGGCAAGATCCTACGCATTCATCCCCTCACGTTAGATTGAAAACCGCGTCCGGGGAAATCCCCGGCCGACAACTTGGCAATCGCTGGCGGTTTAGCAGAACTCGCATCAACGAGTGGTTGTTGGCCGCTTAGCCCTGAGCCCTTTCGTTGCCTTCTCGACAACTGGCCGCATCTCCTTCACGGGGATGCGGCCATATATGTTCGCAGTCGTCGACTCTTGAGCGTGTCGCATCATGTCTTCCTGGACCGTAGTCGGCGCCTTGGAACTGATCCATGATCTGAAGCTGTGTCTCAGGTCGTGCCATCCAACGTTCCCAAAGCCCAGTTTCTTTGCGGCAGGCTTGATGTGGTCCTGGAGAATCATCCCAGCAGCATACGGTCGGCCGGTAACCGGGGAAGGGAAAACCCACCCCGTCTCCTGGTTGCCGCGTGCTTCTTTCAGCGCATCGAGAAGGGCGGCCGGCACAGGCACCGTCGCCTTCGAGGAAGCCGACTTGGTATCTTTCAACTCCTGGTGGGTGTACGCCCGTTGCACCCTCAACGCCTTCATCCCGAAGTCGAAGTCCTCCCAACGCAAGGCCAAGGTTTCCGACACCCGGAGGCCGAGGCTGGCAGTGACCAGAGCCATCAGGTCGTACGGAGGGCCCAGCTTATCGATCAGTTGGGTTACCTGGGAGGGCGTCAGGATGATTGGCTCCTCTTTGCGCTTGGTCGCTCCCTTCACCTCAACCAGGCCGAGAGGGTTGAACCCGACCGGGTACATCTGCCATAGCATGGCCAGTTTGAAAAGCCTGCGCATCAAAACCATCACGTGGCTCCTGGAGACCTGGGAAAGTTTCACCGTGCTGATCCACTGCTGCACTTCGCCGGGGTGGATCTCCGTCAGCGTTCTATCTCCCCACCGTGGCTCAATGTGAATCTGTATTTGGCCGTTCTGGGTGTTCCTGGTCGATGCCGCCAGCTCAGGCAGCTTCAGCTCCCGGTACTTTCTGATCACATCCCCCAGGGTCGGTGCCAACGGCGCCGGCTCCGCGGACTGGTTGTTGAGCGCCCTGACGGCTGGTTCCAGGTGCTGCCACATGGCCGACTTCGTCGCGTAAAGTGCGGCCGAGTATGTCTCTTGTTTCATTGTCCCGGTGAGCCGGTACTGCCACACCCAAACGTCACTTTTCCCGCTCCGTTTCTCGCACCGGAGGCTCCCACGCTGGTATCTTGGAGACATGTGCTACCTCACTTTCACCCAAGTTGCATACAGCCCGAATGAAGCGATTATGTGTTCTGTGGGGATTGTGGGTAAATCAAATCCTGTAAGTTATTGATTCTAAAAGTGGCCCCGTAGCTCAGGTGGATAGAGCAGCAGTTTCCTAAACTGCGTGTCGGAAGTTCGAGTCTTCCCGGGGTCACCATTCCTTCGCATGAATTGTTCGCACTTCCAATCTCCCGTGGAGCGCCCCGATGAACCAGTTCCTGTGAAACGTAGCTCCCGCGCCAGAGATTTCCACGCTTTGACAGCGTGTTCCGCTCCGTCTATAAATGTTCATGGTGTGGAAATTCGTTCCATGCCATAGTGGCTGTCCCCGCAAAGGGCAGTGCAATCCACCACGGCAATCGCCAGGATGCTCGGGAAGGCGGTGAAACTCCGCCACTGCCCCGCAACTGTGAGCGCCCCTGCCCCATGGCCCGTTCTATTGGCCAGGGCAGGGAACCAGCCAGGGTATTTTCGCCATTGGCGGAAGCCCTTAGTTAACCACTGCAGGACGAGCCAATGGGCCTGCCTGTGGGAAGGTGGCTGGGAAAGGCGCAAGTCAGGAGACCGGTCCTCGCGCCCTCAACCCGCTTGCGTTCCGAGGGGAACGAAGGAGCCTTCATGCCTGTTTCCGCGCAATCATTTTCTCGCAATTTCCACGCTCAACTGACGCGCGTGCTGCCCCGCGTCATCGCACTATTACTACTCGCAACTGTTTCCGTCCTCTGCCATGCCGCCTCCATCCGCGGCGTTGTTACGGATGCCTCCGGCGCCAAGGTCACCGGCGCCAACGTGGTTCTGATCAGCGGCGGCAAGGCCGTCGGCGCCGCCATCTCCACGGCTGACGGCAGCTTTCAGATTCTCACCGGAGTTCAGGGCCGCTTCTTCCTCATGGTCTCCGCCAAAAGTTTTCGCCAGTTGGAGACGCCCGGTTTTTACGCCGGCAGGCTCGACTCGATTGAGCGCAACGTAGTGCTTGAACCCGAGTGGGTGCGCCAATCCATTGTGGTCACGGCCACCGGAACTCCCACGCCTCAGCCGCAGACAAGCGCGGCTACCAGCGTGCTGAGCCCGCTCGATCTGGCGCTGCGCACCGACCTGGTGAGCGCTCTGCGGCTGATGCCTGGCGCGGTCGTGGTGCAGACCGGCCAACTAGGCGCGCAGACCTCACTTTTTATTCGGGGCGGCGATTCGGACTCGAACAAAATGCTGCTTGACGGCGTCAACATCGGCGACCTTGGCGGTAGCTTTGACTTCGGCCCGCTCTCAACCACGGCCGTCGAGCGCGCCGAAATTTATCGCGGCCCGGATTCGAGCCTCTATGGCGCGGACGCGGCCAGCGGCGTAGTGAGCCTGACCACTCCACGCGGCACCACCAGCTTTCCGTCGATTCTCTTCCAGGGCGATGCCGGAAGCCTCGCTACCTCGCGCGAAGAGCTGGAAGTGGCCGGCGCGCACAACAAGTTCGATTACCTGGGCGCCTTCAGTTGGCTCCAGACCGCCAACGATATTCCCATGGACGAGTACCATGTGGCTACATCGGCTGCCAACCTTGGCTGGCAACCCAATGGGTCCACGCAGATTCGCGCCACGCTGCACTATGGCGTCGATGCCACAGGCGTTCCCAACGCCTGGGATTTTTATCACGTCAGCGACGACCGCAAGGAGGGCGATCAAGACCTCTACGTCGGAACCGCGCTGGAGAACCAGACCACGGCTGACTTCCACAATCGCTTCCAGTACGGCCTGACTCGCAAGAGAGAGCAATCCCAGCAGTGGTATCCGGCGGCCATCTGCATTCCCTTTGAAGATGTCGGATGCAATGGCGCCCTCGACACATATACCGGAGGAAACTTCTACGGCCTGCCGGTCACTATCCAGGGCGCCAACGGCTATAGCGCCCCAGGGCCTGCGTTGCTGGATTACAGCTCGGCTAACGGCAGCGTCTATCCCAACCGGCTTGACCTGATATCCAACCGCGACCAGTTCCTTTACCAGGGCGACTATCGCCTTACGCCCCATCTCATTCTGCTGGCCGGATTCCAGTATGAGAATGAGCGCGCCGCCGAGCGCGAGCCTGTTTACTTCATCAATGAGGAAATCAATCGCACCAACTACGACTATCTCTTTGGCGCACACGGCGATTTCAAGAACGGGCTCTTTTATACCCTGGGCGCGGATGTGTTGCACTACCAATTGATTGGTAACGGCGTCACGCCCCACGCCGGATTGAGCTTTTATGCTGTGCGTCCGCGGAAGGGCGCGTTCAGCGGGACGCGGCTGAATATGAGCTTTGCGCAAGGCGTGCGCGAACCAAAGCTGACCGAAGAGTTCGGCTCACTCTACGACTTTCTGGAGCAGAACGGCGGCCAGGCGATGATTCAGCAGGCGAATATCGCGCCCATCGAAGCGCCCACTACCCGCACTTGGGAGGGTGGCGGTGAACAGGCTTTCTGGGGTCAGCGAATCATCTTTCGCGCCAGCTATTTCCATAATGAGTTCGGGCGAGAGATTGAAGGCGTCGGTGCGCAACTCGTCCCAGCATTGCTGCCTAATCTCCCGCCTCAAGAGCAACAGACTCTCGAATCCTTCCTGCAAGGCCAAGACGCATACGAACTCGACCTGAACTCGCTCGCCTTTCGCGCACAAGGTGCAGAAGCCACCGTCGAGAGCGGCATCGGCAAAAACATCTTCTTCCGCGGTGGCTACACTTACCTGGACTCGGTGGTGCAGCACTCCTTCTCGAGCGACAATGAGGAACTGATCGGAATCGCTCCCATCGCCTTCGCAAACACAGGCATTCCTGTGGGCATCTACTCGCCGTTGAAGGACGCGCGGCCGTTCCGGCGTCCGCCCCACACGGGATTCTTCACGGCCAGCTATGCCGGCCAGCGGCTCACCGGCGTTTTCACCTCGGCGTTTTCCAGCCGAAGCGACGATTCGACCTACCTTGGCTACGAAGACATCAATCAGCTGAACTCGCTTGTCCTGCCCAACCGCAACCTCGACTGGGGCTATGCCAAGCTCGACCTGGGCGCAAGCTACAAACTGCTCTCATGGCTCGGCATCTATGGCGAGGCGGAAAACCTCACCGATAACCGGCACATCGCACCCATCGGTTATCCCAGTCTGCCCTTCACTTTCAGGGCCGGTCTGCGCATCCAGTGGACAAAGACGGCTGGTCAGTGAGTGATTTTGAGTACATTAGTAATGAGGTTTTTGTAATGTGCGTTGAGAGCCTCCGAATTCCGTCCGTGTTATCCACATTGGTCGGCTTTTTGAGTTGCGTCCATGAATGACCGGGGGTACACTAAATTTCCCTCGTCAAAAATGGCGTTGTTGCACGAACCGATGTGTATCTATTCGTGTCTGTGGAACGGGAAGGCCTGACAACGCTGAGAACGAGAGGGCTTGCGCCGTGGCTGCAAGTCGAAGAAGAAGTGATGTTGGGTGCCTGTTCACACAGACAGGTGCTCGTAGGGCCGATTACCGCCGCGCAGTTCATTGCGACTGTAAAGAGCCGGATGTAAACTGTCATTAGCGCCAGTGTTTTTTGGTCTCCCGCCAAACCCGTGAGAGGGCATGAGAGAAGAGGGCTTAGATCGGACGCTTGGCTCTGATGACACCCGAACAACCGATGGGAGAATGTTGTGGCCGGTGACTGGCCGGGACAGATCACCCCCTCAAACGGCAAATAGTGGACGTTTACAAGACATTCATTTCGGTCTAGTATGTTTTTCTCCATGGGGAAGCTTGAGTCAGCGGCAACCCCAAGAGCAGCAAGGCACCCGCGAGAGATGTGAGAACCAAAGGTGCGCGGAGTTCAGTATGCCCAGCGCGCTACGCGCTGGGCAAATCACTCACTAAGGGGCGCTGCCGACTACTAACCCAGCGCATTCTCAACAAAAGTTGCATTTTGGAGAGCCATTATGACGATCAAACGAATACGTCAGAGCATTTTTTGCCTGATGATCCTCACCCTCTCCGTGTGCCTGGGCACAGTTGCCCTGCACGCGCAGACCTCGACCGAAGGTTCCATCGCCGGGACAGTTACTGATCCCTCCGGAGCAGTCGTTAGCGGCGCGGCCGTCACCATCCACAACATGGGGACAAACGCCGAAATCAAGCTGACCACCGACGCAAGCGGCTTTTTCAAAGCCCCTCTGCTTGAGCCCGGCACATACAGGGTCACTTTTTCCGCGCCCGGCTTCAGCACCTATCGCGCCGACAACGTAATTGTTCAGGTCGGCCAGGTCACCAGCCTTCTGCCGCACCTTGCGATCGGCGCGTCCTCGTCCTCCATCGAGGTTGTCGAGCAGGCGCCCGTGGTGAACCTTGAATCGCCCGACTTCAGCGCCTCGCTGAATACGAAAGCACTGCAAGAGATACCCATCAACAACCGCCGCTGGTCTGCTCTGGCCATGACCACCCCTGGCATCGTCGCCGACACCAGTGGCTTCGGCCTGGTCAGCGTCCGTGGCATCAGCACGGTACTGAACAATGTTGAGATCGACGGAGCCGATGATAACAACGCCTACTACTCTGAGGAGCGCGGCCGCACCCGCGAGGCCTATTCAACCGCAGGAGCCGCGGTCCGCGAATTCGCGGTCAACACCGGCGTCTACTCGGCTGAGTACGGCCGCGCCGCCGGCGGTGTTATTACCTCTGTCACCCGGAGTGGAACCAACAAGTTGCATGGCCAAGCCTATTTCTGGGATCGCGAAAGCAAATGGAACGCGTATAACGATTACACCTTCTTATCAACGCTGAATCCCACCACCAACACCTATATCTCACAGCACATCAAACCTGAAGATCTTCGCAAGATCTACGGCTTTACGGCCGGCGGAGCGCTGATCAAGGACAAGCTCTTCTGGATCTATACCTACGACCAGCACTCCCGCGTCTTTCCCTTCCAGGCCATTCCAAACAGCGCGACCGCATTTTACGCCCTGCCCAATCCTACGACAACCGGCACTTGCAACCTGAGCACAGGCGCTTTGAGCGGCGACAGCAACGCAATCGACGTTGACGCCTGTACGTTGGCAGCCCGCCAGGGTTATACCAACGGAGCCACTACGGCATACGCCCAGGGCGTTGCTGCGTACGACCTTTGGATCGCGAACATGAATTCCGATCTCGGCTCCACCCCGCGCTTCGGCTTCCAGGAGATCAATACTCCCAAGCTCGACTGGCAGATCAACCCCAAAGAGCATCTGAGCGTGCTTTACCATCGCCTGCGCTGGGATTCCCCGGGTGGCGTGCAAACCGCGGCGGCGCTTGACTACGCCCGTGACACCATTGGCAACGACTTCGTCAAACTGGACTATGGCGTCACAAAGCTGACCAGCCTCATCACCAACAACATGAGTAACGAACTCCTCTATCAGTATGGCCGCGAGATACTCCCCGAGACTAATCAGACAAGTACTGCCTACACCAAGGCTAATCTGATCGGCAACGGCATCGCCGTCAATGGAACCATTCCCGAGATCGCCATGGACACCAGCGAGGGCTTCAACATGGGCGCGCCGTACTACGGCTACCGTCCCGCCAACCCTGCGGAGTATAAGTGGCAGATCAGCGACATCTTCTATTGGAACAAGGGCAATCACAGCTTCAAATTCGGCGTCGATGAGTTGCATAACTACGACTGGAATAACACCTATGGCGGCGATGGCAATGGCTATTACACCTACAGCTACGTCGGCAACTACATCAACGACCAGATGAACTTCCTGGAGGGAAAAACCGGCGGCTGCAGCAGCAGCGCTGCTCGTAATACGGTTGGCACTTATGCTTGCTATTCGAGCTTTGCGCAAACCTTCGGCCCCCACATCTACGCGATCAGCACCATGGACAGCGGCGTGTTTGCTCAGGACAACTGGAAGTTCAGCCCGCGCCTGACCCTGGAGCTCGGCGTGCGCTGGGATTACGAGGCTCTTCCGCCCGCCGATCCCAATCTGACAACGGCCACCGGCACCTTCACCCCCTATCCTGGCCTGACCAACAATCCGAGCGACAAAAAGAACTTCGGGCCTCGCGTCGGATTTTCTTACGATGTCACCGGCAAGGGCAACACCGTCGTGCGCGGCGGCTATGGCATCTATTACGGCCGCATCAACAATGGCGAACTGCTCAACGTCCGATTCAATACCGGCAGCCCGAACAGCCAGTACAACACCGTGTGGAAGGTGAATGCTGCTGGCGCCCCGACTCTCCCCAACATCGTAGCCGGCGCCGGTGCAGCGGCCGCTACCCCTACCTCCAACTTCCTGGCGCCAAATCTGCGTAATCCTCAGGTGCAGGAGTTTGACTTGATGGTTCAGCATGACCTCGGCAAGGGCACCTTCTTAGCATTGAGCTACCTCGGCGGCTTGGGTCGCGAATTGCCCAACTTCCTTGACGTCAACCTCAAGCCGGCCCAGACGTTCATCAATGTCACGGTCGCCGATAGCAGTAACAGCGGGCCTCTCGGTTCGAACGGAACCGTCATCCAGAATGTTGGGCAGTACACCGGCTATGGCAACACAGCCCTCTTCGGCTCCGTGGCAGCGAATTTCCAGGACATCACTGAGATGATCAGCAACGTTAACTCGAACTACAATGCTGGGGTGGTCGAAGTTCTCAATCGTTCCCTCAAGAGCCTGCAGTTCGACATCAACTACACCTGGTCGCACTCTCTCGATTTTGCCCAGAACGCGAATACAACCAGCGTCAACGGCAACAACTGGTACGATCCTTACAACAACCCGCGCGCCAACTACGGCGACTCGAGCTGGAACACGCCCGACCGCTTTGTCGCCTATGCGCTCTACGACCTGCCCAACCTCCACACCAACAGCTTCGTCAAGTACCTGACTAACGACTGGAACGTGGACGATAGCTTCCAGATGCAATCCGGTCTACCCTACACAGTCGCCGTCAGCGGGTTTTTCAGCGCTGGCATTCTGAGTGACTGGAACGGCGCTTCGGGAGCGACTCTTATTCCCGCAATCGGACCAAACACGGGGCGCTATCCTCGCCACATGGTGGACGACGCTCGTTTGCAGAAACAGATCCCCTTGGGCAAGAGCCGTAATCTGCAACTTATGTGCAACATATTCAACGTTGCCAACCATCAGAACATCGACGGTCTGGGCACCACCGCCTACAAGCTGTCATCAACAACAACAGGAGGCGTCACCACCAACTCCGCCACCTATCAGGGACAGGGAACTGCGAACCCCTCCAATAACACCTACAAAATACCCACCAGCTCCAACAACAGCGGATTCCTGTACACGCCGCGCGATATTGAAATCGCCGCCCGCTTCAATTTCTAAGGCGGCTTAACCCAGGAGACGCGGCGGCTTCGGTCGCCGCGTTTTCTTTCCCCATCGCAACCTCACAAATTTTGCCATCCTGAGCCGGCAGGGTAGATTTCCCATCCACTGCGGAATTCGTGCCTGGCTTGCCGAGAATTACCCTCCGTCTGCCCACAATGTTCATTGAAGGTCCGAATGTTTAATGTGGCCGAACAGATGCCGGGAGCCATAAGGGCCGTGCGGAAACGGAGGACATTCTGCCAAAGATCTGCCCGGTACGTTCTGTCAACAATCCCCCCGGTTTATACCCCCAGAGAGGTACCCCTCCCCCCTTATACCCGCCGGGGGTATAAATTTTCCCGTAAACCTTGCAGATTATTTCTAACCCGTTTGACATCAATGCCTGTTGATAACTTTTCGCTCCCAAATCCTCCCATATTGTGAGATTTGGCCTCTGAAAATCACCGGGAAAACTCGATTTTTGCCTCGAAGACCAGCCTTTTTCGCCGGATTTCTAGGTCTCTCGGAACCGTGGGCCACGCGGACACGTCTTCGCCCGGGCGGTGGAGAGCCTGCCATGAGCTCGTCGAAGGTCGGATTTACCCAACGAAGCCGCGATGGTTGACAATAGCTTCATGGATTCCCTGCGCATCGACAAGTGGCTCTGGGCGGCGCGCTTCTTCAAGACGCGTGCCTTGGCGTCGAAGGCCTGTGATTTGGGCCGCATTCTGTCCAATGGTCATGAGGCCAAGCCCGCTCGCGAGGTGCGCGTAGGTGACAGGCTCGCAGTGAAGAACGAAGGCGGCGAATTTCAGATCGAAGTCCTCGCTCTGAGCCAGATGCGCGGTCCGGCGGCGGTGGCGCAAACGCTCTACCGCGAGAGCGAAGCCAGCATTGCTGCGCGAGCCAAGGCAACCGCCGAGCGCAAGGCGATGCAGCAGTTCGCACCTCTGCCCGAGCGTCGCCCCTCGAAGCGCGACCGGCGCCGCATCATTCAGTTCCGCGGCGGCGCATAGCTGCTTTATTGTTCCCAATGCCCGACCAGCAACAGGCTCGCGGTTCCCGGCGTCTCTGTGATTGAGCTGCTGGCACTCACGTAGTAGTTGTGCATGATCAGTGTGACTCTGGTTCCTCCCGTAACCGCAATGTGCACCGACTGCGAGAGCACGTAATGCGGATTGGGAGTCGTTGAGCCGACCCTGTTTGCCGCAAAGCCGATCATCGACTCATAGTCTCCAACCACGGTGTCGAGATACCACTCGGCCTCCGCCGGCAACGCCTGGTCGTAATCGGCCTCGGCGAATAGATGGTCGATGACAAAGGTCCTGCCCGCCGGAATGGCGATGCACAGATAGCCCTTGCTGGCCGGCTGGGGAAAGGTGTCGAACTGCTGGTACTGCTCGTTGGCGCTGGGACTGTCGTCCGGCACAAAGCAGGACTGCGCCTGATCGGCAGGAATCTGCAACTGCGGATCATTGGAGGGCGAATTGGGAAAACGGGAGTGGCGTATATGGTGAATCTGCCCGTAGAGCGGCAACGAACAGAGAACGATAGCGGATAGAATTGCGCGAGAGAAACGAGAGTACATTTTCGTCCGATCTGAAAGCAGATTGAGTTCCGTATGCAAATAATTGAACGCAGCTTAAAGCGCGAACGCTTATCCTTGGCGGTCTGCCGTGAACGCGGCGTCTGATCCCTGTTCCCTATTCCCTGTATTTCTCACGCTTCATGCGCGGTAGGCACATGCGGCTGTGGCATCAACTCCGTCAGCGCGATACCCGCCAGAATCATCAATGCGCCGCAGGCGGGGCGAATCCCGAGCCGCTCGCCCATCACCAGGAACGAGGTAATCCAGGCAAATGCCGGCTCCAGCGTCAGCAGCAAAGCCATGTGCGTTGCGGGCAGCACGGACTGCGCCCAGCTTTGAATGGAAAAGGCTGCCGCTGTTGCCAGCACGGCGGTAATGCCCAGCGCCACGGCCAGTCGCGCCGTCAACGCAATGTGCGGGTGCTCGATCAGCGGCAGGCTCAGAGCCATGAAGAGCGCGCAGAAACCCACCTGGAGCAGCGCCAGCGGCTGGAAGGCAATGCGCGGCGAGAAGCGGCTCAGCGCCAGGCAGTGAAAGGCAAACGCGACGGCGCAGCCCAGGGTGAGCAGGTCGCCCATATTGATGGAAGTCATATCGGGCAGCACGCGCGCCGCATGGCTCAGCAGGGAAGCAGGGCCGGAAGTCTGAGTGGCAGGCGGCGCGGTCAGCAGCACAATGCCGGTAAAGGCCATCACCGCGCCCAGAAATGCGTTCCAGCGCGGCGGCTTTGCTCCCGGCGGACGAAGTCCGGGAATGATCGAGAACAGCGGCACCAGCACCACCAGCAACCCGGTAATGAACGCCGATTTAGAGGGTGTGGTGAGCGCAAGGCCCGTGGTTTGGAACTGGTAGCCCACGGCCAGACAGAGTCCCACCAGCGCCCCGGACGCCACCTGCCAGCCGCGAATCGCGCGCCAGTAGCGGTGATAGGCCACACCGAGTACCGCGAAGGCCAGCGTCATCCGCACCAGGTTGAAGGCCGCCGGAGTGGCATCGGCCAGTGCGCCTTTGACCAGTACAAAGGTTGATCCCCAAACAGCGACCACGAACAGCATCAGCAGGTAGGCGCGCAGCTTCATCTGTTTGGATTATGCCAGCCGGAGCCGCGCCGCTGACTCGAAGCCAACCGGCCAACCAGTTTGAGGTGTGCATGAGTGTGGTGAAAATGGCTATTGTTGCGCGGCCCACTCAGTCATCGCCAGGGCGAGAAGCAGCACCCGCTTCAAACCAGTTTCGCGGTCTTTGGCGGAGTACCACTCGGCCAGCGTGTGTGCGCCGCCGCCTTCGCCGCCTGCGCCCAAAGACAACGCCGGAACTCCCAGCGAGAGCGGGATGTTGGCGTCGGTCGAGCCCAGGCGCAACTCGGTGCGCAAGCCCAGATGGCGGTCCACTGCACGCAAGGCTTCCAGTAGGGGCGAGTCCGTAGGTAAATGCGCGGCGGGCCGGTCGCCGATTTTGTCGATCTTGAAGGCCAGCAGGCCGCGGCCACCGGCCGCGGCGGATTTTGCCTGCGCGTTCCAGTGCTCCACGGCGTCTTCTACCGCGCGATGCAAGGCGACCTCCAGCCGCAGAAGCTGGTCAGTGCTGGTGGAGCGGAAATCGACAGAAGCCTGTGCGGTTTCGGGGATGGAATTCACGCTGGTGCCGCCTAGAATCGTGCCCAGGTTGAGCGTGGTGCGCGGCTCTTCCGGCAGTTGCGTCTCAGCCAGCACAGCCAGCGCCGAAACCAGGGCGGTAATGGGGTTGGGCGCGCCCGCATCGGTAAAGCTGTGGCCGCCGGGGCCGGTGACTGTCACCCGGTATCGGCGACTGCCCAAGGCCTGGGTTACAGCCGAGTCCGCGCCCGCGCCGTCCAGCACAATATGAGCGGCGATACGACCGGCCAGCGCGCGCTGCTGGTAGAGGTGGCGTACGCCGCGCAGGTCGCCTTCACCCTCTTCGCCCACATTGCCCAGAAAAACCAGCGGCGCGGCCAATTCGGTTTGTGAGCGAATTAGCGCGTGGGCGATGGCCAGCATTCCCGCCACTCCAGCACAGTTGTCGCAGGCTCCGGGAGCTTCAATGCGGTCGCCGGTTACCTTTGGATTGAGCGGCGTTTCGGCAGGGAAGACCGTGTCTAGATGCGCGGAGAGCACGACCACCGGGCCTGTGTTCTCAGGCGGCAATTTGGCCGCAGGCAGCCAACTGAAGACGTTGCCGGCGGCGTCAGTCTGAATCTCACTGAGACCGGCATCGGCAAAACGGGCTGCAAGCCACTCGGCCCGCGGCTGCTCCCCGAAGGGCGGCGCGGGAATGGCCACCACTTCCGCCTGCCAATCCATAATCGTTTTGGGATTGCCGTGCAGCCAGGCAAAGGCAGCGTGGACCGTCCGCCGGCGGGCGAACGCCGTCACCTGCGAAAAGGCCGAGATGGGAGGGAGAAGCGCCATGCGGCTGGTTTCAGGGTAGCAGGGACGGCTCGGAAAAGGTCGGTGCGCGTTCAGCTAGCCGCAGTTCAGGCGTTAATCTGTGGTCCGTCCACTTGCTCGTCATACTCCACCGAGACCAAAAACAGCCCGCGCGCTGGGGCGGTCGGTCCGGCGGCATCGCGGCTGCGGGCGGCGAGAATTTCCGGAATCTGCGAGGCGCGCAGCTTGCTTCTGCCCACCTCCAGCATGGTTCCCACCAGATTGCGCACCATGTGGTGCAAAAAGCCACTGCCCCGGACGCGATAGACCAGCAACGCTCCGGCTTCGGTCCTGCGCTCTTCCCAGCCAGACGAGTAGATTGTTCTGATTGTCGTCAGTGGCGCAGGGAGCACCTTCGTCTCCATGTCGCGTTCCGAACTTGATTCAAGATTTCTCGTCGTCAGATCGGGATCGGTGGCGGCAAAGCTCAGAAAATCATGCTCGCCTTCAATGAGCCGTGCTGAGGTTTGCAGGGCCGCAACGTCCATCGGCCAGGAGCAGGCGTAGACGTAGCGAGCCAGCGTCGGCGGGCAGATCGTCCCCTGGAAAACCCGGTACTCGTAAGTTTTGGCCACAGCCGAGTGACGCGCGTGAAATACATTTGGTACCGCTCTCGCTTCCAGAATCCGAATTGAGGGGGGAAGGGTCCGGTTAAGAGCTCGTTGCAGGTTTTCCGCCGGAATAGGGGCCGCAAGCGCGAAACTGGCCACCTGGCCGAGCGCGTGTACGCCTGCATCGGTGCGTCCCGAGCCCTGGGGCAATGGCGATTCTCCAGTAACCCGCCCCAGCGCGGCCTGCAGTTCGCCTTGAATTGTTCTCTCGCCCGGCTGCACCTGCCAGCCGCGGAACTCGGTGCCGTCGTAAGCCAGGGTCAGCTTCCAGGTCTGGAGCGCGGGCGCGGGTTGGGTTGGCTCAGTCACGGTGGGGGGCTTGGTAACAGTGTATCCATCGAGCTGTGCATCTGTACGAAGAATGGATCTGATCCCCGGTTCTCGACCTCTGCTCCCCAATTGGGTGAGATATACTCAGCTTTCCGCACTTGATGGCGGATGTGCTGCTGGGAACCGGACAAAATTATCGAGCTGACTCTTTGGAACGAATTGGGAGCCAAGCGCGTATTCGCTGATGAGCGCGAGTCCCCAAGCCGGGCTGCAAGCTAAAATTGTACTGAGAGTACATAAATCTGCGTCCGGGGAGACATTCCGGGCGTCTTTGAGAATGGCGCCCCACATGCCTCAGCAATTCCCAAAGAGGAACCATGCAGCGGAGAGGAACCATGCAATTATTCGTTACAGGTGTGTTTAAGCAGCAAGATGATACTGTGAGCAACCTTCGCGGTCAGGCAGGTCGCGGGCAGGCAAGCAGCAGGCTGCGCGCGGTAGCGGCGGTTATGCTTATGTTGGCGGCGAGTAACCCTGCCGGGATGGCCCAGCAAGTGGCTGGAGCAGGAGCAACAGCTCCTGACAAGGCGGCCTCTGAGCTGCCATCGGCTCCTGCGCCGGTGCTGACGGAGCCTTTGGACCTGCGTTCGTCCGCGCGGGATTTTTCAAAGCCCGCGGGCAGGTTTCTGGGCGACCCGATCAATATGTATCGCCCGACTTCAATCCCCAAGGCCAGTTTTGTGAACTCTGTGCGCCTGGACGATCTGGTGAAGAATGGCAAGATCTATCTCAGCCTTTCCGACGCCATCGCGCTGGCTCTTGAAAACAACTTCGACATCGCCATCGCCCGCTACGACCTGGACATTGCGGATACGGATATCTTGCGGACGCGCACCGGGGCCGCGCCGCTGGGTGCGCCCTCTGCGCTGATTACCGGCACGCTAGGCGGTTCCGCCACGATTTTGACCACCGGCGGAGGTCCAGGCGGAACGTCGGTTGGCTCAGGCGGCGCAGGCTCCGGTGTGAATGGATTGACTCTGACCACTGCGGGCGCCGGCCCAACGCCGGAGGCGCTGGAACCATCCGTCACGAGTGCAATTCAGTTCGAGAGAGCGGAATCGCCGCAGACCAGCGCATTTGCCCCCCGCGCATTCACCAATACAGACCAATACAACTTTACTTATAACCAAGGTTTTGTCACCGGCACAGCGCTGGCCGTGGGCTTCAACAACTCCCGCATTACCACCTC